>WBZX01000049.1_pt1 | contig 105816 bp, 88 predicted proteins | sample 5204211 | NCBI WGS metagenome assembly WBZX01 (sample SAMN12344362, study PRJNA552823) | activated sludge metagenome | biome: Activated sludge suspended growth; feature: Nitrification reactor; material: Wastewater; isolation source: activated sludge from nitrification reactor of wastewater... | reverse complement strand
GCGCCCTGGTCAGGGCGCGGCACAGGGGGACATGGCGTCAATCGCTCACCCGGCGACCTCTGCACGCCACCGACGTTGAATGCTGGATTCCCGCCTACGCGGGAATGACGGCGGTGGCGGGGATGACCGCTCTGCGCCGCAAGTGCCGACAGGCGCAGAGGGACTTCATGCACCATGGGTCAATGGATGGCCCGGCTGAGTTTGAAGATGGGCAGGATCAGCGAGGCCACGATCAGGCCCACCAGGGCGCCCATCACCAGCAGCATCACCGGCTCCACCAGGCGCGAGACCAGGGCCAGTTGGCGGGCCAGCTCGCGGTCATAAAAGTCGGCCACGCGGCTCATCACCTTGGCCAGGCTGCCAGTGCCCTCGCCGGTGGCAATCATCTGCTGCACCATGGGCGGCACAAAGTCGGCCTGGGCAAAGCCCTGGGCCACGCCGCTGCCCTCGGTGACGCGCAAGCGCAGATCGACCATGAACTGCCTGAACACGCTGTTGCCCACCAGATCCTGGCAGGCGCGTATCGCGTCCACCAGCGGCACACCGTGGGCCAATGACATGCCCATCACCCGCAGCGTCTGGCTGAGGTAGATCTTGGTGAACAACTGGCGCACGCCGGGCAGCCGGAGCTTGAGCCCGTCGATGCGTCCGCGGGTGAGCGGGCGCTGCAGCCAGACGATGAGCACCACCAGCCCCAGCGCCAGCCCGCCCAGCCAAAACGGCCAGTGCTGGCGCAGGCTGTCGGACGCCACCATCAGCACCAGGGTGGTCCAGGGCAGGTCGTCGTGGATGCGCTCGAACAGCACGCTGAACTTGGGGAACACGCCCACCAGCACAAAGATGATGGTGGCCATCGAGAACACGATCAGGAAGGCCGGGTAGGACAGCGCCGAGCCCAGCATCGTGCGCAGCTTGTCGCTCTTCTCGTCCAGCTCCAGCAGTTGCTGCAGCACCTGGGGCAGGAAGCCGCCGCGCTCGCCGGCCGCCACCAGGTTCACGTACGTGGCGTCGAACATGCCCGGCTGCTGGGCCATGGCCACGGAGAGGGGCTGGCCTTCCAGGATGGCGGCCAGCAGTTGCTCTAGCACGGCCGCCACGCGTGGGTGGGCCTCTTGCACACGCAGCTCGCGCAGGCCTTCGTGCAGGCTCACGCCGGTGTCCAGCAGCAGCAACAGCCGCTCGGTGAACAGCATGCGCTCGCGCAGGCCCACGCGCGGTGCCAGCCAGGCGTCCACCTGGGCGCGCCACGACGGCGCAGCAGCGCGCTGGCCCGGTGCGGGGGCCGACGTGGGGGGGGATGAGAAGTCGATGGCCATGGCGATCTCAGGCAGCGTGGATCACACGCGAGACTTCTTCCAGCGTGGTGCGGCCTTCGAGTGCGCGCGAGACGCCGTCGTCGTACAGGCTGCGCCGGCCGGTGTGGCGGACGTGGGCCAGCAACTCGTCGCGCCCGGCCCCCTTGACGATCAGCGACTGCAGGCCATCGTCGGCCACCAGCAGCTCGTGGATGCCCAGCCGGCCCTTGTAGCCCGAGTCGTAGCACTCGCCGCAGCCCTTGCCACGCACCAGGCGCACCGGCACGTCGGTGGGCCAGCCATGGCGGGCCACCACCTCGGGCGGCGCCAGAAAGCTGGTCTTGCAGGCCGGGCACACCTGGCGCACCAGGCGCTGGCCCACCACACCGGCCAGGGCCGAGGCCAGCAGATAAGGCTCCACGCCCATGTCGGCCAGGCGCGAGAGCGCCCCCACCGCATCGTTGGTGTGCAGCGTGGAGAGCACCAGATGGCCGGTGAGCGAGGCCTGCACCGCGATCTCGGCGGTCTGCTTGTCGCGGATCTCGCCCACCATCACCACGTCCGGGTCTTGCCGCAGCACGTGCTTGAGCATGCGGGCGAAGTCGAGCCCGATGGCTTCGTTGACCTGGTTCTGGTTGATGATGTCGAGCTGGTATTCCACCGGGTCCTCGATGGTGACGATGTTGGTTTCCAGGCTCTTGAGGTGGTTGATGGCGGCGTAGAGCGTGGTGGTCTTGCCGCTGCCGGTGGGGCCGGTGACCAGCACCAGGCCGTGGCTGCGCGCCAGCAGGTGGCGGAAGTCGCCCAGGTTGGCCTCGCTCATGCCCAGCTTGGGCAGTTCGAGGATGGACTGGTTCTTGTCCAGCACCCGCAGCACGATCTTCTCGCCATGGATGCCGGGCAGCGACGAGAAGCGCAGGTCCACCGTGCGGCCTTGCGTGGCCACCTGGATGCGGCCGTCTTGCGGCAAGCGGCGCTCGGCGATGTCGAGGTTGGCCATCACCTTCAGGCGCGAGACGATGGCCGGGTGCAGCTCCACCCGCGGCGTCATCACCTGGTACAGCACACCATCAACCCGAAAGCGCACCCGCGAGCGGCCGCGCGCGATCTCGATGTGGATGTCGCTGGCCTTGTCGCGGATGGCCCGCTGGATCAGGCCGTTCACCAGCGCGATCACCGGGCTGGCACCGGCCATCTCGTCGATGGTGGTGTAGTCGTCGGGGATCTGGCTCTCGATCAGCTCCAGGTCGTCGGCACGGTTGTCGATCAGCTCGGCCGAGTAGTCGCCGCCTTCGTAGGCGTCGTGCAGGTGGCGGGCAATCTCGTCGCGCCGCGCCAGCACGATGCGCACCTTGCAGGCGCTGATCTGGGCCACCTCGTCGAACACCGGCACGGCCTGCGGGTCGGCCGTGGCCAGCGTGAGCGTGTTGTGCACCTTCACCAGCGGCAGCACCTGCAGCCGCTGGGCCACCGATTTGGGCAGCAGCGCGGCGGCGGCGCGCTCGTACAGGCCGGCGCGCAGCTCCACGCTGTGCACGCCCAGTTGCTCGCCCAGCACGCGCAGCAGATCGGCCTCTTTCACCCAGCCTTTGTCCAGCACGATCTGGCCCACGCGCAGGCCGCTTTCGCGCTGCAGTTGGCTGAGCTCGGCGAGCTGGGCGGGGCTGAGCAACTGGCGCTGCAGCAGCATGTCGCCCAGGCGCTGGCGGGTGGCGGGTAGCGGGGCTTGCAGGTCGTGGTCGGTGTCGTCCAGGCTGGCCACCGTGAGGCGCGCCGCACAGCCGGTGATGCGCAGCAGTGTGCGCACCAGCGGGCTGGGGTTGACCAGCTCCAGCCGGCCGCCCAGGGCGGTGTGGCGGGCGCTGGCTTCCAGCAATTTCTCCAGCGCCCTGCCCGACAGCGTGGGCACCCGCGCCAGGTCCACCACCACATGCACCTGGTTGGCGGCCAGGCAGGCGGCCAGCGCCGCGCGCAGCCCCGCCAGTGCCACGTCGCCCACCAGCGCGCCGGTGGGCGAGAGGTAGGTCATCGCCCCGACCTGGCTGGTGGCAACGGTTTCAACCATGGTCTGCCAGGGCGGGGTCGCGCCGGATCTTGAAGCGCTGCAACCAGTCGGGCTCGGCCTCGCAGATGTAGTTGAACAAGGCCACCAGGCTGGGGTCGAGCTGCGTGCCGCCAACGCGGTTGATCTCGCGCATGGCCTCTTCGTGGCTGCGGCCGGCGCGGTAGGCGCGCGAGCTGGTGATGGAGTCGTAGGTGTCGGCCACGGCGATGATGCGCGCCGCCAGCGGGATGCGGTCACCCTTCAGGCCGTGCGGGTAGCCGCTGCCGTCCCACATCTCCTGGTGGTGGCGGGCACCGGGAATGGCGTCGGCCAGGTAGTCGATGTGGCGCAGGATCTCGTAGCTGCGCTCGGGGTGCACCTTGATGAAGGCGTACTCGTCGGCGGTGAGCCGGGCCGGCTTGCAGAGCACGGCGTCGGGGATGCCGATCTTGCCCACGTCGTGCAGCAGCGAACCCCAGAACAGGCTGTCCAGCTCGTTGTCGGGCAGGTTCAGCGCCCGGCCGATCTCCATGGAGATGTGGTGCACCCGCTCGCTGTGGCCGCGGGTGTAGGGGTCCTTGGCCTCCACGGCCTCCACCAGCGCCGCCGCCATCTGCTGGTTGAAATCGGCCAGCTGGCGTATCAGGCCCACGGTCTGCGTCAGGCTGCTGAGCTGGTTGGCCAGCACATCGGCCAGGCGCCGGTCGCCATTGCTGAAGTCGGGCTTGTGGGCGTGGTTCAGCAGCACCAGGGCCGCGTCGATCTGGTCGCTGCAGCGCACGGGGCAGGCCAGCACCTTGTAGGGCATGTCGGTGAGCACGTAGGCGCGGCGCGGGTCGCTGACGCTGTTGATGATGACGGCGTCGCGCGTGGCCTGCACGAAGCGGAACAGGTCGCCGCGCAGCTCCACCAGCACCAGGTCGAGGTTGTGGATGGGGGCGCTCAGCTGCTGGGCCGAGATGCATTGGTTCTTGGCCGGGCGCACAAAGGCCACCACGTCGATGTCCAGGTGCTGGGCGCAGCTGGCCAGCAGGCGGTCGAACAGCTCTTCCTGGTGGCCGTGCTGGCGCACATGCTGGTCCACGCCGTACACCATGTGCAGTTCTTCGTAGCGTTCGGCCAGCTCTTCGGTGATGCCGTTGAGGTCGGTCTTGAGCCGGCACTCTTCGGTGATGCTGGCGGCCATGTCCTCGAAGCACTCGGCCAGACCGTCGAGCATGGCCGGCTCGGCCCCGGGCGCAAAGGCCGGCACGCAGGTGGCCAGCCAGCCCACGGTGGCGCCGGCGTCGCCTATCGGCCGGTACAGCAGGGTCTGCTCGCCCGGCAGGGCGTGGCTGGCAAAGCCGCCGCCCTCGAAGGCCCAGCCAAAGCCGGCGCGCGACAGGTCCACCAGGGCCTGCACCAGGCCGGTGGCGGCTTCGCTCTCGTCGCACCACACCAGCTCGCCCTGGGCCTGGCACACCACCAGCGGCACCTGGGCGCCGGCCGCGCGGCCCAGCCAACGGTGGTAGCGCGCAAAGGCCACCTCGTGCAGTGCAGCTTCAGACATGGGGGGCTCCTGTGGTGGCCGGGGCCGCCAGGGCCCGGGCCAGTTCGGCAATCAGCTGCCGCGGGCTGAGCGGCTTTTCCAGAAACTGCACCTGGGGCAACTGGCGCACCCAGTCGCGTTCTTCGCGGGCCGTCATCGAGGTCATCACGAAGATGGGGAAGCGCCGCTCGGGCATCTCGGCGCACACCGCCTGCACCAGCGCACGGCCGTCCATGCGCGGCATCTGGATGTCGCTCACCAGCGCGTCGGGCGGCTCGGCGCGCACCGCCGCCAGGCCGGCCTCGCCGTCGGGTGCGGTGAGCACGCGGTAGCCGGCCCGCTCCAGCGTGAGCTTGAGCACCCGCGCCACATGGGGCTCGTCGTCAACGATCAGAACGGTTTTCATGCGGGCATGGCCTCCTCGTACAGGGCGGGCAGTTTCTTCAGGCGCACGCAGAATTCGCTGCCCTGCCCGGGCTCGCTCTGCACGCTGACGGTGCCGTGGTGCAGCTCGACGATCTGGCGCACCAGGTACAGGCCCAGGCCGTGGCCGCTGCGGCCGGCGGCGGCCGGGTCGTCGGCGCGGAAGTACTTGTCGAACACGCGGGCGCACTGGGCCGGCGGGATGCCAATGCCGCTGTCGCGCACGCGGATCTCCAGGTGCTCGTCCTCGGTTTCGTGGGCGCTGAGCAGCACCTCGCCGCCCGCGCGGTTGTACTTGATGGCGTTGCTGAGCAGGTTGTTCACGGCGACACGCATCAGCTCTTTGTCCAGCGCGGCCAGGCCCAGGTTGGCGGGCACGTCGATGCGCAGTTGCAGCCCCTTGCCCAGGGCGTTCTGGCGCTGGGCCTCGAAGGCGCCCGCCAGCAGGTCGTGCACGTTGACCCGGCTGGTGGCCAGCGCGATGGCGCCGGTTTCGAGCTTGGAGATGTTGAGCAGGTTGTTGATCAGGCCAGCCATGCGGTCGACCTCGGCGTGGATCACGTTCACGGCCTCCACGCGCACGGCCTCGTCGTTGCCACCGGTGTCCATCAGCAGCTCGCTGTAGGCTTTGAGGGAGTTGAGCGGGGTCTTGAGCTCGTGCGAGACGCTGGCCACGAACTCGGCGCCGGCGTCGCGTGCCAGACGCTCCTGCGTCACGTCGCGCACCACCACCAGGGTGCCGAACAGCTGGGAGGGGTCGGTGGGCGAGAACAGCGGATAGCTCGCCAGCAGCAGGTGGCGTTGCGGGGGGCCCTGCAGCGCCACTTCGGCCTGGGCCGGGCGCCACAGCGCATCGCCTTGCTGGCTGCGCTGGCGCATCAGAAACGCCAGCACCTCGGGTGGGTGGCACCAGCCTTGCGGCGGCTGGCCAATGATCTGCTCTGGCGTCGCCCCCAGCAGGGGTGCCAGCTTGGCATTGGCGAAGGTGGGCGTGCATTGGCTGTCCAGCACCAGCACGCCTTCGGGCAGCGTGTGCAACACGGCCTCCACGCGGCTGCGCTTGTAGCCGATGAGGCGCTGCGAGGCCAGGGTGTCCATGCGCTCGGTTTCCAGCTCGCGCACGCGGGCTTCGGTGCGCTGCAGAAACTCACCCAGGCGGCGCACAAAGTCGTCCAGTTGCGCGCCTTGCACCTGGGGCACCGCCACCTCGTCGCCCAGGCGGGCCGACACATCCTGCATGCGTTGGCCCAGCTGCGCCAGCGGCCGCATCTCGCGCCGCACCAGCACAAAGAACAGCGGCGCCAGCAAGAAGATGGGCAGGGCCAGCGCGGCCTGGAAGGACAGCGCCGATGCGTCCAGGCCCCAGCCATCGGCCCGATACCCCAAGCGCACAAAGCCGGCCAGGTTGCCCTGGTCCATCACTGGGGCATGGAACTCCAGAATGCGGGTGTTGTCATCGGGCAGGCGCAGCTCGCGGTGGCCGAACCAATGGGCGGGCTCGGCCGGCGGCGGCGCCACCGGGGTGGTCAGCCCCGGTGCCGACACCTCGGCCATCGCGCCGCCCTGGGGCGATTCCCACAGCGCGTAGACCAGGTCCGCGCGGCGTTGCAGGCCCACCAGGGTGCGCAGCATGCCGGGCCGGTCTGGCGTGGGCGCCAATTCCGCCATCGGCACGCTGGCCAGGGCCCGGGCCAGGCCGTTGCCCTGGGCCAGCAGCTGGCGCTCGTACAGGCTTGATTGGTGCACGAAGACGGCCAGCAGGATCAGTGCAATCACGCCCAGCGTGGCGCCGATCATGGTGAGGCCGAGTCGGTCAGATTTCATGGCAGAGGGCAGGCAACAGCGCAGGCAACCCCACCCCAAACCACAGACGGGGTGGGGGTCTCCTAAGGGATATCGGCCATCCGGTACCTGCCCTTGAGTGGCCCCTTGGGTTGCGGTTACGGTGGCCAAGCCCAGGCGCCAGCGGGCATGATGGGGCCATGACGCCCCCGCCCCACCCTGCCGGCCCGCGCTGGTTGGCCCGCCTGCTGCTGGTGATGCTGCCGCTGGGCTGGCTGCAAGCCTGCGTGTTTGTACCGCGCACCACCCAGGTCTACGACGCCCAATGCCGGATGCTGAGCCGGCACATGGTGCTGCAAGAGGTGCAGGTGGCCGCCATTGGCGGCTGTCAGAACGACGGCTGCGTGGCCCTGGTGCTGGCGGCCGGCGTGGTCAGCGCGGCCTCGGCCGTGGTGTCAGGCACCATCGTCATCAGCGGCAACATCGCCTACTGGCTGGAGAAGCAGGCCCAGTGCCGGCCACCCGCTGCACCCACCGTGCCGGCGAGTGCGCCGTTCAGTGCCCCTGCCCTTCCTTCTGGCGGATGATGGTGGCGCGGCGCGCGTCTTCGGGGTAGTAGTAGTCGCGCTCGCCCAAGCGCCAGGTGCCGGCCCACAGCATGTTGGCCGAGACGGCGTCGTGGTCGTCGGCCGAGAACGGCTTCTGGTAGGTGGTGACCACGCCGTTGTAGCGGCTGGGCAGGTTCTCCAGCGCGTGCTTGAGGCCGGGCCCGGACAAATCGTGCTTGGCCTCGAACATGGCGCGCAGCAGCAGGTGCACGGCGTCGTAGGTCTGCGAGGCCGACATCATCGAGCCGATGGGGCTTTCGTTCGAGAGCTTGCGGTAATGCAGGCGGAAGGCCGAGTTGCGCTCCATGAAGTTGTTGGGCAGCACGGTCTGCACGCTCAGCGTGCCTTCCACCGCGCCCTTGGATGTCTCGAAGGCCGAGCGGTGCGACAGGCACCACGAGCCGAGCTGCGGCACCCGCCAGTTGGCGTCGGCCCGGGCGGCGGCCAGCACGCCCGATTCAGGGCCCACGGTCCAGCCGATCACCGAATCGGCGCCCGATGCCTTGGCCTGGGCCACTTCGTCCTGCAGGGTTTTCACGCCCACCGCGAAGCGCACCACGATGGCGGGCTTGATCTGGTGCTTCTCCAGCGCCGCCAGCAGGTCAACCAGGCCGGCATCGCCGTAGCCCGATTTGTCCACCAGCAGGGCCGGCTTCTTCAGCTTGCGCCTGGCCAGTTCGGCGGCGAGAAACTGGGTCTGCAATTCGTCGCGCGCCGAGTTGCGGAAGATGAAGCTCTCGCGCGCCGGGTACTTGGCCGTGAGCACGGTGCCGGTGGCGCAAGGCACGATGAGCACATGCTTGGCCTTCTGGAACACGTCCAGCGCCTTGGCGGCCACGCCGGTGTTGCAAAAGCCCACCGTGGCCATCACCTTCTCTTTGTTCACCAGCTCGTCGGCCCACTGCACGCCCACATCGGGCGTGGCCTTGTCGTCGCGGATCACCAGCTCGAAGGGCCGGCCCAGGTAGCCGCCCACCTGGTTGATCTCGTCCACCGCCACCTGGGCGCCCACGCGGGCGCTGATGCCCATGTCGGACGAGCCCCCGGTGAGCGGCAGGATCAGGCCAATGCGCACCGGCTGGGGCTTGGCCAGGGCGGGTGCGGACGCCGGAGCCTGGGCCGGCGTGGGCGGGCTGGCGGCCAGCAGGCCCAGCGCGAGAGACAGGGAGGCCGAGAGAACGGGACGACGGGTCATGGTGGGGGTTCGAAACGACTGAACTGGTGTGATTGGAGCACCATGCGGCGCTGCATCCTGCCGCCAAGACTGAGGGTATGCCCGTAGCCATGCGGCTGGCAGGCCCTCAGTTGGTGAGCAATGGCAACTCCAGTGTGAACAGCGCCCCGCCGTCGGGGTGGTTCTCGGCGCTGAGCCGGCCGCCATGCTGGTCCACGATGCCGTAGCTGATCGACAGGCCCAGACCCGTGCCCTTGCCCACCGGCTTGGTGGTGAAGAAGGGGTCGAAGAGGTGGCCCATGTGCTGGGGCGCAATGCCGGCCCCGCTGTCGCGCAGGCGCAGCACCACGCTGGGGCCTTCCACCGCGCCGGTGATCCACAGGCTGGGCGGCACGCCGGGTTGGGCCGCAGCGGCGTCGTAGGCGTTTTGAATGAGGTTCATCAGCACCTGCAGCAACTGCCCTGCACTGCCCAGCACGGTGCAGGGCGGGCCCGGCTGCCAATGCACATTGAAGGTGGGCGCCGTGCCCTTGCGCACCCAGTGGATGGCGCGCTCGACCACGTCGTTCAACGCCACCTCGGTCTTCTCGCCCTGGTCCACGGCCGAGAAGCGTTTGAGGCCATTGACGATGTCGGCCGTGCGCTGGGCACCTTCGAGCGTGCCTTCCATCAGCGAGGGCAGGTCACCCAGCAGGTGGTCGATGCGCAGCTTGGCCCGCAGCGCGCTGTGCTCGGCCCCCTGGGGCTGGCGGTGCAGTTCGTCGAGGTAGGTGCGCAGGCGCTCGGTGTAGCGGCGCAGCGCATGCACATTGCCCAGCACAAAGCTGATGGGGTTGTTGAGTTCGTGCGCCACGCCGGCCACCAGGCGGCCCAGTGACGCGAGCTTTTCGGAGTGCAGCAGTTGCTGCTGCGTGCGCTTGAGCGCGTCGTGCGCCTCGCGCAGCTGGTGGTAGGCGCGCTTGATCTCGCCCATGGGCCGGCCCACGAACACCAGGCCCACGCGGCGGCCACCGGCGTCCAGCCGCGGCGTGCAGTTGAAGTCCACCGGCACGCGCTGGCCTTGGGCATCGAGCAGGTCCACCTCCACCACGGTGCCACCGCGCTGCAGGGCCGGCGTGTCCAGCACATGGCGGATGCGCGCGGCGCCGTGCTCGTCGGCGGCCAGCTCGGCCAGCAGGGTGCCGCGCAGGTGGGCGTCGGGGCGGCCCACCAGCTCGCACAGGGCGGCGTTGGTCTCCTCGATCTGGCCGGTCTCGTTGCAGGCCGCCAGCACGTCGCTCATGGCGGTGAGCAGGCTGAAGATGAACTGCTGGGTCTGCTCCAGCTCGGCGTTCTTCTGCTCCAGCGCGATCTCGTCGGCCACCAGCTGGGAGTACACCTCGTCCATCTTGTGGATCACGTCCAGCCAGGTGGATTCGTCCACGCCCTCCATCTCGGGCAAGGCCAAGGCGGGGTTGCGGGCCGGAATGTCTTGCGGTGTCGTGCTCACGGGGCGAAGCGTAGCAGGCCGCTGCGGCGGGGCGGTGGCGCCGCTCAGCGGCTGGGCGCGGTGTCGGCCAGGGCCGCCCCCAGCCCCGCCAGCAGCCGTTGCAGCGCGTCGGCCAAGGCCGCTGTGTGGCGCTGGCAGGCGGCCAGGTCTGGCTCGGCCTGGCGCACGGCGGCGTCCAGCACGGCAGCCAGGGCCGTGAGGCCTGGCGCCCCCACAGTGCCGCCCAGGCCCTTGAGGCTGTGGGCCAGGCGGTGCAGTGCAGCCCAGTCGGCGGCGTCGGCCGCCTGGCGCAGGGCGGGCACGTCCTCCGCGTGGTTGCGCTGGAACAGCTGCAGCACATGCAGGTACAGGCTGGCGTTGCCATTCAGCATGCGCAGCCCCAGGTCGGTGTCCATGCCCGGCACGGTCGCCACGCGGCCCACCCAGGCCGGGGCGGCGTCCGGCGCGGCCTGCGGTGCGGCGGCTGCGGCCGGTGTGGTCGCCGTGGCGGGCTGGGCTGGCGAGGCCACCGGGGGCAGCCAGGCCAGCAGGCAGCGGTACAGGGCTTCGGGTTGCACCGGCTTGCCCACGAAATCGTTCATGCCGGCGGCCAGGCAAGCGGCCTTGTCCTCGTCGAAGGCGTTGGCGGTCAGGGCCACGATGGGCAACTGGGCCAGTTCGGGGCGCTGGCGCATCTGGCGCGTGGCCGACAGGCCGTCCAGCACCGGCATCTGCAGGTCCATCAGCACCACATGGTGGCGGGCCGGGTCCACCTGGGCCAGGGCCTGGGCGCCGTCGGCCACGCTGTCCACCCGCAGGCCCAGGTTCTGCAGCAGCTCGGTCAGCACCTCGCGGTTCACGGCGTTGTCCTCGGCCAGCAGCACGCGGTGCTGGCCGGCACGGGCGCGCAGCGCTGCGGCGGCATCGCCACCGCGAGGCTGGTTGCGCTCGCGCACGGGCGTGGCCTGGCCACGCGCCAAGGTGGCGGTGAACCAGAAGCAGCTGCCCCGCCCGGGCTCGCTGCGCGCGCCGGTCTCGCCACCCATCAGCGCCGCCAGGTGGCGGGTGATGGCCAGGCCCAGGCCGGTGCCGCCGTGGCGCCGGGTGGTGGAGCTGTCGGCCTGCTCGAAGGCCTGGAACAAGCGCGCCAGGTGCTCGGCCTCGATGCCGATGCCGGTGTCGTTCACCTCCAACCGCAGGCGCACCTGCCCGGCCTCCTGGCCCAGCACCTGGGCGGCCACGGTGACCGACCCATGCTCGGTGAACTTGATGGCATTGCCCACGTAGTTCAGCAGGGCCTGGCGCAGGCGGGTGGCGTCACCGCGCAGCCACAGCTCGGCGGGCACGGGCGCCACGTCCAGCGCCAGGCCACGCGCCGCGGCCTGCCCCTGCATCAGGCTGCGCACGTCCTCCAGCAAGTCGGCCAGAGAGAAGTCAATGTGCTCCAGTTCCAGGCGGCCGGCCTCGATCTTGGACAGGTCGAGCACGTCGTTGAGGATGCTCATCAGGTGCTGGGCCGAACCCTCGATGCGGCTCAGGCGCTCGGCCTGGCGGGGTTCGGGGTGGGCGTCGCGCATCAGCCGGGTGAGGCCCATGATGGCGTTCATGGGCGTGCGGATCTCGTGGCTCATGTTGGCCAGAAAGCTGCTCTTGGCGCGGTTGGCCGTCTCGGCCCGCTCGCGCGCCTCGGCCAGCTCGGCGGTGCGCTCGGCCACCAGGGCCTCCAGGTGCAGGCGGTAGCCGGCCAGCTCATCGCGCATCTGGCGCTGGTCGGTGATGTCCTGGGTGAAGCCGTGGAGCCGCACCACCTTGCCCTCGTGCAGGATGGGCAGGCCGCGCGTGCGCACCCATTTGTGGCGGCCGGCGGGCGTGCGCATTTCCAGCTCCAGGTCATAGGGCTGGGCCTGCTGCAACGCAGCCTTCCAGGCCTGCAGCACGCGCCCGCGCGATCCGCCCTGGAACCAGTGCAGCATCTGGGCGGGGTCGCCGACGGTGGCGGGGTCCACGTCGTGGATGCGGGCCAACTCCTCGGTGGAGGTGATCTGGCGCGTCTGCACGTCGTAGCCCCAGCCACCGATCTGCGCCATGGCACTGACCTGGCGCATCAGTTCGTCCTTTTCGGCCAGCACGTCCTGCACGCGCCGCTCGGCCGTGACGTCGCGCGACAGGCCGTAGATGCCGATCACCTGTCCTTGCTCGTCGCGCAGCGGGCCCTTGGTGGCGAGGAAGATGGTCTGGCCCTGCGGCGTGGTGAGGTGCTCTTCGGCCACGATGGCGTGCTGTTCTCGCACCACCCGCTCGGCCACGTCCAACAGCATGGCCGCCTGCTCGGGCGGAAACAGCGCCGTGTCGTCACGGCCCAGCACCTCGTCGGCGGTCTTGCCGGTGAGCCGCTCGGCGGCGCGGTTGAACAGCAGGTAGCGGCCCTGCAGGTCTTTGGCAAAGATGGCGTCGTCCGAGCTGTCGGCCACCGCCTGCAGCAGCCGCATGGCCTGCAGCTGGTGGGCCTGACGTTCCTGGTCGCGCAGGGCGGTCTGCAGCAGTTGCTGCTGGCGACGCTGCAAGGTGGCGCCCACCGCCACCCCCAGGGTGAGCAGACCGGCCAGCCCCATCCAGGCGTAGCTCACCATCAGCTCGGCCAGAAATTCGCAGTGGTCGATGCGGGCCAGCATCACCCAGTCGGTGCCCTCCACGCGTTGCCCCACGGCCAGCGCGCGCTGCCCGTCGGCGCCCAGGCCTTCCATCAGGCGGCCCATGCTGGCGTTGGCGCCCAGCATCTGGCCCACCAGCGAGTCACCGCCCACATCGGCCAGCGAAGGTCCGTGCAGGGCCCCGTGGGCGCCGAGGTGCAGGTAACCCTCGCCTTCGCGGCGCAACAGCACGGCCTCGCCCGTGGCCGAGGGCACCGGCCAGGTGCCCAGGGTCTTGCTCATGCGGTCGGAGAGGTCGCTGCGCATCAGCAGCACCGGCGGCAAGCGCCCCGGCGCGGCCGGCAGCGCCACCACCATGTCGAGCACCATGTGGCCGTTCGCGGCGGCAAAGGGCCCGACCATGCTCAGGCCTCGCTGCTGGCCTTGGCCGGCCTGCTTCACCGCGGCCAGCGTGGCTGGCGGCAGGATGTCGGCCTCCGGCCCCACGACCAGCTTGGGCACCCCGGTGGCGTCCAGCAGCGCCGCCAGCTCGAACTGCTTCTGCTTGCCGTAGTCGACGAAGCGCTCGCGCAAGGCTGCACCGCTGGCCCCGTCCTGCTGGCCCTGCCAGCGCTGGTACAGGCCGGCCCAGATCTGGCTGCTGCCGATGTAGCGCAGGTCACCCTGGCGTTCGACCAGCCACAGGCCCAGCTCGCGGCTCTTGGCCTGGGCCACGGCCTGCAGGCGGGCCTCCTGGGTCTGGCGGTGTTGCCAGGTCACCCACGCCGCCCCGGCCGCCACCACCACCGCGATCAGTGCGGCCCAGCCGGCCACGGGCCGCACAAGGTCGCGGGGCCGCAGCCCCGTGGGCTGTGGCGGCTGCGCCCCCCCCAGCCGGCGGATCAGCAGGTACAGCAGCACGCTGGTGACGCCCACGAAGAACCAGCCCTTGAGCATGCTCAGCGTCAGCACCAGGTTGGTGTCGCTCACCACGACCGCCAGCAGGCGGTCGGACAGCAGGATCCACAGCGCCGAAAACGCCGCGTAGATCAGCACCACGCCCAGGGCATCCTGGCGGGCCGCAGGCGCCGTGGTACCCGAGCGCGGCGACAGCGAATCGCTGAATTCGGGGGGAGGCTGGACCATGGGCTGGGGAACGGAAAGGCGACTGCAGCCGTCAGCCTACCCCAAGCCAACGACCTCCCAGGCGCCATGGCCAGGAAGTGGCCCCGCTTTCGTCACCCGCACCACACCCGCTCGGCGCTTGAGGAAGTTCTTTGGCCGAGCCCCAAAAGGCGCGTCAGAACACCGTTGCACCAGGTCTCAGCCTGTCAGCCCCTCAGTGCACGGTGCAGACCATGCAGGGGTCGAACGAGCGCACGATGTGCTGCACCGCCACCGGCGTGGCCTCGCCAGCCTGCACCGGCGCGCCCACCAGCGCGGCCTCGAGCGCGCCGGGTGTGCCGGCGGCGTCGCGGGGCGAGAAGTTCCAGCTCGTGGGCGCCACGATCTGGTAGGCGCTGAGCTTGCCGCCGCGCACACTGAGCCAGTGGCCCAGGCTGCCGCGCGCGGCCTCGGTGGTGCCCACGGCCTGGGCCTCGTCGGGCATGTGGCCGGCCACGTGGAAGGGCTCGCGCGGCGTGATGCCGGCCAGCCACTGCTCCATCAGCGGCACCGTGCGGGCCAGCTCCACCAGGCGCGCCAGCACCCGCGTGTGCACGTTGGCGCCGCTGCGGGCCACGGCCGCCCGCACCAGCGGCTGGCCAGCAGCCAGTTGGCGGGCGATGGCGCCGGTCTCCACCACCTGCCCGGCCAGGCGCGGCGCCTTGTTCCAGGTGTAGGCGCCAGGCTTGTCGGCCTGGGGTTCGGTGCGGCCCTCGCTGGGGTGCAAAGCCTGGCCGGATTCGGCCAGCCAGGCATGGGTGGCGTCTTCGGTGATACTGGCCAGGTCGGGCGCGGCGAGCGTGGCGGTGGCGGCGTCCCAGACACCGGCAGCGTACTCGTGGCCGCCACCCGGCTGGCGGTAGGCCCCCAGGCTGAGCGTGCGGCCCGGGCCCAGGCCCAGGCGCTCCAGGCCCAGGTCGGCCGAAACGGTGAGGAACAGCCGCAGGTCGCCGCGCAGCGGGTCCTGCGCATGCCAGGCCTGCAGCTCGGCTTCGCTGGCCAGGCTGGCCACCTCTTCCAGCGGCGCGGCGTAGAGCGTGGTTTCGAGGAAGGCGCGGAACTCGCGCACCTTGGCCAGCAGGCGGATGCGCTCGGCCGCGTCGATGGCACGCGACGAGCCGCCGGGGGTGATGCTTTGCGTGTGGGGCCACTTGCCGCCCAGCGTGCCCATCAACGTGAACCAGCGTTGGCGTGCCGCCGTGGCGGCCCGCGCGTGCTCGCCACCGCCGCCCTCACCGCCGGCCAAGGCAGACAGGCGCCGCTGCACCTCGCCAAACCAGGGCCGCGCGGCGTACACCGGGCGGGAAAAGTCGGGCATGAAGAACAGGTAGAAGTGCGCCAGGTGATCGGCCGTGTTCTCGCAGGCCAGCATCAGGTTGGTGACCCGCTCGCCGTTCGGGGGCGGCGTGGCGCCGGCCGCGTCGGCCAGCGCGCGCGCGGCGGCCACCGACTGCGAGACCGAGCAGATGCCGCAGATGCGCGGCACGATGACCAGCGCGTCGTGCGGGTCGCGCCCGGGCAGGATCTGCTCGAAACCGCGGTACATGGTGGCCGTGACCTCGGCCCGCTGCACCTGGCCGTCGGCCACGGTGAGCTGCACCTCCAGGTCGCCCTCCACCCGGTTGAAGGGGCCCACCAGCAAACGGCTACTGCTCTCGCTCATCTACTTCAACCGGGTGCGGCGGACCACGGGCGCGACGACGATGTGGTCGGCCGTGGCGTTGTGCTTCACGCGCTTGGGCGTGGCGCTCTTGGACAGCGAGGCCAGCGCCACAAACCAGGCCTTGGGCATGTCGGTGGGCAGGCCGATGGGGATGCCGGCCAGCTTGGGCGTGGCGTGGAAGGCGTGGCCCGGGTCTTGAAAGCCCGGCTCGGTGCAGCTGATGCAGGCATAGCCGCCGCGCGTGCAGCTGCCCTCGCCGTTCCACAGCCGGGTGTTGCAGTCGGCATGGGCCTGGGTGCCTTTGCAGCCCATGTGCTCCATCATGCAGCCCAGGTCAGAGGGCTTTTCGGCGCTGGCCTTGAACTCGTAGAACTCGTTGCGCGTGCAGCCGTGGTGCACCAGCTGGTCGGCGTAGAAGCGCGGGCGGTTCAGAGGGTCGAGGTCGGCCTCGGTGAACAGGCCGGCGGCCAGGGCCATCAGCGTGTCCATCACCCAGCCCGGGTGGGTGGGGCAGCCGGCCACGTTGATGACCGGCAGGCCACCCGCCGCCCTAAAGCCCGCGCCCAGCAGACCGCCGGGATGGTCGTTGTCAAACTGCAGGCCGCAGGCGTCGGTGGGGTTGAGGCCCGCCGCCGTGATGCCGCCCCAGGCCGCGCACGAGCCCACCGCCACCACCTGCGTGGCCACGCCGGCCAGGCGGCGAACCCAGTCGATCATCGGTTGCTGGGTACCCGCCAGCAGGTGGAAGCGCCCGCTGCCGTTGGGTCCGCGCAGCAGCGAGCCCTCCACGCACAGCACGTCGAGCCGGGTGCGGCCTTGCAGCACGTCGTCCAGCACGCCCAGCACCTCGGTGCCCGACGCCAACGAGAGCGAGGGGTGCCACAGCAGGTTCAGGCCGGCAGCGCGCCACTGTTGGGCGAAGTCGGCGGTGTCGGCGTTCAGCAGCGACATGCTGCAGCCACCGCAGCCACCTGATTGAAGCCAAAGGACGTTGAGTGGGTTCACGGCAGAATTCTCCCATTGCCATCGACCAGGCCCACACGATGTCGCCCACTGCCAACCAACGCGCCACCGACCCCAGCCCCCTGGCGGCGCCAGCCGTCCCGCAGGCCTTGGACGCCCTGGCCGAGGCCCAATGGCTCGCCCTGGTGGACAGCACCTCGCCCGAGGCCCGCGCCCTGCTGCAGGCCCAGGCCACGGCCCTGGCCCCCGCACTGGCCGACACGTTCTACGGCGCCATGCTGGCCGACCCGCACGCCAGTGGCTTCCTGAGCCATGAAGCGGTGAACACGCGGTTGCGCGCGTCGATGCAGCGCTGGGTGCGCGACCTGATGTCGGCCTGGGACGAGCGCAGCGCCCAGGAGCTGATGGCCCTGCAGCGCCACGTGGGCGCGGTGCACGCGCGCATCGGCGTGCGCATGGAGCTGGTGATGCGCGGCGCGCGCCTGATCAAGCGCGGCCTGGGCCAAGGCCTGCTGGCCAGCGGCGCGCCGACAGCCGTGGTGGTGGACGCCCTGGTGGCCGGCTGCGCCTTGATCGACCTGGCGCTGGAGATGATGTCGGGCCAGTACAGCACGGCCCACGAAACGGCAGCGCGGGCCGACGAGGCCTACCGCACCTTTGCGTCGAGCATGAACATGTCGCTGGAGCGCGAGCGCCAGCGCACCGCCCTGCTCGACTGGCAGTACCACTTCCTGCAGAGCGTGATGACGGCGGTGCCCGGCGAATCGCTGCCGCAGATCGGCCAGTCGTCGTTCGGTCTGTGGATACACCACAAGGCGGTGGCCATCTTCAGCCGCAGCCCTGAGCTGGACAGCATCTCCCAGGCCATGGAGCGCATCGACCGCGCGCTCCTGCCACTGTGCCAGCGCGCGGTGGGCGAGCCGCGCGCCGAAGAGCTGCGCCGCCTGGTGCGCTCGGTGACGGTGGAGGTGGACCAGATCCGCTACCTCAAGGACACGCTGTTCGACCACCTGGTGGACCTGGAGGCCGGCCGCGACGCCCTCACCCAGCTGCTCAACCGGCGCTTCCTGCCGTCCATCCTGAGCCGCGAGGTGGAGCTGAGCCGACGCGCGAACAAGCCCTTCTCGCTGCTGCTGATCGATGTGGACCACTTCAAGGACATCAACGACCAGCATGGGCACGACGCCGGCGACCGCGTGCTGCAGCACCTGGCCAATGTGCTGGTGAACGTCGTGCGCAGTGGCGACTTCGTGTTCCGCTACGGCGGCGAGGAGTTCCTGATCATCAGCGTGGAGATCACGCCCGAGCAGGCCCTGCAGGTGGCCGAGAAGATCCGCCGCGCGGTGGAGAACGAAGCCTTCCTGCTCTCGAACGGGCGCACCCTGCGCGCCACCATCAGCGTGGGCGTGGCGCCGCACACCGGCCACCCCGATTACCAGCACCTGATCGAGCGCGCCGACCTGGCGCTGTATGCCGCCAAGCAGGCCGGCCGCAACCGCTGCATCGTCAGGAACTGAGGCGCCGCGACGCCGGGCCATCAGCCGTCGCCTTCGAGCTTGAAGCGCTGCAGCTTGGCGCGCAGCCCCACGCGCGAGAGGCCCAGCTCGGCCGCCACGCGGGTCTTGTTCCAGCGGTGGCGCAGCAAGGCCTCGCGCAGCACCATGGCTTCCAGCGCGTCCAGGCGCTCTTGCAGCGTGCCGCTGCTGGGCACGGCGGCGGCCTCTTGCGGCGTGTGCCGAAGCCCGGTCTGGCCTTGCAGCACGCGGGTGGAGAAATCGGCTGCGTGCACCACCTCGCCCTCGCCCAGCGCCACCGCGCGGGCGATCTCGTTGCGCAGTTCGCGGATGTTGCCGGGCCAGGGGTAGCCCAGCAGGCAGGCCATGGCGTCGTCGCCAAAGCGCAGCGGCGCGCGGCCCAGCTCGGTGGCCACGTCGGCCAGCAGGCGCTGGGCCACCGGGGCGATGTCGCCCACGCGCTCGCGCAGCGCCGGCATGCCCAGCGTGACACCGGCGATGCGGTAGTACAGGTCTTCGCGGAAGCGGCCGGCCCGCACCTCGTCTTCAAGCTTGCGGTGGGTGGCCGAGATCACGCGCACGTCCACCGGAATGGCGCGGGTGGAGCCGACCGGCCGCAGTTCGCCCTCCTGCAGCACACGCAACAGCTTCACCTGGAAGGCCGGCGAGGTCTCGCCGATCTCGTCCAGAAACACCGTGCCGCCGTGGGCGCGCTGGAACAGGCCCACATGGTCTTCGAACGCGCCGGTGAAGGCGCCGCGCTTGTGGCCGAACAGCTCGGATTCGAGCAGCGTGTCGGGGATGGCCGCGCAGTTCTCCAGCACGAAGGGGCCGGTGTGGCGCGGCGACGCGTAGTGGATGGCGCGACCCAGCAGTTCCTTGCCGGTGCCCGATTCGCCCAGGATGAGCACCGGCAGGTCGTAGCGGGCCAGGCGCGTGGCCATGGCACACACGGCGTCCAGCGGGCTGCCGGGCGCGCGCACGATGCGTTCGAAGTCGAACGCCTGGCGGGCCTCGCCCAACTTCTGGGCCTTGCGGGCGCGCAGCAGCGGCGCGCCGCTGCGCAGCTCGATCTCCAGCCGCGAGAGGCCCTGCTGCAGCGTGCGCGATTCCACCGCCGTGCGCACCGTCTGCAGCAAATGGTCGGGCACCCAGGGCTTGAGGATGTACTGGTAGATGCCGGCTTCGTTGATGCCGGCGATGATGTCTTCGCTGTCGGTGTAGCCGCTGATGACGATGCGCACCGTGTCGGGCCAGCGCTCGCGCGCCTCCTTCAAGAACTCGACGCCCGTGAGGCCGGGCATGCGCTGGTCGCACAGGATGACGTCCACCTCGCGCTGGGCCAGCAGCCCGCGCGCGGCCTCGGCGCTCTCCGCGGTGAGGATGAGGAAGTCCTCGTCCAGCGTGCGGCGCATGGCGTCGAGCGAACGGGACTCGTCATCGACCAGCAGCACCACCGGCAAATCACTGTTCATGACGACACCCCGCTCCCAGCCTCGTCATTCCCGCTCACAGCCTCGTCATTCCCACCCCCAACTTCGTCATTCCCGCGCAGGCGGGAATCCCGTGTTCGGCTTAGGTGGCGGGCAGAGGTCGCCGGGTACCCGCCCGCCTCCATCTCCCCCTGTCTCATGCCCTCAGCCGGGCGTGCGTCATTCCGCCTGAAGTTGCGTCGGGCGGATACCCAACACCCTCTGCCTGGCCACTGCGGTGGCGTCGAATGAGGTGGACCGCCACCGTCGGTGGTTGCAGGGCAGTGGTGGTGCCTTCGGACAGAGGGCACATTCGCGTGTGGGTTGACAACACCGAGGGCCAAGGCGGAACAAGAGAGCGCAGGTGCGACAGGGGGCACGGTGCTGGTCCGCGAGGAGCCCGTAGTCCGAAGGTGCCGCCGCTGGCCTGCTGCAGCCGAGGCTGAAAACATGGATTCCCGCCTGCGCGGGAATGACGAAGTTGGGGGTGGGAATGACGGCGGTGGCGGCGAGGGAATGACGAAGCGGGGGCGGGAATGACGTGGCTGCGCCGGTCTGCGTAACGGCAAACCAGCTGCTTGATCTTCGATGGCGGTCTGAGTCATCGGTGCAAGGCCAGGTGGCGAGGGGTCCAGGCGTGGGGCTTGCGGTGGACAAAATGGTGGCGGGCCACGTGGTAGCTGGGGTCGAAACCGTAGAAGTTGCGGTGCATGCGTTGCAGTTCGGCGTCGCGGTAGGCGGCCAGGGGCTTGGCGGCTTCGTCCGCAGCACGGGCGGCTTGCTTGGCGGCCAGTCTAGCCGGCAGGCCGGGGTCGGCGGCGAGTGCCCGTGCGCGCGCCAGGGCTTGTGCTTCAAAGCCCTGCGCCTCGGGGCTGAGCACCGCGTCCACCAGGCCCAGGCGCTGGGCCTCGGCCGCCCCCATGGGCAGGCGGCCCTGCATGATGCGGCGGGCTTGCTCGTCGCCCACGCGGCGGGGCAAGGTGTAGGTCCAGTACTCGGAGCCGTAGAGGTTGCCCATGTTCTTGTAGTGCGGGTTCATCACCACGCCGCCATGGGCCCAGACCTCGTCGGCCGCCAGCGCCAGGAAGCAGCCGCCCGCGCCCGCGTTGCCACGCAGCGCCGAGACGGTGAGCCGGTCGGTCAGGGTCAGCACTTCAAGAGCGGCATCGTTCATCGCGTGGATGTTGCGCCACGAGGCGTCGGCGGCGCTGTCACCCGGCTGGTCGGCGTGGGACTCGATGTCGTGCAGGTGGATGCCGTTGGAAAAGAAGTCGGGGCCACCGGCCAGCACCAGCACTTGCGTGGGCCGCAGGCGCAGGTCCTGCAACGCGGCCTGCAGGCGCTGGCACTGGCGCGTGGACATGGCGCCGTTGTGGAAGGGAAACTCGAGCCAGCCCACGCGGGCACTTTCTGGCCCGAACTCGCGGTAGCGCAGCTCGTCGTATTCGTCGTCGCGTTCGTGGTCACCCTGGCGCTGCAGCGGCACCGGCAACTCGGGCAGCGCCGCCGCTGCATCGGCAAACGCCTTGGTGGCAGCGAGCTTGAGCGTGAGGCCACCGGGCTCGGCCGGGGCGCGTCGCACATGGCCCAGCCACACGCCACCACCACAGGTGCGTACCAGCACAGCGGGACCGCGCTTGGCGATGGGCGTTCCGGGCGCGGCGGCCTGCGCTTGAGGCACGCGGGCCAGCGTGTCGGCCGTGGCCGCATGGGCGTCGAACAGATGCGCGGTCTGGCCGAACAGCTGGCCGGCCACGCCGGGGAAACCGTCGGCGGCACGCAGCTTGCGCAGCACGGTGGCGGTGTCGTCGTGGGCCCAGGCGATGGCGCGCTGGGCCTGGGTCATCAGGGGCTGCCAGTGGCCGGGCGGTGCCGGCACGGCCGCTGGCTGCAGCGTGGCCAGCGCCTCGCGCACAGCGGCCACCGCGCCGGCGGCCACCTCGCGCCGGTACAGACTGGCCTTGGTGGCAGCGCCGTCCTCTCGCATTGCAAAGGCCGCATGGGCGCGCACCGGACCGGCGTCAAAGGCCTCGTTGGCCTGCAGCACGGTCACACCCCACTCGGGGGCCGCCTGCAACACGGCCCAATCGAGTGCGCTGGGGCCGCGGTCGCCCGGCGGGCCAGGGTGCACCACCAGGCAGGGGCGCTGGCTCCATACAGCCTCTGGGATCTTGCGCTTCATGAAGCTGGCCACCACCACATCGGGCTGCCACTGGGCCACGGCTTCTTCGGTCACGCTGTCGGCGATGTCGAGCTCCACGCTCACGGCGTGCCCGTCTTCGCGCAGCGCCACCCACAGCCGCTGGCTCAGGCTGTTGAAGCTGTGGCAAAGGAGGAGGACGCGCATGCAGCCTGCCATCAGCCCTCAGCCCACGGGCAGCCGCAGCGGCATCAGCAACTGCTCGGCCTGTTTGCGGCCCAGGTGGATGGCCAGGCGCGCGCCCAGGGCGTCCAGCGCGGCGTGGTAGTCGTGGGCATTGGTGGCGCGCAGCGCGGGCTCGGCCACACGGGTGGCGTCGGGGCCGAAGTGCGGCACCAGCAGTTCCAGCAGCGCGCGCAGCACGCTGGGCGTGGGGCCGGGTGCGGGCGGTAGCGCCAGGGGTGCCCCGGCCACCACCGGTGCAGGCCGGGGCGCGGCAGTGGCCATGGGCACACCCGTGCTGGAGGGCGCGGGCGCCTTGGCGGCCACGGGCTCGATCAGGCCCTTCCCCAACAGGGTCTGCAGCAGCGTGGGCACCTCGGGGCCCAGCGTCTCCACCAGCCGCGCCACCGTCAACACGCCGTTCACCACCACCAGCACCGTGCGCGCCCGGGGCGTCAGGCCGGCACAGCGCTCGGTCAGCTCGGCCTGGCCGGCGGCGGTCTTGCGGTAGAGCGTGGCGGTTGCGCTGGTGGCCATGGGCGCGCACCTTCCTTGCAGGAGGAGAAATGAACGTCAGCAGATGCGCGGCAGCGGCTCGCCACTGAGCCAGTCCACCACGCGGCGGCCGCCAAAGCGGGTGTTCATCTGCACGAAGTGGTGCGGGTCTTCGGTGACCACACCGATGCGCGCCGCCGCCGTGCCCAGCGGGTGGGCGCGCAGGGCATCGAGCACGCCGGCGGCGGCCTCGGGCGCGACGATGGCGATGAGCTTGCCTTCGTTGGCGATGTACAGCGGGTCCAGCCCCAGCAGCTCGCAGGCCGCGTCCACCTGCGGCAGGATGGGGATGGCCGCTTCCTCCAGCACCATGCCGGCGCCCGATTGCCGCGCGATCTCGTTCAGCGTGGTGGCCAGGCCGCCGCGGGTGGGGTCGCGCAGCGTGCGCACCGCGCCTTCGGGGGCCGCAGCCAACAGCTTGGCCACCAGGGTGTGCAGGGCGGCGGTGTCGCTCTCAATCGCGGTTTCAAACTCCAGCGACTCGCGCTTGGACAGCACCGCCACGCCATGCTCGCCGATGGTGCCCGAGACGATCACCACGTCGCCCGGCTGGGCGTTGGCGCCACCAATGCGCCGGCCCGCCGGCAAGGCGCCGAAGCCAGTGGTGCTGATGAACACGCCATCGCCCTTGCCCTGCTCCACCACCTTGGTGTCGCCGGTGACCACGGGCACGCCGGCCTCGCGGGCTGCTGCGGCCATGGACTCGACGATGCGCTTCAGGTCGGCCAGAGCAAAGCCCTCTTCGATGATGAAGCTGGCGGTGAGGTAGAGCGGCGTGGCGCCCAGCATGGCCACGTCGTTCACCGTGCCATGCACCGAGAGGCAGCCGATGTCGCCACCGGGGAAAAACAGCGGCGAGATCACGTGGCCGTCGGTGGCCAGCACGGGTTGGTGGCCGGCGGGCAACGCGGGCAGCAGGGCCCCGTCGTTGCCCTGGCGCAGGTACTCGTTGTCGAAGGCACGGGCGAACAGCTCTTCGATCAGCTGCGCACTGGCGCGGCCGCCGGCGCCGTGGTTCATGTCGATGCGGCCGTTCTTGAAATCGATCGGCCGGACGTAGTTTTTCTTGATGCTCATGCGTGTCTCGTCATGCCCGCGAAGGCGGGAGACTTCCCCGCCTTTCCCGCGCAGGCGGGAATCCAGGGGGGTGGTGCAAATTGTGGATTCCCGCCTGCGCGGGAATGACGGAGGGGAACGAGGGAATGACGGAGGGGAGCACGGAGATGACGGCGGGGAGCACGGAGATGACGGCGCGGAGCGCGGAGATGTCGGCGGGGCGAGCGGGAATGACGGTGCTCGCTCATGCCGCCACCACCGGGATATCTCTGAAACGGCCATAGGTGTAGTGGGCCGCACAGGCGCCTTCGCTGCTCACCATGCACGAGCCCATGGGGCTCTCGGGTGTGCAGACGGTGCCGAAGAGCTTGCAGTCGGTGGGCCGCTTCACGCCGCGCAGGATGGCGCCGCACTCGCACTGCTTGTGGTCGGGCACCGGCTGGTAGGTCAGCTCGAACCTGCGCTCGGCGTCGAAGGCCGCAAAGGCCGGGCGGATCTTGAGCGCGCTGTACGGCACCTCGCCCAGGCCGCGCCACTCGAAGCTGCTGCGCAGCTCGAACACCTCGCTCACCACCGCCTGCGCGGCCAAGTTGCCCTGCGGCGTGACGGCGCGGGTGAACTCGTTCTCCACCTCGGCCCGGCCCTGGTTGACCTGGCGCACCAGCATCAGGATGGCCTGCATCACGTCCAGCGGCTCGAAGCCGGCGATGACCACGGGCTTGCGGTACTCCTCGGCAAAGTGCGCGTAGGGCTCGGAGCCGATCACGATGCTCACATGCGCGGGCCCAATGAAGCCGGCGATGGGCACGGTGCCGTAGTCGCGCACCTCGGGGCTCTCCAAGATGTGGGTGATGGCGCTGGGCGTGAGCACATGGCAGCACAGCACGCTGAAGTTGGTGATGTTGTCCTTGGCGGCCTGGCGGATCACCAGCGCCGTGGGCGGCGTGGTGGTCTCGAAGCCGATGGCCAGGAACACCACCTCGCGGTCCGGGTGGGCCTTGGCGAGCTTCAAGGCATCGGCCGCCGAATAGACCATGCGGATGTCGGCACCACGGGCCTTGGCCTTCATCAGGCTCAGGCCGTCCGACGCCGGCACCCGCATGACATCGCCGTAGGTGCACAACATGACGCCGCGCGAACGATCAGCCCCCAGGGTCGCCTGCGGCCTCCCGCCCCCCGAGGGGGTTGGGGCACTCGGGAGCGGCCCGTCGTGCCCCATCGCCAGCTTGATCGCCAGGTCCACCCGGCCGATGGGCAGCACACACACCGGGCAGCCGGGGCCGTGGATCATGCGCACGTTGGCCGGCAGCAGCTCGGTGATGCCATAGCGCGAGATGGCGTGGGTGTGGCCGCCGCAGAACTCCATGAAGCTGTAGCGCGTGTCGGGCCGCACCTCGGCGGCCAGCTTGGCGGCCAGGGTCTTGGCCACCTCGCCATCGCGAAATTCATTGATGTATTTCATGTGTCAATCTCGCGTGGGCATCAGGAGGGAGTTCAACCTGGCCTCGTCATTCCCGCGCAGGCGGGAATCCAGGTCTTGGCACGCCGTGGAACCCCGCCTTCGCGGGGATGACAACATCGGCCGGCGCGGGAATGACGGCCTGCTGGTGCGGTAGGTCTTGGCGGTCATCCGTTGGCTTTCACCGCCTGGACCTGCTCGAACTCAGCCAGCTCGGCAAACAGCGCCAGCGTGCGCGCGGCTTCGTCTTCGTCCACCATGCCGATGGCATGGCCCACGTGCACGATGACGTAGCTGCCCACCTGGGCTTCGGGCGTGAGGGCGACCGAGATCTCCTTGCGCACGCCGCCCAGGTCTACCACGGCGAGTTCGCCGTCTCTCAGTTCCACCACGCGGGCTGGCAATGCAAGGCACATGGCTGCAGTTCTTTCAGGTTGTTGCGTTGTGGTTGGCGTTGTTGGCCATCTTGCAGGCGGCCACCCAGGCCTGGCCCAGCGCCAGGCCGGCGTCGCCACACGACAGGGTTTGCGGCCGCTGCACCTGCAGGCCTGCAGCGCTGAGCTGCTCGGTGACCAGGCGCGACAGCAACTGGTTGTAGAAGCAGCCGCCGCCCAGCACCACGGTGTGCGTGCCGTGCTCGCGGGCACCGGCCACCGCCGCGTGCACCAGGCCGCCAGCCAGCGCGTGGTGGAACATCGCCGCGCCGCGGCCTTGCGCGTCCTGCAGCGCCTCACCCGTGGCGCCGGGTGGGCACAGGGCCAGCAGCTCCACCACCAGCGGCTTCAGGTCCAGCGACGGCCAGGCCGGGTGGATGCCCGGGTGCACGGCCAGCCAGGCGGTGGCCGCACGCTCCAGTGCCACGGCGGCCTCGGCCTCCACGCTCTGGCGCACCGACAGGCCCAGCAGGCCGGCCACGGCGTCGAACCATCGGCCGGCGCTGCTGGTGGCCGGGCTGTTGAGGTGCTTGTCGAGCATCTGCAGCACCATGCCGGCCGCGGCTTCGCCCACCACCGGGCCCAGGCGCGGCACGATCAGCTCGGCATGGTGGCTGGCGTAAAGGGCCGCAGCGGCCATGCGCCAGGGCTCTTGCGCCGCCACGTCGCCGCCGGGCAGGTGCAGTGTGGCCAGGTGGCCCAGCCGTGCCCAGTGCTGGGTGTGCTGCAGGCTGTCGACCCACAGCACCTCGCCGCCCCAGACGGTGCCGTCGGTGCCCAGGCCCACACCATCCAACGCCAGGCCCACCACGGGCTCGGCCAGGCCCTGCTCGGCCTGCACCGCGCTGATGTGGGCATGGTGGTGTTGCACGGGGACGGCGGGCACGCCCTGCTCTGCCGCCACCGCCTGGGCCACCTGGGTGGAATGGAAGTCGGGGTGCAGGTCGTGCGCCACGGCGGCAATGGGGCCGCCGGCGGCACGCAGCAGGGCCGTGACGGAGAACTCCAGCGATTCCCGGGCCCCAGGGTCGGCCAGATCACCGTGCACCGGCGACCAGACCACTTCGTCACCCTGGATCAGGCAGGCGCTGTTCTTGAGGTAGGCGCCACAGGCCAGCACCCGTGCGGGCGCGGGCTGCGGCAAGCGGCGGTGTTGCAGGGCCATGGTGGTGCTCAGCGGGTTTTGGTGCGGGCCAGCTCGGCTTCGAGCTGGGCAATGCGGGCGCGCAGGGCTGCCTCGGTGTCGGCGGCGCTGGCGGGCGCGGCCTGGGCGGCCTGCTCGCCGGGGTGCAAGAGCCAATCGAGCCAGGCATCCATGCCATCACCCTGGGTGGCCGAGACCAGCAGCACCTCGATGCCGGGGTTCACCCGGCGCGCGTAGGCGATGCACTTGGGCACGTCGAAGTTCAGGTAGGGCAGCAAGTCCACCTTGTTCAGCACCATCAGCTTGGCGGCGGCGAACATGTCGGGGTACTTGAGCGGCTTGTCCTCGCCCTCGGTCACCGAGAGGATGGCCACCTTGGCAGCTTCGCCCAGGTCCCACATCGCCGGGCAGACCAGGTTGCCGACGTTCTCGATGAACAACAAGGCCTCGGCATGGTCATGACCGTGGTGGTCGTGGTGGTCGTGGTCGTGACCCTGCGTGTGCCCACCATCGTGATGGTGGTGATGGTGCGTGGCCGCGTGCAGCGAGAGCCGGCCAAAGGCGTCGGCCACCATCTGCGCATCGAGGTGGCAGCCCTTGCCGGTGTTGATCTGGATGGCTGCAGCGCCGGTGGCGCGGATGCGGTCGGCGTCGTGGCTGGTCTGCTGGTCGCCCTCGATCACCGCCAGCGGCAGCTGCGGTGCGCGGGCCTTCAGCGCTTCGATGGTGGCGCACAGCAGCGTGGTCTTGCCCGAACCGGGGCTGGACACCAGGTTGTAGGCCGTGACGCCATGCGATTCGAAGTGCGCGCGGTTGATGGCCGCCAGGCGGTTGTTCTCACCCAGCACGTCGGTCTCCAGCTTGATGGCGCGGGCCTGGCTCATGCCGGGCACCGAGACTCGGGCACTGCCGGCGCCGTAATGCAGGTCGCCGTTCTGGGGGTTCACCGCCACATGGGCTTCGCTGCCATGCGCATGTCCGCTTTCGTGTCCCGGGGTTGCCGCATCGCCGGCACAGCCACACACCACACACATCATCGTTCTCCTTCGCTCGTTTCAATGGCGTCATGCACCAGCATGTCCACCACCCGCAATTCGGTGCCGCCCGTGGGCTGGATCTGGAAGCCGCCACACTGGGGGCAGGGGTCGACGCGGCTCTGGATGGGCACGCTGCATGCGCAGCGCAGGCACCAGGCCGTGCCGGGGGGTTCGTCGATCACGATCGCGGCGTCGGCCAGGCAGGTGTCATGGCGCATGCTGTCAAGCGCGAAGCGCAGGGCCCGCACCTCCACACCGGCCAGCGCACCGGCCTCCAGGTGCAGCTGCGAGACGCGCACAAAGCCTTCGCGCTGGGCCGCGTCTTCCACCACTTTCAGGATGCCGCCGGCCAGACTCATTTCATGCATGGTGGGTCGCCCCTTTCTTGGCGAGGTTGGCATCTTCGCCCAGACCCGACGCACCGGCCATGCCAAAGCGCACGCAGGGGTCAAAGGCCACGGCCAGGCGGGCGGCGGCGTCGTGCGAGGCGGGGCCTGGCGGCAGCGCGTGCAGGGCCTGGGCCAGGGTGCCGCGGGGGTGGAAGTTCCATTCGGTGGGGGCCAGCACGCGGTAGGCGGCCACGCGGGCCGGGCCGTCGTCCATGGCGTCCAACCGCACCCAGTGCACCAGCAGGCCGCGTGCCATCTCGGTCCAGGCCATGCCTTCGCCCGCGGCCAGGGACATGCCACCGGCCTGCAGCCAGCGCTCGCCGCCGGGGGCGGCCAGGCGCAGCAGGTCGACCACGCGGGCCACCAGGCGGTCCCAGGCGGTGAGCACGGTGCGGGGGTGCAGGTCGTGGATGCGGGTCCAGGGCCCCGTGTCGGGCACGGCGTTCAGCCAGTGCGGCTGGGTGCAGAAGCCAGGCTCGCGGTCCATGTGGGCGGCCAGGCCGGGCATGTGGCGGGCGGGGTCGTGCAGCAGGTTGAGCACGGGCCCGGCGGCCGGCAGCGCCGCACAGGCTGCGGCCTGCGGACCCAGCAGCGCGGCCAACGCGCCCTGGCCGGCCTGGGCCCAGCGCAGCGGCCAGCCGGCCGGGTCGGCGTCCAAGGCCTGCAGCCAGGCGGCCGGTGTGCAGCCCAGCCATTGGTCGGCCAGCCAGGTGTTCAGTGCGGCCCAGGGCACGTCCGCGTCGGGCACCTGGGGCCACAGTGGGCAGCCTTGCAGCAGCGGCGCTTGGGCCGAGGCGCCGGGCAGCAGGCGCGGCCAGTCGTGGCCCAGGCGCAGCAGTTGCTCGCGCACGGTGGCCAGGCGGTGGGCCTGGGCCTCGGTGTCGGTGGGCACCGCAGGCTGGCCCATGGCGTGGGCGATGGCGCGCGCCGCCGTCCAGCGATGGGCGTGCGAGCACAGCGTGAACACCGCGCCGAGCAGGTGCGGCACCTCGGACGCCAGCCGGCCCGCCGTGAGGCGCGGCACCCAGTTGGGGCGGCTGCTTCGAAGCGTGACGCCCAGCGGTGCGCCGGGGCACAGCTGCATCTCGCCGGCCAGGCGGTCCGCGTCCAGGCTCATCGCGCGGCCCCGGTGGCCGGGCTGCGGCCGAACAAGAAGCCCCGGCGCGAGGGCACGGGCTCGGTGGGGGCTGCGGCTGCGGCGGGCGCGACCGCGGGGGCGCCTGCGGGCGCCAGCGCTGGCACAGCGGCGGACGCGGCCACCACCGCCGGCTCGGGCGCGCGCAGTTGGCGCAGCACCTCCTGCGCGGTCGCCAGCGCGGCGGCGTGGTCGGCAAACTCGGCCATGGGCGAGAACAGCGAGGCGGCTTCGAACACACCCAGGCCGGGCTCCAGCGCGCCGATGAACTCGAACTCGGCCATGCCCATGCGGCGCTGCTGCTTGAGGCCCACAGCCAACCAGCCTGCATCCGCCCCGCCGCGCGGGCGCAGTGGCAGGCGCACCAGGCTCATGAACCAGGGCGTGAGCAGCACGCCGCACAAGGTGTTGGCGTCGCCAGCCTCGGGCTCGAACCCCAGCGCCTGCACGCGCAGGCCGGGGTGCAGCAAGGGCATGCCCGCCATGCGCGTGGCACGGATGTGGCGGAACGCGCCTTCCAGCGCGGCCATGCGGCTGGCCATGGTGCTCTCGGGAGACTCGCTGCGCATCGTCAGGCCTCGCCCGTCAGACCCGCGCCGGTCACGCCCGTCATTCCCGCGCAGGCCCGGCTCGTCATTCCCGCGCAGGCGGGAATCCACGATCCACCACAACCTGGGTTCCCGCCTTCGCGGGAATGACGAAGGGTGGCGTCAGTCATCACCCAACACCATGAACTGCTCGGCGTCGCCATCGCATTGCGGGCAGCGCCAATGGGCCGGCAGGTCGGTGAAAGCCACGCCGGGTGGGATCTGCCATTGCGCATCACCCTCGGCGGGGTCGTACACCCACCAGCAGATCTTGCATTCCAGCCGCGCGTGGGCCGGCAGCCGGGCGCGGTCGCCCAGGTAGCTGCCTTCAAAGCCAGCACGTGCCGGGCTCATGGTGCCCCCTTGACGCTGCGCGTCGACCTTGCAGGCCGCGCCAAGCCTTGGGCTTGGCTCCTCGCCAGGCATGAACTGTCCGCAGGACAGTACAAGTCCGGGCTCGGCCCCCCAAGGGGGAGCGAGCCACTTCGGAGCGGCCGTGCGTGGCTCACGACGCAGCCCCGGCCTGTTCCACCCACTGCAGCACTTCCACCAGGCGCTCGGCGGAATCGGCAATGTCTTCGGGTGCGGCACAGGCCACTTCGGGCATGTCGCAGACCTCGACGGAGTTGAGGATCACCGCGTCCTGCGAATTGTAGTAGACGACGCGCCAGGTGTTGGCCACGCAGCAGTTGGTGATGCGGCAGTTGCCGTAGCCGCGCGAGAGGATGAGCACGCGGCCGGTGCCCAGTTGGTGGTCCATGAAGGCGATGTCTTCGGGCGTGAGCGGCAGCAGCGTGAGGTTCACCACCTGGGCCATCTGGCCGGCGCGCCAGTGCTGGCGGTGGTCTTCCAGCTCGGTGAGCACGGCGGGGATGTTGAACAGCCCCGCCGGCACGGCCATGCGGGCCGGCGCGCGGTGCGCATCCGCGCGTGCGGCCTCGCGCAGCACGGCGGGCACGGGGCCCACTTCGATCGTGTCCTGCACGTCACCATCGTCCAGCGTGCGCAGCACGCGCCACACGCCGGCAAACACCGACTCCTGGATGTGCACGGTGCCGTTCAACGAAGTCATGCCCGGCAACGGCAGCACCTGGGCGCTGACCTCGCCTTCGCCCAGCACCTGGTTCACCAGCTTCAGGTCCTCGGCGGGCAGGCCGGCCAGGCTCACCGGGGCCACCGCTTCGCCTCGGCCGCGGGCCTGCAGCGCGCCCAGCACCTGGTGCAGCACGCGCAGCGCGGTGTCGTGGCCCACCAACTCCTCGGGCTCGGGCAGGCGCGGCGGCTGGTAGGTGTCCATGCCGCTGGGCAGGCGCAGGTAGTCCAGGCCGTCGTCTTCCTGTTGGCTGCCGGGGCCCAGGTCGGCCACGACGGGGATGGGAAAGGGTTTGGCTTCGAAGCTCATGGCGGTCTTTCAGTGGCAGTGGCTGTCGGCGGCGTGGGGGCTCACCAGGGGAATGGGCGGGCGGCTGGTGGGCAGGGCCAGCACCTCGGCCACGCGGGCCAGGTAGTCGGTCCAGTCCAGCATGCCGGCCACGGTGGCCACGTACTGGCCGCCGCGCAAGAACACCAGCGAGGGCCAGCGCTGCACGCCGTAGCGGCGGGCGACCTCGTCTTCGGTTTCGCGGCAGACCACACCGATGGCGAAGCGGCCCTGGGTGGGCGCGAAGGCCCGTTGCAGCTCGGGCAGCACCACGGCCACGTCCAGGCATTCGGGGAAGCGCACGGGGTCGCCGGTGAACAGCAGCACCTGCTCGCCGGTGGTGGCCTGGGTGAAGGCGGCCAGGCTCTGCGGCGTGATCCAGGTGGCCTGGAATTCATTCACCAAGCGTTGCACCAACAGGTGTTCGTTGGCGTGGGCGGCGGGGCGTTCGGCGAGGGTCTCGGTCATGGGGTCTCCGGTTCGGATTCGGGGCCTGGTGTTCGCGAAGGTGCCGGCGTCATCCGGCTCCTCGTCATTCCCGCGCAGGCGGGAATCCATGTGGTGGCGGGCAGTGGATTCCCGCCTGCGCGGGAATGACGAAATTTCGCGATACGGTGCGGTTTGCTTCTCATGCGCTATTTCTTTGGGCGTGTGGAGCAGGCATGAGCGAGGGGCTCCCAGGCTCTCATTGGAAACGCTGGCCGGCGAGCGCGGCCAGTTGTTCGGCGCTCATGGCCGAGGGCAATTCAAAGGCTGCTTCGGCCAGCCCATGCGGGTCGGTGGCGCCACCCATGACCTGGGCAATCAGGTCGAGCGTGGCATTCACTTCCAAGGCCCGCTCGGCGCTGATGACTTCGCGTGCACTCTCGATGAACACCAGCAGCCAGTCGCCCACCTGCGGCTCGACGATGAGCGCTGTGTCCACGGTCTTGCGCTCGCCGCGGCCCTGCACCACGGCAAAGCCGGGCCGCGTGCTTTCCACCTGCATGGGGATGCCGATGCACATGGCTCAGGCCCCCGCTGCGGCTGTGGCCATGAAGCGTTCGTCTCCCACTCGGCAGGCCTGCTCGGCACCGGGGCGGCCGTCTTCGTACGAGGCCATGGCCAAGGTGGCCACGGTCACCTCTTCACCTTCGCCGGGCGGCAGGTCGCGCGGCACCGGGGCGGCGCCCCATTGGCGCAGGCGGTCCACGCCCAGGGCCAAGGCATCCTCCATGGCCAGCTTCACCACCGGGCGCAGGCTGCCGCCGTAGTCTTCGAGCTGCTCGGGCTGACAGCCGATCAGCAGCACCTCTTCGGGGAACTGCTCGGTCAGCTGGGCCAGCATCAGCACCTCCTGGAAGCCGGTCTGGTGCAGGCTCATCTTTTTGGCGCCCATGAAGCGCGGCACCTCGTCGTTTTCCACCAGCTTGAGCGTGCCGGGCGCCAGGCCGTAATCGATGGCGTCGAAGATCAGCAACTGCTTGGCGGCTTGCACGTGCTGGATCAGGTACAGCCCCTGCGTGCCGCCGTCCACCAGGCGCACGTGCGGGCCAAACTGCCACTGGCGCTGCAGGGCCTCGACGCAGCGCACGCCGAAGCCCTCGTCGGCCCACAGCACGTTGCCAATGCCCAGCACGACGATGAGGTGCTCGTCCGGCGCAAACGGGTCGACGGGGTCTGCACTGCCACCAGAGGGGTTACAGGCGTTCTCGGGTGTATTGGGGCTCATGGAGGTCTGCCAATCAATGGAAAGGACTCAGTGCGCCGCGAGGCGCACCGAGCAAGTCGCTGCCGATGCGGCGGCGTGATGGGCTTGGGCCTGCGAGGCCATCGCGGCACGCAGGGCACGCCAGGCGTGGAAGGCGTCCCAATTGGCCTGCAGGTGCAGCCAGAACGCGGCGCTGGCGCCAAAGGCCAGCGCACAGCGCACGGCGGTGTCGGGCGACATGGCACGGTGGCCCATCACCAGCTCGTTCACCCGCCGCCGCGACACGCCCAGCAACTGGGCGGCGCGGGTTTGGGAGATGCCCAGCGGCTGCAGGTAGTGCTTGTCCAGGAAATGGCCTGGGTGCACCGGCACCCGCAGGGGCACGCCTGCGGGGGTCGACAGCAACGATGGGTGGTTCACGTGGGTCATGTTCGGCGCCGGGCCGCCCCAAGTCGAACGCTCCCCCTCGGGGGGACGACGCGCAGCGTCTTGGGGGCCAACATCAAATCACTTCTTGAAGGTGCGGTAGCCGGAGATCATGGTGCTGACGATGCTCTGCCGGCCCATGATGTCTTCGCGGATCGCGGCGTAGACGTGCAGCAGCACGAAGCACACCATGACCCACAGGCCGAAGTGGTGCCAGGTGTGCACGTCCTGGCTCTGGCCCAGCAGCGGGATGACCCATCCGAACACCAGGTTGGCCCAGGAGCCCGCCTGGGTGCCTTCGCCATACAGCGCAAAGCCGGTGAACACCATGAACACGGCCGTGGTCAGGAAGACCAGCACCATGGCCAGGCGCGCCAGCGGGTTGTGGCCCACATAGCGGCTGGGTTGGGGGATCAGGAAGGCGTACCACTTCAGCATGGTCAGCACCTCGTTCCAGTAGGCCTTCTGCAGGATGGGCAAGGTCACCAGCTCGCGGGCATGGTGGTTGCCCACCACGGCCCAGTAGAGCCGCCCGATCAGCCCCACCGCCAGCACATAGCCGGCGGCAAAGTGGGCAAAGCGGATGTAGCCCATCACAAAGTGGTCGCTGGCCTCGCCCGGCATGGTCGGCAGCGGCGAGCCGATGAAATAGCCGGTGAGACCCAGCACGGTGATGGCCAGGGCGTTGACCCAGTGCCAGATGCGCACCGGGGCCTCGTACACATAGACCGACTTGGTGGAGGCACCGTGCTGGATCGCGCCGATGTCAATGCCGGTGATGTCGGCCAGCTTTTCTGCCGAGGTGGCGGGTGTGGCCGCAGGGGTGGCCGTGTGTGTGGCATTCATGCGGTGTCTCCTTGAAGGGGAACAGCGTTCAAGTGAGCCATGAGGGCCACTCAGGCACGCGCCATCAGCAGCAGGCCGGCGGCCGTGGTGGCCAGCGCGGCCGAGCGCCACACCCAAGCCTGCGCACTGGCCAGCACCGCGCCCAAGCCCAGGCCGGCCACATGCAGCGCGGCGGTGGTGAAGCCAAAGCCGGCAGCGTAGGCGGCAAAGCTGCCGCCGACGGGCATTTCAGCGCCATGCGCCAGACCGTGCAGCGAGGCTGCCAACGCGATCAGCGCCAGGCCGGCGGGCACCGGCATCTGCCGGCCGGCCAGCAGCATCACGCCCAGCACGGCCACCGAGGCGGCAATGCCCATTTCGGTGATCGGCAGCGCCAGGCCCAGCGCGCCGGCCGCAGCACCGGCCGTCATGGCGGCCAGGAAGGTGGCCGGGCCAGCCCAGCGCTGGGCGCCCTGCAGCGCGGTGGCCGACCACACGCCCACGGCCAGCATGGCCAGCAAATGGTCCATGCCGAAGGGGTGGGCCAGGCCTTCGGCCAGGCTGTGGGTGCCGTGGCCGGTGTGGGCCGAGGCGGCGGAGGCGGCCGCCAACAAGGCGGCCAGGGTGAGGATGCGTTTGATCATCGTGTGTCTCCGGTACTTCAGCGCGTCAGCGGACCTTGACGGTGCACATCTCAGCGCCGTCTTCGCTCATCACGTGGGTGGAACAGGCCAGGCAGGGGTCGAAGCTGTGCAGGGTGCGCAGGATCTCGACCGGCTGCTCGGGGTTGACCATGGGCGTGTTCATCAGCGAGGCTTCAAAGGCGCCGATCTGGCCCTTGGCGTCGCGCGGCGAGCCGTTCCAGGTGGTGGGCACCACGCACTGGTAGTTCTCGATCTTGCCGTCCTTGATCTTGATCCAGTGGCCCAACATGCCGCGCGGTGCGGCCACCGTACCCACGCCCTTGGCTTCCTTGGGCCAGGTGGACGGGTCCCACTTCTCGACGTTGGCGGTGCTGGTGTCGCCGGCCTTGATGTTGGCCACCAGCTGCTTGAAGTCGTCCATCATCATCTCGCCGCAGTACTGGCCTTCCAGTGCCCGGGCCAGCGTGCGGCCGATGGTGGAGGGCAGCATCTGCTTGAGCGTGTAGTTGGTCTCCGGCAGGCCCAAGGCCTTGGGGATGGCGCTGTTGATGGCGGCAGCCGAGCCTTCCAGCTGCTCCTTGACCCGTTGGCAGTGCTTGTTGCCCTTGCTCGCATGGGCATAGCCCAGGATGTAGCGCGACAGCGGGCCCACTTCCACCGCGTGGCCGCGCCAGCGCGGGGCCTTGATCCACGAGTACTTGGCGCTCTCGTCGATGTTCTCGATGGCCGTGCGCGTGCCCTTGGTCTTGTCGCCCAACTGGTAGTTGGGCACGGTCTCGCCGTCCCAGGGGTGCAGGCCCTTGTTCTCGTCGGCGTACTTGTACCAACTGTGCGAGACGAACTCCTGCACCTGCTCGGGGTCGCGCGGGTCGATGGGGTGGATCTCGTCCCAGTTGCCGTTCAGGATCACGCCGCCCGGCAGCTGGTGGGTGCTGTGGTCGTAGGGCACCTTCTCGTAGGTGCCGTAGTCGGCCACGTTGGTGGCGCTGAGGCCGCCACCGTGCAGCCAGCCGGCCTGCTTGTAAATGGTACCGATGGCCAGCACGTCGGGGATGTAGACGTTCTGGTTGAACTCGATCATCTCCTTGATGCGGGCCTCAACGAAGTTCAGCCGCTCCATGTTGATGGGCGCACCGGCGGCGCCGTTGCCGTCGATGTTGATGGCGCAGGGCACGCCGCCCACCAGGTAGTTGGGGTGCGGGTTCTTGCCACCGAAGATGGTGTGCACCTTGACCCATTCCTTTTGCAGGTCGAGTGCTTCCAGGTAGTGGGTCACGGCCATCAGGTTGGCCTCGGGCGGCAGCACATAGGCCTTGGAGCCCCAGTAGCCATTCATGAAGGGGCCCAGCTGGCCGGCTTCGACGAACTTCTTCAAACGGTTCTGGATGTCGCGGAAGTAGCCGGCGCTCGACAGCGGGTGCGCAGGCGACACGAGCTGCTGCAACTCGCTGGTCTTCTTCGGGTCGGCCTTCAGCGCCGAGACCACGTCCACCCAGTCCAGCGCATGCAGGTGGTAGAAGTGCACCGCGTGGTCGTGCACCTGCAGGGTCTTGGCCATCATCTCGCGGATGAGGTGGGCGTTCAGCGGGATCTTGATGTTCAACGCGTCTTCCACCGCGCGCACCGAGGTGAGCGCGTGGCAGCCGGTGCAGACGCCGCAGATGCGCTCCACAAAAGCCCAGGCGTCGCGCGGGTCGCGGCCCTTGAGGATGACCTCCAGCCCGCGCCACATGGTGCCGGTGGAGACCGCGTTGCGGATGACGTTGTTGGCGTCGACGTTGACCTCGCAGCGCATGTGGCCTTCGATGCGGGTCACCGGGTCGACGACGATGCGCTTGCCGCTGTTGTCCAGCTTGAAGCCTTGGGTTTCAATCACGCCCATGGTGGTGCTTTCTCAAATGGGTTTCAGGCGTTGCGGCTTCAGGAGCCGAACGTCATGGAATCGGTCTTGGGGGACTCGTTCTTGCTGGTGGCGCGCTTGATGGCCGAGGCCGCCGCGTGCGCGGCCACCGCCGCCCCCACCACCACGGCCGCCGTGCCACCGACCTTGTCGGCCGTGCCTTCCACGCCAAACTGGTGGATGGTGGTGAGCCGGTCGTAGAACGAGCCCTTGTCCCAGAAGCCGTCTTCCGAGCAGCCGATGCAGCCGTGGCCGGCCTTGATCGGGAAGCTGGTGCCCTCGTTCCACATCACCGTGGAGCAGGCGTTGTAGGTGGTGGGGCCCTTGCAGCCCACCTTGTAGAGGCAATAGCCCTTCTTGGCGAACTCGTCGTCGAAGGCCTCGACGAACTGGCCCGCGTCGAAGTGCGGCCGGCGGTAGCACTTGTCGTGGATGCGCTGGCTGTAGAACATCTTCGGCCGACCCTGGCGGTCGAGCTCGGGGATCTTGTCGAAGGTGAGCATGTAGGTGATCACGCCCGTCATCACCTCGGCGATGGGCGGGCAGCCCGGCACCTTGATGATGGGCTTGTCGGTGATGACCTTGTGGATGGGCGTGGCCTGCGTGGGGTTGGGCTTGGCGGCCTGCACGCAGCCCCAGCTGGCGCACGAACCCCAGGCGATCACGGCCTTGGCGTCCTTGGCCACGCGCTTCAACTTCTCGATGAAGGGCTTGCCCGACTGGATGCAGAACATGCCGTCTTCGTTGAGCGGCGGGTTGCCCTCCACGGCCAGGATGTAGTTGCCCTTGTACTTGGCCATGATCTCGTCGAGGATGGCCTCGGCCTGGTGGCCGGCGGCGGCCATCAGCGTGTCGTCGTAGTCGAGCGAGATCATCGACAGCACCACGTCCTTGGCCAGCGGGTGGGCCGAGCGGATGAAGCTCTCGGAGCAGCAAGTGCACTCCAGGCCGTGCAGCCACAGCACCGGGGTGCGCGGCTTGGTTTCCATGGCGTGCACGATCTGCGGCACGAAGGCCGGCCCGAGACCCAGCGAGGTGGCCGTGAGCGAGCAGTACTTCGTGAAGCTGCGGCGCGAAATGCCTTGCCGGCGCATCACCTCGTAAAAGGTTTCCATCTTCGGGTCTCCTCCAGACATCGTGGCGGCGCACAACGCGACGCCCTCTCTCTGTCTCAAGGCGCGTGCCCGGTTTCAGGCGCCTTCGGGAAAGCCACTACGGCCCGCCATAAGTCCCTGTCGCCAAACAGGAAATTTGATCCATGGCAACTTTCGATCGCTGGTGGTTCAACGGCAGGGGTCAGAAGGCTTTCGGCCACCCGCCCAAAGCGGAAACCTGGTGACCAGCGGACGCATGTCTTGTTTTCGCCATGGCCTGACACGTCAAGCCAGGTTTTCATTCAGCCTTGCCCTGGGTCAACTTTGACCCGACCCTGTAAGCACATGCTGCTCGCCATTTCCAGTGCGACCGAGCTCTCTGTGTGCGAGTGGCTGGCTTGCAGTGGCCCCTGAAAGCAGCCCATGTTCGACCCCCAGAACCCGCCACCAATTGAGTACGAACCAACCCACATCGTCGGCATTGGCGCCTCCGCAGGTGGCCTTGAAGCGCTGGAGCGCCTTTTCAGGGCCATCCCGCCTGACACGGGCATGGCTTACCTGGTGGTGCAACACCTGTCGCCCGACTTCAAGAGCCTGATGCCCGAATTGCTGGAGCGGCACACCCTGATGCCGGTGGTGGCCGTGGACGGTGACCAACCGCTGAACGCCAACACCGTCTATGTGCTCACCTCCGGCCTGACCATGACGGTGCGCGACACCACGCTGCACGTGGAACCACGGCGTGCCTTGTCTGAACAGAACCTGCCCATCAACCTGCTCTTCGATTCGATGGCAGGCCTGGCGCACAGGGCCGTGGCGGTGGTGCTTTCCGGCACAGGCACCGACGGCACCGTGGGCGCCCACAGCGTCCACACGGCCGGGGGCCTGGTGTTGGCGCAGTTGCCGGCCACCGCGCGGTTTGACTCCATGCCGCGCAGTGCCATCGAATCGGGGTGTGTGGACATCACGGCCGACCCGGCGGACATGCCGCGCGCCATCGCCGGCTGGGTGGCCGACCCGGTGCAGGGCCGGCACTTCTCGGCACCCGATTCGCCCACCGCCGTGCAACAGAGCGGCCCTTATGGGCACGTGCTGTCCTTGCTGCAGTCGGCCTTCGACATCGACTTCGAGCACTACAAGCCCGGCACCATCGTGCGCCGCATCGAGCGGCGCCTCAACAGCGGTCTGGTGCCGATCTCGCCCGAGGTCTACGCCGAGCGCCTGGCCAACAGCCGCAGCGAGCTTGACCAGTTGTTCAGCGACCTGCTGATCGGTGTCACCCGTTTCTTCCGCGACGAGGCGGCCTACGAAGCCCTGCGCGTGCGGGCCATCGAACCGATGATCGAAGCCCTGGGCCCCAAGGACGAACTACGCTTCTGGGTCTGTGGTTGCTCCACCGGGCAGGAGCCCTACACCCTGGGCATGTTGGCCCTGGAGGCCTTTGAGCGACGGGGCCTGGCGCCTCGGCTTCGTATCCTGGCCACCGATTTGCACGGGGCCTCGGTGCAGGTGGCATCGACCGGCATTTATTCGGCCGACCACCTGGAATCGGTGCCGCCTTTGCTGCGCGAGAAGTACTTCATCCTTCAGCCCACCGGGCTCTACAAGGTCTCCGACGATCTGCGCCGCACCGTCATCTTCTCGGCCCACAACGTGCTGCGCGACGCGGCGTTCACGCGGGTGGACATCGTGACCTGCCGCAACATGCTGATCTACTTTCAGCCGCCGGCCCAGATGCGCGCCCTCGCGGCGTTCCACTTCGCGCTGCGGCCGGGCGGCGTGTTGTTCCTGGGTGAGAGCGAGGGCACCGGCGAACTGCACGACGCGTTCGAGGACGTGGATCGCGAATCACGCCTGTACCGCAAGCCACCGGGCGTGCAGTTGCCAGCCGAGCTTCGTGCCTCGTTGACGTCGCTGGTGCCAGCGCGACAGACCGGCGTGGTGCTCGACTCGAAGAGCACCAACCGGTTGCACGAGTTGCTGCTGCAGCGTTTCGTGCCCTGCGGGGTTCTGGTGAACCAGACCCACGAGGTGATGCATGTGTTCGGAGACGCGGGGCGGTACCTGCAAGCAGCACCTGGGCGCTTCCGGGGCGAGTTGTCCGCCCTGATGTCAGGGCCCCTGCGCACCACGGTGTTCATGGCCCTGCGCAAGGCGGCCCAGACGCGCGAGATGGTGAGCTTTGCCGAGGTGCTCGACGAGAGTGGCGGTGCCATCGAAGCCGTGCGCGTGGTGGTGGACCCCGTGTTCGACCGCAGCCTGCCGCAGGGCTACTTCATGGTTCGCTTCTACAGCGAGCCTGCTCTGGGCAATGGGACGATCAGCCCGATCCAGCCGACCGTGGAAGCAGCCCAGATCTCGATGCAGGTCGAGGAACTGGAATCGGAACTCCACCGTGTGCGCGAGGCCTTGCAACACACAGTGGAAGAGTTGGAAGCCGCCAACGAAGAACTGCAGGCGGGCAACGAAGAACTGATGGCGGCCAACGAGGAGTTGCAAAGCACGAATGAAGAGCTGCACGCCGTCAACGAAGAGCTCTACAGCGTCAACTCGGAACACGAACTCAAGATCCAGGAGCTGCGGGCCACCACCGCCGACCTCAACAACCTGATCCGCGCCACCGAGATCGCCATCCTGTTCCTGGACGCCGATGCACACCTGCGCATGTTCACGCCAGCGGCCACCGCCATCTTCCCGGTGCGGCCCGTGGACATCGGCCGCGACCTGCGCGACTTCATGCCCAAAGAGCAGGACGACCGCCTGTTCGACGACATTGCGAGGGCGCTCTCGCAGCCCATGCCCATCGACCGCGAACTGACCCTGGCCGACGGCCGCTACCTGCGACGCCGCCTGGCGCCCTACCGCGACAGCAAGAATGTGCCCGCTGGCCTGGTCCTGACCTATGTGGACATCACCCAGCAGGTTCGCCTGCGCGAGGAGCTGGCCCACGCCGAGGCGCAGTCGCAGGTGCAGGCGATCGTCGAATCGGTGCCGCACCTGATGTGGACCTGCACCGCCGACGGCGCGGTGGACTACCTGAACCCGCAATGGCTGGCCTACACCGGTGTGGCCGAAGAGCCCCAACGGGGCAATGGCTGGCTGCGACAGGTGCACGCGGACGACCGCACCGCGTTGATGGCCGATTGGCAGCGCGCGGTGAAGACCTCCGGCCTGTTCAAGACCCGGTACCGCCTGCGTCGACACGATGGTGAGTGGCGCTGGTTTGATTCACAGGCCGTTGCCCACCGAACCCCTGGTGGACAGGTTCAACGCTGGTACGGCTGCAACACCGACGTGCACGAACTGACCATCTTGCAGCAGGCGCTCGCCCGGCAGGAAGCCTTCATGAGCCTGGTGGCCGACAACGTTGCCGGCATGGTCAGCTACTGGAACCACGACCAGCGAAACCGCTTTGCCAACACCGGGTTCGCCCAGTGGTTCGGGCGCCCTGCTTCCGAGATGGCAGGCATGCACATGGAAGAGGTGATGCGAGCCGACGCCTACCGCGTCGACAAGCCGCACATCGAGGCGGCCCTGCGGGGCGAGCGCCAGCGGTTCGAGCGCAGCGCCACAGGCCCGGATGGCCGCCTGGCCCATGTGGTGGTGGACTACGCTCCCCACCTGGTGAATGGCGAGGTGCTGGGCATCGTCAAGACGGTGACCGACGTGTCTGCGCTGCATGAAGCCAAGGCCATCGTTGATGAGGTGTTCCGGGTCAGCCCCTCGCCACAGTTGGTGGTCTCGGGCGACGGGAACGTGTTGCGTTGGAACCCTGCTGCGGCCGACATGCTGGGCTACCCCGGCGAGACACTGGCCGGGGTCCATGTGGACCAACTGGTGCCGACGGACATGCGGCGAAGGCACCAGATGCTGCGGACAGGCTACATGGCCAGCCCGGCACGACGAGCCATGAGCAACGCGCCATCGCTGCCCCTGCTGCGCGGCGACGGCAGCACGGTCCAGGTGCAAATCGACTTGAACCCCCTGCTGGTGGACGGCCAGCCGGCCGTCATCCTGAGCTTGCGGGAGACCAGTGCTTCGCAACCGGTGGACAGCCAGCAAGATGTGGCGACACAGGCTCGCAGTGCCTTTCTGGCCAACATGAGCCACGAGATCCGAACGCCACTCAATGCCATCCTGGGCATGGCCCAGTTGCTGGAGCTGGAGTCTCCCTCGGCCAAGCAGCTGGACCGGCTGCGGCGCATCGAAGATGCCTCGGCCCACTTGCTGGACATCGTCAACGACATTCTGGATCTGGCCAAGATCGAAGCGGGCACGGTGGCCGTGCACCCCGAGCCCTTCAATGTCGCCAAGGTCATCGAGCAATCGAGCGCTCTGGTGGCCGACAAGGCGCGCATCAAACGCCTGACGCTGCACAGCAGCATCGACGAGGCCGTGCCACCGCACCTGGTGGGCGACGCCCGCCGCATCGAGCAGATCCTGGTGAACTTTCTCAGCAATGCCATCAAGTTCACGCACCAGGGCAAGGTCTCGGTGTGGGCCAGTTGCCTGCAGGCCCCGGCAGGCCGGCTGGTGCTGCGCATGGAGGTGAGCGACACCGGCATCGGCATCGCACCCGAGCAACTCGACTCCTTGTTCATGCCCTTCCGCCAGTTGGACCATGGCAATGCCCGCCGCTACGGTGGCACGGGCCTGGGACTGGCCATCAGCCGGCAGTTGGCGCGGGCCATGGACGGTGACTGCGGTGTGCGCAGCATGGTGGGCCAGGGCAGCACGTTCTGGTTCACCGTGCAGGTGGACCTGGGTACGGCGCCCGTGGTGCCCACGGTCAAGTCGACCGACCTGCGCTCCGACGATGCGCTGCGGCGACTGTGTCGAGGCCGCACGGTGCTGCTGGTGGAAGACGATCCGGTGAACCGCATGGTGACCACCGAGTTGATTCGCGCCGTTTCCGGCTTGCAGGTGGACTGTGCAGAAGATGGACAGCAGGCCGTCGAGATGGCCGCCGAGACCGCGTACGACCTGATCCTGATGGACATGCAGTTGCCCGGCATTGACGGGCTGGAGGCCACCCGGCGCATCCTGGCCCTGCCCGCAAGGCAAGGCCAGGTCATCGTGGCGCTCACCGCCAACGTGCTGCCCGACGACGTCACGCGCTGCATTGAGGCCGGCATGAGCGGGCACCTGGGCAAGCCCGTGGTGGCCAACGAACTGCGGCAGTTGTTCGGGCTGTGGTTTCGCCGGTCCCGGGGTCGAAAGGGCGGCCTGACCTGACGGCGCGCTCGCGGCAAATCGCTGGCGCGTTTCTTGTATGGTCTGTCCGTCGCTCGCCAACCCGAAATTGCCGCCCACCATGCATGAACTGCCCACCGATTGGGGCGCCCTCTGTGCCCTCGTGTTCCTGCTGGGCATGCGCCACGGCTTCGACGCCGACCACCTGGCCACCATCGACGGCCTGACCCGACTGAACCACCGGCGCGGCTTGGCCGTGGCGCGCTACTGTGGTGCGCTGTTCTCGGCCGGCCACGGCGGCGTGGTGGTGGGCATTGCGCTGGCGGTGGGCTCGGCCAGCCACCGCTGGGCACCACCGGCCTGGCTGGACGGTTTCGGCGCCTGGTTCTCGGTGGCCTTCCTGCTGGCCCTGGGCTTGGCCAACCTGGGCGCCGTGCTGGCGGCCACGCCGGGCCAGGCGGTGGCCCTGGTGGGCCTGAAAGGCAAGCTGCTGGGGCGCCTGGCCCAGGCCCACAGCCCGCTGGGGGTGGCGGTGGTGGGCGCGGTGTTCGCGCTCTCGTTCGACACCGTCAGCCAGGCGGTGCTGTTCGCCGCCACCGCCACGCAGTTCGGCGGCGCTGGCCATGCGCTGGCGCTGGCGCTGCTGTTCGTGGCGGGCATGCTGGCCACCGACGGCCTGAACGGCTGGTGGATCGCGCGGCTGATCGCCCGGGCCGACGACGTCGCGGCGCTGGCCTCGCGCGTCATGGGTGCAGCCGTGGCCGGCGTGAGCCTGCTGGTGGCCGCCTTGGGGGCCGGCCGGCTGCTCTCACCCGCCATCGACGGCTGGAGCGACGGCAAGGAGGCGGTGCTGGGCGCCGCAGTGGTGGGCCTGGTCACCCTGGCCTACGGGGCGGCCACCGCCTACGCACGTGCCCGCCGGCCCGGCCTGCCGGCCTGAGGCTTCAGGGCCGGTAGCTCAGCTTCAGCGCGGTGACCACGCCGTTGGCCTGCGGCTGCACCTGCAGCCGCAGGCTGCCGTCGGCTGATTCGTAGGTGTCGGGCCCGGTGGCTTCCAAGGCCACGGCCTCGCGCTCGCCCACGCGGGCCAGGAAGCGCGGGTGGCGGCCCGAGAGGTTGAGGGTCTGGCCGTTCGAGAGCACATAGGTGCCCAGCACCGCGTCCAGGTCAGGGGCGGCGGCCGCGCCAGCGCGCGGGCCGTGCACCTGCACCTGGGGCACGGCCCAGGCCGCCGGGGCGGCCAGCGCCACGAGGGCGGTGAGCAGGGCGGCATAGACGGGTCTGTGGTTCATGGCTTTCCTTTCGAAGGGGTTGAGGGGTGTGGTGCCGGCCTGTGCAGCTTGCCCATGCGGGCCCATGCCGTCCCGGCCCGTGCGACGGGCTGCCGACATGGGGGGATGAACTGCAGGGCCTGCCTGTGCGACAGTGACCGGATGCCGCCGCGCACCACCCGCGCCTCACTGGATGCCCTGCTCGCCCGCCACGGCCTGCGCGCCGCGCGCGTGCGCTGCGTGTCGCGGCTGGATTGCGAGATCCACCGCATCGCCCTGGCGCGCCCGCATGGCCACGCCCAGCTGGCACCCGATGCCGACGTGGTGCTGCGCATCTACCCGGCGCGGTTCGGCACCACGGCGCCCATCGAGGCCGAGTTGCGTTGGCTGCAGACCCTGGCACGGGTGGGTCTGCACGTGCCGCAGCCGCTGGCCGCCGAAAACGGCCGCCAGCTGCACGCCTGGCAGCCCGACCCGGCCGCACCGGCAAGGTATGCGGCGCTGCTGAGCTGGTTGCCCGGCCGCACGCTTGACCGTGGCCTGCGGCCCCTTCACCTGCGCCGTGTGGGCGAACTGGTGGCGCGCATGCATGGCTGCGCCGAACCGTTGGTGGCCGCTGGGCAAATGCCTGCCGGCCAGGTGTGCGACGGGCCCGAGTTGGACCGTTGGGCCAACGGCCACCGCGCGGCAGACCCGCGCTTACCCGCTGGCACGCACGCCGTGCTGGCCCGTGCGGCGGCCCGGCTGCGTCACATGCGCGCCGGCTTTGGGATGGGCCACGAGAGCCACGGTTGGGTGCATGGCGACATGCACCTGTGGAACCTGCTGTTCCACGGCGGGCAGGCCGGCGCCATCGACTTCAGCGACGCCGGCTTCGGCCACCACGCGCAGGACCTGGCGTCCACGCTGCAGTACCTGCGCCACCCCTGGGTGGGCAACCACGACCACGGTGCGGCCTACCCGGCGCTGCAGGCGCAGTTGCTGGAGGGCTATGCCCGCTGGCGGCCACTGCCACCGCAGGTTGAACAGCAGGTGGACGTGTACATCGGCCTGCGCATGCTCAACACCGTCGAGTGGGTGCTGGACCAATGGCCGCGCCTCGACTTGCGCCCTTGGGGCCCCGGCTTCCTGGAGCGTGTCCCGCTGGCCCTGCGGGTCTGGGCCGACTGAGTCCTCAGGCCTGCGTGCGCGGTCGGGCGCTCCGGCGCTGCTTGTCGGCGTACATGGCCGAGTCGGCGTCGTGCAGGATCTGGTCCACCGTGGCCTCGCCGCCCAGGAACAGCCGGTGGCCCACGCTGGCCCGGCCCTGGTAGTGCAAGCTGCCCAGCAGCATGGGCCGGCTGATGGCGTCGACCACCTTGGCCTCGATGGCCAGCACGGCCTCGCGGGCCAGCACGGCGTCTTGCCCCAAGTTCTCGCACAACACCACGAACTCGTCGCCACCCAGGCGGGCCACGGTGTCGCTCTCGCGCACCACCTCGCGCAGGCGCCGGGCCACCTCGATCAACACGCGGTCACCGGCGTCGTGGCCATGCTCGTCGTTGAGCTCCTTGAAGCGGTCGAGGTCGAGGAAGAGCAGCGCCGCCCACGAGCCGGTGCGCTGGTGGGTGTGCCGGGCATGGCCCATGCGGTCGAGCAGCAGGCGGCGGTTGGGCAGCCGGGTGAGCGCGTCGTGGAAGGCCATGTCGCGGATCTCAGACTCCAGCGCCTTCTGCCGGGTGATGTCGCGGGCGATCTTGGACGCACCCAGAATGCGGCCGCCCGTGTCATGCACGGGCGAGAGGGCCACGCTGAGCCAGATGCGGTGGCCGTCCTTGTGCAGGCGCTGGGTCTCGAAAGGCTCCACCGATTCACCCCGCTGCAAGCGGGCCAGGATCTGCGCCTCCTCCTCCACGCGCTCGGGCGGGTAGATGCGCGAGAGCGGTTGGCCCAGCATCTCGTCGGCCGACCAGCCATAGATGCGCTCGGCTGCGGCGTTCCAGCTCACCACGTCGCCGTCCAGGCTCTTGCTGATGATGGCGTCGTGCGAGGACTCGACGATGGCCTCGTAGCGCCGGTACACCGCGTCGATCTGCCGGCGTGAAGAACGGTAGAGCTGCAACGCGGCGTAGGCCGCCACCAGCAGCGTGAACGCCGCGACGGTGAGCAAGGCCGTGTCCATGCGGCTCCAGCCCGAGGGGAAGTCGCGCTCGGGCAGGCCCACCAGCACGTAGAACGGGTAGCCGTCCACCCGCTGGTAGGCGTTGATGCGCGCCACACCGTCCAGCGCGGTGGGCGCGGCGTAGTCGCCCGCATCGGGCCGGGCCAAGAGGGCCTGGCGCAATTCGGCCGAGACACCCATGCTGCCAATGGCGCCCATGCCGCCCTCGGGCAAGGGGTGCCGGTACACCAGCGCCAGCGCGGTGCTGCGGATGGTGACGGCACCACGGGGCCCCAGGTCCACGCGGTCCAGCACCGCGGCAAAGGTCTCTACCGGCAACTCCAAGCTCACCTCGGGCTGGCCCACCCGTGCAGCCGGGCGGGTCAGGCGCACCACCCAGCGGCCATTGGCGCCGCGCACCGGCGCCTCCACCTTCAGGGCGGCATCGGGCGGGGTGTTGGCGTTGATGGGCTCCCCCGCGTTGGCCGGGCGGGCGGCGCCACGGGCCTGCAGGGTGAGGTCGGCCTGGGTCAGCACGGCCGAGAGCTGGGCCTCGATCAGCAGGGCCACGTTGCGCGTGGCGGTGGTGGCGTAGAGCCGGCGCCGCTCGTGCTCCTGGCGTATGGCCAGGGCCGCCAACACCAACACCAGCAGGGCCAGGGCCGCCGTGGCCAGCGCGTAAGGCAACCAGTCGGTCAGCTTGCGGGAGAACGGCGAAGGCCAGTGCATGGTCACCTTGGGGTCAAGCGGTGCACCCCACACGGGCCTGGTGGCAACGAAAAGGGCCGCATGGTGTGCGGCCCCAGCTTACCCCAGCCGGGTGGCGGGGGCAGACGAATGAACGGTGGTCAAGGCTGGTATTTCCAGGCGCCGTTCTCGATCTTGACCATCACGCGGGCGCGCTGGTCCAGGCCCAGGTGGTCGCTGGCCGACATGCTGAAGATGCCGTGCGCACCCGGCATTTCCTTCACCTGCTCCAGTGCGTCGCGCAGCGCGGTGCGGAAAGCCGGCGTGCCGGGCTGGGCCTTCTTCAGGGCCACGGGCACAGCGGCGGTCATCAACAGGCCGGCGTCCCAGGCATGGGCGCCGAAGGTGCTGACCGAGCCCTTGCCATGCGCCGCTTCGTACTTGGCGATGTAGGCCTGGGCGCTCTTCTTCAGCGGGTGGTTGGCGGGCAACTGGTCGGCCACAAGCACCGGGCCGGCCGGCAGGAATGTGCCCTCGACGTTCTTGCCACCCACGCGCAGGAAATCGTTGTTGGCCACACCGTGGGTCTGGTAGACCTTGCCGGTGTAGCCGCGCTCCACCAGCGCGCTTTGCGGCAGCGCAGCGGGCGTGCCCGAGCCGGCCACCAGGATGGCGTCGGGCTTGGCCGCCACCAGCTTGAGCACCTGGGCGGTGACCGTGTTGTCGGTGCGGGCGTAGCGCTCATTGGCCACGATGGTCAGGCCCTTGAGGCCGGCGGCCTTGCTGAACTCCTGGTACCAGCCTTCGCCGTAGGCGTCGGCAAAGCCGATGAAGGCCACGGTCTTGACCTTGGCGTCGGCCATGTGGGCGGCGATGGCCAGCGACATCATGATGTCGTTCTGTGGGGTCTTGAAGACCCAGCGCTTCTTGGCGTCCATGGGCTCGATGATGCGGGCCGAAGCGGCCATCGAAATCATCGGCGTCTGCGCCTCCGAGACCGCGTCGATCATGGCCAGCGAGTTGGGTGTGGTGGTGGAGCCCAGGATCACGTCCACCTTGTCCTCGGTGATCAGGCGGCGGGTGTTGGCCACGGCCTTGGTGGTGTCGGACGCGTCGTCCAGCACCACGTACTTCACGTTCTGGCCCGCGATGGTCTTGGGCATCAGCTCGATGGTGTTCTTCTCGGGGATGCCCAGCGAGGCGGCCGGCCCGGTGGCCGAGACGGTGACGCCCACGGTGATGTCGGCCAGCGCGGCGCCAGCGGCCAGCATGGCGGCCGTGGCGAAGAGGGTCTTGAGCAGGGTACGGGGGGTGCGGATCACAGGGTTGTCTCCTTGGTGGAAGGCCGAGAGGGCTTGGGGGTACGTGCCTTGGTGGGCACTTTGGTCGTGGGCTTGGGGGGCGTGGCGGTCAGACGGGCGGGTGGATTCACCGCCACCAGGCCACCGAAGAACAGGTCGGCCACCAGCGGGGCCATCTGCTCGTGGGTGAGGGGCTCACCGGGCCGGAACCAGGTGAACATCCAGTTGATCATGCCGAACAGCAGCATGGCCAGGGGCTTGTGCAGCTCGGCCTTCTTCATGGCCGGGCGCACGGCGGCCACGGCGTCGGCAAAGGCCGCCACCACGCCGCGCTGCACCTGCAGCACCTGCTCGCGGCGCTCGGGTTCGAGCAGGTCCACGTCTTCGGTCAGCACGCGGTGCTCGTTGCGGGCGCTGGCGTACTCGCGCACGAAACGGATGATGAGCTCGCGCAACCGCGCCTCGGCGTCCAGCGGCTCGGCCATCACGTCCGCCACCACCTGGGCCAGGCGGTGCACGTGCGCTTCGGCCACCAGGGCCAGCAGCTCGTTCTTGTCGCGCACGTAGTGGTACACCGCCGCCTTCGAGACGCCACAGGCCGCCGCCACCTGGTTCATGGAGGTGGCGGTGTAGCCCTGCTGCGCGAACAGCGCGGCGGCGTGCTGGAGGATCAGCTCGCGCTGGTCGTCGTATCCGGAGGAGCGGGGTCGGGCCATGCTGAAGTTTATTTCGGCCTTTTGTCGATCACGCGGCGGGCCTTGCCGACCAGGGTGCGCTCGATGGAGTCGGGCGCGCCCACATGCACCCGCGTGGAAACGCCGATCAGCGTCTTGATGCGGTGTTGCAGCGTGCGCTCCATGCCGGCACGGTCGGCGTAGGCGGCCGAGGGCAGCACCTCGCAGTGCACGGCCACTTCATCGAGCGTGCCGTCGCGCGTTACCACGATCTGGTACTGGCCCGACAAGCCCTCGGTCTGCAGCACCAGCTCTTCGATCTGCGTGGGGAACATGTTCACGCCGCGGATGATCAGCATGTCGTCGGAGCGGCCCACGATCTTGCCCATGCGGCGCATGCTGCGCGAGGTGGGCGGCAGCAGGCGCGTGAGGTCACGTGTGCGGTAGCGGATGATGGGGAAGGCTTCTTTCGTGAGCGAGGTGAACACCAGTTCGCCTTCTGAACCATCGGGCAGCACCTCGCCGGTCTCGGGGTCGATGATCTCGGGCAGGAAGTGGTCTTCCCAGATCACCGGGCCGTCCTTGCTTTCCACGCACTCGCAGGCCACGCCCGGGCCCATCACCTCGGAAAGACCGTAGATGTCCACCGCGTCGATGCCGGCGTCACCCTCGATCTGCTTGCGCATTTCCTCGGTCCAAGGCTCGGCCCCGAAGATGCCCACGCCCAGCGACATCTCGCGCGGGTCCAGCCCCTCGCGACGGAACTCTTCGATGATGACCTGCATGTAGCTGGGGGTCACCATGATGATGTCGGGCTTGAAGTCCTGGATCAGCTGCACCTGCTTCTCGGTCTGCCCGCCGCTCATGGGGATGACGGTGCAGCCCAGCCGCTCGGCGCCGTAGTGCGCGCCCAGGCCGCCGGTGAACAGGCCGTAGCCGTAGGCCACGTGCACGATGTCGCCCTTGCGGCCGCCGGCGGCGCGGATGGAGCGCGCCACCAGGTCGGCCCAGCGGGAAATGTCGGCCGCCGTGTAGCCCACCACGGTGGGCTTGCCGGTGGTGCCGGACGAGGCATGCACCCGCGCCACCTGCTCGCGCGGCACCGCGAACATGCCGAAGGGGTAGTTGGCGCGCAGGTCGTGCTTGGTGGTGAAGGGGAACTTGGCCAGGTCGGCCAGCGTCTTGCAATCGCTGGGGTGCACACCCTTCTCGTCGAAGGCTCGCTTGTAGTGCGGCACGTTGTCGTACACGCGCTGCAGCGTGGCCTGCAGGCGCTGCAACTGCAGGGCCTGGATTTCGTCACGGCTGGCGACCTCAATCGCGTCGAGTTCGCCGGGGGCGGGCTTGCGGACCGTCATGGTGGGTTGTCTCCGTTTTTCGGTTCTGTTCAGGGCAGCACGGGCAGGTTCGCCACGGCCTTGCCGCGCATCGTGTACGAGCGGCCGCGGAACACGGCGATGCGCTCGCCGCGCTGGTTGCGCACCTCGATGTCGTAGACGCCGGTGCGGCCAGCCTTGTTCTGCTCGGTGGCCGAGGCGGTGAGCACATCGCCCTCGCGGCCGGGCGCGAACAGGTCGATGCTGAAGCCCGAGGCCACCGTGACCTCGTTGTAGGCGTTGCAGGCGTAGGCGAAGGCCGAATCGGCCAGCGTGGCGATCAACCCGCCGTGGCAGATGTCGTGGCCGTTGAGCATGTCGGGCCGCACGGTCATCGCCATCGTGGCCGTGCCCGGCCCCACGGCCACCACGCGCATGCCCAGGGCCTTGCAGGCCCGGTCATTGGCCCACATGGCGTCGCGGGCCAGCTCGGCCACCTGTTGCGGATGCAGCTTCTTGGTCATTCGACCCCCAAGGCGCTGCGCGCCGCCCCCCCGAGGGGGAGCGAGCACTTTCGGAGCGGCCGTGCAGTGCTCATGGCAGCCTTTCAACGGTCGGTGAATTGGGGAGCGCGCTTTTGCTGGAAGGCGGCCACGCCCTCGGCAAAGTCGTGCGCATGGCCCAGCGTGCGCTGCAGCTCGGCCTCCAGCGTCAGCGCCTGGCCCATGTCCAACTGCGCGGCTGCATCAAAGGCCTGGCGGGTGGTGGCCAGGGCCTTCACCGGCAGCGCGGCCAGTTTGCTCGCCAGGGCCATCGCGGTGTCCATCAGTGCGGCGTCGTCCACGCATTGCCAGATCAGGCCCATCTCGGCCGCCGCCTCGGCACCCAGCTTGTCGCCTGTGAGCGCCAGGCCCAGCGCGCGGGCGCGGCCCACCAGGCGCGGCAGCAACCAGGTGCCGCCGCAATCGGGCACCAGACCGATCTTGGCAAACGCCTGGATGAAGCTGGCCGAACGCGCGGCGATGGCCATGTCACAGCCCAGCGCGAAGTTGGCGCCGGCGCCGGCGGCTACGCCGTTCACGGCCGCGATCACCGGCACCGGCATGCTGCGGACGCGCAGCGCCAGCGGGCGGTAGTTGGCCTCGATGACCGCGCCCACGTCCACCCGGCCGTCGGGGCCCGGCACCATGCTGGGGTCGTTCAGGTCTTGGCCGGCGCAAAAGCCACGACCGGCACCGGTGACCACCACGGCGCGCACGCTGGCGTCGGCCGCAGCGGCATCGAGCGCGGTGCGCAACTGGGCGTGCATTTCGCCGGTGAAGCTGTTCAGCGCCGCCGGCCGGTTGAGGGTGAGCGTGCGCACGGGGCCGGCATCTGCCGCCAGCACCAGGGGTTCGGACATCGGGAAGTCTCCTGCGGAATCCGGAGGTGGTGGCGTGACGCCCGTGTGGCGCCCAGAGTTATTTAACCTACCGGTCGGTAAATGATAGGAGGCCGTCCGTATTGACGCAAGGCAAAAGACCCTCAGATCGCCTAGTGGGTTTCCCGGGTTGGAGCGCCGCCCGAGAGGCTCCAGGCCGGGGGTTAGCATGGCCCGCATGTGGAACGACTTTCTCGCCGCGCTGCAGGCGCAAATGGCCAACCAGTTGGTGGCGGGTGCCGTGGCGCTGGCCCTGGTGGGCGTGGTGGTGGCCTCGCTGCGCAAGCTGCCGGGCATGCTGTGGGGCCAATTGCGGCGCCTGGTGATCGTCTCGGCCACGCTGGACAGCCGCAACGACATCTTCCCGGCCTTCGTGGGCTGGCTCAACGACCAGCGCTTCGGCCAACGCAGCCGCTGGTTCACCGTGGTGCAGGCCCCGCACGCGGTGGCCGAGGACGCCGCCGAGGCCGACGACACGCCGCGCCTGCAATACAGCCCGGCACCAGGCTTTCACCTGTTCTTCTACAAGGGCCGCTTGATGTGGCTGCAGCGCGAGATCGCGATGAACCTGCAGGTGGTGGAAACCATCCACCTCGGTGCCCTGCTCACCCCGCGCCGGGTGATGGAAGACCTGCTGGAAGGCGTGGTGCGCCACGCCGGCGAGCAGCGTGCCAACCGGCTCATGCTCTACACCGTGGACCGCTGGGGCGACGACTGGCGCATTGCCGACAGCAAGCCGCGCCGCAGCCTGGATTCGGTGGTGCTGGCCGACGGCGTGGCCCAGCACCTGCACGACGACATCCACGAGTTCTTCTCGCGCCGCGAGTGGTACGCGCAGATGGGCATCCCCTGGCGGCGCGGCTATCTGTTCTACGGCCCGCCGGGCACCGGCAAGACCAGTGCAGCCTACGCACTGGCCGGCGAGCTGCGGCTGAAGCTCTGCGCCATCTCGCTCACCAACCCCAAGCTCAACGACAACGTGATGGCCGACCTGCTGCAGCGCACGCCGCCGCGCTCGCTGATCCTGCTGGAAGACATTGACGCCTTCTTCAACGCCCGCGAGAAGCAGGACACGCGCATCCAGGTGAGCTTCTCGGGCCTGCTCAATGCGCTGGACGGCGTGGCCGCGCAAGAGGGCCGCATCGTGGTGCTGACCACCAACCACCGCGACAAGCTCGACCCGGCCCTGATACGCCCCGGCCGCATCGACGTGGCAGTGGAACTGTGCAACGCCGATCGCAGCCAGCTCAAGGGCCTGCTGCTGCGCTTCTACCCGAACGCTGCTGCACAGGCCGATGCGCTGGTGGCGGAGTACCCTGACCAGACGCTGTCGCCTGCGAAGGTGCAGCAGATCCTGATCACCGCCGACAGCCTGGGCGAGGCACTGGCCGCGCTGCGCAGCGCCTGGTCTGCCGCCACGCCCTGAGGCGCGCGCCTCACTCCTTGCCGGCGCTGATCAGCCAGGCCAGCACGTCGGCCTTTTCCTGCGGCGTGCACTTGCGGCCCACCACATCGGCGCAGTTGAGCGTGAAGGCGTTCTCCACCTTGGCGGCGTCGGTGAGCCGCTTGGGGTTGGCCTTGGGGGCCAGCGGCTCCAGCGGTTTTTCCTTCAACTGGTCGGTGCCGCGCCGCGTGGGGTCGGCCGTGTGGCAGGACGAGCAGGTCCAGCCCAGCACCTGCTTGAAGTCCTGGGTGAAGAAGGCCTTGCCGCGCTCAGGGCTGCCTTTGGCGCCAGCCTGCTTCTCGTACTTGGCCAGGATGGCCGCCGGCGTGTCGGCCATTGCAGTGCTGGCCACGCCCAGCAGCAGCGCGGCGGCCAGCAGGGCCAACCCGTGGCGGAGGTGGGAAGGGGTGTGGATGCGCCTCATGTTCGCTCCTGGTGATGCAGAGGAACCGACCGGTGGCACGGCGGGGGAGCCCGCGCCGCACACACCTCATTGGACGCCCAAGTGTGCAGTGGCGATGTGCCTTTGATCAAGCTCTGCGTTGCGCCTACCGCGCCGGCAGCACCGTGCCCACGCAGGGCCCAAAGCCGATGGCCGCCGCACCGGCACGCTCGCAGCGGCCACGGAACACCACCGCGTCGCCGTCTTGCAAGAAGGTGCGGCTCTCGCCGTTGGCCAGCAGCAGCGCCTGCTTGCCACCCAGCGAAAGCTCGAGCAGCGAGCCGCCCTGCCCCGCCTCGGGCCCGCTCTGCGTGCCCGATCCCATCAGGTCGCCGGGCTGCAGGTTGCAGCCGTTGCTGCTGTGGTGGGCCAGCATCTGCGCCACGGTCCAGTAGGCGTCGCGGAAGTTGCTCTGGCTGATGCGCTGCGGTGGCAGGCCGGCCTCGCGCATCGCGGCCGTTTGCAGTTGCACTTCCAGCGCGATGGCGATGCCGCCTTGCGCGCGGTTGGCGGGCGAGTCGATGTAGGGCAGCGGCGCCGGGTCGCCCTCAGGGTGGGCGAAGGGCACGCGGAACGGCGCCAACGCCTCTTGCGTCACGATCCAGGGCGAGATCGTGGTGGCGAAGTTCTTGGCCAGGAAGGGGCCCAGGGGCTGGTACTCCCAGGCCTGCACGTCGCGCGCCGACCAGTCGTTGAGCAGCACCATGCCGAACCAGTCGGCCTCGGCCGCTTCCATGCCCAGCGGCTCGCCCAGCGCATTGCCGGCGCCCACGAACACGCCCAGCTCCAGCTCGTAGTCCAGGCGCTTGGCCGGCGTGAACACCGGATCGGCTTCGGGCGTGGGCTTGATCTGGCCCTTGGGACGGTGGAAGGTCTGGCCACTGACGCCAATGCTGGAGACACGGCCGTGGTAGCCGATGGGCACCCACTTGTAGTTGGGCAGCAGGGGGTTGTCGGGCCGGAACAGCTTGCCCACCGTGGTGGCGTGGTGGATGCCGGTGTAGAAGTCGGTGTAGTCACCAATCGCGCAGGGCAGCGCCATCTGGGCCTGGTCCTGAGGTACCAGGCAGGGCTGCAGTGCGGCCTGCTTGGGTGAGCCGGCAGCCAGCGCCGCGCTCAGCGCTGCACGCAGGCCACGGCGCGCGGCGGCGCCAACGGCCATGAAGGCGTTCAGGTCGCCTGCGGCCAACGGGGCCAGCCAGGCCTGCTCTTCAGCACTCCAGCCACCCGCTGCCAGCGCTTGGTTCAGGTCCAGCACCTGGTCGCCGATGGCCACGCCCACGCGCAGGGGCTCGGTGCTGCCGGCGCGCCGGAAGCGGCCGAAGGGCAGGTTCTGGATAGCGAAATCGGTGCCGGCCGCGTTGGCCGACGGCACCCAGCTTTGCAGGCCCGCGTCGTGCGTGGCGTCCACCGTTGCGACGCTCACTGCTTGAATTCCCGCTCGTGAAAGAAGGCGGCGTGCTTGGGCGCGGTCTTGGTCTTGGTCCAGTCTTCCAGCATCTTCCACTTCACCTCGTCCATGCGCTGGTTCATGGCGGCTTCGTCGGGGTCCGGGCAGGCCAGTTCCAGGCGGTGGCCGCTCGGGTCGAATATGTAGATGGAGTGGAAGGATCCGTGGTCGGTGGGGCCCAGCACGTCCACGCCCTGGGCTTCAAGGTGGGCCTTGAATTCCAGCAGCTCGGCCTGGTCCTTCACCTTGAAGGCGATGTGCTGCACCCACTCGGGCGTGTTCGGGTCGCGGCCCATCGGCGCCTTGGTGGGCAGCTCGAAGAAGGCCAGCACGTTGCCGCCGCCTGCATCCAGAAAGATGTGCATGTAGGGGTCGGGCTCCTTGGTGCTGGGCACCAGGTCTTCGGCGATGGCCAGCACGAAGTCCATGTTCAGCATTTGCTTGTACCACTCCACCGTCTGCTTGGCGTCCTTGCAGCGGTAGGCGACGTGGTGGATGCGTTCGATCTTCATGGGGACGGTCCTTTCGATTTGGTCATTCCCGCGAAGGCGGGAATCCATGTGTGGCGGATGAAGGCTGGATTCCCGCCTGCGCGGGAATGACGGGGCAGGTCAGATGCCGTTGCGCGCAGCGGCCAGCGCTTCGCGCAGCACGCGCAGGTCGCCGATGTGGTTGGCCAGCAGCAGCACCAGGCGTGCGTTGACCAGCTGGCTTTGCTCGTCGCTGAGCTCGCGGTGGGTGTCGATCAGGGCTTCGTAGAAATCGTCGCCCGGCGTGAAGGCGCGCACATGGCGCACACCGGGGGTGCTGAAGTTGGGCTGGGTGTTCAGGGCCCCGAGGGCCGGGCTAGCGCCCCGCCCGCCCCCCGTGGGGGTCAAGGAGCTCGGGAGCGGCCCTTCGCTCCTTGAGAGGTGTTGCGGTTGTTGCATGGTGATCTCTCCGTTCATTGGATGCACAGCGCGCGGTTCAGCGCAGCCTGCAGCTTGGCAGCGTCAAACGCGCGCCAGCGGGCGGCCACGTGCTGGTCGGGGCGCAGCAGGTAGACGGTGCCGGGCTGGGCGTCGTAGCGGCGGCTCACATGCCCTTCGCTGTCGATGATGTCGCCCGCGATCACCAGGCTGCCCGGTGTCTTCACGCGGCGCACCACCACGGGCACCGGGGTCTGGGGCAGCTTCACTTCGTTGTCGCCAAACACCAGCAGCGTGAAATCGCCCAGCGTGGGGCTGGCCACTTCACGCAGCAGCCAGCGGGCCTGGCCGCTCACCACCACGGGTGCGTCATCCATGGGCGCACCGGGCACCATCCAGCCTTCGAAGGCGTCGGTGTCGGGCGTGTTCAAACGCGATTCGGTGAGGAAGGCCGGCACCGACAGGCGCCCCGAGTTCACCAGCGTCCGGGCAAAGGCGTGTTCGCGCGCCAGGCCCAGCACCGCGTTGCGGAACAGCTTGGAGGTGGCGCTCTTGGGCGTGATGAAGTCGGTGGAGCGGGTGGAGTTCAGCAGGTTCTCGTCGGCCGCAAAACCGCGCTCTTCGCTGTAGGTGTCGAGCAGGCTCTCGGGTGCGGTGCCATCGATCACGCGCTGCAGCTTCCAGCCCAGGTTGTCGGTGTCCTGCAGTCCCGAGTTGGCGCCGCGGGCACCGAAGGGTGAGACCTGGTGCGCCGCATCGCCCGCGAACAGCACGCGGCCGTGGCGGAACTGCGGCATGCGCCGGCACTGGAAGGTGTAGACGCTGACCCATTCCAGGTCGAATTCGCGGTCGTCGCCCAACATGGCCTTGATGCGGGGGATGACCTTCTCGGGCTTCTTTTCTTCCTCGGGGTCGGCGTCCCAGCCGAGCTGGAAGTCGATGCGCCAGACGTTGTCGGCCTCGCGGTGCAGCAGCACGCTCTGGCCGCGGTGGAAGGGTGGGTCGAACCAGAACCAGCGCTCGGCCGGAAAGTCGGCCTTCATCACCACGTCGGCGATCAGGAAGCGGTCCTGGAAGACCTTGCCTTCGATCTCGAGCCCCAGCTGGCGGCGGATGGGGCTGCGCGCACCATCGGCCACGATCAGCCAATCGGCTTCCACCGTGAAGCTGCCGTCGGGCGTTTCCACCTGCAGCGTGGCGCCGCTGCCGTGCGGCTCCACCTTGGCCACCTTGTGCTTCCAGCGCAGGTCGATGTTGGCGAGTTCGGCCACCCGGTTCACCATGAACTCTTCAAGGTAGTACTGCTGCAGGTTGACCATGCCGGGCCGCTCGTGGCCAGCCTCGGGCAGCAGGTTGAAGTTGAAGACCTCTTCGGTGTCGAAAAAGGTGCGGCCCACGTTCCAGGTGACGCCCTTGTCCACCACCGGTTGGCCACAGCCCTGGCGGTCCAGCACCTCCAGCGCGCGCTTGGCATAGCACAGGCCACGCGAACCGACGCTCACCGTGTCGTCATCGTCCAGCAGCAGCACCGGCAGGCCGCGCTGCGCCATCTCGATGGCCGCCGAGAGGCCCACCGGGCCGGCGCCCACCACCACCACCACGGGGTGGCGCTGGGTGGGCGCACCGCTCAACTCGGGCGGTTTGCGGTAGGCGTACTTGGGGTAGGTGTAGGTCGAAAGCATGGTGTCTCCATAGGTCGTTTGAGCAGGCGCCGGGTCTGTGCCCCGCATCCGAGATCAGCCTTCCAAGGCCTTCCACATCTCGATGTCGCGCTCGGCCGTCCAGATGCGCGGATCAGGAAACTGCGTGGCCTCGTCGTAGGCGCGGGTCACGTCAAAGGGCATGCAGTGCTTGAAGATCACCCAGTTGCCGTACTTGGGCTCCAGCGTCTTCATGGTCTCTTCGTACACGGCGCGCAGGGCCTTGCCTTGCGCGGCACCGGCCTTCACGCTGGCAAACAGCTCGCTCACGAAAGCACGGGTGCCGTCCAGGCCGGCCTTCACCTCGGCCGGGTTGGTCAGTGCAGCGCCACGGCCGGGCACCAGCTTCTCAGGCTGCAGTGCGGCGATGTTGTCCAGCGTGCCGGGCCAGTCCTGGAAGTAGGCGTCACCGGCGTAGGGCGTGGCGTCGAACTCCACCAGGTCGCCCGAGAACAGCACCTTGTCCTGCGGCAGCCAGACCACCGTGTCGCCCTTGGTGTGGCCACGGCCCAGTTGCAGGATCTGCACTTCGAGCTTGCCCAACCACAGCGTCATCTTGCCGGTGAAGGTGATGGTGGGCCAGGTCATGCCGGCGGGCACGCTTTCCACGGCCTGGAACAAACGCGGGAAGCGGCCGATCTCGCTGGCCTTGTCCTGCTCGCCACGCTGCACGATGAGGTCGTAGGTGTCCTGGCTGGCGATGATCTGCTGCGGCTTGTAGGCCGAGGCGCCCAGCACGCGCACCGCGTGGTAATGGCTGAGGGTGACGTACTTGATGGGCTTGTCGGTCACCTCGCGGATGCGGCGGATCACGTCCTGGGCCATCACCGGCGTGGCCTGGGTGTCGATCACCATCACCGCGTCGTCGCCAATGACGATGCCGGTGTTGGGGTCGCCTTCGGCCGTGTAGGCGTAGGCGTGCTCGGAGAGCTGGGTGAAGCTGACCTTCTTTTCTTCCAGGTCGGCTTGCGAGGCAAAGGTCTTGGGCTGGCTCATGGTGTGCGGCTTTCAGATTTGTGTTTAGACAAACAAATTCAGCAATGACTAACGAATGGCTTGATCTTAGTCCAGTCGTTTGTTAATGTCTAATCCATTCGAATTAGTAAAAACCCGAGACGACCATGGCTGACATCGGACTGGACAACGACGAAGCGCTGGACAACCCAGCCGAGCCCCGAGGCCCGCGTGGCATCCAGAGCATCGAGGTGGGTGGGGCCTTGCTGCTGGCGCTGGCCCACCATGGCCGGCCCATGGCGCTGAAAGACCTGGCGCGCGAGGCGGCCATGAGCCCGGCCAAGGCCCACCCTTACCTGGTGAGCTTCCAGAAGATCGGCCTGGTGGAACAGGAGGCCGGCAGCGGCCGGTACGGCTTGGGCCCGCTGGCGTTGCAGATGGGCCTGATCGGCCTGCAGCAGTACGACCCGGTGCGCCTGGCGGGGCCGCTGATCGAGGAGTTGGCCGTGCAGACCGGGCTGACCGTGGCCATCGTGCTGTGGGGCAACCGCGGGCCCACGGTGGTGCGGGTGGCGGAGGCGCCGAACCCGGTGCATGTCTCGATGCGCCACGGCACGGTGATGAGCCTGCGCGACACGGCCTCGGGTCGGCTGTTTGCGGCACTGCTGCCGGCGCGCATGGTGGCTGCAGCCTTGGGCGCGGAGGCCATCGCCCTGCAGGCCGACAAGGGATTTCAGGCCGAGCTGCTGGCGATACGCCAGGGCGCGCTGGCCAGTGTGGACGGCGTGGCGGTGCCCGGCGTGGCGGCGCTGGCCGCGCCGGTGTTCGACGTGGCCAACCACCTGGTGCTGGGGCTCACCATCATTGGCCCCAGCGCCACCTTCAGCACGGCCGCCGAAGGTGCCGTGGCCCAGGCCCTGTCGCTGGAAGCGCGGGCGCTGTCCACACGCCTGGGCTGGCGCGGCTAAGCCCTCCCGGGCCGCAACGCCGGCGCTCGCTCACTGCACCTTGACGTTGATCGTCGGCGTGGTCTGCACCAGGCGGCGCTCAATCAGCGCACGCATGTTGCCCAGCGAAATCTGGTGCGTGGCAATCACGCCCAGCAGGCCACTGCGGTGCAGCTCGACGATCTCGGCCTCGGTGAGCTGGTTCAAGCGCTCTTCGTTCACACCCAGGAAGCCGTCCACCGACAGCGGTGCGCCATCGGGCAGGGTGGCGTCGAAACGCTTGTCCTGCAGCAGGCCCAGCTCCAGCAGGCGCTCGCCGGCGGCGCGGGTGCGCTCGATCTCGGCCTCCAACTGCTCCACGAAGGCGCGCATCTCGCTCAGGAAGGTGGTGGGCTCGCCCTTGTCGTCAAACAGCTCGCGGCCTTCTTCACGCGACCAGCCGGCCCAGGCTTCGTCGATGCACACCGCCCACTTGTCGGGCTCGACCTGGGCCATGGTGAACGGGTAGGCGCGCAGCATGGCCGGCGTGTAGCGGCCGCGCCAGCCCAGGTCGCCGTTCTCGCGCTGCTCGATGAACAGGTTCTCGCCCGGCGTGAGGCCCATCACCGCCACCGGCGCCACCTGGGGCTTGCCGTTGGCATGGGTGCCGGCGCGCAGGAACAGGATGGGGTATTCCTTGCAAGCGTCGCCAAACTCGGCGGCCGTGAGGAAGGCGGCATTCAGTTGCGCCACCGCCTTCAGCGGGTTCACGTCGGTACGCAGCCGCAGGTTGCGGTGCATCACGCGGTCCAGCGCCACGGGTTTCTTGTGCAGTTCGTTGTTGATCATCAGAGTTGACCCTCGTTGTCTTGCTGCCGGCTCGCCAGCACCTTGTCCACCCGCTTGCCGTCCAGGTCGACCACTTCGAAACGCCAGCCGCCCCACTCCACCGCGTCGGCGGTGTTCGGGAGGCGTCCGAGCAGCAGCATGATCATGCCGGCCAGCGTGTTGTAGCGCCCGCGGTCTTCCTCGGGCAGTTCTTTCAGTTCCAGGCGGTCCTTCAGCTCAGGCACCGGGATCAGGCCGTCCACCAGCCAGCTCCCGTCGGCGCGTTGCACCGCCCAGGCATCATCGTCTTCCTGTGTTCCAAACTCTCCGGTGATGGCTTCCAGCACGTCGCGCACGGTGATCACACCCTGCACCGCGCCGTACTCGTCGACCACGAACACCAGTTCGGCACCCGAGGTGCGGAAGTGCTCCAGCAGTTCCATGCCCGACAGCGTCTCGGGCACGAACACCGGCGGCACGATGTGGTCGGCCAGCGCGTCCATGCGCCCTTCCGAGAGCGGGCGCAGCAGGCTGTGGGCGGCAATGACACCGATCACGTCGTCCAGCCCGCCCCGGCACACCGGGTAGCGCGAATGCTCTTCCTCGGCCACGGCCGCCAGCACATCGGCAATCGAGGCGCTCGCGTCAATCCAGCGGATCTCGGTGCGCGGGATCATCATCGAGCCGATCTGCCGGTCGTCGAGCCGAAACACGTTGCGCACCATCTGGTGCTCGTGGGCCTCGATCACGCCGGACTCCAGCCCCTCTTCCAGGCTGGCGGCAATTTCCTCCTCGGTCACGCTGCGTGAGGGGCCGTCCTTCACGCCCAGCACGCGCAGCACGGCCTCGGTGCAAACGCCCAACACCCAGACCAGCGGCCGGGTGGCGGCTGAGAGCCACTCCATGGGCGGCGCCACCAGGCGGGCCACGGTCTCGGGGTACATCAGGCCGAAGCGCTTGGGCACCAGCTCGCCAAAAATGATGCTGAGCACGGTGATGGTCACCACCACCACGGCGGTGGCGGTGAGCTCGGCAGCGCGGGCCGAGATGGGCAAGTGGGCCAGCAGCCAGGCCGACACCGGGCCCGAGAACGCCGCATCCCCCACGATGCCGTTGAGCACGCCAATGGAGGTGATGCCGATCTGCACCGTCGACAAGAACTTGTTGGGGTTGTCGTGCAGGTCGATGGCCGCCTGCGCGCCGTGCTCGCCGGCCTCCAGCATCACCTGCAACCGGGCCTTGCGGCTGGCGGAGAGCGCCATCTCGGACATCGCGAACAGCGCGTTGAGCAGGATCAGGAACGAGAGCAGGGCGATGTCCATGCGATGCGGCCCACCAGCGGGGCTGCGCGAGAGCGGTGAAGGGGCGCCAGCGTAGCAGAATCGCAGCATGAAACGACCCCAAGCTCACTTCGCTCGCGGCCCCCGAGGGGCGCGTCAGCACCTTCGGGCGGCCGGGCGGTACTGACATGCACTACCTCATCGGCGACCTGCAAGGCTGCTGCGACGCGCTCGACCGCCTGTTGCTGGAACTGGACTTTTCCCCCTCGCGCGACCACCTGCACGTGCTGGGCGACCTCGTCAACCGCGGCCCGGCCTCGCTGGCCACGCTGCAGCGCCTGCGCAGCCTGGGCACCAGTGCCACCTGCCTGCTGGGCAACCACGACCTGCACCTGCTGGCCGTGGCGGCGGGCGTGCGCAAGCCGCACCGCAAGGACACGCTGGGCCAGATCCTCGCCCATGAAGACCGCGAAGAATGGCTGGCCTGGCTGCGCCAGTGCAAGCTGGCCGACATGGCCTGCGGCTGGCTCACCGTGCATGCCGGCGTGCTGCCGCAGTGGAGCGCCGAGCGCACGCTGGCCCTGGCCGCCGAGGTGGAGCAGGTGCTGGTCAGCCCGGCCCTGGGTGACTTTCTGCAGGTGATGTACGGCAACGAACCACCCCGCTGGCAGGACGACCTGGGCGGCAGCGCGCGCTGGCGCTTCATCGTCAACGTGCTCACGCGCATCCGCTTCTGCACCGCCGACGGCGTGCTCGATTTCGACACCAAGGACGGTGCCGACGCCGCACCAGCGGGCCACGCACCGTGGTTCCGGCACCCCGGCCGACTCACCGCCGCACAGCCCGTGGCCTTTGGCCATTGGTCCACGCTGGGACTGATCAACCAGCCCAACTTGTTGGCGCTGGACACCGGCTGTGTGTGGGGCGGCGCGCTCACCGCCGTGCGCGTGGACGGCGGCCGGCGTGACGTTGTGCAGGTGCCCTGTGCACAAGCCCAACAGCCTGGGTAGTTCAAGGGAAAGCCCGGGGCTCAAGCGCGGGGCTCCAGCGCCGATATTCGGGCTGGGAGGTCGCCCCAGCGCAGGGCTGACGGAAAGCCCGCCTTGTTTTCATTGCCCGGCCCTCGCCTGGACTCTGCCACGCTGTTGTTCTCCAGTGCCGTGATGGGTTTCGTCATGGCGGCGTTCTCGTTCAGCGCGGCGCGGTCCATGCCCAACCAGCGCACCAGCCTGCAAGATTGGGGCTGGGCCATGGGCGCTGCCGGCGGTGCCTTCGTGCTGTACTTCCTGCGCGGCCACATCGATTGGTCCACCAGCTTCATCGGTGGCAATGCCCTGATCCTGCTGGGCCCGGTGCTGATCCTGAAAGCCCAGACCGCCCTGGTTGGGGCCACTCTGAACAAACGCTGGCTGGCCGCCATCGCCGCTTGGGGCCTGTGCGGGGTGGCCGTGTCGGTGGCCACCGACATCGGCCCGGCGGCAGGAGCCGTCACCGTGTCGTCAGGTATCGCCGCCGTGGCGCTGGTCTTCATGCGGCACTTGCTGGTGCACCCCGTGAGCCGCACCCTGCCAGGTGCCCGCTTCGCAGCCGGGGTGGGCGCCATCACGGCCATCACCTTTTTGTGGCGCACCTGGGGCGCGCTCACCGGCCAGTTGCCGTCCATCAACGACCCCAGCCCCAACACCAGCGCTGCGCACACCAGCTCGCTGCTGCTGGGAGCGCTGTTCCTGGCCGCCACGTCCATCAGCTTCTTCACCATGGCCCACGAGGTGCGCCGGCGCGAAACCGAGGACGGCGCGCGCCGCGACGGCCTGACCGGCGTGCTCACCCGCGCCGCCTTCTACGAGTCCGCCGAGGCCCTGCACCGCGAGCAGCCCGGCATGCCACTGGCCATCGCCATGGTGGACCTGGACCACTTCAAGGCCGTCAACGACAGCCACGGCCATGCCGGTGGCGACCACGCCCTGGCCCACATGGCGCGGCTGATCTCGGGCGCCCTGCGCTCCAGCGACCTCGTCGGCCGCTACGGCGGCGAAGAGTTCGTGGTGCTGCTGCGCGACAGCGACGCCGACACTGCGCTGCGCTTTGGCGAGCGGCTGGTGGAACTGGCCAACCACCACCGCGTGCGCATGCCCGCCAACCTCTCGCTGCAATGCACACTCTCGGTGGGCCTGGCCTGCCGTAACGCCCGGCTCAGCACCGAAACGCTGGACGCCTTAATCGCCCGCGCCGACGAGGCGCTTTACCAGGCCAAGGCGCAGGGGCGCAACCGCGCGGTGCTGACTCCACAGGCATAATGCCGCCTCCCCCTGGAGACGTGGCCGAGCGGTTTAAGGCAGCGGTCTTGAAAACCGCCGAGGGTTGATCCCCTCCGTGAGTTCGAATCTCACCGTCTCCGCCACTGGACACCGAAGGGGTTGCACCGCAAGGCCGTAACCCCTTGTCGTCTCTGGACTTCCTGTCTGGACAAGGACTTGGGAACCGGCCCCCGAACCGTCCGAGCCATCGGACTGTGTGACAACGCTGTGTGACACTGGGCGCGTGAAAGAGTCCGAAGTGTCCTTGCTCCCCGGCATCTACAGCCGCCCCGATTCGTCCATCTACTGGTATGAGCTGAGAGTCCCCACCGACCTCGCCCACCACTTCAAAGGCAAGCGCCACGCCGTCCGCGAGTCCCTAAAGACACGCGACCGACGAGAGGCCAACGCGAAGGCTGCAGCACTGCGGGCCGAGTGCGAAGCCAGGTTCGCCGCACTGCGCAAGTCCGACAACCCTGAGCGCGTCACACCTACCCCGGCCCTGGTCGCCACCATCGCAAACGAAGTGCGCCGCTGGGTGCTGCAGGCGGATGACAACGCACGGGCCTTCCAAAACTTTCCCCGTGCGCTGCTGGCAGCCGAACACCTCAAGCGGTTGGACCAACTGGCCGGCACACCTGAAGGCGAGTTGCTGGCAGCAGCCCTGCCAATGCGGTCGGCGTTGACCCTCGGGGGGCCGCTGCACGAGACACCACCGCATGACCCGCTCGCCGGCCTATCGGAACGCGAGGCGGCAGCACTGGCGCGATGGAACGCGGCCGGGTTCGCATCCACAGCAGTGGACGTGGCAAGGCAGAACTTGCGTGCCGTGCTCCCACTGGCTGAGGCCATCGTGAAACCGATGGGGCTCGCCGTGGACTGGCACAGCCCCGAGGGCGTGGCTGGATTGCGTGAGTTGCTTAAGGCCTATCGACTGGCAACCGAGGACGCCAGCAGGCGAGACCACGGGGAACTGATCGACACACCACCGGAGCACCGCCAACAAGGCCACCAGAAGGCCGCTATGGGCCCGACCGAGGGCAAGGCAAGGCACACCTACATGGACGCCTTCGATGCTTGGCAACGCAGCAAGCCGGGGCGCCCGCCGAAGACCGTTGCGAAGTTCAAGAAGGCGGCGGAGCGGCTGGCCGAGTTGACTGGCGGCGAGGCCTTGGAAGACCTCACCCGAGAGGCCGCCACAGACATCCGCAACACGCTACTTGCTGAGGCACAAGAACGAGGCGGAGGCATTGCGAACAACACGGCTATCAACATGTTCAGCACGATGAAGACCCTTATCAATGCGGCCGTGGAGGTCGGATGGCTTGACCGCAGCCCGATGCCGAAAAGAACCGCTGACCGGGTGAAGTCAGGCCGAAAGCCGTGGACTCGTGCCGACCTGTCCAAGCTGTTCGATGACCCGCTGTTCGCTAGCTACGCCCTGCCTCCAACTTCAGCCGCAGGCATGGACGCCGCTTACTGGCTGCCGCTGCTGGGGGCCTACACGGGCGCCCGTATCTCAGAGTTGGCCCAGCTTGGCACCAAGGACATGGAGCGCACCGAGGAGGCAGGATGGGTGCTGCACATCACCGAGGACGCCGACGAAGGCCAGAAGGTCAAGAACACCCATTCCGTCCGAACCGTGCCCATCCATCCCGAGTTGGTGCGCCTGGGCTTTGTGGACTACTGGCAAGCCATCAGCGACCACGGGCCCGGCCCACTTTGGCCTGCGCTGCCACGCTCCAAACAGAACGGTGCAGGCGGGAAGATCAGCCAATGGTTTGGCCAGTTCAAGAAGGCCAAAGGCTTCGGCGGTGAACTGGTTTTTCATTCCTTCAGGCACACGGTGGAAACCGAACTGCGAGCGCTGAAGGCCCCGAAATACCTCATTGACGGCATCACGGGCCACGCGGGAAAAACCGTCAGCGATGACTACGCCCACACCACGCCCGCCACCCTGCGGGAGGTGTTGGACATGCTGACCTATCAAGGGCTGAACCTGCCGCGTGTTTTTAAGGTGCCGGCATGGCAACCAGGACACGGCAACACGAAGGTCGAGACTCGAGGACGGCCCAAGCGGAAGGCCACCAGCGGGGCGTGAAGAGGCAGCACCCCGGGCAAAAACTGCGCGAATTTCCGAAGGGGTATCGGATAAGCCCCGCGCTGCGTTTCCCCCCCGTGGGGGGCGCCTTCCACACACAAGGCTGCCCGATGTGTGCCGCACGCCACGCCGCTCTCGCGGCCCTTGACCTTCCCCCATGGGCAACGCAACTGCCACCAACGGCAGGCCCCCAGCAGGGCCACGCACCTGTCACAGCAGCAACACGCCCCGGCTCGCAACGCTTGCCCCAAAGGGAACGCACCACGCCGTACTCGGGCATCGTTGCTGATCTGTGCTGCGTCCACGAACATCGGCCCCGCTGCGCTTTGCAGTGCCCCTTACTTTGGACGCTAGAAATGACTGCCACCAACAACACCAACCGCATGGTCATCACCACCCCGGTGCCCCTGCTGGACGCCACGGCGCAAGGCCTCGCCACCTTCCTGTCGCGCTTCTCAAGCGTGGTCGATGCGGGGGTCTTCTGGCACCAAGGTGGCGGCAGCCTCTGGGATGCGTGGAAGGAAGGACGCGGGACTGCGACCGTGCGCCTTGGCAGGCTGGAACTGGTTGTCGATAGGCGGTCCTGAAGCTCACGCATTGGGAGCGGACTGGACATGCCCGAAAACGACCGGTTGCGGGCACGGCCCAGCAGGATGCCCGAAACCCAGCTTGACAATCTTTCGGGCACATGGCAACATTCGGGCATCCATTTTGGACACATCGACAGGAACCAGCATGTCCCGAGTCTTCGCCTACTGCCGAGTCAGCACCGCCGACCAAACCACCGAGAACCAGGCGCAGGAGATAGCCGCGTCAGGGTTCGCCATTGAGCGCCACAGAGTGATCACCGAGACCATCTCGGGTTCACAGGCAGCGCGTGAGCGGCCCGAGTTCTGCAAGCTGCTGAACAAGCTGGAGACCGGCGATGTTCTTGTGGTCACCAAGCTGGACCGCCTGGGACGCTCCGCTGTGGACGTGCGCAACACTGTGGAATGCCTCTCCGGGATGGGCGTGCGCGTCCACTGCTTGGCCCTTGGGGGGATGGACCTCACGAGCCCAGCAGGCAAGTTGCAAATGCAAGTGCTGGCGGCAGTGGCCGAGTTTGAGTTGGACCTGCTCAAGGAGCGCACGCATGCGGGGCTGTCACGCGCCAAGGCCGAGGGCAAGGTGATGGGTAGGCCACCAGCGCTGACTCCCAGCCAACAGGTAGAAGTCCGCCGCAGACTTCAGGCCGGCACCCCGGTTGCAGCCCTCGCCCGTGACTTCAAGGTGGGTCGAGCAACCGTGCAGCGCCTGCGGGACACCGAACACACCACGGACGCATAGAGCGCCCCCAGTCAAAATGTTTGCCTCTCCTGCCTCGCAGAGGGATGTCTACAAAACCACGACCTTGCAGAATCACCCATGACGAACAAGCAATGCACAGCGGGCACCTGTGGCGAACCCGTTGCGGGCTTCTCAACGCTTTGCAGCCACCACAAGCAGGCCCAGCGCCGCCATGGACACCCGGACCAAACCGGGATCACTACCCATGACCTGAAACCCTATGTGAAGCTGGTCGAGGCCCGGAGGGCGAAGAACAAGGACAGCAACGCATGGGCCCTTCTGCAAGAACGCTGGAGCGCTGTCACCCGGGACGCTGCCGAAGTGATGGCACAGTGGGAGCGCGGGGTGGCGATGGTGTCCACCGAAGTCAAGGCAGCAGCGCAGATCAAGTCCCTTGCCGAATCTGCAACCGCCGATGCTGTCATGCACACAGCCCTCGCCATGTACTTGATGCAAGAGGCGGAGCCCCGCAGGTTCCGCTCAGACCGGGCGTTTGATTTCCAACTGGTGCGCAGAGTCCGTGGGCTCACGCCAGTCAACGCGGGCACCTACTGGGACAACAAGGAGCGCCGCCAGCGAAAGGTCTACCGTGACTTACCGCCCAAGGTCGCCGAGGTGGTGGGCCTACGCCTGCGAGATGCCTTTGGATTGGCCGGGAAGCTACTGGCCGACCGTGAACGGGACGATGCCCAGAAGGCCAAACAGGACACCCAGAAGCTCGCCAAGGCCATGGAGGCACTTCAATGAGCCGCCCCCAGAAGAACCTCGCTGACGGCTGGTCGGATCTGCTCTTCCAAGTGGAGCGTGGCAAGCCCATACCCAAGACCCTGCCAACGTCTCTGAGCTTCCAGAGAATCAAGACCCGCCCCGCTGTCTTCCAGCACCGTCAGCCAGCCAAGCACGCCAGCAAGGCCCACGTCCGAGAACTGGTCAAGGCACTGGGCCGGGCTGCGCTGGACCCTTTGACTGTCTGGTGGGACGGCAAGGCCTGGGTCTGCATTGACGGCCACCATCGGCTAGAAGCCTACAGACAGGCGAGGCAGTTGGACGACATCCCTGTCACGGTCTTCGAGGGCTCCCCGGAGGCGGCGACGCTGCATGCCGCAGTCTGCAACACACAAGCCAAACTCCAGATGGCCCCCCGCGAGAAGACAAACACAGCATGGCGCTTGGTTGTCACCACGGACTTCTCAAAGGCCGCAACGGTCAAGGCCTCGGGCGCCAGTGACGGCATCGTGGGTCAAATGCGGCGGGTCTGTAAGCAACTTCGGACACAGAACGTTGACCCAGCGAGCATGCGGTGGCAAGAAGCCCGCCAGAGGGCTGCCGGTGAGAAACCAGGGCCCGATGTGGACTGGGATGCTGAGCGTATGAAGCGCGCCCAGGAACTGGCGAACAAGCTGACGCCCCTGCTTGGCAAGGGCGCGGGGGACCGCTCGGACATCCTCGCGGAAGCCCTGGAAATCATCGATGTACGCCTACCGGGACTGCTCCGCGAATACTGGGAAGGGCACGACGAGGAAGACTTTGAGACCGAGCTATAGCCCGGCAGGACGCCTCAAGGGTATGCATCTCTAGGGGGGTGCAAATGCATAGGCTGGCGCTGTCAAAGCCCCTCATCAACCCCAGGAACCCCGCCGAGGCTGCACGGGCCAGGGCGCGGGTGTCAGTGCGCGACGCCAGCGAGCAGCAGAACAGACCCAGCAAGCGCGGTCCCGATAACGAAGCCCGACCCGTCCCCCTGCTTGGAGTCCGCAGACAGCAAGAAGACGTACACAGCCGGCCCAAGGACCACGCCGACCACGGGCGCCCACCACGGCGCGACGAAGAAGCCTGCGATGAATGCGACGAGCGTGCCGAGCGATGCCAGCGAGCCCAGCATCTGGGCAGCAGTCGACAGGCCCACAGGACTCTTATGGGTCCGCAGCGCTGACAAGCTGAGCAGGACGCAACCGAGGAGGTAGAGATTCATCACAACGGCAAAAGGTTTGGATGCTACCCTCGCCAGAACTCTAACTTTCAAACTAGAGCCCATGAGAGCCCTGTTAGGCGTCCTACTCGCTTCAATCTTGCTGCCTGCCTGTAGGGACCAAAGAAAACCGCTGGACAGCATCCCTATGGCAGTTGAAGCAGCCAGCGCTCCAAGTGCACAAGAATGCGGGTTCGGAACGATAAACACTGCCTGCAACGCCCCACTCCCAGCGTCAGCGTGGGAACTTTCAGAGAAACGATACCGGGCAGAACATCCGGAAGCCCCTGCCAGCCGTTGAATCGACCCGCCCCAGGCCGACGCGCTACCATCAAGGCCCTGTAACTGTGTGCGCTACCGTGTGACAAGCACCCGTCACAGGGGGCCATCTTCCCAGGTAGAAGGCCGGAGCCGTGTCTCTCTCACCGTCTCCGCCAAAACCGTCAAGAAGCGCCCGTCAGGGCGCTTCTTCGTTTCGGCCACCTGCGGGCAACAGGCTCAAGCCTTCTCGACGTGGAAGTCCACTTTCACGGTGCCGTCGGCCCCGGTGCTGACGTCAACCCAGATCTTCCGGTAGCCCAGAACCAGCGCCAGGATGAGCGCAAATGCCACCGCGGTGGCAATCACGCTGACAGAGTACGCGGCACCGATGCACAGGATGATGAGGGCGATGGCCAACAGGTCGTCGGCCACGATGGGGTTGGTGTACAGCATGTCCTTCAGGCCAGGCAAGCGGACGGAAGCCAGGCTCTGAAGCTTGCCCAGCTCGTGGCCCCCAAAAGGCGTGAACGGCGTGGCGTCCGGCCCGTAGAGCGAAATCACCACCTCGTGATCGCCTCGCTCCAGCGCTTCCCGCGCCTTCTTTTGAAGCTCGTAGCCGTCGCTGCAGTCTTGGCCGTTCACCTGGGGCTTGCGCCTGGCGTTGACACAGTTGACGATGATGGGCGCCACCGGAGCGCCTGGCGGCGGGTTCAGGAAAGGCAGGTCGCCGCTGTCCCAGGCGCCCTTGCGGACCCGGATCTTGAGAACCAGGACGTCAGGTGTGGGCACATCGACGCTGCCGTGAAACGGGAAGGGCTTGGGGATGCGAACCGTGTTGGCATCCACCCAATCGCTGGAGGTGCCAGAGAAATAGCCGTTCTCGTCGGTGGTGCCAGAGAAAATGATGTCGTTCCCATTGCCGCCGGAGTCGACGTCAATGACTTCGACGGTGGCGTGTTGCAGCCCCTCGTTGCCCGGAAAGGCCATCACCCGGCCGCGAATGTTCAAGCTTGCCATTGGAGTCTCCTTGGTCATGGGACCCGCACCATGCGCGCCCTCACAAGGAGATAAGCGGATCACACGGGCCTCGCGGATCACGGCGTTGGTTGATTGCGAGAAGCCACCCTGGTACAGGACCAGGGCCTGGCCTATACTTTTTTCACTTCAGGCGGGGGGAAGCCTTGGACCACTCCATCGGTACCGCATTCGGCGACGCCTATCCAGAGCTGCTCAACATGGCCAGGGCGCGGCTGGCCCGGGAGCAGGCCCCCATCTCCACCGGCACGCTGGCGCACGAGCTGTATTTGGGCCTGCAGCACCGTGGTGACCTGCGTTTTCGCACCCGATTGGAGTTTCTGGCCTACGCCAGCCGCGCGATGCGCCACTTGCTGGTGGACATGGCCCGCGAAAGGGTGGCCGCCAAGCGGCATGCCGACCTGCTGCCATTGACCCTTGGCCACGACGCCATCGACGTGGGCGCCGGCACACCCGAGCAACTGCTGGCCCTCAACCAGGCCCTGGAGCGTCTGGGGCAGATCGACCCTCGCATGATGCAGGTGGCCGAGTTGCGCGCCGTGATGGGCTTGGAGGTCACCGAGATTGCACAGGCGTTGCGGGTTTCTGAGCCCACGGTGAAGCGCGATTGGCAGCGCGCCAAGGCCTACTTGTTTGACGCGCTGGGCATGGCATCCTGAGCCGCATGAACCCGGCCAGCGCCTCACTGGAACTGGATTCGCGGGCCCTGCGGCTGCTGGGCCAATTGCTGGACGCCACAGCCGCCCAACGTGACGCGCAGTTGGCCCAACTGTCCAAGTCCGATCCCGCATTGCAGGCACGGCTGACCCGCCTTCTGGCGGCGGATGCGGCGGGCGGCGCCGAAGCCGGCGCCACGTCGCGCCTGGCAGCGCCGTGGGTGCAGGGCGATACACCCGCCACCAGTCCCGTGGCGCAGCCGGGCCAGTTGATCGCCGGCTACCGCCTGCTGCGAGAGATCGGCCGGGGCGGCATGTCCAGCGTCTGGCTGGCCGAGCGCGCAGAAGGCGGTCTCAAGCGCGAGGTGGCGCTCAAGTTGCCTCTGGTGGCACACCTTTCCGAGGTGCTGGCCGAACGATTCGCGCGCGAGCGTGATGTGCTGGCCGCGCTGGACCACCCCCACATCGCGCGCCTGTTTGACGCGGGTGTTGCCGAAGGCGGCCAGCCCTACCTGGTGTTGGAGCACGTCGCGGGCCGCAGCATCACCGAACACGCCCAGACGCACCAGTTGCCACCCCGGCAACGGCTGCTGCTGTTCCAGCAGGTGCTCAGCGCGGTCGACCATGCGCACCGCCACATGGTGGTGCACCGAGACCTCAAACCCAGCAACATCCTGGTCACCGACGCAGGCGAGGTGAAGCTGCTCGATTTCGGCATTGCCAAGCTGCTGGATGCCCCCATAGGCACGGCGGCGTTGACGCAGGAGGCCGGCGCGGCACTAACCCCACGCTACGCAGCGCCCGAGCAGGTGCAGTCCCAGCCCATCACCAACGCCACCGATGTCTATTCAGCCGGTGTGGTGCTGTACGAGCTGCTGACCGGTCGCCACCCTCACGGGCCGCCCGATGCCAGCGCGCTGGAACTGATGCAGGCTGCGGTCTGGAACACCCCCGCCCGGCCGGGCTTGTCCGCCGACCTTGACACCGTGCTGCTGAAGTCCCTGCGCAAGGCGCCCAACGACCGCTATGCGTCCATCGAGCGGTTTGCCGAGGACCTGCGCCGGCTGCTGGCCCACGAGCCCATCCTGGCGCGCCGCGTGCCGTGGGGGCAGCGCGTGCGGCTTGCCCTGCGGCGCCATCCAAGGGCCAGTGCGGCGGTGGCCCTCGCGGCGGCCGCGTTGCTTGCGGTCGGTGCCATCGCCTTGGCGCAATTCCAGTCATCGCGCCAGCAGGCCACGCGGGCCGCTGCGGTGCGCAACTTCCTGTTCGAGATGGTCAGCGACGCAGAGCCCAACGACAACGCGCCCGACGGCGAGGTGACTGGCCGGCAGATCGTTGACGCGGCTGTCGCCCGGGCGCGAAGGGACTTTGGCGACCAGCCCCTGGTGCGGGGCGAGGTGCTGGGTGAGTTGGGGCGCCTCTACAACCGGCTCAACCGTCCCGAAGAATCGGTGGCCGTGCTCGACGAAGCCATTGCCTTGCTGGAGCATCACACCACGCCCGGCCACGGCGGGCTCAACAAGGCGCGAATCTGGCGCGCCGAACACCTGCGTATGGCTGGCCATCTCGACGAAGCACAGGCCCTGACCCAGCGCGCCATGCAGGCCTGCAGCGACCGCAGCGACGATTGCCTCAAGGTCCAGGCGCATGGACAGGGTGCGCTGCGCAATCTGGCGGTGGCGCGCGGAAACGGCACCGAAGCACTGGACCATGCCAGATCCGCCGTGCATGCCAACACCTTGGCCTTTGGCGCCGAAAGTGCGGAAACCGGTGCGGCCTGGCAGTTCCTAGCCGTGGTGGCGCGCAACGCGGCCCGCTTCAGCGAAGCCGGCGACGCGATCGCCCAGGCGGTGGCCGTGGCCCAGAAGGCACCACTGCGCGCTGCCGACGCCATCACCCTGGCGCGCACCCAAGCCGTTGTGGACATCGACCTGGGCCGCTACGAAGCCGCTCGCAACCAACTGGCGGGCTTGGTCGTCCGTACCGAGCCCGCACTGGAACGCGCAACGCAGTGGCGACTGCTTTCCGTGGCCCACTTTGGCCTGGGCGACTTCCTGGCCGCCCGCGACGCTGCGGGCCAGGCTGCCCAAGCAGCGCACACAGCCACCTCGGTGCGCGAAGAACTGTTCGCCCAACAGAACGGCGCCCGGGCAGAGGCCATGCTCGGGCATGCGGCTGCCGCTGCGCGGCAACTGGAAGCCACGGTGTCTTCCCTGCGCTCGCTGAAATATGCCGAGGATTCGGTGGAAGTGCTGCGCGCCCGGCGCCTGCACGCAGAGGCCTTGTTGCGGCGCGGTGATCTGGCTGCAGCCACCACCGAGGTGGCCACTGTGCTGGAAGGGCATGGTCTTGCCAAGCATCCACACCCCATCGACTGGGCGTTGGCCCTCGATCTGGCCGGCGCACTCGCGCTGGCCGAAGGCCGTGCCACCGAGGCCTCCCGCCTCCATGCGGCGGCCGGGACCAAGCTGGCCACCAGCTTGGCCGCCAATCACCCGCTGAACCTGCGCAACAAGCTCTACGCCGCGCTGGCAAACCACCGCGCCCAGCCCTCGGCAGCCAGCCAAGCAGACCTCAAGGCAACCCTGCAGGCGTTGCTCCGCGCCACACCGGCGGGCTCTGGCTGGCTGGCGGTGCTGGAGGGCATTGCACCTACCCCAGAAGCGCCGGACCCGGCTTCGGTCCGCACCGCTTGGTACTTGTGAAGCCAAAAGGAAACACCATGACCAAACAGCGCCAGCCCACACGCTCCTTCCCGGCATTGGCCACCTTGCTCTGCATGCTGGGGGCCATGGGCGCCACAGCGGCCCAGGCCGGGCCCGTCTGCAAGAAAGGGGACATACGTTGCGTCCAGCAAGCGACGACCACCGCCGTGGCCGCCCTGCGCAGCGCCGGTGCTGGCTGCGAGACCAGTGTGTGCGGTACCGGGCCCGGCGTGGTGTTCCCTGGCGCCGAGCGGTGGAAGCAAAAGCCTGAAGAAGTGGCCGCCACCGCCCGCGGCATTGCCCTGCTCATCCAACTGGGGGTGGTGAGCATGAAAGACATTGAAGACGAGGCGACGTCGGTGACCAAGGTGTCCGTCAAAAAATAGATTTGCAGGGCACGCGCAGCCCTGGGCGGCCGAAATCGACCGAAGTGCAGCGTTCAATGGCCACGGCCATCGCTTGCCCGTCTGAATACCCGCCCTCTGGCCGCAAAGCCCAAGCAGATGCCAGCAACCCGGTCACGCCGGTGTCAGCCATACATGGGTGTCGGTGCGCCCGGCGGCGGCTTGGGCACTGCGGGTGAATGGCAAAGCTGTGGTCATCGGGAACAGCAAGCCAAAGGCAACAGACACAAGCTGAGAGGCCTGGACACAGGTTTGGGCTGCAGATGGCACAAGAATGGGCCGATGACCCCCACCCTCGACATCCTTCACGCCATCGCGGCCCGCGCCGACCGCCACCACCTGGTGGACCTGACCCCGGCCGAGCAGGAATTTGCACTCACCGTGGAAGGACGCCGCCTGCTGGAGCGCATCCAGCTGGGCTTTCCCGAGTACCGCCTGTCGGCAACGGCCCTGGCACTTCTGGCGCAACAGCCTTCTTCGAGTTAGCGCACGGGGCGTTCAAGCGGCGTCAGGGCAGCACCAGTTCCACGCGCCGGTTGCGGGCGCGGCCAGCCTCTTCAGCGTTCGAGGCCACTGGCGCCAGGCTGGCCACGCCCCGCGCCATGAAGCGCCGGGCGTCGATCTGGTAGCCCTTGGCCAGCGCGTCGGCCACGGCCTGGGCGCGCTGCTGCGACAAGGCCTGGTTGGCGTCGAGCGTGCCCTGGTTGTCGGTGTGCCCCACCAGAAAGACCTTGAGCGCCGGCTGGACCTTGAGCAGCTTGGCGATCTCGTCGAGCTGGGCTTTGGACTCGGGCTTGACCTCGGCCTTGCCGGTGTCGAAGTAGATGCCATACAGCGCAATCTTGCCGTCGGCCTTCAGACCTGTCTGCAGGGCATCGGCGTTCACCGTCACCTGGCCGCCGGTCATGGCCTTTGGCTCGGCGATCTCGATGTAGGTGCCGGTGAAATCGGTGCTGTAGACCTTGCCGGTGTGCACCAAGACATGCACCGTGGTGCCCCCGCGCGTGAGCGTGCCGTAAGTGAAGTAGATGTCCTCGGTGCCCATCATGTTGATGCCACCGCTGGCGTGATAGATGTTCTTGTACAGCGGCGAACCCTCGGGGTGCCTGTCCTGGGAGACGTTGCGGTTGACTTGCTTGAGGCCGCTGTAGCGGTCGTCGAAGCCGTAGCGCATGACATCGCACTTGGGTACCTTGGGCGTGCACTGCACCACCGGCTTGAACCCCGCAGCGGTCAGGGCCTGCTCGTAGTTGCGGAACACCTCGACCGGTGCCTTGCCCAGCGGGGCCAGGTACAGCAGGCGGGTGATGGTGCCCTCCACTTCCGCCGGTGCCAGCATCTCGTTGCGCGGGCCCAGCCCGAGCTTGCCCGGAAAGCGGGTGACGTCGAAGGGCTGTTGCTGGTAGGCGTAGAGCCACGAGTCCTTGAAGCGCTGGATCAGCGGGTGGTCCTTGGCGCCGGGAAGGTCCTCAGCCCAACTGGGGCCGCTGCCCTGGGCGATGGCGCCGCTGGCCAACCACGCGAACGCCAGCCCAGCCAATGGGCGCCACAAGGTTGACCGGAAGTACCTCTGTGTCATGTCTGCTCCTCCTCTGTTAAGCCCTCAGGCCGGGATCTCATGCCAGGCATGGCAACGCCCCAACCCGCCACCGCGCCGACACGGCGTGCGCTGTCGCCACGCAGCGGGCCACGGGCCGCCATTGCGCGGGCGCTTACCGGCTCTGCCCATCGCCGTCCAGAGTGAACAGCAGAAGCAAGCCCGCCCCGGGTTCAACCGGGGCGGGAGGGCCCTTCAGGGAGAGCGCCTGAGGGAGCGGTCGCTCAGTGCGCCTTGATGGTGTACTCGCCCGACTGGGTCCACTTGATGTCGGCGTCCAGGAACACCGTCTTCAGCTCAGCCCGGTAGAGCTTGGCCATGTCGTGGGCCTCGCCGCTGCGGCCGCCGGCGCCACAGAAGAAGACGATGGGCTTGTCGGAGGGCAGCTTGTCGATGTTCTTCTCCAGCGCGCTCACCGGGTGGTTCACGGCGCCCTTGAAGCTGCCGCCGGCAAACTCGGCCGGGTCACGCACGTCGATCAGGTGCACGCTGCCCGGCGCCTCGCGCAGGATGCGCTCGAACGAGGCCACCGTGATCGTGCCAGCCTCCTTGCCGGCCACGATTTCAGGCGCCGCCGTGCTGGCCGCAGTGGCCGCGCCCGGCCCGGGGCCATAGGCCTTTTCCCAGGCCGGGTAGCCCTCGGGCACCACCTTCACCTGGGTGTAGCCCAGCTTGACGGCGCGCTCGGCCGAATCACCACTGAGTTTGCAGGTCAGGCCGTCGCAATAGAAGTACAACGGCGCCGCCTTGTCGGTGGGCAGCACGCTGGCAGCCAGCTTGTCGAACTGGGAGTCGGGCAGGCTGAGGGCGCCAGGGATGTGGCCCTTGTCGTACTTGCGCTCCTTGGGCCGCGAGTCGATCAGCGTCATGGGCGCCTTCTCGTCCATCAGCTTCTTCAGGTAGGCCACGCTGACGGCACCCAGGTTGCCGTGCTTGAGCCAGTCGGGGTAGCCCTCGGCATAGACGTGCACGTTGGTGTAGCCCAGCTTCTCGGCCTTGAAGGCCGAGTTGTGGCTGAGTGCGCACTCCACGCCATCGCAATAGAAGATCAGCAACTGCGCCTTGTCGGCCGGCAGCAGCGTGGGGGCCAGTTTGTCGAACTGCAGGTCGGGAATGTTCACAGCCGTGGGGATGTGCCCCAGGTCGTACTTGCGCGCGGTGGGGCGCGAGTCGACCAGCGTGACGCCGTCGCGCTTGGGCACCACGGCCCAGGGCTTGACGAAGGCCGCGTCCACGCGCTTGGGGTACCAGTTGGCCTTGGGTTGCACGGCGGCTGCGGCCGGCGTGGCTTCGTCGGCTGCCATGGCCGGGGTGGCCAGCATCGCGGGGGCCAGCGCCAGCAGGGCACTGAAGATCAGTTGCAAAGAGGGTTGCCTGAGCATGCTCATGGTGAACTCCGTCAGAGGTTGTGGGGTCCAGGGGCTGCGGCCTCGGTGGCCTCAACTGCAATTGGCCGGCGCATCGCCGTCCTTGGCGCCCTTCAGCAAGAAGGCCTTGATGTCATCGGCCAGTTCGGCGTCGGGCGTGTCGGCAAACTTCTCGGCCGCCTTGTTGCCGGCCTTGATGCTGGCGCGGTAGGGCTTGCTGATGTAGCCCTTGACGGTGTCCTTGCCCTTGGCGTGCTTGTCGGCTTGCAGGTAGGCGCCCCATTCGGCCTTGGTCTTGGTGCTGGGGCTGATGGAGCCGCCCGCCTGCACCGCGTGGCAGGACGTGCAGACGCTGCGGTAGTAGATGCGGCCGCGCTTCCAGTCGGCGTCATAGGCCTGGGCCGAGAGCGACACGGTGAATGCGGCGACGGCCACGAGTGCGGAGAGGGTCTTCATGAGGGGCTCCTTCGTTGAAGTGGAAGACGGGCGTTGCGCGGGCCGTGCGGGATCAGGGCTGTTCTTCCCAGCCGGTGAGCATGGCCCGCGTCTGCGAGAACAGGGTGTGGCCCGTGGTGATCATGTAAAGGTGGCTGATGAAGAACATCAGCATCAAAAAGGCGCCGGCCGTGTGCGCGGCGGCCACCCAGGCCAGCGAGAGTTCGCCCAGGTGCCAGGCCGGCCATTCGGCGTAGAACAGGTAGAGCCAGCCGCTGACCCAGATGAGCGGGCTCACCACCACCAGGATCAGCAGGTAGGTCAGGCGCTGCAGCGGGTTGTGCTTGTTCAGCGCGCTGGGACGGAAGGGGTGGGGCTCGTGGCGGAAGATGCCCGAGCTGTAGAAGCGCGCCATCACCAGCAGCTTGTTGGCGGTGGGCACGTAGTGCCGCCACTCGCCGGTGGTGAGGTGCCAGAAGATGGCGAACACCCAGAGCCCCACCAGGGCCCAGGCAGCCACGGTGTGCAGGCCCACCGCCCGCTCGAAACCCAGGGCGTGGTAGCTGCCGTGCACCTCGAAGCCGGTGAACATCATGAACAGCACCAGGCCCGCTTGCGACCAGTGCCAGAAGCGCTCGAAAGCCTTGAAGAGGTAGACGCGTTCAGTCATGGTGATGCTCCTCAGTGGCTGCGGCGGTTGACGAAGCGCAGCGCGCCGTGTCCCAGCACGCCCAGCAGCGCCAGCAGTGCGCCGGCCCAGCCGATGCGGTCCACCCAGGCGTTGGCGTCGCGCGCCGGCAGGTAGATGCCTGGCAGGCCTTCGAGCCGGCCCCCTTGGGTGTGGCACTCCACGCAGCCCAGCGCCTTTTCTTTGGGCGCCACCATGTGGGTGATGGGCCAGCTCATCTCGGTCTTGATGAAATCCACCTGGCCCGAGAACGGTGCACCGGTGGCGTTCATGCCGGTGGTGATGGCCTTGTTCCAGTCCAGGTTCTTCCAGTAGCCGGTGTCGTCATTGCCGGCCGTGTGCGGCGTGACCAGGGTCTTGTTCACCGGGTCGAAGGGCTGGGTGCCGCGGAAGGTCTTGACCGGCCAGATCAGCGACTTGCCATCCGTGGGGCTGCCGCCCAGGCGGTTGATCTGGGTGGGCCGCTCCGACTTCTCCACCTTGTCGCCCAGCAGCGTGTACTGCACCTCGCCGTTGAACCACACGTAGTCTGGTTTGACGTTCTCGCCCAGCACGAAATCGCCCTTGCGCGACTCGTAGACGATGCGACCCTTGGCGTCCTTGCGCACGATCTGGCCGCCCTTGGCGTCGCGCTGGCCGGCGGTGGACCAGTCCCAGCTCATCTTGGTGGCCACGCCGCCGCGCGCATAGCTGGGGATGTGGCAGGTCTGGCAGGCCAGCTTGGTGGCGTGCTGGTTCAGGCGGGCGTCTTTGGCATGGGGCGCGTTGCCGTGGCACGAGACGCAGGTGGCCGGGTTGCTGTTGTCAGCGGCGCCGCGCAGGTGGGCACCCTGGCTGTCCTTGCCGGTGGGGGTGTAGCGGCTGCCGGCCACGTCGTGGCTGGACGTCTTGTGGCAGGTGGCGCAGGTGAAGTCCAGGCCCGAGGCGTCCATGTGCACGTCCAGCTCTTTCTCGGGCGCGGCCAGCGAGCTGTCGAGGTCGCCGTGCTTCACGCCGTCGCCGCCGCCGCCAAAGAAGTGGCAGGTGCCGCAGGTGTCGCGGCTGGTCTTGCCCACCTTCTGCGCAATGGCGCTCAGGTCGATGGCCTTGAGGACCTTGCCCGAGCCAGGCGGGAATTCGGTGTCCTTGGTCACCACTTCGCCGGCCAGGCCGGGCGGCTTCTTGTAGTTGCCGGTGGTGTCGTGACAGACCAGGCAGTCCACCTTGTCCTCGGCCGTGAAATCGAAGCTGCCGTCCCGCCAACCGTAGCCCACATGGCAACTGGTGCACGAGGCCTGGTTCGACGAAATCGAGATGCAGAAGTTGTTGACGATGGTCTTCTTGCCCAGGCGCTGCTGGGTGTCGGGGTTCAGGTACTCCCAACGCCAGTGCTTGGTGCGGTGGATCTGCGCGGCCGACTCGGTGTGGCAGCTCAGGCAGGCGCGGGTGGCTTCCGGGCCGCTGCCGAAGGCCTTCTGCAGCACCTCGAACTTGCTGTGGTCGGCCGTGGTGTGGAGCTTGACGGGTTTCGCGTCCTGAGCCCATGCCGGAGAACTGCCCAGTGCCCAGACTGCGCAGGCCAATGTCATCAGGAGCTTCATCACTTTCACCTTTTGGGTGCGTCGTGAGGCACACGATACCCCCTAGGGTTTTTACTGATATTGACTCGCCTCAAGAGCCGCCGTGTCACAGCACTTTCACATGCCAAACCGACACTGCGCGGCGTTCCCATTCAACGCACCCCACCGCATGAACCACCAAGCCACCTCCCGCCGCGACCTGCTCAAACTGCTGGCTGGCGCCCCGCTGCTGCCGCTGTCCACCCTCACCGCTGGCTTCAGCCTCAGCGCCTGCGGCGGCACCGACGTGAGCTTCAGCAGCGTGAGCTTCAGCAGCTTCGATGCGCCCACGCTGGCCAACGCAGCCGCCATGGCCACCACCACCGCCGGCTCGACCATGTCCGTGCGCTTCAGCGACGCCAGCACGCTGGACTTCAAGCTGGCCTACCAGCCCTTCTTCATCACCGGTGATCTGGTGCCCAACGGCCAGGGCGGCACGGTGCTGGCCGGTGGCTACGTGGACATCCACAACCAGCCCATCCTCGACACCACGGTGCCGGGCAGCGAGCGCCAGTTCTTCTCCGATTCGCCCGACGGCACCTCGCTGCTCACCGTGCCCGGCGCCAAGGTGGCCGGTGTGAAGGGCAACACCGTGTTCGCCGTGGTGCAGTTTGAATACACCACCTGGGCGCAAGACGGCAAGACCGGCATGTACGGCATGCTGCCCTCGCCCATCGCCGTGCTGACGCTGGACCAGGACACCACCACCGGCAAGCTCAGCCTGGTGAAGTACCACAACGTCGACACCTCGGGCGTGCACGGGCTGTGGATCACCTGCGGCGCCAGCCTCTCGCCCTGGGGCACCCACCTCTCCAGCGAAGAGTACGAGCCCAACGCCTTCACCGCCGCCACCGACACCCAGTTCAAGACCTTCAGCAAGAACCTGTACGGCAACGAGACGGCCGCCAACCCCTACCACTACGGCCACCTGCCGGAAGTGACCGTGAACGCCGACGGCACCGGCAGCATCAAAAAGCATTACTGCCTGGGCCGCATCTCGCACGAACTGGTGCAGGTGATGCCCGACCAGCGCACCGTGCTGATGGGCGACGACGCCACCAACAGCGGCTACTTCGTGTTCGTGGCCGACAAGGCGGCTGACCTCTCCGCCGGCACGCTCTACGTGGCCAAGGTGGGCGCGGGCTTCTCGCTGGACCCCACCGCCGCCGGTGCGCCGCTCACCTGGATCAAGCTGGGCTCGGCCACCAGCGCCGAGGTGCTGAACCTCGCCAACACGCTCAAGGCCACCGACATCATGGCGGTGAGCAGCACCGACCCGCTGGACGCCACCTACACCAAGATCACCGCCAACGGCAAGGTCGAGTGGGTCAAGGTGCAGCCCGGCATGGAGAAGGCCGCCGCCTTCCTGGAAACCCACCGCTACGCCGCGCTGGTGGGCGGCTCGCTGGGCTTCACCAAGATGGAAGGCACCACCGTCAACGTCAAAGACAAGGTGGCCTACTCGGCGCTGCAGAACGTGCAGTCGTCCATGGTGGCGGGCCACGCGCTGAACGTGGCCGGCAACGGCATCTCGGTGCCCAAGGCCCTGGTGGCCGGCGCGGTGATGGCGCTGAACCTGGCCGGCGGCCAGAAGGACACGGCCGGCATGGCCATCAACAGCGAGTGGATGCCGATCGACACCAAGGCCCTGTTGGTGGGCGAGGACACCGCGGCCGACGCCACCGGCAACACGGCCAACGTCAACAAGGTGGCCAACCCCGACAACCTGAAGTTCTCGGAAAAGATGCGCACGCTGTTCATCGGCGAGGACAGCAGCCAGCACGTCAACAACTGCCTGTGGGCCTACAACGTGGACACCAAGCAGCTCTCGCGCCTGATGACCATCCCCGCCGGCGGCGAATCCACCGGCCTGCACGCGGTGGACGAGGTCAACGGCTGGACCTACATCATGAGCAACTTCCAGCACCCGGGCGACTGGGGCAGCATCCACAACGTGGTCAAGGGCACGCTGGACCCGCTGATCAAGGCCAACTACAAGAACAAGTTCGGCGCGGCGGTGGGCTACCTCACCGGCGAGCTGAACCAGTTCAAGCTGGCGCGCTGATCAGGCTTGCGGCGCGGCCTGAAGGCTGCGCCCACCCAGCCACTGCAGCAGCAGCGCCTGGTAGCCGGCCAGGTCCACCGGCTTGGCGCGCGCCATGCGCCGCAGCAGGCCCAGCGTGGGTGCGTCGCGCACCTTCAGCGCCTGCGCCACCAGGGCCACTTCCAGCAGCACGCGTTGCTCGTCGGGCCCCACCGCGCCCAGCGGGCCCACGGCCGCCACGAACCGCTGCAGCGCGTCGCGCTCGGCGGCCACCCGGTCGCCCCGGTGCTGACGCGCCACCCAGGCGGTGACGGCGGTGCACACGTCGTCCACCGACGGCGGCACCGTGGCGCCGAAGTTCAGCGCCACATTGCTGTCGGTGAACTTCAACAGCGTGCGCTCGGTGGAGCGCCGGCCCGGTGTGCGCTGGTTGGCCGTGGCCTCGCGTTCGGCCAAGGCTGCGAGCGCCGCATCGAGCGGGCGAAAGCCATGCCGGTGGTAGAACCAGAACGCCCCCGACGCGATGCCATCGGCGTTGTCCAGACCGAACTGGTGGGCGTCCACCTCGAAGAAGTCGACACCAAAGGTCTGGCGGTAGGCCCGCAGCACCTGGCACATCATGAAGCCCGATTCCCCGCCGCGGTAGGGCTCGAAGATGTTCATGCCGAAGTTGGCGCGCGGGCCCAGCACCCAGGCCCCGCCGTACGAGACGGCCAAGCCGTTCTTGAACAGCATGAAGCCCACGTACGACTCCAGCGGCATCTGGCGCTCAGGGCTCATGCCGTACAGCGCCACCGAGAGACCGCGTTCCAGGTCCAGCACCTGCAGCGCGCGCAGGTCCATGTAGGTGCCGGGGTCGGTCTCGCGGGCGGTGAGCGCCAGCGTGTTGCGGATCACCTGCTGCACTTCGGCCCGGCCTGCGGCGTCGAGCGCGCGCGGTGCCGGCAGCGGCTGGTTCATCAGCGCGGCGGGGTCGTAGCGGCGCAGCAGCTCGGTCTGGAAGAACGTGGCCGCCATGGGCAGGCGGTTGCAGGCTTTGGAGAAGGCCTTGTGGGTGGGGTCCAACCGCACGTACAGGTCCAGCGCGTCGAAGAGTTGGTCCTTGACGAAGGGCGTGGCGTCCAGGCGCGAAAGCTCGCTCACCAGAAAGGGCAGCGTCTGCGCCTCGCTCACCTGCAGCGATTCCAGCAGGTCGTCGTTCGCCTGGCCGGCCGTGGTGCACGAGCGCTCCAGTGGCGGCAGCGTGAGGCGCAGCACGGCGTTCAGGTCCAGCACCGGCTCGCCCCAGGCATGGAAGCCCACGCGGCAGTGCGGGTGCTGCAGCAGCCAGCGCAGGCAATCGTGCGAGAACCGCGTGGCGGTGGGCACGAAGGGCAGGCCGTGGTTGTGCAGCACCTCGGGCACCTGGCCGCGCTGCGCCTGCAGAAACTTCGCCAGGCGCGTGAGCTCGCCCTCCACCTGCCGCAGCAGGGCCGGGCTGCTGGGGTGGGCCCGCAGGAACAGCAAGGCCTCGTGGTAGCCCAGCAAGGCTTTGCCCAGCGGCAGCGGCGCGGCGGCCACGCGGGCCAGGGCCTGCTGCTGGGCCACCAGGCCATCGGCATCGAACCGGCGGGCGCAGGCCTGCAGGGCCTGGCTGGCGGCGAGAAAAGAACGGGTCATGGCATGGGCCTGGTCGTGGGCATGGGACGACGTCCATGCTATCGCTGCGCAGCGCGGCCGCTTGCGACGCGTTGCCGTCCTTCCCGCGCCCGCCGCTCCGTCATTCCCGCGCAGGCGGGAATCCATGTCTTCGGCTTGGGTGGCGGGCAGAGGTCGCCGGGTACCCGCCCGACTCCATCTCCCCCCTGCGTCACGCCCTCAGCCGGGCGCGACGCATTCCCTCCTTAAGTTCCGTCGGGCGGATACCCGACACCCTTGCCTTGAACCGGCGGTGGCGCGCCACCAGATGGACCGCTACCGACGTGGGTTGCAGTGCAGTGGTGGTGCCTTCGGACAGAGGGCACATTCGCGTGTGGGTTGACAGCGGCGAGGGCCAAGGCGGGACAAGAGAGCGCAGGTGGTACAGGAGGCACGGTGCTTGTCCGCGAGGAGCCCGTTGGCCGAAGGCGCCGCCGCTGCGCTGCTGCAGCGGACGCTGAAAGACATGGATTCCCGCCTGCGCGAGAATGACGGAGCGGAGGGGCGGACATGACGACGGTGGCGGCGCCGCCATGACCGAGAAGCGCCGACATCAGCCGGCTGAAATTCACACAACCGGCTTCTTGCGCACCAGGTAGCTGTAGATCACCGGCACCACCACCAGCGTGAGCAGGGTGGAGGTGATGACGCCACCGATGATGGCGCGGCCCATGGGCGCTTGCAGCTCGCCGCCTTCGTCCAGCGCCAGCGCCAGGGGCAGCATGCCGAAGACCATGGCCGAGGTGGTCATGATGATGGGGCGCATGCGGATCATGCCGGCCTGCAGCACGGCCTCGGCCACGGTGGCGCCTGCTTTCATCGCATGGTTGGCAAAGTCCACCAGCAGGATGGCGTTCTTGGTCACCAGGCCCATCAGCATGATCAGGCCGATGAGCGAGAAGATGTTGATGGTGGACTTGAAGATCAGCAAGGCCAGCATCACGCCGATCAGCGACATGGGCAGCGAGGCCATGATGGCCAGCGGCTGGATGAAGCTGCCGAACTGGCTGGCCAGCACGATGTAGATGAATATCACCGCCAGGCCCAGCGCGGCGGCAATGGCGCCAAAGATCTCGCCCTGCTCCTGGCTCTGGCCGCCCACGTCAAACCGGTAGCCGGGCGGCAGCGTGGTGGCCTTCACGAGCTTGTCCACATCGGCGCTCACGTCGCCCACGGCCCGGCCCGACTTGCTGTCCACCCCGGCATAGATGCCCTGGCGGCGCTGCAGGTCCTGCCGCTTGATCAGCAGCGGGTTCACCACGGGGGTGATGGTGGCCACGCGCTCCAACGCGATCGCCGTGCCGTCCTTGGCATAGGCCACGGGCAGCAGGCGCAGCTGGCTCACGTCCTCGCGGGCGCCTTGCGCCAGGCGGATCTGCACCTCCACCTGCTGGCCGTCGGGCGTGGTCCAGTAGGTGGCCACGTCGCCGTTCACATAGGCCCGCAGCGCGTTGGCCAGTTGCGTGGTGGAGAGGCCCAGTTCGCGCGCCGCGTCGGGCTTGAGCCGCACGGCAAAGGCCGGCACACCGGGCTTGACCGAGTTGTCGAGGTCGGTGATGCCCTTGATCTGGGCGATCTTGGCGCTGAGCGAGGTGGCGATCTGGTCCAGCACCACGGGGTCGGGCCCCAGCACGTTCACGAAGATCGGGCGGTTCCAGCCCACCGCGATGTCGATGCCGGGCACGGCCTTCAGCGCATCGCGGATGGCGTCCTCGATCTGCTTCTGGCTGCGCTGGCGCTGCTTGCTGGGCACGAGGTTCAGGCCCACGGTGGCGTGGTTGCGGCCCTGCTCATTGCCGATGTTGGTGCTCATGTTCTCCACTTCGGGGAAGCGGCGAATGATGTCCTCCACCTGGCGCATCTTCTCGTCGCCGCGCTGCAGGCTGGTGCCCACCGGCAGGGTCACGTTGATCTGCGTGAAGCCCTGGTCGGTTTCGGGCACGGTCTCGGCGCCGATCAGCGGGGCCAGGAACAGGGCCCCCACAAAGGCCAGGACGGCCACGAGCAGCACGATGCCGCGCGGCGAGATGGTGGACCAGCGCCAGTGCCTGGGCAGGGTCTTGTCGCGCTGGCTCTGGGCATCGAACGGGTGGGCATACACCGGCAACCAGGTGCGCCAGCGACGCTGGCTGAAGGCCCAGTGGATGAGCCGCTCGTACACGCGGTGCAGCAGGTCCATCGAGCCGTCCACCAGATCGATCAGCTGCTTGATGACCGGCAGCTTGCGCATCTTGTTCTCGGGCGGGTCGGGCCACACCGCCGAGAGCATGGGGTCGAGCGTGAAGCTGACGAACAGGCTCACCAGCACCGCCACCGTCACCGTGATGCCAAAGGGGTAGAAGAACTTGCCGACGATGCCCTTCATGAAGGCCACGGGCACAAACACCGCGCAAATGGCGAAGGTGGTGGCCATCACCGCCAGGCCGATCTCGTCGGTGCCGTCGCGGGCGGCGGTGTGGTGGTCCTTGCCCATGGCCAGGTGGCGCACGATGTTCTCGCGCACCACGATGGCGTCGTCGATCAGCAGGCCGATGCACAGGCTGAGCGCCATCATGGTCATGAAGTTCAGCGTGAAGCCGAAGGCGTACACCGCCATGAAGGTGGTGATGACGGCGATGGGCAGCGTCAGGCCGGTGATGACGGTGGAGCGCCAGCTGTGCAGGAACAAAAAGACGATGAGGATGGTGAGCGCAGCACCCTCGACCAGCGTGCGCTTGACGCCGTCGAGCGAGCCCTTGACCCAGTCGCTGGCGGCCCAGATCAGGCGCAGTTCCACGCCGGGTGGCAACAGCGGCTTGAGCTCTTCAAACGCGGCCTTGATGGCGTCGCCGGTCTGGACGATGTTGGCGCCCTGCTGGCGCATCATGTTGAAGGTGATGGCCGGCACGCCGTTGATGCGCGAGAGGCTTTGCGGCTCCTGCTCGCGCTCCACCAGGGTGCCCAGGTCGCCCAGTGTCACCACGCCGTTGGCACCCTGCTTCACGACGATGGTGGCGAACTCCTTGGGGTCGCGCACCCGGCCTTCCACGCGCACGATGGCGTCGGCGGTGTTGTTGCTGAGCAGGCCCACGGGCTGGTCGCTGTTGGCAGCCTGCAGCGCGGCCGAGACATCGGCCGGCGTGAGGCCGTTGGCGCGCAGGCGCTGCGGGTCGAGGTCGATGCGCACCTGGCGCACCACCAGGCCCCACGGCTGCACCTGGGCCACGCCTTCCACGCGCTCCAGGCGCGGGCGCACGGTCTGGTCGGCGATGAGTGAAAGCTCGCGCGCGCTGCGCTCCTTGGCCAGCAGGGCCAGCATCACCGTGGGCTGCGAGTTCTCGTTGTCGAAGCGGTTGACGAAGGGCGGCTTGGCGTCCCGCGGGAAGCCCGACTGCACCTGGGCCACCTTGTCGCGCACGTCCTGCACGGCGCGGGTCATGTCGGCGTCCAGGTTGAACTGCACGTAGGTCTCGCTGCGGCCCTCGAAGCTGTTCGAGCGCAGCAGCTTGACGCCGGCAATGGTGTTGAGGGCCGACTCCAACGGCTTGGTGATCTCGGTCTCCACCGCCGGTGGCGAGGCACCGGGGTAGTTCACCCCCACGAAGACCATGGGCGGCGTGACGTCGGGCATCTGCTCCACCCCCAGGCGGGCGTACGAGAACAGGCCGAGCACACACAGGGCCACCATGACCATGGTGGCGAAGACGGGGTTGTTGATGGCGACGCGGGTCATCCACATGGCTGAGGCCCTTTCAACAGGCGGTGTGTGGATGGGGTCAGCGCGACACGGCAGAGGCCGCCGGGGCAGACGCCGCGACGGCCGGCTTGTCCACCACCGAGGCCAGTCGGCCTTCGCGCAGGTTGTCGAAGCTGGCGGCCAACACCAGGGTGTCGGCGGCGATGCCTTGCAGCACCTCGGTGACGCCGCCGGCCGTGTCGCGCCGGCCGGTGGTGATGCTGCGGCGCATCAGCTTGCCCTGCTCCAACGTCCAGACGTATTCCTGGCCCGAGGCCGAGCCCACGGCCGACACCGGCACCGTGAGGCTGGGCGGGGTGTCGGCCAGCTTCACGCGGGCCATGGCGAACTGGCCGGCGCGCAGGCGCTCGTCGGCATTGGCCATCTCCACCGTCACGCCGATGGCGCGGCTGCCGGCCTCCACCGCCGGGGCAATGCGCGCAATGCGGCCGGCCACCGGCTTGGCGTCGCCCTCCACCTGCACCTGCACGGCCATGCCGGGGCGCAACTGGCCCACCTCCTGGGTGCCCACCGTGGCGGCCAGCTCCAGCTTGGTCAGGTCGATGAGGGTGACGATGGGCTGCTCGGCCGCCACCTTCTCGCCCGGCAGGGCCTGGCGCTTGGCCACGATGCCCGAGAGCGGTGCCAGCAGCGCGGCCTCGCGGATGGCGATGCGCACCGTGTCCACCTGGGCCAGGGCGGCGTTCAGCTGGGCCTTGGCGCTGTTCAGCGCGGCCTTGGAGGTCTCCAGCGCCACCGGCGAGATGAACTGCTGCTCGGCCAGGTGCAGGTTCGACTGGTGGCTGCGGTCGGCCTGGGCCAATTGGGCGCGGGCCGATTCGGCCAGGGCCTGGCGCTCGGCCAGGCGGGCGTTCAGGTCGGCCAGGTCCAGCGTGCCCAGGGCCTCGCCCTTGCGCACCCGGCTGCCCTCATTCACGTTCAGCGTCACCAGGGTGCCGGCGGCCTTGGCCCGCACCACGGCGGTGTTGGGGGCCACCAGGGCGCCCGAGAGCTCCACCACCCGCGGCAGCACCTGCATGCGGGCGCGGGCCACCTCGGTGGCGCCAAACTGCAGGGCCACTTCGGCCGCGTCCTTGCCGTCCTTGGGGTCGTGCGCCTTGGCCGGCGCCTTTTGGCTCACGGCCCAGAAACCACCACCCGCCACCAGGGCCAGCACGGCCACGCCCCCCACCATCCATCGCCTTTGCATGTCTGCCACCTGCCTTCTCTGTGTTGTGCCGCTCTTGTGAAGCGCTGGCAGTGTAGGGGCAGGCAAGGCCACGCTGGCCCAGGGGCGATGAACCGCATTCAGGGGGCGACGAACTGCCGTTGCAGCCGACGAAACGCCGGCACAGGGACTCAGGCCGGCACGGCCTCGTCCTGCTCAGCGAGGGCCGCTGCCGGTGCCGGTGCGGTGGCGCGGGGCTGGCCCTGGCGGGTCACGCCACAGCCCATGAAGGCACCGTCGCCCAGGTCCACCACCCAGGCGGTCTTGCGCACCACGCTGTCTGGCGTGCTGCCGGGGTAGTCGTACTCCACCCAGCCGCCGCCGGCCGCCGCCGCCGCTGCACGGCAATCGGCCAGCAGGGTCTCGGCCACCTGCACGCCCATGCCCCGCACGTCGTGGATGGGCTGGCCGACGCGGGCAGGATCGGCCCCCATGGCCAAGTAGCGGTCGTCGCGGTCCACCGCAAAGATGTACATGTCCCGGTCCACAAAGGGGCCGTCGGGCGTGTTGAACTCCACCACCGCCCGGGCCCAGCCCACCTCGCTCACCCGCAGGCGGGCACGGTGCACCAGGGCCTGGGCCTCGTCGGCCGACCCTTGCCTCAAGGTGATGGCCGAGACCGAGCTCTGCAACGCGGCCGACTGGGCCACCATGGCCCGGGATGCCGCCTCGGTGCTGGACACGCTCAGCGCGTTCTCGCGCGTCAGGCCTTGCAGCGCCAGCACCTCGGCCGTCACCTGCTGCAGGTCGGCGCTTTGCTGGCGGCTGGCTTCGCCGATGGTCTGCAACTTCGCCACCATCTTTTCCACCCCACCGTGCATCACCTGGATCACCTGCTGCACCTGGGCGATCTGGCCGGCCTGCACGTCCACCTGGTCGTTGGTGTGTTCAATGAGGTCGCGCACCTCGCCGGCCGCACTGGCACAGCGCAGCGCCAACTGGCGGATTTCAGCGGCCACCACCGAGAAGCCGCGGCCGCGCTCTCCTGCCCGCGCCGCTTCCACCGATGCGTTGAGGGCCACCAGGTTGGTCTGGAAGGCAATGTCGTCGATCACGCCGTTGATCTCGGCCACGCGGCGAGCAGACTCCTGCAGGTCCAGCATGCCCGTCACGGCCTGTTCCACCGTGGCCTTGCCCTCCTCGCCCGAGCCCAGCAGCCGGCCGGCCAATTCGTCCAGTTGCCCCACGGCGTCTGCGGTCTGCGCCACGCCGGAGCTGAGCCTTTCAACCTGCTCCACAGATTGGTTCAAGGTGCCAGACTGGGTCTCGGTGCGCTGGGCCAGGGCCAGGCCCTCCTCGGCCACAGCCTGCCCGGTCGCGCCCACGCGCACGGCGCTGGTGCGGATCTCGGCCACCAGGGCCGACATGCGGTCGCCGATGCGCTCCACCTGGGCGCCTATGCGGGCCAGGTCGTCCTGCCCCTGCACTGTGTGGCGGGCCGTCAGGTTGCCCTGCGCCACCTGGTCGAGCTGGCGCATCAACACCCGCATCGACCCCACCACACTGCGGTCGGCCAGGTACCAGGTCAGCGCCGCCAGGGCGGTCAGCACCAGTGCCAGCGAAACCATCACCAGCCGGCCCAGGCGGGCCTGGTCCAGCCGCGCCTGCAAAGAGTGCGCCAAATCGTCCTGCATGCCCAGCTGCAGGCCCTGCCATGCCAGCGTGGCGGCACTGCCAGCCGACTTCACCAGGCCCAGTGCCTCGGGGCGGGTCTGGCCCCAGAACGCTTGCTCCAAGGCACGGGCCAGTGATTCGGACTGCTGGCGCGCGTCACCCCATGCGGGTGGCAGGCCTGCGCCAGCGCGCTTGAGGGCGTCCATGCGCACGCCAAGCTGCCGAACCCGCATGCGCAGCTGTGTGGCCCGCACACGCAAGACGGCGTTGTCCTGTTCGGCGTGGGTGTCGGCGGGTGCCATCTCAACAACACGCTGCCTGAGCAGCGCCACGGTATCGGCCACGCCGGGCAGGCCATCCACCACCAGGCCGGCCCGCAGCGCGTCGTCGGGCTGGGCGTCGTAGAGCAGGCCGGCCGCCTCTGCGGCACGCCAGGCCAGTTGCCGGAGTGCCGCGCGATCGGGATCGGCATCGGGGCCAGCGCCCGCTGTGGGGGCACTGGCCGCGCCGGCCACAGCAACGGCCAGGTGTCTTTCACGCGCCGCCTGCCACTGCGGCTGCAGATCGGCAAAGGCCACCGGCTTGAGCCCCTCGTCCACCCTGGCCACCGTGGCCGTGTCGTGGGCATCGCGGGGGGCCTCGGCCAGGCGCTGCAAGGCAGAGACCAGTGTGGCCCCGTGCAAGCGCAGCTCCAAGGCACGCACCTGGGACTGCAGGCTGCCCATCTGCAGCGCCATCAGGCCCCACAGCGGCAGCATCAGTGCCACCACGAAGCCACCGATCTTGGTCCGGAACGAAACGGCCCGCATGGCCGACACGCCACGCTTGAGGACGGGGGTGAACAGGCTCATGGGGTTGCTCAGCCAAAGACGAAGTGCTGCATCGAGCGCTTCAGGTTGTCGCCTTGCTCGCGCAAATCGGCCGAGGCGTGGGCCAGTTGGTCGACCATGCGGGCATTGCCCCCGGCCGACTCCTCCACGCTGCGGGTGATGCCGACCACCTCGTGCGACTGGTCACGCCCGGTCTGGGTCAGGCGCACGATGTCGCCCATGATGGCGCTGACCTCGGCCACGCGCTCGTCGGTCAGGCGCACGCTGTCACCGACGCGCTGGGTGAGCATGCCGCCCTCCTGGATTTCAGTCACCGAGGCCTGCACGATCTCGGAGATCTTCTGGGCCGCCGCCTCGCTGCGCCGGGCCAGATCGCGCACCTCTTGCGCCACCACCGCAAAGCCCTTGCCGGCCAGGCCCGCGCGGGCCGCCTCCACCGAGGCATTGAGCGACAGCAACCGGGTCTGGTGGGCCACCGATTCCACCAGCAACACCACCCGCCCGATCTCGCGGCTCTTGGTCTGCAGGCTCTGCATGCGGGTTTGCAGCTCGCCCATGGCCTTGCGGCTGCGCTGGGCGTCCACCCGCACGTCGCGCATGTGCTCGGCAATGCGCTCCACCTCGTCGCCGCAGCGGTTCATGGCCTCCATCGAGGAGCGGGCACGCTCGCCGGCATCGCCGATGGAGCGGCGTATGTCACCGGTGCGGCCACTCAGGCCGGCGTTGCCCACGGCCACCTCGCGCGAGGCATGCGACACCGCCGCCACCCCCTGGGTCACGGCCTCGAACAGCGTGCTCATGCGGCGGATCGACTGGGCCAGCGCCGTCATGGCGGTGCCCACCTCGTCGGTGCCACGGGCCTCGGGCTTCTCGCTCAAGTCACCCTGGGCCAACGCGTCCACACGGGCGCACAGCTCTTTCAGCCCGCCGCCCACCACCATGTTCAGGCACACCAGCAGGTAGACCATCAACAGCACGCCACCGACGGTGATGCCCACCGACCTGCGCATCTCGCTGCTCAACAGGGCATCGTGCGCGATCAGACCGTCATCGCTGGCCGCGATCACCAGACTCAGCAGGGCCTCGCAGGAGGCTTCCACCTTGGCCGCGCGTTCCCGGTAGGCGGTCTGGTCCAGGCCGACGGCGTTGATCACGTCCTGCTCACCCAGCGAGGCGATGGAGGTCTGGGCCATGCGGCGTGTGAGGGCGGCAAAGTCGCTGAGGTCCGACAGCGTCTGGCGCGCCAGGTCGGCGTCCACGGCGCCCAGGGCCATGGCATGGTCGAGGTCGCGCACGGCAGCGTCGGTGAGCCACTGCAGGTTCACGGCCGACTCCATCAGGCGCAAGCTGAAGTCATGACGGCCACGGGCCACGTAGACCCGCGCGCCGGCCTGGTTGGCCTGGCGGATCTGGCTGAGCACCGCAGGCAGGCGCTCCAAGCCGCCCGCCATCAGCGAGTCCAGCGCTTCGTCGTCGGTCACGGCCGCGTCCAGTTCGTGCAGAACGTCCAGGCGCAGGGTGTCGAGCAGCCGCTCCAGCCCGGCCAGCGCGTCCAGCCGCTGCTGCAAGGCATCGGTGTTCTCGGCCTGCTCCCCCTTCAGCGGCTTCACCACTTCGGCCCGGGCCCGCTCCAGCACCAGCATCTGGCGCTGCAGGCGCGCGGGCAAGGCCACGGCGGCGGGCATGGCCCCGCTCAGGGCGTTGTAGGCACCCTCCTCCTGCTGGGCAAAGTTGTTCAGCTGGCTGGCAGGCACGCCAAATTGCGCGTTCTCGTGCAAGGCCAAGCCCAGTTCACCCACGGCTTCCATCTCGCCGGCAACCAGGCGGTACATCAACATGGCCGTGTGGGCCATTTGCGCGTCGGCGGCGGCATGCCGATGGCGCCACAGGTCTTGGGTGATGAGGTAGCCGATGGGCAAAACCAGGCAGATCACCGTCAGCAGCGCCTTGTTCCGAAAGCGCAGGTTCTGCAGCAGCCGCACGCCTGGGCCCCAGAGGCCGTGGTACCTGATCAGCGCAAGGCGCGGCCGCCCCGGCGGTGGGCGGTTCTTCAACCAGTGGAGGACACGTTGGAGCATGAACAGCGGATCCTGTCGGACAGAGGCAGGAGCCACACGCACCTTGGGCACGGTGGATCAGTTGGAAGCAGATGCTAGGTGCCACAGCCCGCCGGCAAGCACCGAAGAGGCGGGCCTTTGGCCGCCTGATTGCTGGATCGTTTCCCGGCCTGGCCCTACACACTTCGTGACACTGGCCGAAAACCCTGACAGCGCTCTCTCGGTGCGGCACGGCCATGCCGCGTCCACCGGGGAGCATTCCCTCAGCCACGGAGCCCCGCTGCATGACTGTTTCCGCTGCGTCCCGCGAGCCCCCTGCCACGGCCCAGGCAGGCCTGCGCCCAGCAGGCGCCAGGCACCCGCTGCTGCGCTGGGCCCCAGGGCTTGCGCTGGCCGCCGCCCTGGCGGCCGGCGCCACGCTGGGCGCCACCCAACCCTGGGCCCTGGGTGCGCTGGCGCTGGCCTGCGTGCTGGCGTCGCCCTGGCTGACACGCAGCGCCGCGCCACGGCCGGCCCCGGCCGATCAGGCCACCAGTGCGACCCACAGCCAGGCCAACGGCCTGACTCGCCAGATCGTGCCCGTGTGGCGGCGCAACGTGGACGGCGCGCGCCTGCACTCGGAGCAAAGCAGCTCGGCCCTGGTAGAGGCCTTTGCCGCCATCTCCACCCAACTCGACGACGCCCTGCGCGGGGGGGCGCACACCCCCAGGCTGGACGCGAGCTCGGTCGAGGAATTGCTGAACAACCACCGCACCGAAATCGACACCCTGCTGTCCAGCGCCCAGCGCATCGCCACCCTGAAAGACGAGATGCTGGCCGGCGTGCTGGCCTTGTCCGACACCCTCACCGAGATGGTGGGCCTGAGCAAGGAGGTGCAGACCATCAGCCGCGCCACCCACCTGCTGGCCCTGAACGCTTCGGTGGAGGCCCAGCGGGCTTCCGGCGTGGGTGGCGAAGGCGGCGGCCATGGCTTTGCCGTGGTGGCCCAGGAGGTGCGACATCTGGCCGACCAATCCCGCGAGGCCGGCGTGGCACTGGGCAAGCACGTGGCGCGCATGCAAGAACGCATCCAGGCCCTGCGCCGCAGCGGCAGCCAGCTGGACACCGCCCCCGACGAACTGATGCTGCAGGCCGAGCAAAACGCACGTGCGGTGCTGCGCAGCCTGCTGATGGGCATCCAGGACGTGTCGCGTTCGCAGCGCTCGCTGCAGGACGCCGGCCAGCTCGTGCAGCGCGAGGTGGAGCAGATCCTGGTGAACCTGCAATCGCAAGACCGGCAGAGCCAGATGCTGGTCTCGGTCACCGACGACATGAGCCGCCTGCAGCACTGGCTGGAAGGCGGCGACGACGAGGCCGCGGCTTCGGCGCAGCGCTGGCTGGAGCGGCTGGAGGCCACCTACACCATGGAGGACATGCGTGCCAGCCACCATGCCACGGTGAAGGTGGAACAGGCCACCGAGGTTGAATTTTTCTGAGTTTTTGTAGGAGTGAACGCAATGAGCAAGACCATCATGGTGGTGGACGATTCCGGCAGCTTCCGCACTGTGGTGAAGCTGGCCTTGCAAAAGGCCGGCTACACCGTCGTCGAAGCCTGCGACGGCAAGGACGCCGTGGCCAAGCTGAACGGCCAGAAGCTCAACCTCATCGTCTGCGACGTGAACATGCCGCAGATGGACGGGCTGAGCTTTCTGCGCCACATGAAGACGTTGGCGCAGTACAAGTTCACGCCGGTCATCATGCTGACCACCGAGTCGCAGGAGGCCAAGAAGGCCGAGGGCCGTGCCGCGGGTGCGCGGGCCTGGATCACCAAGCCCTTCCAGCCCTCGCAACTGGTGGACGCGGTGGGCCGGCTGTGCGTCTGAGCGCACGGCGCAAGACACCATGACGACCCCCAACGCCATCGCCCTGTCGGGCGACTTCAGCATCGTCGACGCCGCCGCGCTGCGCGAGCAATTGCGCGAGGCGCTCAACCTCGGCCCCGGCGATCTGGCGCTGGACCTCTCGGGGGTTGAGGGTTGCGACAGTGCCGGTGTGCAACTGCTGCTCTCGCTGCGCCGCAGCTTGGCTGCCCGGGGCGACGCCCTGCACATCACCCGGCCCGCCGACAGCGTGCGCAACGCTCTGCTCACGCTGGGCCTGCAAGACCTGCTGGCCGCGCCAGCCGGAGCCACCGCATGAACCACGACGACGAAGAAATCCTGGCGGTAGCAAGGGCCGGCTTTCTCGACGAGGCCAGTGACATGCTGCGCCAGTTCGAGCAATCGCTGCTGGTGATGGAAGAAAACCCGCGCGACGAAGAAAACCTCAACGCCGCCTTTCGCGCCGCGCACACCATCAAGGGCACCGCCGGCCTGTTCGGCTTTGACGCCGTGGTGCACTTCACCCACGAGGCCGAAACCCTGCTGGAGCACCTGCGCTCGGGCACCCTGGTGGTGGACGAGCACCTGACGCAGCTGCTGCTGCGCAGCCGCGACCAGATGGAGGCCCTGCTGGACGAGGTGCGTACCGGGGCGAATGACCCGTCCGTGGCCCAGACCAGCGAAACGCTGGGCGCCGAGCTGCGCGCCGCCACACGAACCCCAGCAGCGGGCGCCTCTGCGGCAACCGCCACCTCGGCGCCAGAACCCGCCGCCACATCGGCCGCCGCGTCCGCCGCCGGGGCCTGGCACATCTCACTGCGCTTTGGCGGCGACGCCCTGCGCAACGGGCTGGACCCGCTGGCCTTCATCCGCTACCTGGCCACGCTGGGCGAGGTCAGCGCCATCCACACCCTGAGCGAGGCCGTGCCCGCGCTGGACGCGCTCGATCCCGAGCACTGCCACCTGGGCTTCGAGATCCGCTTCGACAGCGCCGCCTCGCAGGCCGAGATCGAGCAGGTGTTCGAGTTCTGCGCCGACGACTGCGACATCGCCGTGCTGCCGCCCGACGCGCCACTGGAGCGCCGCCTGGCCCTGCTGCAGCGCCGTGCCGCTGAAGACGCGTCGGCCACGCCTTCGCTGGCCGGGCTGTGGTCGGGCATGGGCTGGTCGATGGAACCCGAGGCCGCCCCCGAGCCCGAACTGCTGCCCGAAGACCCCACCCCAGCAGCGGCGGCTCCCGCCGTGGCCGCAGCGCCGCCCGCCGCCAAGGCCGGTGCCGCAGCAGCGCCGGCCCAGCGCCGCAACAACGACGACACCCGCTTCATCCGCGTGCGGGCCGACAAGCTCGACCAGCTCATCGACCTGATCGGCGAGTTGGTCATCGCCAGCTCGGGCGCCCAACTGGTGGCCCAGACCGAGGCCTCACCCGCCTTCCTGGAAGCCGCCCAGCGCATCGAAGGCTTGGTGGAGGAAGCCCGCGACGGCGCCCTGGGCCTGCGCATGGTGCCGGTGGGCGACACCTTCAGCCGCTTCAACCGCGTGGTGCGCGACCTGGGCAAGCAGTTGGGCAAGGAGGTCGACCTGGTCATCACCGGCGGCGACACCGAGCTGGACAAATCGATGGTCGAGGTCATTGCCGACCCGCTGATGCACCTGGTGCGCAACAGCATGGACCACGGGCTGGAAACGCCCGAAGGCCGCCTGGCCGCCGGCAAACCAGCCACCGGCCGCCTGGCCTTGAACGCCTACCACGAGGCCGGCGCCATCGTCATCGAGGTGGGCGACGACGGCCGCGGCCTGCCGCGCGACAAGATCCTGGCCAAGGCGGTCGAGCGCGAGCTGATCCAGCCCCATGGCGACCTGAGCGACGACGAGGTCTACCAGCTCATCTTCCTGCCCGGCTTTTCCACCGCCGAGCAAGTCACCAACGTCTCGGGCCGGGGCGTGGGCATGGACGTGGTCAAGCGCAACATCGAGTCGCTGCGCGGCCATATCCGCGTCTACAGCGAGCCCGGCCGTGGCGCCACCATGCAGATCCGCCTGCCGCTGACGCTGGCCATGATCGACGGCTTCCTCACCCAGGTGGGGGGCGTGTGCTATGTGCTGCCACTGGACATCGTCTCCGAGTGCATCGACCTGCCGCCCGAATGCCTGGGCCAGCCCGACGCCGTGAGCGGCTACTTCGACCTGCGCGGCGAGGTGCTGCCCTGGCTGGACGTGGGCCGCTTCTACCGCCACGGCCCGGCCCCGCGCGACGCGCGCCGCAGCCTGATCGTGGTGCGCGACGGCCTGCGCCGCGTGGGCCTCATCGTCGACCGGCTGATGGGCGAGCACCAGACCGTGCTCAAGCCGCTCTCGGGCATCTTCCGCCACCTGCGCGCGGTGGCGGGCTCCACCATCCTGGGCTCGGGCGAAGTCGCCCTGGTGCTGGACGTGCCGGCCCTGGTGGCCAGCGCCATCCAGCGCAGCACCCATTCCCGCCCGGCGGGCGTGCACCGCCCGGCCCCCTCTGAACTCCCCCTGAACGCCTCCGGAGAACCGGCATGAAGACGCTTCTGAACAACATGCTGCTGTGGCAAAAATTCCTGGTGCTGGGCGCACTGGGGGCCCTGATGTGCGCCGTGCCGTTGACGCTGATGCTGCGCAACGAGACCCAGCAGATTGAATCCACGCGCCTGGAGGTGGCCGGCATCGTGCCCATCCAGCAGGCCTCGGCCCTCATCAAGGCCATGCAGGCGCACCGCACCGACATGGCGCTGGTCGCCGCGGGTGTCGACGAAGGCCGCAAGCGCGAGTCCGCCAGCCGGGCCGACATGCTGCGCCTGTGGCCCCAGGTGCAGGCCCAGGTGGACGCCGCCAACGACAGCGAGGTGCGCGAGCACTGGGCGGGCGCGAGCAAGGCCTGGAAGGCCCTGAGCGACGGCCAGAACGCCGGCACCGTGACCGGCCCGTTCTCGCTCAAGCAGCACAACGACATGCTGGACAACGCCCGCGACATGCTGGAGCACATCGCCGACCACTACGGCCTGACGCTGGACCCGACCGCCGGCGGCTACTTCCTGCAGGCGGCCGGCGTGCAGGACGGCATGGAGGTCACCGACCACCTGGACCTCAGCCGCGCCCTCGCGGTGGACGCCCTGGCCCGCCATGAGGTGACGCTGGACACCCGTGTGGGCCTGGCGGCCACGCTGAACGTCCTGGAGCAGGCCCAGCGCCACCTCACGTCGCAACTGGAAAAGGCTGCCGTGGGCGAGCCCGAACTGAAGCCCGAGCTCGAGCGCCTGTCGGCGGCTGCGCAGCAGGACGCGCAGAAGCTGACCAAGTCGGTCAGCGCGCTGCTGGTCGATGGTGCCAACCTCTCGCAGGCCCCGGCCGAATTCCTGGCCCAGACCGATGCCGCCCTGGCCACCCAGCACCAGCTGGTGTCGCGCCTGCACGAACTGCTCTCCAAGACCCTGACCGAACGCGAGGCGTCGCAGACCCAGGAGCGCCTGACCCTGACGGCCGTGGTGGCCGCCGTGGCCATGCTGGCACTGGGCGTGACCCTGGTGGTGGTGCCCACCGTCACCCGCCCCATTGCCGAAGCGGTGCGGGCCGCGCAGGCCGTGGGCGACGGCCAGCTCGACTACCCCATCCTCGCGCCCCAGGGCCGTGCCGAGGCCCTCCGCCTGATGCAGGCCCTGAAGGCGATGCAAATCGGCCTGCGCGAGCGCAACGAGCGCGACGCACGCCTGGCGGCCGAGTCGCTGCGGGTGAAGCAAGCGCTGGACACCTGTTCGACCAACGTGATGATCGCCGACGCCGAGGCCAACATCATCTACCTCAACGATTCGGTGTCGCAGATGCTGCGCCACCGCGAGGCATCGCTGCGCACCGCGCTGCCGGGCTTTGACGCCGGCAAGGTGATGGGCCAGAGCTTCGACAACTTCCACCGCAACCCCAACCACCAGCGCAACCTGCTGGCCCAACTGAAGGGCGAGCACAAGACCCAGGTGAAGATCGCCGACCTCACCTTCGCCCTCACCGCCAACCCCATCGTCGACGACAAGGGCGAGCGCATCGGCACCGTGGTGGAGTGGAAAGACCGCACCGCCGAGGTGGCGGCCGAGGCCGAGATCGCCCAGGTGGTGCAGGGCGCCACCGAAGGCAACTTCGCGGCCCGCGTCAGCACCGAAGGCAAGGAACCCTTCTTCGCGGGCCTGGGCGGCATGTTCAACGACCTGCTGGAGACCATGGGCAAGACCATCGTCGAGGTGCGTGCCGCTGCCGACCAGCTCACCTCGGCCTCGTCCCAGGTGTCGGCCACCTCGCAGGTGCTGTCGCAGGCAGCCTCCGAGCAGGCGGCCAGCCTGGAAGAAACCACCGCCTCGCTGCAGGAGATGTCGGCCTCGGTGAAGCAGAACTCCGACAACGCCGGGGTGACCGACGGCATGGCCTCCAAGGCCGCCGCCGAGGCCACCGAAGGCGGCGACGCCGTGGCCCGCACCGCCGACGCGATGAAGCAGATCGCACGCAAGATCGGCATCATCGACGACATCGCCTACCAGACCAACCTGCTGGCGCTGAACGCCGCCATCGAAGCCGCCCGCGCCGGCGAGCACGGCAAGGGCTTTGCCGTGGTGGCCGCCGAGGTGCGCAAGCTGGCCGAGCGCAGCCAGGTGGCCGCGCAGGAGATCGGTGAACTGGCCACCACCTCGGTGGGGCTGGCCGAGAAGGCCGGCGCCTTGCTGTCGGAGATGGTGCCGTCGATCAACAAGACATCCGAGCTGGTGCAGGAGATCGCGGCGGCCTCGGGCGAGCAGGCCAGCGGCGTCAACCAGATCACCTCGGCCATGAACCACCTGAACACCTCCACGCAGCAGAACGCCTCGTCGGCCGAAGAGCTGTCGGCCACGGCCGAAGAGCTGTCGGCCCAGGCCACCCAGCTGCAAGAGCTGATGGCCTTCTTCCAGGTGGCGAACGACACCGGCCGGCCCGCCAGCCGCGCCAGCCGCCCGGCCCGCGCCGCGGCCACCGCGCCGGCCCGAGCACAACGCGCCCCCGCCGCACAGGCGCGCCAGATCGAGACCCTCGACGACGTGGTGGACGAAGGCGCCTTTGCCCCGTTCTGACCCCGCACACCCCAACGCCAGAACCGCAGGCCCGACATGAGAACCAATCTGCCCGTCACCCAGAACGAGTACCTGCTCAAGGACGGTGACACCATCGTCTCGCGCACCGACCTCAAGGGCCGCATCACCTACGTGAACCGCGACTTCCTGGAGGCCAGCGGCTTCACCGAGCCTGAGCTGATCGGCCAGCCGCACAACCTGGTGCGCCACCCCGACATGCCGCCCGAGGCCTTTGAAGACCTGTGGCGCACCTTGGCCGCCGGCCGCGCCTGGACCGGCCTGGTGAAGAACCGCCGCAAGAACGGCGATTTCTACTGGGTGGTGGCCAATGCCACGCCGGTGCGCGAGGGCAACCAGGTGGTGGGCTACCTGTCGGTGCGCACGCGCCCCACGCGCGACCAGGTGCAGGCCGCCGAAGACCTGTACCGCCGCTTGCGCAACGGCGAGGCCCGCGGCGTGACGGTGCACGAAGGCCAAGTGGTGCGCACCGGCGTGGCCGGGCTGCTGCGCAGCGCCCACGCCGCCTTTGACCGCCTGGGCCTGCGGGGCAAGTTCGGCCTCACGGCGCTGATGGGTGTGTGCGGCGCAGCCCTGGCCGGCTGGGCCGGCCTGAGCCAGTCGCCCGCACTGGCCTTGGCCGCCGCCACCTGCAGCGGCTTGATGGCCCTGGGTTCGTTCTGGATGGCCCACCGCCTGACGCAAGCCTTGGGCCGCGCCGAGGCCCACTTCGAGAACTTTGGCGAGGCCAGGTTCGACGGTGTCGTCAACGCCAACGGCCACGACCAGATGGCCAGCCTGATGATGGCCTTGAAGCGGGTGCAGATCCGCCTGGGCTTCGAGTTCGCCGATACCCGGCGCGTGGCCGAAGAGTCCACCCGGGTGCTGCAGGCCCTGGACGTGGCGGCCATGCCGGTGCGCATCGCCGACGCCAACGGCACCATGATCTACGTGAACCGGGCGCTGTCCCGCATCCTGCACCGCGACGCCGAGGCTTTCCGCGCCACGCTGGGCCGCTTCGACCCCGACAAGATCCTGGGTGAGTCGGTGGGCGTGTTCTACGCCAACCCCAAGGAAGCCGTGGGCCGCCTGCGCGCGCTGCGCCAACAGGTGACCGTGCGGCTGCAGCTGGGAGGCCGCAGCTACGACGTGACCACCACCCCCATCCTCACCGCCAGTGGTGAGCAGCTGGGCACCGTGGGCCAATGGCACGACATGACCGAGCAACTCGCCGCCGAGGCCGAGATTGGCCAATTGGCCGCCATGGCCATGGATGGCGACTTCACGCTGCGCGTGGGCCTGGACGACAAGACCGGCTTCTACCGCGACATCGGCGAGCGCTTCAACGGCCTGGTGGACAGCGTGAGCACCACCATCGTCGAGGTGCGCAACGCGGCCATGCACCTGACCTCGGCCGCCAACCAGGTGTCCGCCACCTCACAGGCGCTCTCGATGGCCGCCTCGGAACAGGCCGCCAGCGTGGAGCAGACCACCGCTTCGCTGCAGGAGATGGCCGCCTCGGTGAGGCAAAACGCCGACAACGCCACGCTCACCGACAGCATGGCCGTGAAGGCGTCGAAAGAGGCCACCCAGGGCGGCGAGGCCGTGACCCTGACCGTGGGCGCGATGAAGACCATCGCCAACAAGATCTCCATCGTCGACGACATCGCCTACCAGACCAACCTGCTGGCGCTGAACGCCGCCATTGAGGCCGCCCGCGCCGGCGAGCACGGCAAGGGCTTTGCCGTTGTCGCCGCCGAGGTGCGCAAGCTGGCCGAGCGCAGCCAGGTGGCGGCCGCCGAGATCGGCGAGCTGGCCCGCCAGTCGGTGGGCCAGGCCGAGACCGCCGGCAAGCTGCTGACCAGCATGGTCCCGTCCATCAACAAGACCTCCGAGCTGGTGCAGGAGATCGCCGCCTCGTCGTCCGAGCAGTCGGGCGGTGTGGGCCAGATCTCGAACGCCATGGACCACCTGAGCCAGTCCACCCAGCAGAACGCCTCGGCGTCCGAAGAGCTCTCGGCCACGGCCGAAGAGCTCTCGGCCCAGGCCACCCAGCTGCAGGACCTGATGGGCCGCTTCCACCTGATCTCCGACAGCCCTGAGCCGGTGGAGCCGGCCCGCCGCAACTCCGCTGCGGCCACGCCACGTGGTGGCGCCACCCCCACGGCGCGGCGTCCGGCCAGCCGTGTGGCGTCTCGCCCGGTCCGCGCCGAGGCCGATGCCGACGAGGCAGCGTTCGCTCCGTTCTGAGGCACCACCATGCACCAGCCCCTGAACCATGCCACCCTCGCCTGGGCCGGCCCCGACCCCGCTGGCGGTGTGCAGCAGTACCTGCGCTTTGCGCTGGGCAACGGCCTCTACGCCGTGCCCATCGCCTCGGTGCGTGAGATCCTGGAGCTCAGCCCCACCACCGCCCTGCCCCTGGTGCCCGATTTCGTTCGCGGGGTGATGAACCTGCGTGGCGCCGTGGTGCCGGTGATCGACCTGGCCGCGCGCTTTGGCCTGCCACCGGCCGTGGTGGGCCGCCGCACCTGCATCGTGGTGGTGGAAGTGCCCTCGCTGCACGACCCCAGCCTGGCGCCGCAGGTGTTGGGCCTGATGGTGGACGCCGTGCATGAGGTGCTGGAAACCGAGGGCGCGGCGCTGGACGAGGTGCCGCCCCTGGGCACGGCCATCGCGCCGCAGTTCATCGAAGGCATCGCCCGCTCGCGCGGCGCGATGGTGTCGGTGCTCAACCTGCCGCGCGCGCTCGACGGCGAAGAACTGGCCCAGCTCATCGCCCACGCCATCCAACACTGACGCTGCCGGAGCCGCCCGCGCGCGGGCCTGAACGATGAACCTCAAACCCGAGTCTTTCGCCGCCGTGGTGGACCTGTTCCACAGCATCTCCGGCATCAAACTCTCGGAAGCCAAGCGCCCGCTGGTGGAAGGGCGGCTCAACCGACTCGCCCAGGACAAGGGCGCCCGGACGCTTCAGGGCTATGTGGAAGAGCTGCTGCGCCAGCGCGACCCGGCCGAGATCGTGCGCGTGGTGGACAAGCTCACCACCAACGAAACCTATTTCTTCCGCGAGCCCCAGCACTTCGAGTTCCTGGCCAAGCTGCTGGCCGAGCACCATGGCCCCGGGCCCTTCAGGGTCTGGAGTGCGGCCAGCTCGTCCGGCGAAGAGGCCTACAGCATCGCCATGCTGCTGGCCGAGAAGCTCGGGCCCACAGGCTGGGAGGTGGTGGGCACCGATTTGTCCACCGCCATGGTGGCCAGCGCGCGCCGCGCCATCTACCCCATGGACCGCGCCCGCCACATGCCGCGCGAATACATGAAGCGCCACTGCCTGCGTGGTTCGGGCGACTTTGAGGGCAGCCTGCTGATCAGCAAGGCGCTGCGCGCCAACGTGCACTTCGAGCCGGCCAACCTCACCGAGACGCTGCCGCCACTGGGCAGCTTCGACGTGGTCTTCCTGCGCAACGTGCTGATCTACTTTGACCCGCCGGGCAAGGAGGCCATCGTCCAGCGCGTCATCCCGCTGATCAAGCCCAACGGCTACCTGTTCACCGGCCACGCCGAATCGCTGAGCCACCTTGCCCACGGTCTGAGGGCTGTGAAGGCCGCGGTGTATGCGCGCCACTGACCCGCCCGGCCGCGGCGGCCTGGTGGCTGCGCCCGGCCAGAACCTGTTCCTGATGCCGGGGCAGTGGTACTTCGGCGGCCGCGCCGCCCAGGTGCGCACCCTGCTGGGCTCGTGCGTGGCCGTGACGCTGTGGCACCCGCAAAAGCGCTGGGGCGGCATGTGCCACTACCTGCTGCCCGACCGGCGCGCGCCCTTCGACGGCACGCTGGACGGCCGCTACGGCGCCGAAGCCATCGAGCTGCTGGTGCAGCGGCTGCGCCAGCTCAAAACCGAGCCCAGGGAGTACGTGGCCCACCTCTACGGCGGTGCTGACACCATGCCCGACCAGGCCGGCGTGAAACTCAACGTGGGCGAGCGCAACATCGAGCAGGGCTGGCGCCTGATCGACATGCACGAGTTCCAGCTCGAAGGCGTAGACGTGGGCGACCATGTGCCACGCACCGTCACCCTCACCCTGGCCAGCGGCGAGGTGGAGGTGCGGCGTGGTGGCCAGCACTGAACGCAATGGAGAGAGCAACATGAGCAAGATCAAGGCCTTCATCGTGGATGACTCGGCCGTGGTTCGCACCCACCTGTCGGAGTTGCTGACGCACGGTGGCATCGAGGTGGTGGGCACCGCCAGCGACCCGCTGTTTGCCTGGCCCAAGATCGTCTCGCTGAACCCCGACGTGGTAGTGCTGGATGTGGAGATGCCGCGCATGGACGGCATCACCTTCCTGCGCAAGCTGATGGCCGAGCGGCCCATGCCGGTGGTGATGTGTTCCACGCTCACCGAGGCCGGCTGCGAAACCACGCTGCAGGCCCTGGCGGCCGGCGCCGTGGCCTTCGTCACCAAACCGCGCATGGGGCTGAAGAGTTTTCTCGAAGACAGCTCCAACGGCCTGGTGGACACCGTCAAGGCCGCGTCCAAGGCCAACCTGCGTGCGCTGGCGCCGCGGCCTGCGTCGGCCCCCCCGCCCCCGCAGGCGGTGCCTGTGGTGCCCCCGCCGGCCAGCAGCGGTGCCATGCCCGAAACCACCGACCGGGTCATTGCGATCGGCCTGTCCACGGGGGGCGTCCAATCCATCGAGGTGGTGCTCAAGGCGCTGCCCCGCAGCGTGCCCGGCATCCTCATCGTGCAGCACATGCCCGAGAAGTTCACCGCCTCGCTGGCGGCGCGGCTGAACACGCTGTGCCAGGTGGAGGTGCTGGAGGCCAAGAACGGTGACCGGGTGCTGAATGGCCGCGTGCTCATCGCCCCGGGTGGCAAGCACATGCGCCTCAAACGCAGCGGCGCGCAGTACGTGGCCGAGGTGGTAGACGGGCCGCTGATCAACCACCACCGCCCCTCGGTGGACGTGCTGTTCAAGTCTGTGGCCCAGCAGGCCGGCCGCAACGCCATCGGCGTCATCATGACCGGCATGGGCGACGACGGTGCCCGCGGCCTGCGCGAGATGCACGACGCCGGCGCCATCACGGCCGCACAGGACGAAGCCAGCTGCGTGGTCTACGGCATGCCGCGCGAAGCGGTGAAGCTGGGCGCGACCGACCAGGTGCTGAGCCTGGGCGACATTGCCACCTGGCTGCAAACCCAGGCGGCGAGAAGGCCCGTGGCAAGGGGCTGATCAGGCAGGTTGCGGCGCTTCTCGGTCATTCCCGCGCAGGCGGGAATCCAGGTTTTCTTGCTTTCAGCCTAAAAACAGCAGCTACCCCGACGCTGCGAGGGTCGGGGGCGGGGTAGGTAAGCCGATCTGACCGACGATGCGTTGGCAGATGTAGGCCAGCAGGGCTGCCCAGCGGTCGAGTGTTGGCAACTGCT
>WBZX01000047.1_pt1 | contig 106413 bp, 116 predicted proteins | sample 5204211 | NCBI WGS metagenome assembly WBZX01 (sample SAMN12344362, study PRJNA552823) | activated sludge metagenome | biome: Activated sludge suspended growth; feature: Nitrification reactor; material: Wastewater; isolation source: activated sludge from nitrification reactor of wastewater... | reverse complement strand
CGGGAGGGGGCTGCCGGTCTGCAGGTGCGTGAGGCAGCCGATGTTGGCCGTCGCGATGACTTCCGGCTGTCCGGCGTGCAGGCTGGCCAGCTTGCGCGACTTCAATTCGTCGGCGATCCCGGGCTGCAGGATTGCGTAGGTGCCGGCGGAGCCGCAGCACAGGTGCCTGTCGGCCACCGGCGTGAGTTCGAAGCCGCAGGCGGCGAGCAGCGACTCGACGCCGCCGCCGAGCTTTTGCCCGTGCTGCAGGGTGCAGGGCGGGTGCCATGCGATTTTTCGGGCGGGCGGCGAGCGGTGCGCGGCAAGCCGTGACAAGGCTTCGCGTTCGGCGATCAGCACTTCGGAAATGTCCTTTGTCGCGGCAGTGATGCGCGCGGCCTTTTCGGCGTACGCCGGGTCGTTGCGCAGCTGCCAGCCGTAGTCCTTGACCATCACGCCGCAGCCGGAGGCGGTCATCACGATGGCTTCGACGCCGGCGTCCAGATGCGGCAGCCAGGCGTCGATGTTGCGGCGCATGGCATTGATGCCGTCGTCGTGGTCGTTGAGATGATGCGCGAGCGCGCCGCAGCAGCCGGCGCGGGCCTCAGAGATGAGCGAGATGCCGAGCCGGTCGAGCACGCGCGCGGCGGCGGCGTTGATGTTGGGCTTGAGGCCGGGCTGCACGCAGCCTTCGAGCACCAGCATTTTCCGGGCGTGGCGCGGCGCGGGCCAGGCGCCGGCGGATTCGGCGGCGGGCACCTTGTCCTTGAGAAAGCCGGGCAGGAAGCCGCGTGCGGCCTGGCCGAGCTTGAGCGCGGCGTTGAACAGCGGCGGGTTCGACAGGCCGCGCTTCAATGCACTGCGCTTCAGCGCGTCGCCGGCGTTGCGGCCTACCGCGTGTTCGACCACGGCGCGGCCCACATCGAGCAGCTTGCCGTACTGCACGCCCGAGGGGCAGGTGGTTTCGCAGTTGCGGCAGGTGAGGCAGCGGTCGAGGTGCAGCTGGGTCCTGTCGGTCGGCGTCGCGCCCTCGAACACCTGCTTCATCAGGTAGATGCGGCCGCGCGGCGAGTCGAGCTCGCTGCCGAGCACCTGGTAGGTGGGACAGGTGGCGAGGCAGAAGCCGCAATGCACGCAGGCGCGCAGTACGCTTTCGGCGACTTCGCCTTCGGGCGTGCCCTGGTACTGGGGAGCGAGGGTCGTCTGCATGGTCAGAGGGAATTCGAGAGTTCGATCAGGTTGCCGTCCGGGTCGCGCACGTAGACCGACAGCAGACGCCCCTGCGCGCCGGTGCGCGCGACCGGGCCCGCTTCGACCGGCACGCGGTGGGCGGCCAGTTCGGCGACGATGGCGGGCATGGGGGTGGACACCAGCAGGCACAGGTCGACCGTGCCCGGCGCCGGCTCGGCGGCATGCGGGGAAAGCGGCGCGTCGGCCGGGTGCAGGTTGAGTTTCTGCCGGCCGAAGGCGAGCGCACGCCGGCCTTCGCCGAAGACGACTTCGCGCATGCCGAGCACGCGGGTGTAGAAGTCGATGCTGGCGTCGAGGTCGCGCACGGTGAGCACCAGATGATCGATGGCGGCGGGTTCCATCAGAAATCCGGGCTGAGCCGGCCGCGATTGAAGACGCCGTGCGGGTCGAAGCGCTGCTTCAGGTTGTGGTGCAGCGTGGCGAGCGCGGGCGCGAGCGGCGCGAAATTGCCGTCGGCCAGGGCGTCGCCGCGGAACAGCGCGGCGTGGCCGCCGTGGCGGCGTGCCGCTTCGCGCAGCAGGGCGGGCGCGGCGTCGGTCGCGAGCCAGCGCACGCCGCCGCCGGCTTCGATCCACTGCGCGTCGCCCAGGGCCAGCGGTGCGGCTGTCGGATTCACCGCCATTCGCCACAGCGGACGCTTGTCGAAGAAGGGCGTGGCCTGGTCGCGCAGGCGCTGCCAGAACCCGTCGGCGTCGTGCAGGGGTTCGCCGCCCAGCTTCGCCTGCGCCGCGCGCACCGCCGAGGCTGCGCCGGACAGCCGCACGGCGAGAAGCCCGGCGTGCCAGCTCGTGGCCGACAGCGGCAGCGGCCGGCCGGCCCATGCGTTCATCCGCCGGATCGCCTCGGCTTCGCCGCATTCGAACTGCAGCGACGTTTCCGCCGCCGGGCGCGGCAGCACCTTCAGCGAGATTTCGGTCAGCATGCCCAGCGTGCCCAGGGCGCCGGCCATCAGGCGCGACACGTCGTAGCCGGCGACGTTCTTGATGACCTGGCCGCCGAAGCGCAGCGTCTGTCCGGTGCCGTCGATGAGGCGCACGCCGAGCACGAAGTCGCGCGCCGCCCCGGCGTAGGCGCGGCGCGGCCCCGACAGCCCCGCGGCGATGGCGCCGCCGAGCGTGCCCGCGCCGCCGAAACGCGGCGGCTCGAACGGCAGCATCTGGCCGCGCTCGGCGAGCTGCGCCTCGATCTCGGCGAGCGGCGTGCCGGCGCGCGCGGTGAGCACCAGTTCCTGCGGCTGGTAGTCGACCACGCCCGTCAGCGGCATGGTGTCGAGCGGCTCGCCGGTGGCCGGGTTGCCGTAGAAGGCCTTGGAGCCGTGGCCGCGGATGACCAGCAGGTGATGGTCGGCGTGCGCGGCACGGATGCGGTCGATGAACGGGTCCAGCATCAGAACCTCGGCAGCTCGGGGTGCGGCAGCAGGCCCGCATGCACATGCATGCGGCCCCATTCGGCGCAGCGGTGCAGTTCGGGCACGGCCTTGCCCGGATTGAGCAATCGACCCGGATCGAACGCGGCCTTCACGTCGTGGAAACGCACGAGTTCGGGCGTGGCGAACTGGGTGCACATCTGGCGGATCTTCTCCACGCCGACGCCGTGTTCGCCGGTGATGGTGCCGCCGACCTCGACGCAGAGTTCGAGTATGCGGCCGCCGAAATCCTCGGCCTTTTCCAGCTCGCCCGGCACGTTGGCGTCGAACAGGATGAGCGGATGCAGATTGCCGTCGCCGGCGTGGAAGACGTTGGCGACGCGCAGGCCGCATTCGGCGCTCATTGCGGCGATGCGCGTCAGCACATGCGGCAGCTGCTTGCGGGGAATCGTGCCGTCCATGCAGTAGTAGTCGGGCGACAGGCGCCCCACCGCCGGAAAGGCCGCCTTGCGGCCGGCCCAGAATGCCAGCCGCTGCGCCTCATCCTCGGCGGTGCGGATCTCGGTCGCGCCGGATGCGTTGAGCACGCTGCGCACGGTGGCGATGTCGTCCGACACTTCCTCGTTCACACCGTCGATCTCGCACAGCAGCAGGGCCTCCGCCATCGGGTAGCCGGCGTGGACGAAGGCCTCGGCCGCCTCGATGGCGAGCCGGTCCATCATCTCCAGCCCGGCGGGGATGATACCGGCGGCGATGATGTTGCCCACCGCCGCGCCGGCCTTCGCCACGTCGTCGAAAGCGGCGAGCACCACCTGCGCGCGTTCGGGGCGCGGCAGCAGTTTCACCGTGACCTCGGTGACGACGGCAAGCATGCCTTCGGAGCCGGTCATCAGCGCCAGCAGGTCGTAGCCTGCCGCGTCCGGCGCCTCGCCGCCGATTTCCAGCAGCTGCCCATCGACGGTGAACGCACGCAGGGCGATCACGTTGTGCACGGAGAGGCCATATTTGAGGCAGTGCACGCCGCCGGAGTTTTCGGCCACGTTGCCGCCGATGGAGCAGGCGATCTGCGAGGAGGGATCGGGGGCGTAGTAGAGGCCGTACTGCGCGGCGGCCTCGGAGATCGCGAGATTGCGCACGCCGGGCTCCACCACGGCGGTGCGCGCCAGCGGATCGATGCGCTTGATGCGGTTGAGCCTGGCCAGCACCAGCAGCACGGCGCCGTCGACCGGCAAGGCGCCGGCGGCGAGCCCGGTGCCGGCGCCGCGCGCGACGACCGCCACGCCGGCGGAATGGCATAGCACGAGGATGGCGGCGACCTGCGCCTCGCTTTCCGGCAGCACCACCACGTCGGGGGTGTTGCGGTACGCCGACAGGCCATCCGATTCGAAGGGCACGAGGTCCTCGCGCTCGATCAGCAGGCAGTGCGCGGGCACGAGGGCCCGCAGGCGGGTGATGAAAACCGGACTCAGCATGGGGGGATACGACGATCGCGCGGACGTCGAGTGTAGCCGGGGAGGCTGGCTATCGGCAAAGACGATCCCCATCTATGCTGTCGCATCGACCCGGTTTCCTGGAGACGACCATGCCCGCCATCCTCGGCATCCACGACGCGCCGCGCCCGCACTGGGTCGGCGACGGCTTTCCCGTCCGTTCTCTGTTCGACTACGCCCGGCTCGGCAGGGAGCTGAGCCCCTTCCTGCTGCTCGACTATGCCGGACCTGCGCGCTTCGAACCCACCACGCGTCCGCGCGGCGTGGGCGAACATCCGCATCGCGGTTTCGAAACCGTGACCATCGTCTACGCCGGCGAAGTCGCGCACCGCGACTCGACCGGGCAGGGCGGCGTCATCGGTCCCGGCGACGTGCAGTGGATGACGGCCGCGGCCGGCATCCTGCACGAAGAGTTCCATTCCGCAGCTTTCACGCGCAGCGGCGGCGAACTGGAAATGGTACAGCTCTGGGTCAACCTGCCGGCGCGCGACAAGCGCGTCGCGCCCGGCTACCAGGCCATCGTGTCGGCGGCCATTCCCGCGGTGCCGCTGCCCGGGGCGGCGGGCAGCGTGCGCGTGATCGCGGGCGTGTACGCCGGGCACGCCGGGCCGGCGCATACGCACACGCCCATGTGGGTATGGGACGTCCGCCTTGCGGGCGCGGCGACATTCGATCTGCCCGCCGGCTGGAACGCCGCCCTGGTCGTGCTGCGTGGCCACGTGCACATCGACGGCGCGGCGGAGGCGCACGACGCGCAGCTGGTGCGCTTCGACCGCACGGGCGGTCCGCTGTCCGTCCGGTCCGAAGGCGAGGCTCGTCTGCTGCTGCTCGCCGGCGAGCCGCTCGACGAGCCCATCGTCGGCTACGGCCCCTTCGTGATGAACACCGAGGCCGAAATCGCCGAGGCGGTGGCGGATTTCAACGGCGGCCGCTTCGGCCGCATGCCGGATCATCGTCCGGACAGCCTGCGGTAAGCCTCGGCCAGCGCGCCATCGCCGCCGACGTTGCCGGGGAAGATCACCACCGGCATCTGCGGCACGCGATGGTCGACCGGTGTCTGCACCACGGTCACGCCGGGCAGGATCTGGCCCAGCACGCGCGAGGCGGTGAGCGCGAGTCCGGAAGACAGCACGTCGTTGGACGTGATGCCGCCCTTGCTGACGAGATAGCCCAGCGACGGCGGCAGCGCGCGCACCACGTCCATCAGCGTGGCCGACACGGCTTCGCCGAAGGCCAGGCGATCGGCCGTACCGGCAAACCGGCGTTCGCTGCGGCTGGTGAACACCACCGGCGTGAGGCCCTGCGCGTGCGCATGGGCGACGCTGGCGACGAGCGCGGCGGCGACGGCGGCGCGTCCTTCGGGCAGCAGCGACACGTCGAGCGGCAGGCCGACGGTGCCTGGCTGCTTCAACAGCGCGGCCAGCTGCGCCGTGGTTTTGGCGACGTGCGAGCCAACGATGACGGCGCCGGGCCGGCCGCCGCGCACCAGTTTCGCAAAATCCTCCGCGGGCACCGGCTGCGGCGGCAGCTTCGCCAGCGCGGTGAGCAGCGAAGCCGCGCTACGGAACAACAGGCGCTTGCCGTGGGCCGCTGCCTGCAGCGCCGCGTCGGCGAAGCGCGCGTAATCCGCCGGCGTCTCGCCGTCGACTGCGCCGACGACGTTGCCGGCGAGACCCGCGAGCCAGGCGTCGGCTTCCCCGGCGCGCAGCGCCGCGAGCGACAGCACGCGCACATCGCGCGCGGGGACACGGCCGCCGGTCTTCTCGGCGACGTAGTCGGGCAGGAAGCTCGTCGAATAGCCGAACACCGAGTCGCGCGCGAATTCGGTCTCGTGCGTGGGGACGGGGTGGCCGTCGACGACCAGATAATGCGTGCCGTCGCGCGTGATGCGCCCGCCCTCGAAAAAGGCCGGCGTCAGCAGCGTCGCGTCGAAGGGACCGAGCTCGCTTTCCATCACGTCGGTTTCCACAGGGTAGTGGCCGCGCAGCGTGGAGTCGGAGCGCGAGACGAACAGTACCGGGCCGGCGTAGCCGGCGAGTGCCTGCTTCAGGTTGGCGCAGACTTCGCGCGTGACCGCCGCTGCGCGCGCCGCGTCCATGCCGCGCGTGTTGGTGAGCACGAAGAAGAGCGGTGCGGCGTCGGCCAGCGCGGCCTTCAGCGTGGGCACGTCCCAGCGGGTGAGCAGCAGGCAGGAATGCACCGTCTGCGAACCGGTGGGGTCGTCGTCGAGAACGATGATTTTCGGATTCATGTCAGCAAGGGGCATGCGCAGGCGCCGGAACGTTTGGCCGCCGCCTGCGCCGATTGCCCACTCCGGTTCGTTACGCCAGCAGCGCCGCGGCGCGCGCGGCCAGCGCGTCCGCGTTCATGCCGTTGAAGTCGAACAGCTGCTGCGCGCTCGCGGTGGTCTCGCCGCGCTTCCAGCAATAGGTGTCGCGCTTCGCCGCACGCGTGCGCAGCAGCACCGGTTCGAGCATGGCCGACGGACCGCCGGTGACGGCGATCAGCGCGTCGCCGTCGAACAGCGCGTTGAACTCCGCGTCGCCGAGGAAGGTGCCGTCGGGCTCGGACACGCTGCTCCACAGCACGTCGTGAGGTCGATACAGACGGCGCGGGTTGACCACGGCGACGATGCGCGAGCCGATGCCGGCCTGCTTCAGCGCCTCGGCCGCGGCGAACACCGGCAGCAGCACCATGTCGCCGGTGACGGCGAACACCACGGTCTTCCTGCCGGCCGCATTGTTGGAAGGCAGATCCTGCAGCACGATCGCGCCCTGCTCGATGGCGGCTTCGCCCTGTGCGAGCGTGGTGCGCACCGGCAGCGGCGACTTGGAGGCCGTGATGACCACGCCCTTGTTGTGCTGCTTCAGCGCCCAGTCGTAGCTCGCCTGGATCATGTTGGCGTCGACCGGGAACAGCGGGTAGACGTTGCCGTTGCGCATCATCGCGGCGAAGTAGCTCTCGATTTCCGGCCGCTGGTGGGTCCAGCCGTTGCGCCCCTGCTCCAGCGCGCCGGCGGTGAACAGGCACACCGTCGCCGGCGTCTTGCGGCGCAGCTCGGCCATCGCCTGCGTCACCGTCTGCCAGATCGGCAGGCCGTTGATGGCGAAGGATTCGTAGCTGCACCACAGGCTGCGCCCGCCGAACAACGCGAGACCGGCCGCCAGACCCGCGCAGGCGTCCTCGTTGAGCGGCTCGTAGACCTGTCCGCCCGGGCCCTGGAAATAGAGCGCGTCGGCCGTGGGGTGACGGATGGTCAGCGCCTGGTTGATGTTGGCCATGCCCGAGGCCTCGTTGCCGTCGGCGTTGCTCACCACGAACGCGGCGTCGCGCTTGCCCACTTCGCCGACGATCGCGCCGAAGGCCGTGGTCGGCACGGCGTTCTCGCCGAGCGTGAATTCCTTCAGGGGCAGGCTGCCCAGGTCGGGCAGCTTGCGCTCGGTTTCGGTCACCGCGATCTTCGCGGCCGGACCGCCGCCGGCATGGCGGAAGTTCTCGCGCGTCACGCGCCAGGCCTGGATCGGCAGCGCACGCCGTTGCAGCCCGCCCTTCACGTCGTCGGATTCCAGCGTGTGATGGGCATAGAGGTTGTGCGACTTGGCGCCGGTGGCGTGCACGCCCGCGCCTTTCAGCTGCTTGACGATGAGGCAGGCGCGCCGGCCCGACAGCGCCGCCCGCGCGGCTTCGTCGGCGGCCTTGAGCACGGCGCCGGTGAAGGCCATGCGCGCCTTGAAGCCGAAGGTGGTCGAATCCGCGTAGACCGGGGCGTCGGCCGTGCCTGCATAGTCGCGCGCGTCGATCAGGTGCACCTCGTCGAACCCATGCGCCCGCCAGTACGCGGCCATGCGGTCGTTGTCCCACAGCGACACCATGCTGTGGTGTTCCTGCGAATAGCCGTTCCACACCAGCACCGGCAGGTAGTTGGTGACATCCGGGTAGGCGGTGGCGAAGTGCTGGAAGGCGCTCATGATGTAGGGCTCGCCGAGGCCGCCGTCGCCGATGGTGACCGGGAACAGTTTGTCGCGATGCAGCAGCGCGCCGGCCATGGCGAAGTGCTGGCCCTGGCCGAGCGGCCCGGCGGGCGCGAGCAGGCCCGGAATCGCGCCCGAGAGGTGGCCGAGCAGGCCGTGCATCTCGCGGAAGCGGGTACGCATGTCGGATACGGACTGGATGCCCATGGCCTCCAGCGAGGTGTCGAGGAACATGGCCGAATAGAAGCCGGGCGCGTGGTGGCCGACCTCGGTCACCATGTTGCGGTGGCCCAGCAGGTGCAGTGCCGCCACGGCGTCGGCCGACGAGGCGAAGCCGCCCGGATGGCCGGAGGACTTGCTCCCGGTGACCTGCAGCGTCAGATAGCGCAGGGCGTCGGCGGCGAGCAGGGTCTGGTAGATGGCGGCCTCGCCGGTCGGGTCGGGCAGGGCGGGCGTGCCCGGACCGAGCAGGGGGGCGGCCGCCAGACGGTCGAGCTCGGGCAGGGTGTCGGCGAAATACTGGATGCCTTCGCAGAAGGCGGGCAGGGATTCCGGCGGGGTGTTCGGCAGGGCGCTCATGGCAGTTCCTTTCATGATGCGAAAACAATTCGCGTAATGTGAAATTTATGGCTTGCATTGAAGCAGGAAAAACGGCACATTTCACATCACGGAATAAATTTTCACACTATGAAAAATATGACCTCCCACCCGGCCTCGTCCATCCAAGTGCTCGACCGTGCCATGGCGCTCGTCAACCTGCTCGCCCGTGCCCCCGGCCCGGCCTCGCTGTCGCGCCTCGCTACCGACGCCGACCTTCACACCGCCAGCGCGCACCGCATCCTCGGCGCCCTGATCGCACATGGGCTGGTCGAGAAGACCGGCGCCGGCGAATACGACCTGGGCGTGCGCTGGCTGGAAGTGGGCAACCGACTGCGCGCGCGCCTCAACATCCGGCAGGTCGCCATGCCGCACATGCAGGCACTGGCCCAGGCGACCGGCGAGACGGTCAATCTCATCGTGCGGCGCGGCGACGAGGCGGTGTACGTCGAGCGCGTGTCCGGCGGCCAGACCATGATCCAGGTGGTGCAGGTGGTCGGCGCGCATGCGCCGCTGCATGTCACCGCCGTCGGCAAGATCTTCCTGGCGGAAGACAGTGCGTCCGGCGTGCTCGGCTACGCGCAGCGCACGCAGCTGCCGGCGTACACACCGAATACCCTGACCACGCCGGAGGCGCTGTCCGCCGAGCTGGACACCATCCGCCGCGAAGGCCTGGCGCACGACCGCGAGGAGGCAGAACTGGGCGTGGCCTGCATCGGCGCACCGATCCGCGACGCCGACGGCAAGCTCGTCGCCGGACTGTCGATCTCGGCCCCCGCCGATCGCCACAAGCCCGGCTGGCCGGCCCTGCTGAAGGAAGCGGCGGGACGCATCGGTGCGGCGCTGGGCTACGCAGACTGAGCGAGGCCTGCGCACATTACAGTTTGGTAATGTGGCCGCCATCAGACCGCGAATCCGGACGACTAGCCTGAACGGGCGGCAGTATGGCCGCGCGTGGAAGGTGCGGCATGCGAATATGTCAGGTGGTCGCTGGTCACGGCGAAGGCGGGCTGGAAAAGCACGTGCGAGAACTGAGTGTGGATCTCGCGAACGCGGGTCATGAAGTCTGTGTGCTGGGTGACAGTCGTCTGCTCGACACCCTGCCGCAACAGGTAAGACAGATCCCGGTTCCTATCCATCTGGGGCGGCGCAACCCGATCCTGCTGATGAATCTGCTGACCAGGCTGCGTGCCTGTCGTTGCGACGTGATCCATGCGCAGGCGAGCAAGGCTGCAGGCCTGATGGCGTCGCTGAAACCCTGGCTGCCCTGTCCAGTGGTCGGTACCCTGCACAACATCAAACATGATCTGCGTGCCTTCCACAAGCTGGATCACGTGATCGCGGTGAGCAGACAGCTTGCGCACGCTTTCGAGCCAGATCGGGTTTCGGTGGTTTACAACGGCATCGACGCGACGCAACCGGAAAGAATTGACCTGCGCAAATCGTTCAGTTTGCCGGCCGACAGACCGGTGCTGTGCAGCGTCGGGCGGCTGGTGCATGCCAAAGGCTACGATATCCTGCTTGATGCCATCGATGGACTGGCCGTCAGCCTGGTGATCGTTGGAGAGGGCGAAGCGCGCGCAGCGCTGGAAAGACGCATCGCACGCATGGCGTCTGTGACACAGGTCCGACTCACGGGATACAGAGAAGATGCGAGGCGCCTGATGGCATCCGCCGATGGCGTGGTCATCTCCTCAAGGCGCGAAGGCTATTCGTACGTATGCGCGGAAGCATTGATGAGTGGCGTGCGCCTGGTTTCGACCGATGTCCCGGTTGCCAATGAGATGCTGCCCGCAAATTTGATCGTTCCGCTGGAAGATGTCTCAGCGCTGCGCGAGAAACTCGGAATCCTGCTGGCCGATCCCCCAGCGTGGGATGAAGCGTTGCGCGCCCCATGGCTGCTGGCGCGCAGGATCATGAATCGGGAAACGATGCGCGCGCATACCTGCGTGGTCTATGCCGGCCTGTCCAAAGGGCGTGCGAACGCCCTATCGAAAATGGCAACGGACTGAGGTAGCTTGACGACCAAGGCCTGTAGCTCGCCAAACCGCAATCCTCTGAACAAGGCCTCGTGAGTTTCATTGCGTAGTCTTCCCATCACGGCACTCCCGCCGCTTTGATGAAAGGAAGCACCATGAAACGCACCGCCAAAATCCTCACCGCCGTCACCATCGTCACTGCGCTGGCTGCCGGCACCGCTTTCGCAACCGGCGCGATCAAACTGCCGGACGAGGTCAAATCGTCGAGCGTCAAACTGCCGCGCGGCGTCGAGTCGCAGGCCGAGTTCGCCAAACATGCCAGGCTCACGCAGCAGGAAGCCGAAGCCGCCGCGCTGGCGGTGATGCCCGGCCAGATCGTCAAGGCCAAGCTCGACGACGAGGACGGCTACCTCGTGTGGCAGATTGATGTGAAGCATGCCAAGGGGATCACCGAAATCGCAGTTGACGCGGGCAACGGCAAAGCGCTCGCAGCGGAGGCCGAGGGCGACGACGACCAGGGTGGACGGCCTGACCGCGAAGGCCGCCACGAACGCAGCTGACACGCAGCCGACCGCAAGGCCGGCTTTTCTATTGCCCACGCCAAGCGACTTTGCCGAACCGAACGAAGGAAGCCCCATGCACCGCCACGCCTCACCGCTCATTCTGCTGCACTGGCTGACCGCGCTCGCGCTCGTCGTCGCCTACGTTTCCAGCGGCGACCCGACAAAAGCCGGCCACGCTCTGTCCGGGCAGATCCATGTCGCGAGCGGTCTGGCAGTGTTCCTGCTGGTACTGGTCCGCCTGCCCCTGCGCCTGCTCGCAGGCACGCCGGCGGACGAACCCGCGCCGCGCTGGCAGCAGCGCGCCGCACGCTGGACACACCTCGCGCTCTACGCGCTGATGTTCGCCGTGCCGTTGGCCGGCTGGGCCGAGCTGGCCGACAAGGCAGGCACTGCCACGTTCTCGCTGGCCGGCTACGCGCTGCCGCTGCCCGACACCGGCGCGGGGTGGGTGCGTGCACTGGGCGCGGTGCACACCACGCTGGGCGACGCCTTCGTCTGGCTCGCCGGCTTGCACGCCGCCGCTGCGCTCGCGCATCACACCCTGCTGCGCGACGCGACGCTGGCGCGGATGCTGCCGTGGCTGTCACCACGACGCGGTTGACGCTCACTCCCCCCACACAATCGAAGCATCCATCCGTTTCAGGGAGACATGCATGAATACGCTGACAAAAAACGACATGAACGCAGCGCTGGCGAAAGTGCCCGAGGTCACGCTGGCGTTCTGGCTTGTCAAGATCTGCGCCACCACGCTGGGCGAAACCGGCGGCGACGCGGTATCGATGTCGATGAACCTCGGCTACCTCGTCGCCACCGGCATCTTCGCCGCGTTCTTCCTGCTCGCGGTCGCCGCGCAAATCCGCGTCAAGCCGTATCACCCCGCGCTGTACTGGGCCACCATCATCGCCAGCACCACGGTCGGCACCACGCTGGCGGATTTCTTCGACCGCTCGCTCGGCATCGGCTACGCCGGCGGTTCGTCGATCCTGCTGGCGCTGCTTCTGGCTTCCCTGTGGATATGGAGGCGCAGCACCGGCACGATCGCGGTCGACAGCGTGGCCTCGCCGCGCACCGAGCTGTTCTACTGGACGACTATCCTGTTCTCGCAAACGCTCGGCACCGCGCTCGGCGACTGGACGGCGGACACCGCCGGGCTGGGATACACCGGCGGTGCGCTGGTGTTCGCCGCGCTGCTCGCCGGGGTGGCGCTGGCATATTACAAGACGCAGATTTCGCGCGCCGCACTGTTCTGGGCCGCGTTCATCCTCACCCGCCCGCTCGGCGCGGTGGTCGGCGATTTTCTCGACAAGCCGGTCGCCGCCGGCGGGCTGGAACTGTCGCGTTATACCGCCAGCGCCGTCCTGTTCGCGCTGATCGTCGCCATGCTCTGGCTCTTCCCGCAACGTGCCGCCCGCAAAGCGCACTGAGCCCATCCCCTTTCCAAGGCGTTCCCCATGCACACCGCGACCAGCCACCCCGTCCGCGCCCTCGTCAACAAGGTGCCGGAAATCACGCTGACATTCTGGGCGATCAAGATCCTCGCCACCACCGTTGGCGAAACCGCCGCCGACTACCTCAACTTCAATCTCGGCATCGGGCTCACCAATACCTCGATCATCATGGCAGCGCTGTTCGCCGTCGCGCTCGCCGGGCAGGTGCGTGCACATAAGCTGTACCAGTCACTGTACTGGGTGGTCGTGGTGCTGGTGAGCGTGGTCGGCACGCTCGTCACCGACAATCTCGTCGATCACTTCGGCGTGCCGCTCGCGGTGCTGACGCCGGTTTTCACCGTCGCGCTCGCGGCCACTTTCGGCATCTGGTACGGGCAGGAAAAAACCCTGTCGATGCACCATATCGACACGACCGTGCGTGAAGGCTGGTACTGGGTGGCGATCCTGCTTACCTTCGCGCTTGGTACGGCTGCGGGCGATCTGGCGGCGGAAACCCTGAAGCTCGGCTATCTCAATTCAACCCTGATGTTCGCCATCGCCATCGCAGTGGTCGCATTTGCCCACTATGCGTTCAGGTTGGGCCCGGTCACGGCGTTCTGGACTGCCTACGTGCTGACCCGCCCGCTCGGTGCGTCGTTCGGCGACTGGCTGTCGCAGCCCGTTGCCAGCGGCGGCCTCGGGTTTGGAACGACAGACACAAGCCTCGTCTTTCTCGCTGCGATCCTGCTGCTGGTGGCCTATCTTGCACTCGCTGGCAAGCCGGTTGCCGCGCGAATCGAAGCCTGAGTCCGTTGCGCGGAACCGAACGCAAGGCTGGCCGTCCGACACGGGCAGCCATTTGATCCGAGAAGCGATGAGACCCAACCTTTCACAACACATCCTGCCGAACTCCTCGATGATGCTGGGCGTATGCATGACCGTGATCAGCATCATCAAGGTCGTTGGCGTGCGTCACGGCCAGAACAAGATCGCCGAGGCCTTCGCCCTCGATTCCGTGTTCTTTCTCGTCAGCGCGGTGCTGTCCTATGCGTCGATGCGGTTCGAGGCCCGAACGGAACGCGCTGTTTCGCTGGAAAAATTCGCCGATGGCTCATTCGTCGCGGGCTTGCTGTTCATGACCTGCGCCGGTTTCGTGCTGGCCTACGAGATTTTCTGAGCGGCCCGGCTTTCGGTCGCAGGACTGGATCGGGCTCATGCAGGGTGATGCGCACTCCCCGCAAGGTATGGCACCCTTCTTCGATGGTTGCCCGTGACGGCGATCGCAGCATGCGCGCGATACCGGGCGGCACGATCAGCAGGTGCCCAACAGCCCACGCCCGGGGGGAGTCCGCTACAGGGTCGATGGCCATGAGCGCATGGGCTGCGGCCGGCAGCGCTGTTCCTTGCGGGTACCGGAACTGCGCGGATGGCGCGACGCGGAATAGGTCGTCAGTACCCGGCTCTTGAACGTACGTTTCAGGCGCAATGCCAAGCTTTCATCCGGGCTGCGCGAGCGGCAACACCAGGCCGGCGTCGAGCCCGCCGGCAGGCGTGTCGCGCAGATCCAGCGTACCGCCGTGAGCATGGGCAACAGCTGCAGCGAGCGCCAGCCCCAGGCCGCTGCCAGGCTGGCTGCGCGCGTCATCGCCGCGTGCGAAGCGGGCGACGAGCCGTTCTTTCTCGGCATCGGCGAGACCCGCACCATGATCGACGACGGCAAGTCGGGCACGTGCGCCTTCATGCGTCAGTCGCACTTCGATCGGCACATCGGACGAGGTGTACTTGAATGCGTTGTCGAGCAGATTGGCGAGTGCCTGCGCCACCAGCCGCGCGTCGCCAGACATTCTCGTTTCGTCTACCAATTTGACCGCGAATGGCCGGCCGGCGTCCTCGGCTTCGGCGGCATAGAGTTCGGCCACATCGCGTGCGATGACGGCGAGATCGAATATCTCTGGTGCGAGCATTTCGCCGCCTGACTCCAGCCGTGCGATGGAGAGCAGCGCGTCGAAGGTGCGCATGAGTTCGTCGGCGTCAGCCACCGACTGTTGCAACGCGGCGCGGTAGTCCTCTGCCGTGCGCGGGGCTTCGAGCAGAACCTCGATGCGCGTTTTCAGGCGCGCAAGCGGGCGGCGGAGATCGTGAGCCACGTTGTCGGAAACATCGCGCATGCCTGCAACTGCCGCTTCGATGCGCTCGAGCATGTGGTTGAGGTGCCCGGCCAGCAGATCGAACTCATCACCTTGTCCGTGCGTTTCGACGCGCCGCGACAGATCGCCTCCAGCAATGGCGCCGGCGGTACGACTGATGGCCTCGATGCGCGTCAGCCACTGCCGCCCAAGAGCGAAACCGAGCACCATGGACAGGACGCCCGACAATGCCAGCACGACGCCGGCCGCAGCAAATACATAATCGCGCAGATCCTCTGCAGTACCGGGTTCCTGCGCGACGACAAGACGCGCGCCCCCCGCAAGCGCGCTACCGCGGGCCAGAAGACTCAGGCGTTCCGCATGGCCGGGTTCCTCGGGATCGAGGACGAGCCCGAGGACACGATGCGCGCGTCCATCCGGAGGCAGGGCAGCGGGCCATTCGGTCAGATCGCCCGCGAGAATGTTGCCGCGCGCATCCTGGAGCAGATAGTGACGCGGCCCGTGTGCATCCGTGAGCGCATCGATGCGGCGTGCGAGCGCAGCGGGGCTTAGCGCTGCCAGCGTACCGGCCTCGCTGGCGAGACCGGCTTCGAGTTGCGCCCCGACATAGCGGTTGGCGAACCCGAGCAAGGCCACGAGCGCGGCTGCCAGCATCAGGATTTGCAGTAGTGCATAGCGCAGGGACAACCGGATCGCAGAAGTGCGCAAGAGTCGCGCCGTGCGCAGGAAAATCGCGTTCAAATTTCGTCGCCCAGGCGGTAGCCGACCCCGCGCAGGGTATGCAGCAGTGGGAGGTCGAAATCGCGGTCGATCTTGGCGCGCAGGCGGCTGATTTGACTGTCCACAACGTTGGTTTGCGGGTCGAAATGCAGGTCCCAGACCTGTTCGAGCAGCATGGTTCGGGTGACGATGCGGCCCGCCCGGCGCATCAGGTATTCGAGCAGGCGCAATTCGCGCGGCTGCAGGCGGATGAGCCGATTTGCGCGCGTGACACGACGGCGTTCCAGGTCGAGTTCGAGGTCGGCGACCCGCAGCACGCTCGGCATCCCCTGTTCGACCGGCAACGCGCGCCGTCCCAGCGCCTCGACACGGGCCAGCAGTTCGGAGAATGAATAGGGCTTGACGAGGTAGTCATCGCCTCCTGCCCGCAGCCCTTCGACCCGATGGTCGACCTGGCCCAATGCCGAAACAAGCAGTACCGGCGTGGCCTGACCGTCAGCGCGCAGCATGCGTACGATGGTCAGACCGTCCCGGCGCGGAAGCATGCGATCCACCAGCAGGACGTCGTAGTTACCTGCGAGTGCCAGTTGCAGACCGATTTCGCCGTCATGGGCGGTATCCACGATATGACCTGCCTCGGTCAGTCCCTGGCGGAGATAGTCGGCAGCCGCGGCGTCGTCTTCGATGAGGAGCAGGCGCATGGTGCAAGCATAGCCCGAGTCGCAAATCCGCGACATTACCGCTTGGCAATGCGAGCGCTAAACCATCCGCCGGCTGGCTACAATGGCTGCATGACCCTAACGACGCTGATCGCGCGTTACGGCCTGTTTGCCGTATTCGCAGGCGCCCTGCTCGAAGGCGAGACCCTGCTGGTGCTCGCGGGTTACGCCGTGCACCGCGGCTATCTCGATTTTGCATCCGTGGTGGCCGTGGCGGTGGCAGGCGCCGTGCTGGGCGACCAGTTCTATTTCTGGCTGGGGCGGCGACACGGCCAGGCGCTGCTCGCGCGCCGTCCCGCGCTGGCGAAGCGGGTGGCGCGCGCACTGGCACTGATCGAGCGCCATCCGCGCAGCGTCGTCCTCGGCATGCGCTTTCTGTGGGGTCTGCGCACCGCCCTGCCCGTCGCCATCGGCCTCAGCCATGTCGGATGGGCGGCCTACCTGACGCTCAATGCCGTGTCCGCGCTGCTCTGGGCACCGCTGGTCGCCGGCATCGGCTATTTGTCCGGCGCGTTTGCCGCGGGGCACCTCGGTGCGCTGGAGCGCTACGAACACTGGGGTATGCTGCTGGTTCTGGCGGCGGCTGGGCTGTGGCACCTGTCGGCCTGGCTGGCCAAACGCACGAGGTCGCCGAAATGAAGTTCCTGCTGCTGCATCCTCACCCCGCGCTGCATCCGCTGGCCAGGCTGCGGGCCTGGCACCGCCTGCTCGTCGCCACTGCGCTGGGCGCGGTGGTTGCCCTCGCGACGCCCGCCGCGTTGTGGGAAACCTGGCTGCTGGCCGGCTGGCTGGCAGGGAGCCTGAGCTATATCGTCATCGTCTGGGTCGGCGTGGGCCGGCTCGATGCGGTGCATACTCGGCTGCTGGCCGGCAGCTACGATCCCGGCACCGGCGCCCTGTATGCGGTGGTGGTGGCGACCTGCTTCGTCAGCCTGGGCGGCGTGCTGCTGGTGACCGACGCCGCCCGCGCGCTGGCCGGTCCGGCCCGCTGGCTGCATATCGCGCTGGCCCTGGCCACGCTGGCCGCGACCTGGCTGCTGATCCAGACCGTGTTCGCCCTGCGCTACGCACGTCGCTACTACACGGCGGACGCCGGCGGCCTGCTGTTTCCCGGCGACGCGCAGCCGACCTATCTCGATTTCGCCTACTTCGCGGCGGTGATCGGCATGACCTCGCAGGTCTCGGACGTGGCCATCGCCGGGGCGCCGATGCGGCGGCTGGCGCTGGCGCATGGGCTGGTCTGTTTCGGCTTCAATCTGCTGGTGCTGGCGCTGACCCTGAATCTGGTCGCCAGTGCCCTGTAGCAAACAGGACTTGCCTCGCCTCGCCGAGTTTGGCATCGTGCCCGCCATGCCGACTCCTGCCACCCGTTACGAAATCGCCGCCTGGCTGCTGATGGCGGCGGGCCTGGTGCTGACGCCGGTGCTGCACCTGCTGCCCACGCTGCTGGCCGGCCTGCTGGTGGTGCAACTGGTCCATTTGCTGGCGCCGCGCTTCGTCATCGGCCGGCTCGATCACGTCTGGTCCAAGGTACTGGTGGTATCGCTGATCACCCTGGTGGTGCTGGGCACGCTGGGCGGGCTCACCGCCGGCGCCATCCTCTACCTGCGGACCGAAGGCGGGCTGGCGGGGCTGCTGACCAAGATGGCGGAGATCATCGAGAACTCGCGGCAACTGCTGCCTGCCTGGGCGGCGGCCTGGCTGCCGCAGGGCGACGGCTCGATGATCCGCGCCAGCCTGGTCGAATGGCTGCGGGTGCATGCGCTGGAAATCCGCCAGTTCGGCGGCGACGCCGGGCGCGCCCTGCTGCACGTGATCATCGGCTTCATCATCGGCAGCTTCGTGGCGCTGCGCGAGGCGCGGCAGCAGCATGCCATGGCGCCGCTGGCGCAGGCGATGTGCGAGCGCGTGCACCGGCTGGGCGAGGCCTTCCGCCGCGTGGTGTTCGCCCAGGTGCGCATTTCCGCGCTCAACGCCCTGCTCACCGGCATCTATCTCATGCTGGTGCTGCCCGCGTTCGGCGTGAGCCTGCCCTTCACCAAGACCATGATCCTCATCACTTTCCTGGTCGGACTGCTGCCCGTGCTGGGCAACCTGATCTCCAACACGGTGATCGTCGTCATCTCGCTGTCGCAGTCGCTGCACGTCGCTGCCGCCTCGCTGGCTTTCCTGGTGGTGATCCACAAGCTCGAATATTTCGTGAATGCCCGTATCATCGGGGGACAGATCCAGGCGCGCGCGTGGGAACTGCTGATCGCCATGCTGGCGATGGAGGCGGCGTTCGGCGTGCAGGGCGTGATCGCCGCCCCGATCTACTATGCGTATCTCAAGAAAGAACTTTCGGACAGGAAATTGATTTGATGTCGAACGAAGCGGAATCCATCGTCCTTACAGCCAGCGGCGAAGACAAGGTCGGCCTGGTGGAAAAGCTCACCCGCGCCATCGGCGAGGCCGGCGCCAACATCGAGGAATCGCGCATGGCCGCGCTGGCCGGGCAGTTCGCCGTGCTGATGCGCGTGACCGGCAGCTGGGATGCCCTTGCCAAGCTGGAAACGCGCCTGCCCGGCGTCGGCGAGGAGCTGGGGCTCTCCATCGTGCAGCGCCGTACGCGCGCAGCCAGGGTCGAGAAGCCGCTCATTCCCTACGTGGTCGAAGTCTCCGCGCTCGACCAGCCCGGCATCGTCAACAGCCTCGCCAATTTCTTCGCGCGCCTGCGCATCAACATCGAATCGCTCGACACCGACACCTATCCGGCGCCGCACACCGGCGCGCCGATGTTCGCCGTGCGCATGACGCTGGGCATCCCGGCCGACGCGCACATCGCCACGCTGCGCGGCGATTTTCTCGATTACTGCGACGACCACAACCTCGACGCGACCTTCGAACCCGTGCGCTGATTCCAGGAGCTGCCGATGCTGCGTTTGCCCGGACTGGGAGCCCTGACCGTCGTCTTCGTCGTGCTGCCAGCGCATGCGGGGCTCTACACCGACGACCTGTCGCGCTGTCTGGTCGAAAAGACGACCGCGGAGGACAAGAACGCGCTGGTGCGCTGGGTGGTCGCCACCTCGGCGCTGCACCCCGCCGTGCAGCCCATCGCGAAGGTCAGTGCGGATGCGCGGGCGCGCGCCAATCGCGATACCGCACGCATCTTCGAACGCCTGCTGACCCGCAGCTGCCTCGACCAGACCCGCCAGGCGGTGAAATACGAAGGCGCGGCCGCGATCCAGAGCGGCTTCCAGACCCTGGGCCAGGTGGCGATGGCGGAGCTCTTTGCCGATCCCAAGGTCGCAGAGGGCCTGGGCGAACTCGACAAGCAGCTGGATGTGGCCAGGCTGCGCGAGGCGCTTCAGGGCGGCGAATAGGCGGAACTTCCGGACCGGCCGCAACTCAACCCGGTTTTCCGCACTTCATGTCAATCATGCCCAGCCTGCTCATCATCGCCCACGGCAGTCGCCGTGCCGCCTCCAACGACGAGGTGCGCGCCCTCGCCGCGCGCCTGCGTGCCACGCCCGGCTGCGGCTACGCGCACGTCGAGGCGGCATTTCTTGAACTGGCCGAACCGTTGATACCGGACGGCCTGCATGCGCTCGCCGCACGCGGTGCGACCGAGATCGTGGCTTTCCCCTATTTCCTCGCGGCCGGCACCCACGTCGCCCTGGATATCCCCGAGGCCATCGCCGAATTCGCGCGGCAGCGGCCGGACGTGACGGTGCGGCTGAGCGCGCATCTCGGCGCGGCGAGTGCACTGCCGGCGGCGATCCTGTCGGTCGCGCGTTGCGAAACGACGATGCCGGCGGCGTGCCGGCACTTCGTCGATGGCGTAGCCGTGGCCTGCGGCTGCACGGCGTAGACGCAGGCAGTACGCCTTTCCCAGCGGCCTGCCCGCATCGAACGGTACTTCAGGGGCTTTGCGCGTCGGAGCTGTCGAGCTCGATGTAGAACATCGGAATCACATCGTCCGCCTGCGGCGCGACGGGCCGGCTGCGTTCCAGCGCGGCCTGCACGCGGGCGGCCTTCAGCGCGGCCTGGTCGATCACCTCGGGGTACAGGCGACAATGTTTCTCGATGGCGTCGGCCTGCTGGCAGGCCGCGGCTTCCAGCGCCGCCCGGGTGGGCGCGTCGAGATGGCCCAGCAACAGCATCCAGGGTGCCTGCCAGGCATGGTAGTCGTGCACCAGCCGGGCGTGGGCGGCATCCATACCGTGGGTGGCGATGAAAAGCGGCGGAAAGGCCTCGGCCTCCAGCACGCGGCCCCGCAGCGCTTCCCCGCCCCGCAGCGTGTGCAGTCCCAGTCCGCTGCCGTCGTCGGAGCGGCGGAACCACTGCACGACGTTGCCGGCGAGGCTGTTGATGTATTGCGTCAGGTAGGTGCCTGCCGATTCGTTCAGTCCGGCGATGGCGTGGCTGCGGAACTGTTCGCACGCGGCGATGCCGGCGCGCCAGTCGAGCGGGGGCCTGGTGTCGGTCTCGCTGTCGGTGCGCACGCTGTGGATCAGCGCGAGCGGCCGCTCGTCGCGGTCGAGCAGCCACAATTCAAAGGCATCGCGAAATCCGAAGGGCAGGTCGCGATGCACCTGGAGCAGGTGTTCGTAGACCACGGCACCCATCTCCTCCAGCCGCTTGAAATCGTCGGAAGGATAGAGCGGCCCGCGCTTCAGGCCCTTTTCCGCCGACCAGTGGCCGTAGCGGATGTCGGAAATCTGCGCCCGCCTGCCGGCGCGTCCGAGGTCGTCCAGCAAGGCGTCGTTGGCGACGTAGATGTCCCATTCGACGCCGTCGGTCGTGACCGCCTCGGCCGAGGCATAGCGGATGACGTGCACCACGCCCCGATAGGGGTTGAGCAGGCGCTGGGCGTAACACTCGATCTGCATGCGCAAACTTTAGCGCAGGAATCGCCGGGCGTCAGCGCCTTCGTGCTGCGCGCGCATGGGCAGGGCCGCGACTGGAGGGGCACCACGGTCAAGCGCCTGTTTCCGCAGGAAAAATATTTTGCGGTACCGGGGTTCAGCCGGATTGCACGGCTGCCGATTCAAAGGATGACATCCGGAAGTCCGTCTAGGGGGAGTGGCCGTGCTGAATCGTCTGGTGGGTATGTGGTCTGGCAATCGTGACAACACCGCGGCACAGGTCGCCCGAGAAGCCCTCGCCAGGACGGACAGTCCCTCGTCCGGCGAGGTGGCGGTGCCCGCCACCAAGGCGTCTTCGGTGATGCGCCGCGAAGCCATCCTCGGACGCGACCAGAAAGTGGCCGGCTACACCTTCATGCTGCGCCGCAGTGCGGACGAACAGGATGCGGCCATCCTGCCCGACCTCCAGCGTCTCTACGACGAAACCCTGCTCACCAACCTGCAGCGCATGGACATTGCACGCCTGCTGGGCCAGCGCCTGGCCTTCGTGCCGCTGGCCCCGGCTGTGCTGGATCACGCCCTGCTCGAGAACTGGCCGGCGCAGGGCACGGTATGGCAACTCCGGATCGACGACGATACCCCGGTCGATGCGCCGCTGCTCGAACGCATGGCCGTCCTGAAGGCGCGCGGCTTCGGTTTCGCCGTGGACGCCACCGCCGCGATGCGGCCAGCCCAGCAGGGCCTGCTCGAGCAGGCCGACTACGTGCTGCTGGACGCCAGCAGCGAGGACATTCCGGCCGTGACCGCGCAGATGTCGGCCATCGCCAGGCTGGCCGCCGGCAAGCGCTTCGTCGCCACCGGCGTGCAGACGCTCGAAGCCTTCCACATGTGCCAGAAGCTGCAGTGCAGCCTGTTCATGGGGCCCTTCATCACCCGCCACGAGAAGGTCGAGGGCCCGGCCATGGGCCCCTCGCGCGCCAAGGTGATGGATCTCATGAACCGGGTGCGCACCGGGGCCGAACTGCCCGACCTGGCCCGGCAATTCCAGCACGACCCGACGCTGTCGGTGCGTCTCCTGCGCTACGTCAACTCGCCCGGCATGGGGCTCATGAACAAGGTCGGCGGCATCGAGCAGGCGCTGATGGTCATGGGCATGGACAAGCTCTATCGCTGGCTCACCGTGGTGCTCTTCACCGGCGGCGACCAGCAGGAGCTCGACCAGGCCCTGCTGGAAAACGCCATGGTGCGCGGCCGCGTTGCCGAACAGCTCGCCGGGCGTGCGCTTTCCGCCAAGGCGCGCGACGAGATCTTCGTCGCCGGCCTGTTCTCCCTGCTCGACGTGGTGATGCGCATGCCGATGGACAAGGTGCTGGCGCAGATACCGCTGCCCGAGGACATCGGCGCGGCCATCCTCCACCGCACCGGCCCCTATGCGCCCTACCTGTCGCTGGCCATCGCCTGCGAACAGGACGATGCGCAAAGCCTGGAAGCCATGGCCAGGGCGATCGGCCGCGAGGTTGCCGACATCGATGCCGTCCACATGGACGCGATCCTGTGGGCGCAGCAGATGTCCGAAGCCGCGTCCTGAACCACGAACGGCCGTAGCGAATCTGCGATGATGGCGGCATGACCGCCTCGCCCTGGTTCGTTTATCTCCTGCGCTGCGCCGACGGCACACTCTACGCCGGCATCACCACCGACCCCGCCCGCCGCGTCGCCGAGCACAATGCCGGCAGCGGCGCGCGCTACACGCGGGCGCGCCTGCCGGTCGAATTGATCCACTGCGAACCCGCCGCCGATCGTGCTGCCGCAAGCCGGCGCGAGGCGGCGATCAAGAAACTGCCGCGCACCGCCAAGCTCGCCCTCGCCGGCGCGTCCTGATTGCAGAACGGCGTGACCGGTCCGCCGCGTCGGGTGTGCGTGGGCGGCACCGCGCTGGCGTCAGCGCAGCGCATCCCAGCCGTCGAGCCGTTCGCGCAGTTGCGGCAGCGCGGCCTCGGCCGCGCGCCGGCCGGCGTCGATGGCGACGGCGGCGCGATGGAACTCCATCAGGCCCAGGCTGGCGAGCGGCGGCGCGATCATCGCGTCCGCAGGTTCGCCGGCGAGACGGCTGCGGGTGATGAGCACCTGCATGATGTTGATGCTGGACGCCAGTACGTCGAGCATGGCAGGCGGGCTGGGGCTGTCGTCGTGTGAAAGGCCGAGCTGGGCCATCACGGTGTCGGCGAGCGTCGGTTTGGCACTGCGTGCACGAGTGGCGGGTTTGCTCTTGAGGTGTCGCCCGAGGATGTCGGCATTGAGGTCGATCGCGATCACGAAATCGGCGCCCATGGCGCGTGCGAGCGACACCGGCACCGGGTTGACCAGGCCGCCGTCGACCAGCCAGCTGCCGTCGGCGGCCACCGGGGTGAACAGGCCGGGCAGGGCGATGGACGCGCGCACCGCGTCGGACACGCCGCCCTCGCGCAGCCAGATCTCGCGGCCGCGCGCGAGATCGGTGGCGACGGCGCCGTAGGGCCGTTCGAGCTCGCGGATGTCGCGGTCGACGAAATGCGCGCGGAAGAATTCGATGAGCTTGTCGCCCTTGATGAGGCCGCCGCCCAGCGTGAAATCGAGGAAGCTCACCACGGTCTGCAGCTTCAGGCTGCGCACCCAGGCTTCCAGGCGATCGAGTTCGCCGGCCACGTAGGCCGCGCCGACCAGCGCGCCGATCGAGGTGCCGCACACCAGATCGGGCCGGATGCCGGCATCTTCGAGTGTCCGGATCACGCCAATGTGCGCCCATCCGCGCGCCGAACCGCCGCCCAGCGCGAGGCCGATGCGTGGGTGGGTGGGCGCCGGTTTCGTTTTCGTCATCAGTCGGCCTCGCGTTCGACGCCGCAGCACGGCGTGGCGGTGTCCGCCGTGTCGCTGAGGATGGCGCCGGTGATGGGGTTGGGACGGAACACGGTGCAGCCTTTCAAACCCAGCGCGTGCGCCTCGCGGTACAGGTCCTGGAAAGCGTCGAAGGGCAGGTCGGCGGCGACGTTGATGGTCTTGGAAATCGCGTTGTCCACGTAAGGCTGCAGCGCGGCCTGCATCAGCAGATGCGCGCGCGGATCGAGCTGGCGCGCCTCGACCAGGGCGGGCGGGCGGCCGGCGCGGCCCTGCCGCTGCCACAGCCGGCAGGCGCAGTCGTCCACGCGGTGCACGCTGTAGCGGCCGTCGGCGCCCAGCACGCGGCGTTCCGCCTCGGCCGCGAACACCGGCTCGATGCCGCTGGAGACGTTGTTCGCCAGCAGGCTGATCGTACCCGCCGGGGCGATGGCGAGGAGATGGCTGTTGCGGATGCCGTGCGCGGCGATCGCCGCGCGGATGTCCGCCGGCAGGCGCTGCGCGAAGCCGCTGGCGAGAAACGCTCCGGCGTCGAAGCGCGGAAACGCGCCCTTCTCGCGCGCAAGATCAACGGAAGCGCGGTAGGCCGCGTCGCGCACCCGGCACATCAGGCCGGCGGCGAAATCGCGTGCGGCCGCGCTGGCGTACGCCAGGTTCAGCATCGCCAGCGCGTCGGCGAGACCCGTCACGCCCAGGCCCACGCGCCGCTTGTCGTGTGCCTCGCGCGCCTGCGCCGGCAGCGGGTAGCGCGAGGCGTCGATCACGTCGTCGAGCAGGCGCACCGCGATGCGCGTCGCGTCTTCGAGCGCGGCGTGGTCGAAGCTCGCGGTCGATGCGAAGGGCGCGCGCACGAAAGCCGCGAGATTGAGCGAGCCGAGGTCGCAGGCGCCGTAGGGCGGCAGCGGGATCTCGCCGCAGGGATTGGTCGCCGTCAGCGTCTCCATGCCGGCCAGCGTGTTGTCGCGATTGATCGTGTCGACGAACAGCACGCCCGGCTCCGCCGTATCGTAGGCCGCGCGCATCAGCCGCGTCCACAGCGCGCGTGCCTTCACCGTGCGATGGGTCGCGCCGGCAAAGACCAGCGGCCAGTCGGTGTCGTCCGCCACCGCGCGCATGAAGGCGTCGGACACCCGCACCGAGCAGTTGAAGTGCCGCAGCTCGGCCGCGTCGCGCTTGGCGTCGATGAAGGTCTCGATGTCCGGATGGTCGCAGGCCAGCGTCGCCATCATCGCGCCGCCGCGCGCGCCGGTGGACAGCATGGTCGCGCACATGGCGTCCCAGATGCGCATGAAGGACACCGGGCCCGAGGCAATGGTGCCGCTGGCGTGCGCCACCGTGCCGGCCGGGCGCAGCGGCGAGAAGTCGTAACCCACCCCGCCGCCGTGCTGCATGGTCAGTGCGCCTTCCTTCAGCGCGTCGAAGATGTGCTCCAGGTCGTCGGCGAGCGTGCCCATCACGAAGCAGTTCAAGAGCGTCACCCGCCTGTCGGTGCCCGCGCCCGCGAGAATGCGTCCGCCCGGCAGGAAGCGGAAACCGTCGAGCACACCGAGGAAGCGGTCAGCCCAAGTCGTCGCGTCGCGCTCCACCGTGGCCACCGCATGCGCCACCCGCCGCCAGCTCGCCGTGATGTCCGCCTCGCCCGGCGCGCGGTAGCGCGTCGCCCACACGTGGCGGGCGATGTCGAGCTCAAAGGGATCGTGCGTCGTCATGGGCCTTCGATGCGAGAGGGCGATGGCTCATTATCCGCCTCTCGCGTTACAGTGCATCCCATGTCCCAATCGTCCCATCCCTACGCCGCCCTCACCCCCGACGTCGCCCTCGACGCGCTCGACACGACCGGTCTGCGTGCCGACGGCCGCCTGCTGGCACTCAACAGCTACGAGAACCGCGTCTACCAGATGGGCGTGGAAGATACCGCGCCCGTGGTGGTGAAGTTCTATCGCCCGGGCCGCTGGTCGGACGAAGCCATCCTCGAGGAGCATGCCTACACTACCGAACTGGCCGGGCGCGAGATTCCGGTGGTCGCGCCGCTCGAGTTGAGCGGCGCCACGCTGCATGCGCACGCGGGCTTTCGGTTTGCGGTGTTTCCCAAGCAGGGCGGACGCATGCCGGAATTCGACCGCCCCGGCACGCTGGAACGCATGGGGCGTTTCCTCGGGCGTATCCACGCGGTGGGCCTGCAGGCGCCGTTCGCGCACCGGCCCGCGCTCGACCTCGACAGCTTCGGCATCCAGTCGCGCGATTTCCTGCGCGCCGGCAACTGGCTGCCGCCCGATCTCGCGCCGGCGTGGAACAGCGTGATCGACCACGCGCTCGACCAGGTGGCGCACTGCTACGCCCGTGCCGGCGACGTGCGCACGCTGCGCCTCCACGGCGACTGCCATCCCGGCAACGTGCTGTGGACCGACGACGGCCCGCACTTCGTCGATTTCGACGACTGCCGTAGCGGGCCGGCCTTGCAGGATCTGTGGATGCTGCTGTCGGGCGAGCGCGCGCAGCAGCAGGATCAGTTGAACGACATCCTCACCGGCTACGAGGACTTCGCCGAATTCGATCCGCGCGAACTGCATCTGGTCGAAGCGTTGCGCACCCTGCGGCTGATTCACTACGCGGCCTGGCTCGCGCGTCGCTGGGACGACCCGGCCTTTCCCGCCGCGTTTCCGTGGTTCAATACGCAGCAGTACTGGCAGGCGCGGATACTGGAGTTGCGCGAGCAGATCGCGCTGATGGACGAGCCGCCGCTGGTGGCGTGACTAGGGTAACGAGATGTGTGGCATTGCAGGTGAATTCCGTTTCGACAACGCGCCGCCCGAGGCGGCGACGATGGCACGCATGCTGGCGAAGCTGGCGCGGCGCGGGCCCGACGCGGAGGGCCAGCACGGCGACGGCGCGGTGCGCCTGGGCCACCGGCGGCTGGCGATCATCGATCTCTCTGAAAAGTCTGCCCAGCCGATGCTCGACGCGGCGACCGGCACCGCGCTGGTGTTCAACGGCACGATCTACAACTACCCCGAACTGCGCGCCGAGCTGATCGGATGCGGCCACGCCTTCCATTCCGACGGCGATACCGAAGTCATCCTGCGCGCGTATCTGGAGTGGGGCGAGGCCTGTGTCGAGCGCCTGCACGGCATGTTCGCCTTCGCGATCTGGAACCGCGAGACGCTCTTCCTCGCGCGCGACCGCCTGGGCATCAAGCCGCTCTACTACAGCGAGACGCCGGGGCATTTCCGCTTCGCCTCGACGCCGCAGGCGCTGCTGGCGGCGGGCGGCGTCGATACGTCCCTCGACGCCGCCGCGCTGCATCACCTGTTCACCCTGCACGCCGTGGTGCCCGCGCCGCGCACGATCTACAACGGCATCCGCAAGCTCGCGCCGGGCACCACGCTGACGGTGAACGCCCGTGGCGACCTGCAGCACCGGCGCTACTGGTCGCTGAGGGCGCAGCGACCGACCATCGCCAAAACCGAAGCCGAATGGACCGAGGCCATTCACGACAGCCTGCGCCAGGCGGTGAAGAAGCGCATCGAAATTGCCGACGTGAAGGTGGGCGTGCTGCTCTCGGGCGGGCTCGATTCCAGTCTGCTGGTCGCGCTGCTCGCCGAACAGGGCGTGCCGGACCTGATGACCTTTTCGGTCGGCTTCGAGGACCAGCCGGAAGAGCGCGGCAGCGAATTCGAATACTCCGACCCGGTGGCGGCGATGTACGGCACGCGCCACCACAAGTACCTTATCCCGAATGCCGAAGTGCTCAAGCGCCTGCCCGAGGCGGTGGCGCAGATGAGCGAGCCCATGTTCGCGCAGGACGCGGTCGCCTTCTACCTGCTCGCCGAGCAGGTATCGCGGACGGTCAAGGTGGTGCAGAGCGGCCAGGGGGCGGACGAAGTCTTCGGCGGCTATTTCTGGTATCCGCGCATGGCCGCGGAAACGCAGGGCACGCCGCTCGACCGCTTCCGCAGGCACTACTTCGACCGCGACCACGACGAATTCCTCGACATGACCCAGCCGGCCTTCCACGGCAGTGATGTCACCGGTGAACTCATCGCCGCGCATCTTGCCGAACCCTTTGCCGACGACTTCATCGATCAGGTATTGCGCATGGACACGACGATGCTCATCACCGACGACCCGGTCAAGCGCGTGGACAACATGACCATGGCCTGGGGGCTGGAGGCGCGCGTGCCCTTCCTCGACCACCAGCTGGTCGAGCTCGCCGCGGCCATGCCGCCCGCACTCAAGCTCGCCAGCGAGGGCAAGCACGTGCTCAAGACCATTGCGCGCGGGCTGGTCCCGGACGCCGTCATCGACCGCAAGAAGGGCTACTTTCCCATGCCTGCGCTGAAATACGTGCGCGGCGAATTCCTCGATTTCATGCGCGACATCCTGAATTCGCAGGCCTGCCGCGAACGCGGGCTCTACCACCGTGCCTACGTCGAGCGCCTGCTCGACGCCCCCGAGGCGCATCACACGCGCATCCAGGGCAGCAAGCTGTGGCACCTGGCACTGACCGAGTACTGGTTGCAGATGCATGGCTGATCGATGCGGATCCCGCATGCGCCCGTCCGCCCGCCGGGGGCGGGCGAGGGTGGGCCTGGCCTGCCTGCTCGCGCTGCTCGCGCTGCCCTGCCGGGCCGAGGATACGGCGCCGTCCGCGCAGGGCTTCGCCGACTGGCTGGCGGCGTTCCGCACGGAAGCGGCGGCGCAGGGTATTTCTGCTGCCACGCTCGACGCCGCACTCGACGGCGCGGAGCCGGTGACGCGCGTGGTCGAGCTCGACCGCCGCCAGCCCGAATTCCTGCAGACTTTCTCCGACTACCTGGGCCGGCGCGTCACGCCACGCCAGGTCGTGCGCGGCCAGGCGATGCTGGCCGAACACGCCGCGCTGCTCGATGCGGTCGAGGCGCGCTACGGCATTCCCCGCTCGGTGCTGGTCGCCTTCTGGGGGCTGGAAACCAATTACGGCGCCACCCAGGGCAGTTTCAACATTCCGGCCAGTCTCGCCACGCTGGCCTGGGAAGGGCGGCGCAGCGCCTTCTTCAAATCGCAGTTGCTGGATGCGCTGCGCATCATCGATGCGGGCCATGTGGCGGCCGTCGACATGAACGGCTCGTGGGCCGGTGCCATGGGCCACTTGCAGTTCATGCCATCGACCTTTCGCGCCTATGCGCTCGACGGCGACGGCGACGGACGCATCGATCTCCGGGGCTCGCTGCCGGACGCGCTGAATTCCGCGGCCAATTATCTTCGGCGCGCCGGCTGGCGTGTCGGGGAACCCGCGGCGATCGAGGTACGCCTGCCGCCGGATTTCGACTGGCGGCAGGCCCGCATCGCGCATCGCCTGCCGCTGGCCGACTGGATCGCGGCCGGCGTGCAAACGGCGGATGGCCAGGCCTGGCCGGCCGTCGCCGGGCCGGCGGCGATCACGTTGCCGCAGGGCTGGCAGGGGCCGGCCTACATGGTGTTCGACAATTTCGACGTGGTGATGCAGTGGAACCAGTCGGTCAATTACGCCCTGTCGGTCGCGCAACTGGCCCGGCAGCTGGCCGGCGGTCCCGCCGTGGCGGCGACCGGCGAAACCGGCGCACTCAGCACGGCGCAGGTGAAGACGCTGCAGCAATACCTGGGCGAACTCGGCTACGACGCCGGCGCCGCCGATGGCCTGCCGGGACCGCGCACGCAAAGCGCGATCCGGCGTTTCCAGGCGACGCACCAGATGCCGGTCGACGGCTATCCTGCGCCCAGCGTGTTCGCCCGCGTCGAGAGCGCACATGCCGAAGCCGCCAGTGCGGGCAAGCTCAGCCTTGCCCCGGGGCTGTCGGGCCTGCCCGATTCCGCGGCCATGCCCTAGTGCAGGCGCGTGTCCGCATCGTGTCTACCGGCCGATGCGGCGGCATGCTATTTTTTCTCCATCCTGCCTTCCGGAGAGCTTCTTGAGCGACGCACGCAATGTCCTGGGCCAGCCCCTGCAAATCTGCAGCACGTCGCCGATGACGGGTTTCGTGCGCGACGGCCTGTGCCATACCGGCACCCACGATCTCGGCAGCCACACGGTGTGCGTCCTGGTGACCGAAGCATTTCTCGCGTTCTCGCGCGAACAGGGCAACGACCTGTCCACCCCGGCGCCGGAATACGATTTCCCCGGCCTCAGGGCGGGTGACCGCTGGTGCGTGTGTGCCGCCCGCTGGCTCGAGGCGGCCGAGGCCGGCGTGGCGCCGCCGGTGATCCTCGACGCCACCCACGAGCGCGCCCTGCGCAAGGTGGCGCTGGCCGACCTGGAATACCACGCGCTGGTGGCGACACAATGAGCCTCGTGTGCTGGAAGTGCGGCGCCAGTCTTGCCGGCATGCCGTTGCCGCTGGGCCTGCGCGACGTTTGCCCGAGCTGTCGTGCCGAACTGCACGTCTGCCGCCTGTGCCGCCATTTCGACCCCAGCCGGGCCGGGCAATGTCGCGAGCTGGCCGCCGAACGCGTGGCGGACAAGACGCGCGTCAACGACTGCGGCTGGTTCGTGCCGCGGCCCGAAGCCTATCGCGGCGGCGGGGCGGCCATGGCGCAGGCCAGCCGCAGTGCGCTCGATGCGCTGTTCGGCGGCGCGCCGGATGCGGAGGACAAGTCCGCTCCGTCGAATCCGCTCGACGATCTGTTCAGGAAATGAGCGTTGCGCTGCCTGCCCGCCCAGCGGGCGCTCAGGGCTGCAGCGTGGCGAGATAGGCCGCGAGCGACCGGATGTCCGCGTCCTTCAGGTTCTTCGTGTAGGCGGCCATCAGCGGGTCGATGCGTTCGCCCTTGCCGCCGCGGTAGCGCTGCAGCGAAGTCTCGAGGTATTGCACCTGCTGTCCGGCCAGCCGCGGGATGCGGTGCGAACCGGTGGCACTGTCCCCGTGGCATTTGGCGCACAGCTGCCGGAACAGTGTCCGCCCGGCGGCATCCGTGCCCTGTGCGGCGGGCTTGTACACCACGGGCTGATGCGACAGGAACAGCGCGATGTCGATGCGTTCGTCCGGCGTCAGCGCCTTGATCATGCCGGTCATGAATTCCGACGACTTGCGCTGCCCGAGCACGAACTTGTTCATCTGCTCCAGCAGGTAGTCCGCGTTCTGGCTGGCCAGGTTGGGTACCTCGGGCAGGGCGCTGTTGCCCCCCGGGCCGTGGCAGTGGCGGCATACCCCCGCCGCCGCCTGCCCGCGCTGGAGCGCGGCCGGGAGCTCGGCGGGCGTGCCGGCCAGGCGTGCGAGCTTGTCATGCAGGGCGGCGGCGGCAGGTTCCGCGGGCGCGCCGCCGGCCTGCGACGACAGGGCGATACCGAGTGCCAGGCCCAGCAGGGCGATCAATCTTGTGATGTTCACGGATGGCCTTCCATAACCTTGGCTAATGCAAGGTTAATGACGGCAGTGCGGCCGCGCATCTTTAACGCCGCAGCTGCCGCAGCGCCGGCCACTCGTACAGCACCAGTCCGGCGCCGATCAGCGCGATGCCGACCCAGCCCATCGGCGGGATGGTCTCCGCGTTCAGCGTCTGGCCCAGCAGCAGGGCCGTCACCGGCGTCACCAGGGTGATCAGCGCCACCCGCCCGGTGTCGAGGTGCTTGATCACGTAGTAATACAGCGTGAAACCGACCACCGAACCGAACACCCCGAGATAGACGATGGCTGCCCCGCCGCGCGGCGTGATGTCGGGCAGGCGTCCGCCGTCTCCGGCCAGCCAGGCCAGGGCGAACAGCGGCGTGGCCACGGCGAGCGCGCCGGTGGTGATCGCCAGCGACGCGACCTGTGCGTTCAGCCGCTTGATCCAGACCAGGCCGATCGCCTGCACCATCATCCCGGCCACGACGGCAACCGTGCCCCAGCGCGCCTGGCTGTCGCCCGGCCATGGCTGGCCGAACAGCGCCCACAGGCCGGCCAGCGCGAGCGCCAGACCCAGCAGGCGCAGCGGCGTGAGTGTGCGCTCACGGAGCCACCAGGCGGCGAACGCGCCGGTGACCAGTGGCGACAGGCCGAAGATCACCGAGATCAGGCCCGAGGGAATGTGCAGCGCCCCCCAGTAGGTGAGCAGCATCGCCCCGAAGATCGACAGGCCCGTGAACACATAGAGCTGATTCGCGGCCGGCGTGCGGACGAAAGTCGTGCGCGTTGCGCGCATCAGCAGCAGGCAGATGGCGAGCCCGATCGCCATCCGCGCCAGCACGGCGAACGTGAACGTCGCGCCCTGCGCGCTCCACTGGATGCCCAGCGGCGTGGTCGACCAGATGAGGATGACGCCGAGGTAGGCGGCGGGGACGGACATCAAGCGCAATTCACAAAATCAGTCCGGCAAGCCTGCATCAAAATCGCGGCCACACGCCTGACAGCCACCAGATGCCCGTTGCCAGCGTTGCGAGGCCGGTCAAGTCGACGATCAGTCGCAGGAACCAAGGTACTCGATCCATGCCGCCGAGCGGTTCGCGGGGGAAGCGTCCTAGTGTGAGGACGCGCCAGACGATCCAGCCAACCGCCCAGCCGATCGTCTGGATCATGAAATCCCAGGTCAGCCACCATAAGCCGCGCAGCAGTCCCAACAGGAAACTTGCCGACCCGGATAGAAATTCCGAAACATCCAGCACGATGCATTCTCAACGATGACCTGCGTAGGCGGGCTCAGGCATTGGCATCCCCCAGCGCCTGCAGGCTTTCCCCCGCGATCTCCCGCACGTCCGCGTCTTCGTCGTCCAGCCGCGCTTCGAGCCAGGACTGTGCGCCTGCGTCGCCGGTGAGGCCCAGGTAATGACAGGCGTCGGCGCGCACGCGCGCGTCGGCATGCTGCGAAAGCGCGCCCAGCCCGGGCAGCAGGGCGCGCAGGCTGTCGGTACCGGCGAAATGTTCCAGCAGCACGCCGGCGCCGAGGCGCACGTTCAGACTGGCCTCGACGTTGCCGACGATGGGCAGCACGGCGGCGAGCAGGCCGGGCTCGGCCTCGATCAGGGCCTGCACGCGCGGCAGCTGGCCTTCCTTCAGCAGCAGGTGAAACCAGTCGGCGAGCCCGGCCTCGGTATCGGCCCTGGCGGCCCAGTCGGCGAGTTCGGTGCGGCTCTGGCTGCCGACGAGTTCGATGCGGCCGATGCGCGTCCATGGCACCGAGCGCACCCCGAGGGCTTGCGCGATCTCGGGGCGCTGCTCGATGTTGACCGCTTCGAGCTTGCCGATGGTGCCCTGCTTCAGTAGCTCGGTCAGCGCGGCGAGTACGGCCGGACAGTGGGGGCAGTGGGTGGACAGCAGGAGCAGGGCATCGGGGGCGGACATGGCCTTGGTGGTATGCGAACGGCGCGGCGATAATGACAGCATGGAATTTACCATCCTCCCCGTGACGCCGTACCGGCAGAACTGCTCGCTGGTGTGGGATGCGTCCGGCCGCGCGGCGCTGGTCGATCCCGGCGGCGAGGCCGACCGCCTGCTGGCGGAAGTGCAGGCGCGCGGCCTCACGCTGGAAAAGCTGCTGCTCACCCACGGCCATCTCGACCATGTCGGCGCGGCGGCGGCCTTGCGCGACAGGCTGGGCATCCCCATTGTCGGCCCGCAACGCGAGGAACAATTCTGGCTCGATGCGCTGCCGCAGCAGGCGGCCATGTTCGGTTTTCCGCCCATCGAGGCCTTCGTGCCCGACCGGTGGCTGGAAGACGGCGACACGGTCGAAGTCGGTGCGCTGCGTTTCGCCGTGCTGCACTGTCCCGGCCACACGCCCGGCCACGTGGTGTTCCACCAGCCGGAAGCACAGCTGGCCTTCGTCGGCGACGTGCTGTTCAAGGGCTCGATCGGCCGCACCGACTTTCCGCGCGGCAACCACGCGGCGCTGATCGACGCGATCCGCCACAAGCTCTTTCCCCTGGGCGACGACGTGCGTTTCGTCCCGGGACACGGCGCCATGTCCACCTTCGGGCACGAGCGTCGGGAAAACCCGTTCGTGGGCGTGCATGCGCCCGCATGAACGGCTTGCGGCGGCCGCGCGGCCGCCGCGCTAGCGTGCCAGCCCGCCGAGATTGACGTACTTGGTTTCGAGATATTCGGCGATGCCGCCGCTGCCGCCCTCGCGGCCCAGCCCGGACTGCTTCATGCCGCCGAAACTGGCTTCGGCGGTGGAAATGAGGCCGGCGTTCAGCCCGATCATGCCGTAATCCAGCCGCTCGACGAGCCGCCAGGCACGTGCGAGATCGCGGGTGTAGGCGTAGGCAGCGAGGCCGTATTCGCTGTCGTTGGCCATGCGGATGGCCTCGGCCTCGTCGGTGAAGCGGATAAGCGGCGCCACCGGACCGAAGGTTTCATCCCGGCATAGCGCCATGTCGGGCGTACAGCCGGCGAGCACGGTGGGTTCGAAGAACTGTCCGCCGAGCGCGTGGCGGTGGCCGCCGGTCAGCAGCGTCGCGCCGTGCGCCAGGGCATCGGCCACATGCGCCTCCACCTTGTCGCACGCGGCGGGCGAGATCAGCGGGCCGATTTCCGCACCGGGCGCGAAGCCCTCGGCCACGTTCAGCCGGGCTACCGCAGCCGACAGCTTTGCCGCGAAGGCGTCGTGCACGCCGGCCTGCACGAAGACGCGATTGGCGCAGACGCAGGTCTGTCCGCTGTTGCGGTACTTGCTCGCCAGGGCGCCTTCCACGGCGGCGTCGAGATCGGCGTCGTCGAACACGAGAAACGGAGCGTTGCCGCCGAGCTCGAGCGAAACATGCTTGAGCGTGCCGGCGCACTGCGCGAGAAGCTGCCTGCCGACCGCGGTCGAACCGGTGAACGACAGCTTGCGCACCAGCGGGTGCGCGGTCAGCACGGCGCCGATGCGTTCCGCGTCGCCCGTGACGACGTTCAGCACGCCCCGCGGCATCCCGGCGCGCTGCGCCAGTTCGGCCAGCGCCAGCGCGGTGAAGGGCGTCTGCGACGCCGGCTTGGCCACCACCGTGCAGCCGGCGGCGAGCGCCGCGCCCGCCTTGCGGGTGAACATCGCGGCGGGAAAATTCCACGGCGTGACGAGCGCCGCCACGCCCACGGGCTGTTTCAGCGTGAACAGCCGCCGGTCCGCCCACGGAGACGGCACCATTTCTCCGTAGACGCGCCGCGCTTCCTCGGCGAACCATTCGATGAAGCTCGCGGCGTAGTCGATCTCGCCGCGCGCCTCGGTGAGCGGCTTGCCCTGCTCCGATACCATGAGGGTGGCGAGATCGTCGCGGTGCGCGAGGATCAGTTCGAACCAGCGGCGCAGGATCTGGGCGCGCGATTTCGCCGTCCGGTCGCGCCAGCCGGCGAAGGCGGCATGGGCGGCTTCGATGGCGCGCCGGGTGTCGTCGGCAGTACAGCGCGGGAAGCTACCCACGATCCGGGCAGTGGCCGGATTCCGGACTTCGGTGCGTGTGGCATCGGCGGCATCGCACCTGGTCCCGTCGATCAGGGCCTGCTGTACCAGCAAACCAGGGTCGGCAAGTTTCACCGTGGACACCCATGCTGAGCAAGCCGATGAATTGCAGGGTGGCCGCAATCCTGGCGGGATGGCGCAACGCCGCCGAACATCTCGGCCGCAGTGGGCGACATGCGCAAACCGTAATTCAGGGCTGGGCCGAGCAGGGTCGACATGGCAGATTCGTGCGCAGTCAACAGGTCAATACCTGTAGTTGCTGCGGTTCTCGTTCTGGATGCGGCGCAGCGTTTGTTTCTCGCGTTCGAGCTGGCGTTCCGCTTCATAACGTTGCTGACGCAGACGCATTTCTTCCTGTTGCTGTCGATACCCCTTTTCGCGATCGGCCTGCATCTGGCGAGACTGCTGTTCGCGTTCCTGCTGTTGCAGGCGTTGATCCAGCTCACGGGATTCCCGCAGTGCGTTTTCGCGGAAGGCCCGCTCTTGCGCTTCTTTCTGGGCCAGGAGATCGCGCTTTTGTTGGGCGATCCTCTCCTCTTCGAGCCTGGCTTGAGTCTCGGCGACTTCTTTCTCGTGCTGGAGGTGAAGTTTTTCCTGCTCGGATGCGTAGTTGTTGTAAATCCAGAATCCGGCAACGGCGAACGAGCCGATGGCCAGGAGTTTTCCAACGCTCCAGGTGTCGGCGGGTTCCATCACGATCTCGGGGGTGCGACCAACCGTTTGTGGCGCAAACAGCTTCTGATTGTAGATCTGCCGGGATGTCGGGTTGGAAAGGATGGTGTGTGCCTCCTTGGCGGCGATCAGGCGGATGCGCGCATCGCCATTCGCACTGGTTTCCGCCTCCGTCTTGAGTTCATGCAAAAGCTGGGCATAGGCGGTTTCGATCTGATCGGCCGATGCATCGGGTCGGACTCCCAGAATCGTGTACAGGCTTTTGGTTTCCATGGGCACCTTGTGAAGTAGGGATTGACTGGACAAGCTAGTCAGTTCTCAAGCAACTTTATAAGTGTTGTTTCTGGGGTGCTGCTCACGGGCAAATTCTGGGTGCGTATTCCCCGACTCGTGCATGCCGCTTCGTCGACCACCGCCGGCCCCGTCACCACGATCCGTTGCAGCTTGTGCAGCTGCGCGATCATGTCCGCGTCGATGTCGCAGGCATGGGTAATCGCGGTGGTGGCCCAGAACAGGCGCGGCACGACGTCGGCCGCTTCGGTGGCAGGGTATTCGCTCCAGTTGTGGTCGAAGGCCGGGATCGGCAGGTCGTCCGGCGTGAACGCGGCGCGGTCGAGAAAGACCACGCGTTCCTTGCCGCTCACTTGGCCTCGCCGACCAGGCGTTCGAGTGCACGCATCAGCGCCGAGGAATCCAGCTCGCTGTCGCCGGCGCCCATCAGCGCATTCATCTGCTGCGCGATGAGCGCGGCGCCCGGCAGCGGGGTGGCGGTTTCCTGCGCGTTGTCCATGACGATGGCCATGTCCTTGTGGTGCAGTTTCACCTTGAAGCCGGGCTTGTAGTTGGCGTCCAGCATGCGCTGGCCGTGGACTTCGAGAATGCGGCTGCCGGCGAAACCGCCCATCAGCGCTTCGCGCATCTTCACCGGATCAACGCCGTTGCGGCGCGCCAGCAGGATCGCCTCGGCGACGCCTTCGAAGGTGAGGCCGACGACGATCTGGTTGCAGCATTTGACGACCTGCCCGGCGCCGTGGCCGCCGACGTGGACGACGTTCTTGCCGAGTACCTCGAACAGCGGGCGCACCTTCTCGAAGATGGGGGCTTCGCCGCCGACCATGATCGAGAGCGTGCCGGCCTTGGCGCCCGCTTCGCCGCCGGACACCGGCGCGTCGAGCATGTGCACGCCGCGCTCCGCCAGCGCGGCGGCGATGCGCCGGGTGGCGGCGGGCGAGACGGTGCTCATGTCCACGATGACGTGGCCGGGCCGGGCGCCGTGCACCAGGCCGCGGTCGCCGAGGATGATCTGCTCGACGTCGGTGGTGTCGGACACGACGGTGAAGGTGATGTCGGCTTCGGCCGCCACTTCGGCCGGCGTGCCCTTGCCCAGCGCGCCCAGCACCAGCATGGGTTCGATGCGGTCGAAGCGGCGGCCGTAGACGACCAGCTGATGGCCGGCGCGCAGCAGGTTTTCCGCCATGGGGCGGCCCATGATGCCGCTGCCGATGAATCCGATTTTCATGTTGCCAGTCCCCTTAACAGCCATAGCCAGAATGGCAGCGTAACCAATCCGGTCAGGGTTGACCAGCCCATGATGAGGCCCGCCAGACGGGCGTCCAGGCCGAAGCGGTCGGCCAGTGCGATGACCATCACCATGGTCGGCATGGCGGCCTCCAGCACGGCCGCTTCGCCCGGCTCGGACAGCGCGCCGGGCCAGGCAAGCGCGACACCCAGCGCCAGCAGCGGCATCAGCGCCAGCTTGATTGCGAGGGCGACCGCCACGGCGCGTTGCGGGCGCAGGTCGTGCCAGGGAATCGTCAGGCCGAGCACGAACAGCATCAGCGGAATGGTCGGGCTGCCGGCCCAGTGGGCGGCCTCGACCAGGGGGGCCAGCGGCAGTCCGGACAGGTTGGCGGCGAGGCCTGCGGCGAAGCCCCACACCGGCGGCAGCCGCAGCCACATGCGCAGGAAGGAAGCGTGTTCGGTGTGGTGGCCGCAGCGGAACGCGATCCAGACCCCGAGCGACCAGACCAGCGGGGTGGTGGCGAGCATGTCGGCGAAGAAGGGATAGCGCGTGCCCGATTCGCCGAACACCGTGCTGAGAAAGGGGTAGCCGAAGAACAGGACATTGCCGAACCCCGAGGCCAGCAGGATCGCACCCTTTGCCGGATCAGGCAGGCGGCGGCCCAGCGGGGTGGCGAACAGCACCAGCGCGGCGAGCCCCAGCCCGAAGAGCGTCGATACGCCGAGGATCGCGGGCACCTGCAGCAGGCTGAGGTCGACCGTGGCCTGGGCGGCGACCGCGAAGAACAGCATGGGGGCAAAGAAATCGAGCACCAGCCGGCTGATCGCGCCGCGCAGGGCGACGGGCGACAGGCCGGACTGCCAGCGAGGCCAGATGCCGCCCGCGGCGATCAGCAGGGACAGGGGCAGCAGCGTCTTGAGGAGCAGCTGCTGCGCGAGTTCGGGCGACATGCGGTATCGATGGGGCGACGGGGGCGCCCATCATACCGCCGTCGGACGGGGCTCAGGTGCGCGAGGCGGGGATGAAGCGGCTGTCGGCGTGCGTGGTGGTGCCGGATTCGAGCCAGCGCTTGATGCGCAGGGCATCGCCGGCGCGGCTGTTGTTGCCGCCCGCGTCGAGCAGCACGATGATGACGTCGCGCTGCGCCACGTTGGCCTGCATCACCAGGCAATGGCCGGCCTCGTTGATGAAGCCGGTTTTCGACAGGCCGATGTGCCAGTCGTCCATGCGGGTCAGGCGATTGGTGTTGTGGAAGGCGACCTGGCGGTAGAGCACGCGGGCCTTGTGATGCCGCTTCTTCAGCACCACGCGCTGGGTACCCAGCGAATAGCTGCCGGAGGTGCTGATCTGGCGGATTTCCGGGTAGTTCTGGTAGGCATAGTCGGCGAGCCTGGCGAGGTCGACCGCGGTCGACTGGTTGCTGCTGGAAAGGCCGGTGGGTTCGACGTAGACCGTGCTCTGCATGCCCAGCGCACGCGCCATGCGATTCATGCTGGCGACGAAACGCTCCAGGCCGCCGGTCGTGCTCCGCGCCAGCGCGTGGGCGGCGCGGTTGTCGGAGGCGATCAGGGCCAGGTGCAGCAACTGGCCGCGGGTATAGCTCGCGCCGACGGCGAGCCGCGAGCCGGTGCCCCGGATGGTGTCGCGGTCTTCGGCGCTGATGGTGATTTTCTCGTCGAGCGGCTGTCCGGCATCGATCACCAGCATGGCGGTCATCAGTTTGGTGATCGAGGCGATCGGCGTCTGCATCGACGCGTTCTTCGCCAGCAGGGGCTGGCCGCTGGCCTGGTCGTACACCAGCACCGACTGCGAGGACAGTTCCGGCATGTCCTGGGGGGCCGCCATCTGTGCGTCGGGAAGCGGCGTGCCGAGCTGGTTGCTCCATTGCAATGCGGTGTGGCCCTCGAATGCGTGGGCGACGGGGGCGGCACAGAGCAGGATCAGTCCGGTCAGGGCGGCTTTCATACGTGAGCTTCTTTCAAGGGGCGACGGAAATGTACCAGCTTGGGCTGACAACGGACATGCCAAATAAAACTTGAAAACAACAGTCCGCGATTTAGCCCCGATTATTTTAGGTCCCAGATTGACGGTGTAGCAAAATTCAATATATATAGCAATGACATGCGAGAATTTCCGGACAATTTACTAAAGAAATCGGAGCTAACGGCCTGTCTGTGCGCTCCGGGGGTGGTCGCCGAGGCGCTGGAGCATCTGGTGCGCGGCGTCCCGGCGCAGGGGGAGTTTGCCGCCTGCATCCGCTGCGACCCGGTGCTGGCCTTGCGCCTGCGCCTGCTGGAGGCCGGCGGCGACGCCCCGACCGAGCTGCTGCGCAGCGTCCTGCTGGCCGCGCCGGTGGCGGCCGGGACGGCGCAAGCCGCCTACGGCGTGCGCTGGCGCCAGTCCATCGGGGTGGCCCAGCTTGCCCAGTCGCTGGCCCTGCGCGCCGGGCTGGCCGATACCGACACGGCCTGGATGGCCGGCCTGTGCCACAACCTGGTCGATTACCTGGACATCGAGGCGCCCGTCTCTGCGGCGGCGGATTACCTGGCTGGCCTCGACGCCGAAGGCTGGCTGGCGGACGCCGTGCGCTTCCATGCCGAGCCGCTGGCCCGCGGCCGCGCTGCCCACCCGCTGGTGCGGGTGACGCAACTGGCCTACCAGTTGACCGTCCGCGTCGACGCGGTGGACAGCGTCGACGTGCGCGCAGCCCTGTCGGGACTGCAGATGGGCGCGGGCGAGGCGGCCCAGTTGCTGGCCGAAAGCCAGACCTACGTGCGCCAGATGGCGCAGCGTTTCGGACTGACCGACCTGCTGGCAGCGGCGTCCGGCGGCGGCTTCGAGCGGCTGGCCCGGCTGTATGCCGGACAGGCGGCGCAATCCGCGCTGCACGGGCATTTCCGCCACGCAGATGGTCCGGGGCAGACCTTCGCCCGCCTGCGTCATGCGCTGCGGGCCTTGTTCGGCATCGAACAGGCCTGCCTGTTCATCCCGGCCGCCGACGGTTTCCTGCGCGCCAGCCCCTTGATGCCGCTCATGCCGGGCCTCGGTGCCCTGGCGATCCCGCCGGACGACGGCCATTCCGCGTTGCCGCGCGCGCTGGCCCGCAATGCACCGCAGCAGTTCGAATGCGGTGCGGCGGAGTCCGCCCTGGTCGACGAACAGGTCGCGCGCCTGCTCGGCGTGGGCGGTTTCCTGTGCCAGCCGCTGGCGCTCGCCGGCGGCCAGATCGGCGTGCTGGTGGCGGGCGACGCCGCCCCCGGCCTGTCGGCCTCCACACTGTGGCGCCATGCGCTGGCGGAATGCGCGGAGGCGCTCAATCTGCGCCAGGCGGTGCCGGTTGCGCCTGCTGCCGAAGCCCCGGTCGCCGAATCGGCGCCGCGTCCGCCCGGCAGCGAAGACATCCCGCGCGATCGCGTGCGGCGCGCCATCCACGAAGTGGCGAATCCGCTCACCATCATGCGCAACTACGTCAATCTGCTGTCCGAACGGCTGGGCAGCGATTCCGCGGTGCAGCGCGATCTCGACATCATCGGCGACGAGATCGAACGGGTCGCCCGCATCGTGCGCGGCCTCACGGCGGCCGAGGAGAACGCCGCCCCGGCCGTGCCGCTGGAACTGACCTCGGTCAACAGCATCATTTCCGAACTGGTGCGCATGGCGCTGGGCACCCTGCTCGCGCCCAACAAGGTGACGGTGCAGATCGACCTCAATCCTGACGTGCCGCCGCTGCCGCTCAACCGCGATCTGCTCAAGCAGGTGCTGTTCAATCTGGCAAAGAATGCGGTCGAGGCCATGCCTGCGGGCGGCCACCTCAAATTCAGCACCCGGCAGGCCGAGGCCGGCGGCCTGCGCCACGTCGAGATCGAGGTGGCGGATACCGGTCCCGGCCTGCCGCCCGACATCGTCACGCATCTGTTCGAGCCGGTGGTCACCAGCAAGGGCGGCGACCACGCGGGACTCGGTCTCGCCATCAGCCGCAGCCTGGTCGAGCGCATGAACGGCCAGCTCGATTGCCGCAGCACGCCGCACGGCACGCATTTCCTGATTCGCCTGCCCACCCTGCAGAACGGCCAGGCTCCCCTCACGACAACACGCTACGGGTCGATGTAACCCGGCACACTGGAGGTTTCCATGACGCACGATTCCCTCGAACCCCAACCGCGCAGCACGGTCAGCGCCTTCCCCGTGCGACCCCGCATCCTGGTGGTCGACGACGAACCCCTGATCATCGAGGGCCTGAAACGCCTGCTCGCCACGCGCGACTACGACGTGACGAGCGCCAACGGCGGTTGCGATGCGCTGATCGCCATCGGCAAGCAGCAGTTCGACGTCATCCTGCTCGACCTGGGCATGCCCGACCTCAACGGCAACGAGGTGCTGCGCTTCGTCGCCGACCGCAGCGCCGATACGCCGGTGATCGTGGTGTCGGGCGAGAGCGCGATCGACGCGGCGATCCGTGCATTGCGCGGCGGCGCCGCCGATTTCGTGCGCAAGCCCTACGAGCCCGAGGAACTGTTGCGGCGCATCGACAACGTGCTGGCCCGCCGGCGCCTGGAAAGGGAAAACAACCACATCCTGCAGCGCCTGCAGCAGTCGGAAAAGTGGCACCGCTTCCTCGTCAACAGTTCGCCCGATTTCATCTATACGCTCGACAGCGAGGGGCGCTTCACCTTCGTCAACGACCGCGTCGAGAGCCTGCTCGGCTACCGTCGGGAAGACCTGCTCGGCCAGCACTACAGCCAGGTCGTGCACGAGGACGACATCGCGCGTGCCGAGCACGTGTTCAACGAACGCCGCGCCGGCGACCGCAGCGCGCGCAACATCGAGATCCGCCTCAAGTGCAACCCCGGCGCGCGCCGGCCGCGCCTGATGAACGGCCGCTGCAAGTCGGTCGAGCTGACCGCCACCGGCATGTACGACGAGGAGGCCAGCCCCTTCGAGCAGCGCTTCATCGGCAGCTACGGCGTCGCCAAGGACATCACCGAGCGCAAGCAGGCCGAGGAGACCGTGCATTTCCAGGCCTACCATGACCTGCTCACCGGCCTGCCCAACCGGGCGCTGTTCCGCGACCACCTCGGCCTCATGCTGGCGCAGGCCAAGCGCAACCAGAAGCCGCTCGCGGTGCTGAGCCTCGACCTCGACCACTTCAAGGTCATCAACGACTCGCTTGGCCACACCATCGGCGACGAACTCCTGCTCGCCGTGGGCGCGCGCCTGCGCCAGTGCCTGCGCGAAGGCGACACGCTCGCGCGCCTCGGCGGCGACGAATTCGCCGTGCTGCTGCCCACGCTGCTGTCGCGCGGCGACGTCGAGCATATCTGCCGCAAGATCATCCAGGTGCTGTCCAAACCGGTGTACGTGAAGGGCCACGAGATCTACATCTCGGTGAGCATCGGTGCCTGCGTCGCGCCGGACGACGGCGACATGATCGACAGCCTCATCCGCCAGGCCGAGATCGCCATGTACCAGGCCAAGTCGCAGGGCCGCAGCCGCCTGCAGTTCTGGGAATCCGGCATGCAGGCGCCCTACTCCGAGCGCATGCAGATCGAGGCCGACCTGCGCCGTGCGCTCGCGCGCAACGAATTCGTCCTGTTCTACCAGCCGCAGGTCGACACCGACACGGGCGAGGTGCGCGGTTTCGAGGCGCTGCTGCGCTGGTGGCACCCGCAGCGCGGCCTGCTGACCCCGGCCGAGTTCATCCCGGTGGCCGAGGAATCCGGCGTCATCGTGCCCATCGGCGACTGGGTGCTGCGCCAGGCCAGCGCGCAGCTCGCCGAATGGCGCAAGGCCGGTCTGCCGCCGGTGCGCCTGTCGGTCAACATCTCGGCGCGCCAGCTGGAAAACCCGGATTTTGTGGATAGCGTGATGCGCGCCGTGCAGGTGTATGCGCTCGACGGCCACCAGATGGAACTGGAAATCACCGAGAGCCTCCTGATGCGCGACTTCGAGGCCAACGCCATCAAGCTCGGCCGGTTGTCCGCTTCCGGCATCCGGCTCGCCATCGACGACTTCGGCACCGGCTACAGCTCGTTCAAGTATCTGTCCCGCTTCCCCATCCACACGCTGAAGATCGACCAGTCCTTCGTGCAGGAACTCGATCGCGAGGAGAACATGTCCATCGTCAACGCGATGATCGCCATGGGGCGCGGCATGAACCTCAATGTCGTCGCGGAAGGCGTGGAGACGGAATCGCAGCTTGCGCGCCTGCAGCAGATGCGCTGCCACGAGATGCAGGGCCATTACTACAGCGCGCCCGTATCGGGTCACGAAGCCACCAGCCTGCTGGGCCGCCACGCCCGCGGCTTCGAGGGACGCGCCGCGAGCTGATCTGCCATCTGGCGGTCATCAATTCATGGCTTGACACGGGGCAGGCCTGGCATTCGCTTGCCCGATTACCTCGTAATCGCTCCGCATGTACCGCAGCACGGCCTGGACCCGGCGACCTGTAGCGCTTCCGGAAGCGCCGCAACCCCTTCAAGTACCTGGGCGGCATCAAGGAGTTTCCGCGCAACCTGGCCAGACACGTGGGCAAGCGCTTGCGCAGGGGCTGCTGAACACGCTCACCGGCATGTATCGCGAGGAGGTGAGCCCGTATCCCGGCATGCAGCCATTGATCCGCGATCTGATCGAGGCGCCGGGCATCCGCGTCGGCCTGGTCACGCGCCACATCAGCCACGATCCGGTCATCACGCTGGCGCGGCTGTTCGCGCGCCACGACCTCGACGGGCTGGATTTCCTGCACTGCCTGCCGCTGCGCGAAGGCAAGGCGCCTTGCTACAAGGCGGCGCGCGAGCAGTTCGACATCAATCCGGCGCGCGCCTGCGCGGTGGGCGACGAGCACCGCGACTACGAAGTCGCGCTGTCGGCCGGCATCCATCCCTTCATCGTGTCCTACGGTTTCGAGAGCCGCGCGCGGCTGACGCAGAAGTTCGTGATTCCCGGGGAAGTCATTTCGCCGGACGCGGAGACGCTGTGCAGCCGGGTGCGGCATGCGCTGGAGTTGCCGCGCGCATGCCGGGGATCAATCAGTGCAGCAGCGGGTACTGCACCAGGTAAGTGCCCGCACCGGCCAGGTAGCCGATCAGCGCCAGCCCGCTGATTTTCCGGACGTACCAGAAGAAATGGATCTTCTCCAGGCCCATGGCGGCCACCCCGGCGGCCGAGCCGATGACGAGGATGGAGCCGCCGGTGCCCGCGCAGTAGGCCAGGAACTCCCAGAGGAAGTGGTTGGCCGGATAGTCGGCCAGGTCGTACATGCCCATGGACGCGGCGACGAGCGGGACGTTGTCGACGACCGCGCTTACCAGGCCGATGGCCATCACGATCAGGTCCTGGCGACCGATATGCTGGTCCAGCCACGCCGCCAGCGCGGACAGGATGTGGGTGTGTTCGAGCGTGGCGACCGCCAGCAGGATGCCGACGAAGAACACGATGGAGCTCATGTCGATCCGGCTGAGCGCGTGCACCAGCGTGAGCGGCCGCTTCGAGTCGTCTTCCTTGTCGCGGTGGATCAGGTCGCCGACCAGCCACAGCAGGCCCAGCCCGAACAGGATGCCCATGAAGGGCGGCAGGTGCGTGAGCGTCTTGAAGGCCGGGACCGCGACGAGGATGCCGATGCCCAGGAAGAACATCAGCTTGCGTTCGAACGGGGTGGTGTCGTTTCCGGCGGCATCGCCCGCGAGCTGCGGAGCGACCACCGGGCGGCCGCGCAAGACGTAGGCCGTCAGCGCCAGCGGGACCAGCAGGCTGACCAGCGCGGGCAGGAACACGCCCTGGATGATGGCGAGGCTGGTGATCTGTCCGCCGATCCACAGCATGGTGGTGGTGACGTCGCCGATCGGCGACCAGGCGCCGCCCGCATTGGCGGCGATCACGATGATGCCGGCGAAAAACAGCCGGTCCCTGTGCTCGGCCAGCAACTTGCGCACCAGCGAGATCATCACGATGGTGGTGGTGAGGTTGTCGAGCGTGGCGCTCAGGAAAAAGGTGACGATGCCGACCAGCCACATCAGGGAGGAGAGCCGGGTGGTCTTGATGCGCGACGTGATGACCTCGAAGCCGTTGTGCGCATCCACCACCTCGACGATGGTCATCGCACCCATCAGGAAGAACACGATCTGCGCCGTGCCCATGAGCGATTCGCCCAGCTGCTCGCTCACCAGGTGATGGTCGCCGGTGGACACGGCGTAGACCGTCCACAGGAGGCCGGCGCCGATGAGCGCGGAGGCCGACTTGTTGATGTTGAGCGGGTGTTCGAGGGCGATCGCGGCGTAGGCGACGATGAAGATCAGGACCAGGGCAGTGAGCATGGCGGAGTCGGAAGTGGGGTCGTGTCTGCTGTGGCCGCAACGCAGGCGGGCTTCGGTGGCGAGCATTTTATGCGCTGCGGGCCATAAATGCCTGTCGTCGGTGTGATTGCGCGGCGGCGGCGAACGTTATATCTTTCAATATATAACGTCGACGGGAGCACCGTGAATAGCGAACCCAGACCCCGGCTGCGGATACTGCTGGGGGCCGAGATTGCCATTGGCCCCGGCAAGGCCGATTTGCTCGATGCGCTGCTGCGAACCGGATCCATCTCCGCCGCCGCGCGCGAAATGGACATGTCCTACCGGCGCGCGTGGCTGCTGGTCGACACCATGAACCGCAGTTTTCGCGCGCCCCTGGTGGAGACGAGCAAAGGGGGGGCTGGCGGTGGCGGCGCGCAGGTCACGGCGCTGGGACGGGACGTGCTCGCGCGCTACAGGGCCATGGAGATCCAGGCCGCAGCCAGCATCGCCGGCGAAATGCGCGCGTTCTCGAAACTGTTGTCCAGGCCCGATTCCGAATAAGTGCAGGCGGTCACAGGCCGCCTCATTTTGAACCGGCGTTATATCTCATCATTCATATCGAGAGGAAATCCGGTGAATCGCATACGCCTCCTGTCCGCCCTGGCCCTCGCCTTCGGCATGTCGGCCGTCTCGGCTGCCGAAGTCCAGGTTGCCGTCGCCGCCAACTTCACCGCGCCCATGCAGAAGATCGCCGCCGATTTCGAGCAGGCCACCGGCCACCAGGCGAAGCTGTCGTTCGGCGCCACCGGCAAGTTCTACGCGCAGATCAAAAACGGCGCGCCCTTCGAGGTGCTGCTGGCCGCCGACGACGAGACCCCGGCCAAACTGGAAAAAGAAGACCTGGCCGTCGCAGGCACGCGTTATACCTACGCCATCGGCCAGCTCGCCTTGTGGTCGGCCAAGCCGGGTGTCGTGGACGACAAGGGCGCGGTGCTGAAGAAGGGCGCGTTCGAGCATCTCGCCCTCGCCAATCCCAAACTCGCGCCCTACGGCGCGGCCGCCGTCGAAACCATGACCAAACTCGGCGTGCTGCCCGCCCTGCAGCCGAAGTTCGTGCAGGGCGAGAACATCGCGCAGACCTTCCAGTTCGTCAGCACCGGCAACGCCGAACTCGGCTTCGTCGCGCTGTCGCAGGTCTACGAGGGCGGCAAGCTGAAAAGCGGCTCGGCCTGGATCGTGCCGTCCGGCCTGCACGCCCCCATCCGGCAGGATGCCGTGGTGCTGGACAAGGGCAGGGACAATCCCGCCGCCGCCGCGCTGCTCAAGTTCCTGAAGTCCGATGCCGCACGTGCGGTCATCCAGTCCTACGGCTATGCGCTGTAAACGAGGCGAGCCATGCTGAGCGCCACCGACTGGAGCGCGATCCGGCTCACCGTCGAACTGGCGGCGGTCACCACGGCGCTGCTGCTCGTCATCGGCACGCCCATCGCCTGGTGGCTGGCGCGCACGCGCTCGGCGTGGAAGGGTGTGGTCGGCGCGGTGGTGGCGCTGCCCATCGTGCTGCCGCCCACCGTCATCGGCTTTTACCTGCTGGTGGCGATGGGGCCGCAGGGCGCGGTCGGCAAATTCACCGAAGCGCTCGGCCTGGGCACCCTGCCCTTCACCTTTGCCGGGCTGGTCGTCGCCTCGGTGATCTACTCGCTGCCCTTCGTGGTGCAGCCGATCCAGAACGCCTTCGAGGCCATCGGCGAGCGCCCGCTGGAAGTGGCCGCCACCCTGCGCGCCTCGCCGCTCGACACCTTCTTTTCCGTGGTGCTGCCGCTGGCGCGGCCCGGCTATCTCACCGCCGGCGTGCTCGGCTTCGCCCACACCGTCGGCGAATTCGGCGTGGTGCTCATGATCGGCGGCAACATCCCGGACAAGACGCGCGTGGTGTCGGTGCAGATCTACGACCACGTCGAGGCGATGGACTACGCTGCGGCGCACTGGCTTGCCGCCGGCATGGTCGTGTTCTCCTTCGTCGTGCTGCTGCTGCTGTACACCCTGAACCCCACCGGGCGGCGCGCATGAACACGGTGCGGCCCGCCATCGAAGCCCGCTTCCGGCTCGACTGGCCCGGCTTCGTGCTCGACGTCGACCTCACCCTGCCCGGCCACGGCGTCACCGCCCTGTTCGGCCATTCCGGTTCCGGCAAGACCACGCTGCTGCGCAGCATCGCCGGGCTCGAACGCGTGCCCGGCGGAAGGCTCACCGTCAACGGCGAAACCTGGCAGGACGCGGGCGTCTTCCGTCCCACGCATCAACGGTCCCTGGGCTACGTGTTCCAGGAAGCCAGCCTGTTCCCGCATCTGAGTGTGCGCGCCAACCTGGAATACGGGCAGAAGCGCGTGCCCGCAGCGCAGCGTCGCGTCGCGCTCGACCAGGCCGTGGCCATGCTCGACATCGGCCACCTGCTCGACCGCAAGCCCGCGCGGCTGTCCGGCGGCGAACGCCAGCGCGTCGGCATCGCCCGCGCGCTTGCCACCAGCCCGCGCATCCTGCTGATGGACGAACCGCTCGCCGCACTCGACCATGCGCTCAAGCAGGACATCCTGCCCTACCTCGAACGCCTGCACGACGAACTCGACATCCCCGTGCTGTACGTGAGCCACGCCCCCGACGAAGTCGCGCGCCTGGCCGACCACATCGTGGTGATGGAAGCGGGCAGGGCCGTCGCTGCCGGCCCGCTCGGCGACACACTGGCCCGCCTCGACCTGCCCATCAAGCTCGGCGAAGACGCCGGCGTGGTGCTCGACGCCGTCGTCGCCGCGCGCGATCCACAATGGCATCTGGCCCACATGGAATTCGCCGGCGGCCGCCTGTGGGTGCGCGACCACGGCCTGCCCCTCGGCCATCGCGCCCGCGTGCGCATCCTCGCGCGGGATGTCAGCCTGGCGCGCGAGCCCCCGGAGGGCACCAGCATTCTCAATACCCTGCCTGCCGTCGTCGTCGACAGCATTGGGGACGCACACCCCGCGCTCACCCTTGTGAAGCTGCGCGTGGGCGATTCGTCCCTGCTGGCAAGGGTGACCCGGCGTTCCGCGCACACTCTGGCGATCGCGCCGGGGCAGTCGCTCCATGTACAGATCAAGGCGGTGGCCTTGATCGGTTGAAGTGCAGCCTGCAAGGGTCAACAGCCCGACAGGCCTGCGGCAACCCGGGCGGTGCGCTGTGCACCATCCGCATTGGCGCGATCTCCCAAGGGCCCCACCGTCGGCCTGGCGCGGCCGATCGGGAGTGCTATCTACCCGGCTGTCTGAGCCCGTTCTTCTGCCAGCGCTTCTCGAGGGCACCGCTTGCGGCCGCCTGGAGCAGTTTCTGGAAGCTCGGGCACGCGGCGTGGCTGGGTGCGGGGCAGGCAGCGGCATGACGCAGCCCGCGGCTGACGGCACGCAGTCGCTTGATCATCGAATCGATCTCGTCGGCCTTGGCTGCCAGAAGCTGTCTATCGATGTTGGGCTCGCCATTCGGCAATAGCATCGACTGGATTTCATCCAGGGTGAGGCCGGCGGCCTGACCGAGCGAAATCAGCGCCAGCTGATCCAGAACGCCGGGTGCGAATCTGCGTCGGGTTCCGCGTTGGCTCACGGATGCGATGAGCCCTTTTTTCTCGTAGAAACGCAGGGCCGAAGCGGGCACCCCTGTGCGTTTGGCGACTTCCGAAATATCCATCCTACAGCCCTTGACTTGAAGTTGACTTCAACTTGTATGGTGTGCTCAACAAGTTCAATCGTCAACGGAAAGGGGCACACATGTCACAGCTTCAAGAAATCACTCATATCGCGCTCATCGGGATCGGGGCGACCGCGGTCATGGACGTCTGGTTGACGTTCCTCAAGCGGATGGGCATCCCGACGCTCGACTTCGCGTTCATCGGGCGGTGGGTCGGGCATCTGGCGCGCGGCAAATTGACCCACGCGTCGATCCGGGCGGCGGAGCCCATTCCCGGCGAGCTTCTGCTGGGCTGGCTTACCCACTATGCGATCGGTGTCGCCTTTGCGGGCTTGCTCGTCGGCCTCTACGGCATCGGCTGGACGCACGCGCCGTCCTTGCTGCCGGCCGTGCTGGTGGGCGCGGGCACGGTCGCGGCGCCGCTCTTCGTGATGCAGCCGGCCATGGGTTCGGGTTTCGCTGCCTCGAAAACACCGGCGCCGCTCAGGAACTGCCTGCGCAGCGTGGTCAACCACACCGTCTTCGGCACGGGTCTCTACCTGAGCGCTGCGTTCATCGCGTGGATCGCGCGATGAACGCGACGACGCCCTGCAGGATCCCACCACATCATCAGGAGCATGAACCATGAAAAAACTTGCCGTCATCTACCACAGTGCGCAGGGCCACACGGCGCACATTGCCGCCCGGATTCATGAAGGGGCGAGGAGCGTGCCGAACACCGAGGCCCATTTGCTGAAAGCGGAAGACCTCGCCGCGACGCCGGATGAATTGCTCAAGTACGACGGCTTCATACTCGGCTCGCCGACCTACTTCGGGGGCGTTTCCGGCACGTTCAAGAACTTCATGGATGCCACGGGGAGACTGTGGCGTACCCAGCAACTCCAGGGCAGGCTCGCCGCGGGCTTCACGGTGTCGTCGCTGCCGGCCGGGGACAAGCAGTCCACGCTGATGTCGCTGTTCGTGTTCTGCATGCAGCACGGGATGCTCTGGGCCGGCAATCCCATTCTTCCGGAGCAGCACGCAGGCGTGCCCTACGACGAAGCCGCCAACCGGCTTGGCTCATGGTCGGGCCTGATGGCGCAGGCAGGCCACGCGGCGGCGGCCGATGCGTTCCAGGCTGGCGACATCAAGACGGCCAGGATGTTCGGGAGGCATTTCGCCGGGGTGTTGCAGCGTGTATCCGGCATGGACGAAGTAACGGAAGACCTGGGGGTGATGCAATGATCTCCAGGAAATACGGACCGCTGCTGTACAGCCTGATCCTCTCCGGTCTGATGTCCGTCCTCGTCTCGGGTATCGCGACCTATCGTGCCGTTGGCCTGGTATCGAATTTTGCAGGCTTGTGGGCCGGCGCATGGCTTGCTGCCTGGCTGTTTGCGTTTCCTGCCGTACTGATGGTTGCGCCGCTGGCACGGAGGGCGATGCGCCATGTCGTCACGAAGGATTGAGCCAGGCTTGTAGTGGGGGCAGGTGCTGCCGGGAAACCGGACTGCGTTTGAGTAAACTGGCAAGGTCTTCCCCAGCGCCTCATGCCTGCCGCCGATGACCCCCGCTCACGCCCAGCTTCTCCGCGACCTCCTCCGTACCCAGGCGGTCGCCGCCCTCGGCACGCTGCACCAGGGCCAGCCCTACGTGTCCATGGTGCCATTCGCGCTGCGGCCGGGCAGCACGGATTTCATCATCCACGTCAGCCGCCTTGCGGCGCACACGAAAGACATGCTGATGCATCCGGCAGTGAGCCTGCTGGTGACGGCGTTGCCCGCGCCAGAGGTGACGGCGCAGGAAACCGCGCGCATCACGGTGCAGGGCGAGGCGCTGCAACTGGCACGCGATACGCCCGGTTACGCCTCGGCACAGGCGGCGTATCTGGCGCGCTTTCCGCAGAGCGAGATGATGTTCGGCTTTGCCGATTTCTCGCTGTTCGCGATCGTGCCGGACTCGATCCGCTTCGTCGGCGGCTTTGCGCAGGCGACGACGATCTCGCCGGCCACGCTGGCGGGCGCGCTTCACGGAGCTTGAACGTGCGGAAACGAAAACGGCCCCCATCTCCGGGAGCCGCTTGAATACTGGTGGCCAGTCGCGGAATCGAACCACGGACACGCGGATTTTCAATCCGCTGCTCTACCAACTGAGCTAACTGGCCTGCTGCACGGCAGCCGACCAACGTTACGCACGCAATCGACCAAACCGAGGCCCGGCATTAGAACCTTAAACGGATTTTGAGTCAAGGCTGGACCCGGCTTCGAGCGCCTGGGTGTGCCCGATGCGGCGGGTGTTGCAAGTCTGGCCGCAATGAACGAGCATGCGCCCTTCGGGGGTTGCGGCGTCAGGAAATATTCATGGATGTGTGGTTCGTCTGGCTGGCGCGTCTGATGTTCGTCGGCATCTTCCTGCTGGGGATCGGCATGCTGTTCCGGGCTTGGGCGATCGCCGTGCGCAAGGATTATCGCTACGTGGCGGATTGGCGCGGGCGGTCGATCCGGGACGGCGCGCGCTGGGCATCGGCCGTGATGGGTGTCAACGGCGTTGGCGGGACGGGGCTGCTGACGGTAGGCGTGCTGGTGGTGCTGCTTGGCCTGCCCTTTACGGTGTGGACCGGCGCATCGGCCCTGATTATCTGGAGCTACTATTTCGCCCTGCGCGTGGTTGTGCAGCGCTCAGGCCGCATGCGGACGCCGGCCTGAGGGGCGGGGCCATGTCTACGCGTGCTTGTGGCGGGTACAAATGGACTAGCCGGGAAAATTTGATAGATGACGGAAATGTGAAGGTGTATGGTTCGCAAAAATCAAATTCACACGGTGTTTCAGTTTTTTCGTAAGCACTAACACAAGAGGAGGAGAATGACCGATGTCCAAACCACAAAACTTTGATCCGAAGGCTTACTGGAGCGCAACACTCCGGTTGCTGATCACAACCCTTGTCATCTGGTTCGTCGTTTCGTTCGGCGCCGGCATCCTGTTCCGCGAGTCGCTCGACGGCATCCACATCGGCGGCTATCCCCTGGGCTTCTGGTTCGCCCAGCAGGGTTCGATCTTCGTCTTCGTCGGCCTGATCTTCTGGTACGCGCGCCGCATGGACAAGATCGATCGCGAACACGACGTGCACGAAGACTAAGGGGAAGACATGGATCTCAAAACACTGACATACATTGTGGTGGGCCTGTCGTTCGCCCTCTACATCGGCATCGCGATCTGGGCGCGCGCCGGTACGACCAAGGAGTTCTACGTGGCGGGTGGCGGCGTCCATCCGATCATCAACGGCATGGCGACGGGTGCGGACTGGATGTCTGCCGCATCCTTCATCTCCATGGCGGGCCTCATCGCCTTCCTGGGCTACGGCGGCTCGGTCTACCTGATGGGCTGGACCGGCGGCTACGTGCTGCTGGCCGTGCTGCTCGCCCCCTACCTCCGCAAGTTCGGCAAGTTCACGGTGCCCGAGTTCATCGGTGACCGCTATTACTCGCAGACGGCGCGGATCGTGGCGGTGATCTGCCTGATCCTGATCTCCTTCACGTACGTGGCGGGCCAGATGCGCGGTGTCGGTATCGTGTTCTCGCGCTTCATGGAAGTGGACATCACGACCGGCCTGATCATCGGCATGGCCCTGGTGTTCTTCTATGCGGTGCTGGGCGGCATGAAGGGCATCACCTATACGCAGGTTGCGCAGTACTGCGTGCTGATCTTTGCCTACACCATCCCGGCCGTGTTCATCTCGCTGCAGATCACCGGCAACGTGTTCCCGCAACTGGGCCTGGGCGGTCACATGGGGGACATGTACTTCCTGGACAAGCTGAACAAGACGGTGACCGATCTGGGCTTCTCGGCTTACACCACGGGCAGCAAGACCAAGATCGACGTGTTCTGCATCACCCTGGCGCTGATGGCCGGTACGGCGGGCCTGCCGCACGTCATCGTGCGTTTCTTCACGGTGCCCAAGGTGCATGACGCCCGCCTGTCGGCCGGCTGGGCGCTGGTGTTCATCGCCATCCTGTACACCACAGCGCCCGCAGTCGGTGCCATGGCACGCTACAACCTGACCACCACGGTGAACACCGCAGTGGCCAGCGGCGGCGACGTGTTCGCACCGGAAGCCAGCATCAAGATCGCGGACGTGCCCGAGTGGATGAAGCGCTGGGAGAAGACTGGCCTGATCAAGTGGGATGACAAGAACGGCGACGGCCGCATCCAGTACTACAACGAAAAGAGCAAGGACGAGGCTTTCCTCGCCAAGGCCGAGGCCGCGGGCTGGAAAGGCAACGAACTGGGTTCGGACAAGAAGGGCAAGTTCGAAGGCAAGATCGACAACGACATCATGGTGCTGGCCAACCCCGAGATCGCGCACCTGCCGAACTGGGTGATCGCCCTGATCGCCGCCGGCGGTATCGCGGCTGCCCTGTCGACCGCTGCCGGCCTGCTGCTGGTGATCTCCGCCGCCATCTCGCATGACCTCATGAAAGGGATTTTCGCCAAGAACATCTCCGAAAAGGGCGAACTGGCGGCGGGCCGCGTGGCTGCGGCGGTCGCGGTGCTGATCGCGGGCTACCTGGGCTACAACCCGCCGGGCTTCGTGGCGCAGGTGGTGGCATTCGCCTTCGGTCTGGCCTGTGCCTCGCTGTTCCCGACCATCGTCATGGGCATCTTCAGCAAGAAGATGAACCGGATGGGTGCGATCGTCGGCATGCTCACCGGCCTGATTTTCACGCTGGTCTACATCGTGTACTTCAAGCGCGATGTACTGCTGGGCATGGACAAGGTGCCGGATTCCGAATGGCTGTTCGGTATCTCGCCCGAAGGCATCGGCGTCGTCGGCATGGTCCTCAACTTCGTCGTCGCCTATGTGGTGATGAAGCTGACGCCGGCGTGCCCGGATCACATCCAGCATCTGGTGGAAGGCATCCGCTATCCGCGCGGTGCCGGTTCTGCGCAGGCACACTGACCACGGTCTGCAGAGGCAAACGGACCCCCGCTGCGGCGGGGGTCTTTTTTTGTCGGTCAGACCGGCTGGGTCTGACGCCGGAAGTCCCGCTCCAGCCCTTTCAGGCCATGAAAACCCGCGGCCTTGCGCGCCGCCAGGGCGGGACGCAGCGCGAGCAGCAGTTCGGCAGTGGACAAGGCATCGGCCAACGCATTGTGTCGCGCGTAGTTGTCGATATGGAACAGGCCCATCCAGTCGTCGAGGGTGCGATGACGGCGGGCCAGTTGCGGATGGAGTGCGGGCGCGACGTAGGCCAGGTCGGCCCAGGCATGCCGGAAGTTCAATCCGAGGAAACGCTTCATGGCGCGGCTGATCATGGACTCATCGAAGGCGACATGGAATGCGACCAGCGGGTCCTTGCCCAGATAATCCAGGAAGCGGAGCAGCGCCTCGGGCGCGGGGATGCCTTCCCGCTGCGCCGTGCCACCGATGCCATGGATCAGGATGTTCTCTTTCTCGCTCACCCGGTCCTGCTGGAGCACGATCTCCAGGCTGTCGGCGAGCTGGATCTGTCCGTTGGATACGGCGACGGCGCCGATCGCGATCAGATGGTCGCGATGGATGTTGAGTCCGCTGCTTTCCACGTCCACCACCACGTAGCGGCTGTTGGCAAATGGACTGTCCTGCCGCGGCAGCGGCAGGGTCTGCCAGGCGGCCAGGCGCGAGGCCAGCTGCGGCGTGAGCGCGGGGCGCCTGCCGAAGAGACTGCCGAGCAGGCTCATACCTGATAATCCAGACCGAGTTTCGTCTGCAGCTTGCGAGCCTGACGGAAGGCTTCCTTGAGAATGCGCCGGTCCAGATTGTTGAGCGTGTCCGGATCGACCCGGTTGCTGAGCGTTTCGCCGCGTTCGTTTTGCGCGTGATGCAGGCGCAGGCGCAGCAGCTGGATGAACAGGAAGGCTTCGCAGTAGGCGTCGACGTCGCGGCTGCTCAGATTCAGCGGCGTCACGATCTCGCGCAGGCGCTGCAGCGTATTGGTCTGCGTTCCGCCGGCCGCCAGACTGTAAATGCGGGCGGCGTCGACGAAGGGGGTGATGCCGTTCAGCTTGAGGTCGATGGTGTCGTCCTCGCCGGTGACGAAATCGCGCACCATGCCCAGCGGGGGACGGTTGCGCAGGGCGTTCACGGCGAGCTGGTGCAGGAAGCGCGAGTTTTTCGGTGCCACATCCTGCAGCCATTCGCGCAGCGCCGTGCCGAGGTGCGCCGCGCCGTAGAGCGGGCGAAAATCGAAGAAGATGGTCGAGTGCAGCAGGTCCATCGGCGCGCCATGGTAGATCCACTTGTCGAACGTGTTCTGCCATTCCGCCAGCGACAGGCACCATTTCGGATTCGAGGCCATCACCTCGCCGCCGCACAGCGGGAACCCGCATTCCGCGAGGGCGAGGTTGACGCGTCTGGCGAAGGGCAGCAGCACTTCACGCAGCGCGGCCGGATCCGCATTGTCTCTGGGCGCGAAGATGATGCCGTTGTCCTGGTCCGTGTTCAGCGTCTGCTCGAAGCGGCCCTCTGAGCCCAGCGCCAGCCAGCAGAATTCGATGTCTTGTACCGGACTGTCCTGCAGTTCCAGTTCGATGATGCGCGTGGTCAGCAGATCGTTGAGCGTGGTGATGATCTGGGTGAGCTGTTCGGCCGCCACGCCCTGCGCGAGCATGTTGCGCGCGAGCTGCTGGATGTCGCGCGCGCATTGCTTGAGCAGGGACAGGTCGGGGGCATGGCGGATTGTCGTGCTGATCTGGCTCAGCCCCACGCGCTGCAGGCTGAACAGGTCCTTTTCCGAGATCACACCGCGCAGGTGGCCTCCGTCGGTGACGAGGACGTGCCGGATGCCCTGCTTCGCCATGGCGAGCGCAGCCTCGTGCGCTGCCGCATGCGGCGGCAGGGTGACGAGGTCGGTGCTCATGATGCCCATGACGGGCTGCGAGAGGTCGGCTTCCGCCAGGGCGACGCGGTTCAGCACGTCGTGCAGGGTCAGGATGCCGCGCGGCAGATTCTCCTCTACCGCGATCATGGCCCCCACGCCGTGGGCCGCCATCGATTGCAGCGCCTGGCGGATGGAATCGTCAGGGGCGCAGGTCACGGGCTCGCGCCGGATGATCGAGGCGAGGCTGCTGTTCATCGACTGCTGTTCGGCACTGGCCTTGGAGTAGCCGGCCTGGATGAGGTGCTGCGAATGTTCGAGCAGGTTGGCGATGCGGCGGGTGCAGAAATCGTAGAAGGCCTCGCTGAGGCGGGTCAGTTGCAGGAAATCGGCGGCGGACAGCGCATAGCAGAAGACGTCGCTGCGGGCGCGATAGGTGCTGGTGACGGGGCGATTGGCGAGCAGGGCGCCGAGCGGGAAGCACTCGCCCTCGTGCAGTTCGATCCAGGCATTACCGTCCGCCTGTTCAACACCCTGGTCGCCCACGACCGCGCCCTGCTTGATGATGAAGAAACGAATGTCCTCGCTGGCCTGTTCGGGCGAGAGAATCACTTCGTCCCTGGCAAAATAGCCCAGCGACAGTCGCCTGGCCAGCCATTGCAGGTGTTCGGCCTGCATCTGGTCGAAGGGGGCGAACTGGCCCAGATGATCAATGGTGGCTTGGATCAGCGAATTGGCAGCCTCGGACATGGGTTCCATTCCGGCGTGGGAGGCGGCCATTATGGCCATCCGCCGGGCAGGACAGCAAGGCATGGTGACACGGCGTGGTGTCCTGTCACCAACCTGCGGATGGCTTCAGTGCGGCAGTGTCGCGAGCGTGTTGAGATCGGCCGGCAGCAGGATTTCCGCCTCGTCGGCGAACAGGACGTCCTGGCGGCTGCTGCACCACAGCGCGGCGAGTACGCCGAAGGCCAGGCAGGCCGGGCTCTTGTAGCCGCCCTTGCGGCAGATGAGGGTGACCGTGTGGCGGGGCATCTCGGGTTTCAGGGTGACCGGATAGAGTCCGTGGCGATGGCTGGCGATGGTGCTGGGCAGGATGGTCGCCAGACGGCCCAGGCGCACCACCTCGGTGATCACGCTGAGCGAATTGGTTTCCATCACGATGCGCGGTGTGATGGCCATCTCGCGGCAGTACTGGTCGATGTGCCGGCGCAGCGCGAAATCCGAATTCAGCAGGATCAGCGATTCGTGTTCCAGGGCCTGTACGCTCAGGGCATCGTCCTGCCCGGCGCGCGGATGGGTCTTGCCGACGGCGAGGTTGAGCGTTTCGGTGAACAGGATGTTGGTCTCGATCTCGTGCGAGCGGGCTTCGGTCGAGAGCACGTTGGAGAAAGAGATCCCCATGTCCAGCGCGCCTTCAGCGACATCCGATTCCACTGCGTCCTGCGGCATTTCCTGGGTGCTGACGGTGATGCCGGGATAGCGCGTATTGAAATATTCCAGCAGCGGGCTCACCAGGTGGTCGGTGATGGGCGTCATGCCCAGGCGCAGCGAACCGCGGCTGAGATCCTGCAGCTCGTGGATGGCGCGCTTGCCCTCTTCCAGCTCGCGCAGGGCGCGCCGGGCGTAATGCAGGTAGACCTCGCCCGCCGCGGTCAGCCGCACGTTGCGGCCGCTGCGGTCGAGCAGCTGTACATCGAGCGCATCCTCGAGCTGCTTGATCTGCTGCGACAGCGTGGGTTGCGAGACGAACAGCATTTCCGCCGCACGGGTGAAGCTCTGCAGGTCGGCGACGGCGATGAGGTAGCGAATCGAACGCGGGAAGACGAGATTGCGATCCATAGTGAATCCCTATAGCACTCATCGGAATTTAGTCTTGGAAAACTATAGCCGGATGGTCCATTGTTGTGAACAACGATTTGTGTCGATCGGCGGGTGAAACGGTGTGGGCGGTAGGAATGTGCCATGCCGGAGCGCCAGGCGGTCGCCAGTCCGACATCGCCGGCTCGGCCGGCACAGGCAATTTATCGTGAAAGCAACAAGGAGGAAACATCATGCATATTGAACCGGGTATTGTGGATAGCGCCAAGATCGTACTGAGCTACGGCACGGCGGCGGGGGTGCTGGGCTATACCGCCAAGCAGGCATGGCATGCGGCCAGGCAGGACGGCGCCGTGGCGATCGGCGTCCGCAGCCTCATTGCGGCACTGCTCGTATTCTGCTTCTTCGAGGTCTTTCCGCATCAGCCGGTCGGCGTGTCCGAAGTCCACCTCATCCTCGGCTCGACGCTCTTCCTCATGTTCGGAGCCGCGCCCGCCGCCATCGGCCTGGCGCTCGGCCTGCTGACGCAAGGGCTCTTCTTCGCGCCCTGGGATCTGGCGCAGTACGGCATGAACGTGACCACCCTGCTGGTGCCGCTGTTCGCGCTGAGCGTGCTGGCCCGCCGCATCATCCCGGCCAACACCGCCTACAAGGACGTCCAGTACAGCCAGTGCCTCGCGCTGTCGACGGCCTACCAGGGCGGCGTGGTGGCCTGGGTGGCCTTCTGGGCGATCTACGGCCAGGGCGTGGGCGCCGCCAACCTGGCGCAGGTCGGCACCTTCGGCATGGCCTACATGGCGGTGGTGCTGGTCGAGCCGCTGATCGACCTGGCGGTCCTCGCGGCGGCCAAGGCGCTGCACCAGTTCAAGGACAGCCTGGTGTTCCAGCGTCGTCTCTACAGCGCGGCCGCGCAGGCCTGAGTCTGCGGGTGCGACTGACCGATGCGGTGCCAATGGCGCCGTATCGGCAGGCTGGATAGCAAGGAAGGCGGGTCGCAGTTGCCCGCCACGAAACAGGCAAGACGCAGGGAGTTGCGTGTATGAACAAGGCAGCAATGAAAGAGGCGATTCTCGAAGCCAAATTCGAGAAAGGCCTGAAGTGGAGTGACATCGCCAAGGCCGCCGGCCTTTCGGAAGAGTTCGTGTGTTCGGCGTGCATGGGCATGAATCACCTGGAAAAGCCGCAGGCGGATGCTGTCGCGGCGGCGCTGGGGCTGGGTCCCGAGGTATCGACCGCGCTGCAGCGTTTCCCGCTCAAGAGCTGGGACCGGACGGTGCCGACCGATCCGCTGATCTATCGCTGGTACGAAATGCTCAACGTGTACGGCGAGACCATCAAGGAAATGATCAACGAGAAATTCGGCGACGGCATCATGAGTGCGATCGATTTCACGATGAACATCGACCGGCAGGAAGACCCCAAGGGCGACCGCGTGCTGGTCACGATCAGCGGCAAGTTCCTGCCTTACAAGTCCTGGTAGGTCAGTGATGCGCCTGCATCAGGTCTGGATATCCAACACGCAGTGTGCTGACTGACGGTCGGCCAAGGCGGGATTCCCGGCCATGTTTGCAGGCATGAAGAATTTTTCCTGCGCCCGTGCGGCGATGGCCGCAAGACAGGAAACCGGCGAGACGGCACAGAGCCGCCCCACCGGAAACGAACTAGGGCTCCTCAAATCCGACTGCTCCTCCTGTGTCGGATGCACTAGGGTTGCCGCCTCCTCGTGGGGCGGCTTTTTTTTCTGGTTGCCGTGACCGTGCATCTCACGGCACGGGCAGTGTATCCCGAAATCGAGTCGAGGCGAACATGACGGCACGCGATCCCCATCGTTTCATCAACGAACTCGACGATGCCGCGCTGCAGCGGCTGGTCAACCGCCTGGAAAGCCGGGCGCGCGACGACGTGTTCGCGCGCCTGCTCGACAAATACGTGACACATCTGGCCATCCCGCCCAAGGCGCGGGTGCTGGAAGTGGGCTGCGGCACCGGTGCGGTGCTGCGCGCCATCGCGCGCCGTCCCGATTTCGGCGGCCAGGCCACGGGCGTCGACCAGTGTCCGACCTTCATCGAGACGGCCAGCCGCTTCGCGCAGCGCGAAGGCGTCGGCGACCGGCTCGATTTCCGCGTGGGCGACGCGCACCGGCTCGATTTTCCTGCCGGTACCTTCGACGTGGTCATCGCGCATACGCTCATCAGTCACGTCACCGCGCCGCTGGCCGTACTGGGGGAAATGGCGCGCGTCGTGCGCCCGGGCGGGACGGTGGTGGTCTTCGACGGCGACTACGCCTCCCTGACCTACGCGTTCGCCGATCACGTCTTCGGGCAGCAGATGGACACGGCCCTGGCCAATGCCACCTTCAACAATCCGCGCATCATGCGCGACCTGCCGCGCCTGCTGCCCGAACTGGGGCTCAAGCTGGTGGGGGGGTGGGGCGACGCCGTGGCCGAAATCGGCCAGGGCAGCTATTTCAGGTCGTTTGCCGAAACCTATGTGCCCTACGTCAAGCGCGCGGGCGGACTGCCAGAGCAGTCGATCGACATCTGGTTCGATACCCAGTTGCGCGCCATGCTGAACGGCACCTTCTTCGCATGCTGCAACTACTACACCTACATCACGCGGCGCGTGTGAGATGCCTGGAACCGGGATCCCGGCGCATGGCGGCAGGGCCATAGGCGATGGCTACGCCGTGACGGGTAAAACAGTATTTCACGTTATAGCCAACACCTATGGAACTTATCGAAATTTAGTCTTGGAAATGAAAAACCGAATGACGCATAGTGAGTTCCATCAGCGAAATGCACGCTGTCGTCTTGCACGCAGGAAACGCAAGTCGGACGTGCCTAGCTGAATTGAGACGGTGAAGGCGAAACACCGGTTTCGTCGGAGCCAGCGTTGATCGGGCAGCTAGACCAGTCGACACAGTTTGCCAACCAGATAAGGAGTCGAAAACCATGTCATCGTCAACCAGAGAAGAAGTGCTCCGACATCTCCAGACGACCCCGCAACTGCAGCCCGCGCTGCACAAGCAGACCCAGGCCCCGGCGCCCACGGAAATCGATCACACCCTGTTCCGGGCGTATACGCGTACTTCGCACGACGTCGGCGGCGAACCGGATATCCCGATCGAGTACCACGAGAAGGAAGAGGAAGTCTGGGAACTGAACACCTTTGCGACCTGCGAGTGCCTGGCGTGGCGCGGCGTGTGGACGGCCGAAGAACGCCGCCGCAAGCAGAACGTCGACGTCGGCCAGACCGTGTACCTCGGCATGCCCTACTACGGACGCTGGCTGATGACTGCCGCCCGCATCCTGGTCGACAAGCAGTACTGCACGCTGACCGAGCTGCACAACAAGATGGCCGAACTCAAGGCGCGCGTCGCCGCCGGCCAGGGCCTGGGCGAATACCTGCCGCCTAAGAACAAGTAATCCGAGAGGGGAACAAGATGAGTCACAAGCCCGAATGGGACCGCACCCACCACGCCAAGATGGCCACCGGCATCGGCGATCCGCAATGCTTCAAGGGCATGGCCGGCGCACCCAAGTTCAAGGAAGGCGATCGCGTCCGCATCAAGGACCTGCCCGACCTGTTCTACACCCGCACCATGACCTACACCCGTGGCGCCACCGGCACCATCGTCAGGCTGGTCTACGAAAGCCCGGCGGCCGAGGACGAAGCCTTCGGCAACGAGGATCACGTCGAGTGGTTCTACAGCATCGTGTTCATGCAGAAGGAACTGTGGCCCGAGTACAGCGACACCTTCTCGAACGACACGCTGGAGACCGAAATCCCCGAGCGTTATCTCGAAAAGGCCTGAGCGCCTCCCGCGGAAATTTTTGAGTAAAGGATAAACAGATGTCAGCAGATCACGATCACGACCATGACCACGGTCATGGCCACAGCCACGATCACAAGCCCGCCCCGATGGTGGAGGAAGTCAGCGATTTCGAGATTCTCGAAATGGCGGTGCGCGAACTGGCCATCGAAAAGGGCCTGTTCTCCGCCGAGGACCACCGCGTCTGGAAGGACTACGTGCACACCCTCGGCCCCCTGCCCGCGGCGCGCCTGGTCGCCAAGGCCTGGCTCGACCCCGAGTACAAGAAGCTGTGCATCGAGGACGGCGTGGAGGCCAGCAAGGCCGTCGGCGTCAACTGGGTGACCAGCCCGCCGACCCAGTTCGGTACCCCCAGTGACTACTGCAACCTGCGCGTCCTGGCCGACACCCCGACGCTGAAGCACGTGGTGGTGTGCACCCTGTGCTCGTGCTACCCGCGTCCCATCCTGGGCCAGTCGCCCGAGTGGTACCGCACCCCGAACTACCGCCGTCGCCTCGTGCGCTGGCCGCGCCAGGTGCTCGCCGAGTTCGGCCTGCAACTGCCGTCCGAAGTCCAGATCCGCGTGGCCGATTCGAACCAGAAGACGCGCTACATCGTGATGCCCGAGCGCCCTGCCGGAACCGAAGGCTGGACCGAGGATCAGCTGGCCGAGATCGTCACCCGCGACTGCCTGATCGGCGTGGCCGTGCCCAAGCCGGGCATCACCGCCAACGCCAAGCGTCCGGTGCTCAAGGCCAACCGCCCGGTGCACCACGACCACTGAACCGCGAAGCTCGACCTGAACGAGGAGTGAACCATGGGCATGCTTGAAAACGGCGTAGCAACACACACCGCCTGGCAGGGAACGGACGTCACGCCCATTCCCGTGCTGGAGGAAGTCCGCAGCCACGGCCGCGTCTGGGAAGAACTGGCGTCGCAGTACGGCGTCACCAACCCGGATCCGCCCTGGAAGATCGACCTGGAGGCGACCTGCGACATGCTGGCGGCCGACTCCTGCGTCAAGCCTTACGACGAGGTCGAGCCCGGATCCTGCGTGCTGCCTTCGCTGGAGCGCCGGGCCGAGGAAGACGACCTGTCCGAGACGATCTACGAGGACGTGCCCTTCCCCGAGCGCCAGCTCCTGGCGCTGGCGCATTCGATGCTCAAGCGCGGCCTGTTCACCGAGGCCGAGCTCGCCGAGCAGATGCGGAAGGTGAGCGAGAAACTGAAAAGCGTTTGACCGTAGCCGGTTGCCGGGATGGCCTGGCGACCGGTTGCAGCGTGCGGGACAGGCAGTGCGGAGAACTGTACCGGCCCGGAAGACAACACAGATGAACAGCGGCGTGCGGCGTAAGACCGGGCGGGCGATTGGAGAGGAATACAGATGGCTATTCGTGGTACCGAAATCAGGATCGAAGGACTTTCGCAGAAATATCCCTCGCGCAAGCTTCCGACGTTCAATCGCGTCGACCTGGTGTCGCCCCCGGGCGAGGCCCTGGCGATCATCGGCCGTTCAGGCTGCGGCAAATCCACCCTGCTGCACATCCTGGCCGGCATCACCAAGGGTACCGAGGGCCGGGTGCTGCTGAACGGCACCCCGCTCACCGGCCCCTCGCCGCGCTGGGTCATGATGTTCCAGGCGCCGCACCTTTATCCCTGGATGACGGTGACCCAGAACGTCGGCGTGGGTCTGACCTTCGCGCGCTGGGGCAAGAAGGAAATCGAGGAACGGGTGGCCGACGCGATCCGGCTGGTGGAACTGCAGGACTTCGCCCAGGCCAACGTGCAGGACCTGTCCGGCGGCCAGCAGCAGCGCGTGGCGCTGGCCCGTTCGCTGGTCATGGAGCCGGAACTGCTGCTGCTCGACGAACCTTTCTCCGCGCTCGACGCCTTCACCCGCGCCGCCCTGCAGAAGGACGTGCGCGCGATTTCCAAGCGCCTCGGCTTCAACATCGTGATCGTGACGCACGACATCGACGAAGCGGTCATCGTGGCCGACCGCGCCGTGATCATGGCGGGCTCGCCGGGCGACATCGTGCATGAAATGGATGTCGACCTGCCCGATCCGCGCGATCGTACCGATCCGGAAGTGCAGAACCTGCGTGCACGCCTGATGGCCTCCTTCCAGGAGGCGGCCAACTACAAGAAGCCGGAGCTGGCGCTGGCAGGCGCGGGCGGACGCTGAGGGTTCATAGGAATTGCCCGGGGCCTTGCTGGCGGGCCCGGGCCCATCAGGTCGGGTGACCGGCCAGACAACATAGGAGACCGAGAATGAAGAAATATGATGAGGAAGTGAACACCAAGCCGCGCGCTCTGGTGCATGTCGACGGATGTTCCTGCGGTACCTGCGGCAAGTCCCATTCGGTCGATCCCCGCTTGCAGCGGATGATGCCGGGCAATCCCGACATTGCCGACGGCATGGAAGATCCCAACCTCGCGCTGAATTACGATCCCCTGTTCAGCGCCGCTCTCGGCACCGGTCTCAACCGCCGCGACATGCTCAAGATGGCCGGCCTCGCCGCGATGGGCGCCATGGGCGGCATGATGTCCTCGATGTCGGCCTTTGCCGCACAGAAGAAGGCGGACGGCAAGAAATTCACCAAGCCCTTCGATCCGGTGCTCAAGATCGGCTATATCCCGATCACCGACGCCGCCACGCTGCTGGTCGCGCACGAGATGGGCTTCTTCAAGCGCTACGGCATCGACTCCGAGCCGCCGACCCTGATCCGCGGCTGGTCGCCGCTGGTCGAGGCCTTCTCCTCGCAGCGCTTCAACCTCACGCACATGCTGAACCCGATTCCGGTCTACATGCGCTACAACAACAACTTCCCGGTCAAGATCACTGCCTGGAACCACACCAACGGTTCCGCGATCGTCGTCAGCAAAAAGGCGAACATCAAGACCGTGAAGGACCTGGGCGGCAAGCAGTTCGCCGTGCCCTACTGGTACTCGATCCACAACATCATCTCGCAGAAGATGATGCGCCAGGCCGGCCTGACCCCCGTGATCCGGCCGCAGGACGCCAAGCTCGCGCCGAACGAGGTCAACCTGCTGGTGCTGAATCCGCCCGACATGCCGCCGGCGCTCGCGGCCGGCCAGATCCACGGCTATTGCGTGGCCGAACCCTTCAACGCGCTGGGCGAACTCAAGGCTGGCGGCGAAGTGCTGCGTTTCACCGGCGACGTCTGGAAGGGGCACCCCTGCTGCGTGGTGGTCATGCACGAGGATGACGCCATGGATCCGGCCCGTGCCGAATGGGCGCAGGGCATCCACAATGCCCTGGTCGACGCCCAGCTGCACCTCGGCGCCAACCGCAAGGCCATGGCCCAGATGCTGTCGAAGGACGGCAAGAAATACCTGCCCTTCCCGCAGGAAGTCGTCGAGCGCGCGCTCATGTTCTACGAAGCTGCCGACTACGCCGACCCGCCCGCGATCAAGCATCCGGACTGGGAGCAGAGCCGCATCAACTTCCAGGGCTGGCCGTTCCCGAGCGCGACCAAGGAAGTGGTTGCCGACATGAAGACCACCCTGGTCGGCGGCGATCTCGACTTCCTCAAGAAGATCACGCCCGATTTCGTGGCCAAGGATCTGGTGCAGTACACCTACATCAAGAAGGCGCTGGATGGCCGTCCGAAGTGGAAGTGGGATCTCAGCGTGCCGCAGAAAGGCAATCCGTTCGAGCGTAAAGAGGTCATCGAGCTATGAACTTTGCTTCGTCCCCCGCCCGGCAGGGCGGGTTTTTGAACCTCGGCCTGGTCGCGCTCCAGCGGCTGGGCTGGGCGGCGGCGGGCCTCGCCATCCTGGCGGGGCTCTGGCTGATCGCCGGCCACATGATCTCCAGCAATCCGAAGACGGCGACGTATTCCACCTTCGGCCTCATTCCGACCCTGCAGGCATTCCCCGAAATGTGGGGTGCCGGCAAGATCCAGAGCGCGTCGATAGCGAGCGGCTACCGCCTGGGTTCGGGCCTGCTGATCGCGATCCTGATCGGGGTGCCGATCGGCGTGCTGGTCGGCCGCATCAAGTGGTTCGCGGCCTTCAGCAACTCGCCCTTCCAGTTCATCCGGATGATCAGTCCGCTGGCCTGGATGCCGATCGCGGTGCTGGTGTTCGCGACCTGGGACGGCTCGATCGTCTTCCTGATCGCGATGGCCTCGATCTGGCCGGTGCTGTTCGCGACCGCGGCGGGCCTGGCGAAGGTCGATCCCGCCTGGTTCAAGGTGGCACGCAACCTGGGCGCGAGCCCCTTGCAGATGCTCACCCAGATCATCATGCCGGCGATCGCCTTCGACGTGTTCTCCGGTATCCGGCTGGCGCTGGGCGTCGCGTGGATCGTGCTGGTGCCGGCCGAGTACCTCGGCGTGACCTCGGGTCTCGGCTATGCGATCGAGGACTCGCGCGAAACGCTGACCTACAACCATCTGACCGCGCTGGTACTGACCATCGGCGTGATCGGCTACGTGCTCGACAGCATCCTGGTGATGCTGATCAAGCGGACCAGCTGGCACCGCGGAGGCGCATGATGCGCGCGCAAACGGGCAGCGGCCTCGGGCCGTGGCTGGAGATGAACCAGGAAATCGAATGGAAACGGGCGTCCGCCGCTGCGCAGTCGCGCACGCCCGGTTGCCGCAGGGGGGCAACGCAATCATGAACGGAAATACTGCAATGGCGGGCAACATGGTCAGTGCCGGAGTATCGGGTAACTGCCTGTCGCGCGTACTCAAGGCAACGGCGCACAACTCGATGCACATGGTCGTGGGACTGGTCGCGCTGGTCGCTCTCTGGTGGCTGGCCATCCACTACGTCACCCAGAATCCCGAGTTGTCCCAGTTCGCGGATTTCTCGCCGGTGGCGACCTATGAGGCCTTCCCGGAAATCTGGGAGAACGGCACCATTCAGGAGGCCCTGAAAACCAGCGGCTACCGCCTGGGCATGGGCCTCGGTCTGGCCATCGCCATCGGCGTGCCGATCGGCATCGTGTTCGGCCGCGTGAAATGGTTCCAGAACCTCTTCAACGTGCCCTTCCAGTTCCTGCGCATGATCAGTCCGCTGTCCTGGGAGCCGATCGCCGTGGTCGTGTTCACCGGCTGGGAGGAGGCGATCGTCTTCCTGATCGCCATCGCCTCGGTGTGGCCGGTCGTGTTCTCGACGGCGGCGGGCCTCTCCAAGGTCGATCCGAACTGGTTCAAGGTGGCGCGCAACCTGGGGGCCAAGCCCTACCACATGATCACCCGCATCATCATCCCCGCCATCATGTTCGACGTGCTGACGGGCATCCGGCTCGCGCTGGGCGTGGCCTGGATCGTGATCATCCCGGCGGAATTCCTCGGTGTGACGTCCGGCTTCGGCTATGCGATCGAGGATGCGCGCGAAAGTCTCGAATACTCGCATCTGATGGCCTTCGTGCTGGTGATCGGCGCGGTGGGCTACGTGCTGGACAGCATCTGCGTGCTGCTGATCAAGCGCTACAGCTGGCACCGGGGCTGAGCGAGCGAATCCGAATTCAACTCAACGAGGTAAAGCCGACATGTCGAAAATCAACATCGTGTGCGTCACAGGCACACGCGAAAAACTGCAGATGGCCGCGATGTTCGCATCGGTCGCGGCCGCGACGGGGGACGAAGTCTCGGTCTTCCTGTCGATGAACGCGATGCCCTATTTCGTCAAGGGCCACGCAACCGATGCGCCGGTCGAGGGCGAAATGGGCGCGCTGATGTCGCAAAAGGGCGTGCCGCCCTTCAAGCAGCTGTTCCAGCAGGCGGTCGAACTGGGCGATGCCAAGCTGCTGCCCTGCTCGATGGCGATGGACCTGCTGAAGATCACCAAGGAAGACATGGACGCCGAAGTGGGCCAACCCACCGGCCTCACCCGCTTCCTCAGCGACGCCGAAGGCGGGCAGCTGCTGACCTTCTGACCGGGCGACTCTCGCACCGGCAAAAAACTGGAGAAAGAAACATGAGTGAAAAACTGATCGACGCACGCGACACCTTCTGTCCGGGACCGCTGATGGAACTCATCACCCACATGAAGCAGGCGACCGTGGGCGACACCCTGGAACTGCTGTCGACCGACGAGGGCTCTGGGGCGGACGTCCCCGAATGGGTCCACAAGGTCGGCCACGAGCTTCTCAGCACCGAAAAGGTCGAGGGCGTCTGGCACATCAAGATTCGCAAGGCCAAATAAGCGCGCGCCGGCCCGGCCGGCATGCCCCGGAGAACGCTGGTTAGGAGAATGCAATGAGAATCTTAGTCGTCGGTGGTGGTACGGGCGGTACCATCGTAGCCAACAATCTCGCGCGCCGTCTGGCGGGCGAAATCCGTTCCGGCCGGGTGAAGATCCGGATGCTGTCGGCTTCCGACAAGCACATGTATCAGCCCGGCCTGCTGTACGTGGCCTTCGGCCAGATGATGCCGGACGAACTGTACCGCGACCAGGCAAGCCTGCTGGAATCGAGCGTCGAATTCCACGTCGATCCGGTCGCGAAGTTCATGCTCAAGGAGAACAAGGTTCTGACCAGGAGCGGCAAGACCTACGAGTACGACATCCTGGTCATGGCGACCGGCTCGCGCATCGTGCCGGAAACCATTCCCGGCCTCGCGGAAGGCGCGGAAACCTTCTACAACGAGGCGGGCGCCATCCGCATGTTCAAGAAACTGCGCGAATTCGAGGGGGGCCGCATCGCCCTCGTCGTCGGCGTGCCGCACAAGTGCCCGATCGCGCCGGTCGAGGCCATCTTCTCGCTGCATGACTATCTCAAGGCGCGCGGCATCCGCGACAAGTGCACGATCAAGTACCATTATCCGATCGGGCGCCTGCACACCATCAAGGAAGTCGCCACCTGGGTGAAGCCGCACTTCGAGCGCATGGGCATCGAGCACGAGACCCTGTTCAACATCAAGGAAGTCGACGTCGAGAAGAAGGTGGTGCGCAGCGAGGAAGGCACCGAGTCGGAATACGACCTGCTCATCGCCATTCCGCCGCATCGCGGCATGGAAGTCGTCGAGCAGAACGGCATGGGCGAGGCCGGCTGGATTCCGACCGACCGCTTCAAGCTGACCATGAACGGCTACGACAATGTCTATGTGGTGGGCGACACCACCAACCTGCCGGTGAGCAAGACCGGTTCGGCGGCGCACTTCCAGGCCGAAGTGATTGCGGACAATATCGCCTCGACGATCAAGATCGGCGCGACGGTGCGTGATTACGACGGCAAGGTGTACTGCTTCATCGAGACCGGCCACGACAGCGCGACCTATGCGATGTTCAACTACCAGAACCCGCCGGACCTGAAGGAGCCGAACAAGCCCATGCACTGGTTCAAGACGTCATACAACAAGATGTACTGGACCAGCGTACGCGGTCTACTCTGAGGAGCACATAACATGTCGATGGAAACCGGAATGCCCGCCGCGCCGATGAGTGCCAAGGATCTTCAGCAGCTTGCCGAAGTGGCGTCGCTCATCACCGCGGCGCGCGATGCGATCAACGATGACATCGTTTCGCGGGTGTCGGGCGCGCTAAGCGAGGGCATGAACCTGCTCGACCGGCTGACGCGCAACGAGGGGCTGATGCGGCTTCTGCAGGTGCTCGATCGCAAGGAAAGCCAGCAGCTGCTGGTGGCGCTGTCCGACGCGATCCACGCGGCCAGCCAGGACATCGCGGCCACCGCACCCGCCACCGGGGGCATCGGCTGCCTGATGCGGGTGGTGCGCGATCCGGGCACGCAGGAAGGCATCCGCCTGCTGTCCGTGATCGGCAAGCATCTCAGCCACAGCCTGCGCGAACAGCATCGACTGGGAGGCGGCTGACAGGCAAGGCGTCTCTCCGGTCGCCCCGGCCGGGGGATGCCTAGAACGCCGCCTTCAGGCGTACCCCCCAGACCACGATGTCGCGCATGTCGGCGTTGGCGCCGGGCCGCCGTATCCACTGCACGTCCGGCGAAACCAGCCAGTGGTCGTTCAGGCGCCAGTTGTAATACAGCTCGGTCTGCTGTTCCGTGCCGTTCGCGGCATATCCGAAATCGGGATTGCCGTCGGCGTCGGCGTCCAGCGCCGGCGCGCTGTCGCGGAAAGCCTGGCTGCTGCGCAACCAGCCGTGGGCCAGGCCGAGCGCGTCGTTCTCGCGTCCCCATAGCGGGCCATTCAGCTGGATGCCCAGCGTCAACGCCCGGTCGAAGGCCGCCGCGCCGCGCAAGGCATGTCCATAGCGAAGAAACGCGCCTGCGTTGGCCGCAATCTGCTGATCGGCGGAGATGCCCCATCCGGTATGGGTCTCCCAGCGCGAATCGGCCGCATTGTTGAGCGGCGCGTTGCGCGCATTGCGCCAGGCGTACGCCCGGTAGGCGCCGTCCAGCCCGCCCAGCGCGGGTCCACTGTATTCGGCCTGCACGATTGAAAACGGATTGCCGGGAGCGCGATCGAAGCTGAGGCCCGCCCCGCTGCCGAACAAGCCTGCAGAGAGACCCCATTGCCCTTCCCCGCCGCCCAGCCGGCCGAACCAGGCCAGGCGCACGCCGGGCGCGAAGCCATATTCGTCTCCGCCGACATCGCCACCCGAGTCGAGCAGGGGATTGTGGACGAAGACATTGTCGAGGAAGGCTTCCGATTCGTCGTCTGCATAGTTGTTCTGGTCGAAGAAGACGAAAGGATCGATTTTCCCCACGGTGAGTTCGACATGGCTGCCGGCGGCGTCCTGCGATCCGCCGACCGCGAGATCGAGCTGGTACCAGAACTGGGCGATGACGGCGGTGCCGTTGCCGGCTTCGGTGGCGAAGGGGGTCGAGTTCACCGCGCCGGTCAGGGTCGGGTTCAGATTCTCCAGGCCGTTGCCCGCGCCTGCGCGCGCATGGGCAAAAAACTTGCCCTCGGCGTTCCCCAGGCGGCCCCCCGGCAGCTCCAGTTCGAGATCGGCCCGGACATTCGCGGCCGTCTCGTGCCTGCCGTCCTGCGTGCCGCGCGACGCGCGCTGGCCGATCAGGAGCAGGGAAGCCGACAGATTGATGCCTTCAAGCGCCTCCGGAGGCGTGTCGCGCAGAGCCTGCACCACTTCCTCGCCCGTCGCGGCAGACGCCGGGGCGGACGAGAGCAGGGCCAGCAGGAGGGCGGGCGGCGCGAACCGCATCGGCGGCGAGGCAGGAGTCTGGGGCATGGCGTTGTAATGTTATGGTTCGGAGACTGCATGCACTGTTGCGCAGAAGGCCGCGAAACGCAAAGACGTTATAGCGATCGACACGATCAGTTTTGTTGATTGCATGAAAAGGCGCAATGGCCTTGCTGCCGCACCCGCAAGGCGCGAAAAAAAGCCCCGCACAGCGGGGCTTTCTAGATCGACGGCAGGGCCGCTTACATCATGCCCATGCCGCCCATGTCGCCCATGCCGCCGCCCATCGGGGCTGCAGGCTTGTCTTCCGGCAGGTCGGCGACCATGCAGTCGGTGGTCAGCATCAGGCCGGCGATCGACGCGGCGTTCTGCAGCGCGGTGCGGGTGACCTTGGTGGGGTCGAGCACGCCCATCGCCACCATGTCGCCGTACTCGCTGGTGCCGGCGTTGTAGCCGAAGTTGCCGGTGCCTTCAAGCACCTTGTTGACCACGACCGAGGGCTCGTCGCCGCAGTTCTTGACGATCTGGCGCAGCGGTTCCTCGATGGCGCGCAGCACGATCTTCACGCCGGCGTCCTGGTCGTGGTTGTCGCCCTTGACGGCAGCGGCCGCGGCCTTGGCGCGCAGCAGCGCGACGCCGCCGCCGGGGACGATGCCTTCTTCAACGGCGGCACGGGTGGCGTGCAGCGCGTCTTCGACACGGGCCTTCTTCTCCTTCATCTCGACTTCGGTGGCGGCGCCGACCTTGATCACTGCGACACCGCCGGCCAGCTTGGCCTTGCGCTCCTGCAGCTTTTCGCGGTCGTAGTCGGAGGTGACTTCGTCGATCTGCTTGTTGATCTGCGCGATGCGGGCCTTGATCGCGTCGGCGACGCCGGCGCCGTCGATGATGGTGGAGTTTTCCTTGCCCACTTCGATGCGCTTGGCGCGGCCCAGATCCTGCAGGGTGGCCTTTTCCAGCGTGAGGCCGACTTCCTCGGCGATCACGGTGCCGCCGGTGAGGATGGCCATGTCTTCGAGCATGGCCTTGCGACGGTCGCCGAAGCCGGGGGCCTTGACGGCGCAGGTCTTGAGGATGCCGCGGATGTTGTTGACGACCAGGGTGGCGAGCGCTTCACCGTCGACGTCCTCGGCGACGATCATCAGCGGCTTGCCGGCCTTGGCCACCTGCTCCAGCACGGGCAGCAGGTCGCGGATGTTGGAGATCTTCTTGTCGAACAGCAGGATGAAGGGATCTTCCATGATCGCCATCTGCTTGTCGGGGTTGTTGATGAAGTAGGGCGACAGGTAGCCGCGGTCGAACTGCATGCCTTCGACGACGTCGAGTTCGTTTTCCAGGCCCGAGCTGTCTTCCACGGTGATCACGCCTTCCTTGCCGACCTTGTCCATGGCGGCGGCGATGATGTCGCCGATCGAGGCGTCGGAGTTGGCCGAGATCGAGCCGACCTGGGCGATCTCCTTGGTGCTGGCGCAGGGCACCGACATTTTCTTCAGTTCGCCGGTGATGGCGATCACGGCCTTGTCGATGCCGCGCTTGAGATCCATCGGGTTCATGCCGGCAGCCACGTATTTCATGCCTTCGTTGACGATGGCCTGGGCCAGCACGGTAGCGGTGGTGGTGCCGTCACCGGCGACGTCGGAAGTCTTGGAGGCGACTTCCTTCACCATCTGCGCGCCCATGTTCTCCAGCTTGTCCTTCAGTTCGATCTCTTTCGCGACCGACACGCCGTCCTTGGTCACGGTGGGCGCGCCGAAGGAACGGTCGAGCACCACGTTGCGGCCTTTCGGGCCCAGGGTCACCTTGACGGCATCCGCCAGGACATTGACGCCAGCCACCATGCGGTGACGTGCGGAATCGCCAAAACGTACGTCTTTTGCAGCCATGTTCTTAACTCCTAGATTCGTATTCGATTGGGGAACGCGGGGCTCAGGCCTCGACCACGCCCATGATGTCTTCCTCGCGCATCACGAGGAGTTCTTCGCCTTCGACCTTGACGGCCTGGCCGGCGTACTTGCCGAACAGCACGCGGTCGCCGACTTTCACGTCCAGCGGAATCAGCTTGCCCTGGTCGTCCTTCTTGCCGGGGCCGACGGCGATGACTTCGCCCTGGTCGGGCTTTTCGGTGCTGGCGGAATCGGGAATCACGATGCCGGAAGCGGTCTTGCGTTCATCTTCCTTGCGCTTGACAATCACACGGTCGTGCAGGGGACGGATTTTCATTGCAGGGTCTCCAATGCGTTGCGGGAACAATGGCCAGTCCGGTCTGGGCGGGCCTTATATAAATGGAAGCGGCGACCTGTGTTGTTAGCACTCATCGCCGTCGAGTGCTAATAGTAGGGGCGCAAGATGACAATTTCAAGCCCATGGATGATCTTTTGACCCGCACGCATGCCGCCGTCTGGCATCCCTGCACCCAGATGAAGCAGCTCGAGGCCGCCCCGCCGCTGGCGATCGCGCGCGGCGAGGGCGCGTGGCTGATCGACACGGACGGGCGGCGCTATCTGGATGCGATCTCGAGCTGGTGGGTGAACCTGTTCGGCCACTGCAACCCGCGCATCAATGCGGCGATCGTCGACCAGCTCGGGAAAATCGAGCACGTCATGCTGGCCGGCGCGACCCATGCACCGGTGGTGGAACTGTCGGAACGGCTGGCGAAGCTCACCGGCCTGGGGCACGCGTTCTATGGCTCGGACGGCGCCTCGGCCACCGAAATCGCCCTGAAAATGAGCGCTCACTATTGGCGCAATGACGGAAAACCTGGGAAGCACGGCTTCGTCAGCCTGCAGAACGGCTACCATGGCGAAACCGTCGGTGCGCTGTCGGTGACCGACATCCCCTTGTTCAAGTCGACCTATGCACCCTTGTTGCGGCATACCGCGCAGGTGCCGACGCCGGATGCGCGGCTGGCCGCACCCGGCGAATCGGCGGAGGACTGGGCCCTGCGCTGCGCCGCTGCGCTGGAAGCGCATCTGGCCGAACATGCCGACACGACGGCAGCCCTGATCCTGGAACCCCTGGTACAGGGCGCGGCGGGCATGGCGATGTACCACCCGGTATACCTTCAGCGTGCCCGGGATCTCTGCGACCGCTACGGCGTCCACCTGATCGCCGACGAGATCGCCGTCGGTTTCGGCCGCACCGGCACGCTGTTCGCCTGCGAGCAGGCCGGGATCAAACCCGATTTCATCTGCCTGTCCAAGGGCATTACCGGCGGTTACCTGCCCCTGTCCGCGGTACTGACGACCGATACGGTCTATGCCGCGTTTTATGGCGACGAGACCGCGCGCGGCTTCCTGCATTCGCATTCCTACACTGGCAACCCGCTCGCCTGCCGCGCGGCGCTGGCGGTGCTGGACATCTTCGAGCAGGACGGCGTGATTGCCGCGAATCGGGGCCGGTCGGTGGACTTCACGACGGTTTTGTCGGACGTGGCGGCGCATCCGCGGGTGCGCCATTTCCGCTGCCTGGGCATGATCTGGGCGTTCGACGTGGCCGATGCGCCTGCGGATTTCTCCCCCCGTTTCCATCGCGCGGCCCTGGCGCAGGGTGCTTTCATCCGTCCGATCGGCGATACGGTCTATGTCATGCCGCCGTATGTCGTGACGCGGGACGAGATGACCTGGCTGTCTGTCTGTCTGCTGTCGGCCCTGGATCAGTCGCTCGCGGCGTGATCCGGGCCGGGGTCCCCGGGCATGGAAATCAGGGCGGGAGGTGCGGGCCGTTCAGGGGGATTGCCAGCCAGACACTGGTACCGCCGCCGATGCGCGCCTTGATGGCGAGCGTCCAGCCCTGGGTGTCGGCCAGTTGGCGCGCAATGGCCAGCCCCAGGCCGCTGCCGCCTGTGCCGCGATTGCGCGAGGGATCGAGGCGGAAGAAGGGGCGAAACACGGTCTCGCGCAATTCGGCCGGGATGCCGGGGCCGCGGTCGCGTACTCCGATCAGGATGCCATGTGCAGAGCGTCGCCGCACCAGATCCAGCTGCCCCGTCCCGCCATAACGCAGCGCGTTGTCCAGAAGGTTGCCGACAATGCGCCTGAGCGCCAGGTGGGCGACGGGAATCCGGCAGGGCGGCCCGTAGGCGCGCAGCCGGGTTTGGCCGGGGGATTGCGCTTCTGCGGCTTCGATCAGTTCGCCCAACAGGGCGTCGATGTCGGTGGCTACGGCAATCTCGCGCTCCTGCGAGCGGGCGAGCTCCAGTTGTGCCCCGATCAGCGTTTCCATCTCGGTGACGTCGCGTTCCATGCGTGCGATCAAAGGCGAGTCGCGTTCCTCGGCAAGCATGCCCAAGGCCATTTTGAAACGTGCCAGCGGACTGCGCAGATCGTGCGAAACGCCAGCCAGCAGCGTGCTCTGGTTCTCGCGCCGCGCCGCAAGCTGGGCGGCGGTCTGGTTGAAAATGCGCGCCAGCCCGGCCAGCTCGTGTCCGCCCGATTCCGGCAGTTTGGGCGGGCGCTCGCCGCTGCCGATCTGGCGTGCCGCTTCCGTCAGGCGTGCCACCGGCGCGGTGATGCGCCGTGCAAGCAACCAGGCCAGAATCAGGGTGACCAGCAGACCCGCTGCGCCGCTCCAGGCCAGCGCCTGCGAGGGGCGCGGCGCGATCAGGTCCCGCGCGAAGCTGAAGCGCAATACGTGGTTGGCCATGGGGATATCCGCGTGGAAACGGCCATCCGCCGACTCCGTCACGCGCAATGTGGTGGCGGGGTCGAGCCGGGCGGCGAGCGCGTCGCGCAGGAAATTGATGTAGGGATGGTGTCCGACGTCGTCGCCCAGCGGGGTGTGGACCTCGGATACGTCCATATGGTGGCTGCGCTTCAGTTCCTCCTCGAAAGCCGGGCGTGTAATGGCCGGTAGCTCCACCCAGGTGCGCGCGGACAACACAACCAGGGCAGCCAGGTCGTCGGCCGAACGATGGGCAAGCGGCAGCATGAGATTGAAAAAAATCGCTGCCCCCGAGGCAAGCTGAAAAACCAGCAGGCCCGCCGCGACGGTGAACGCCGTGCGGCGAAACAGCGAGTCGGACCGTTTCACGCCGCAGCCTCGCCGCGCGGCGAGAACAGATAGCCTTCGCCCCAGATGGTCCGCAGGTAGGTCGGCGCCTCGGGATTGGGTTCGATCTTGCGGCGCAGGCGCGTTACCCGCACATCGACGCTGCGGTCGAAGGGCGCGCGCTCGTACCCCTTGACGAGCGTAATGAGATGGTCGCGCGTCAGTACCTGGTTGGGGTGTTCAAGAAAAATGCGCAACAGCGTGAATTCGCCGGACGTCAGGGGGATTTCGCTGCCGTCGCGCAACAAGGCATGGCTGGAGATATCCAGACGGAACGGGCCGAAGGCAAGCGCGCCGGTTTCCCGCGGCGCCGCCGCGTTCGCGCTGCCGCGGCGCAACACCGCACGCACGCGGGCAAGCAGTTCGCGCGGCCCGAAAGGCTTGGCCAGATAATCGTCGGCGCCGACCTCCAGACCCACCACGCGATCCACTTCCTCGCCGCGTGCCGAAACGATGATGACAGGCGGGCCGCCGTTGCTGCGCAGCCATCTGAGCAGACTCAGGCCATCCTCTCCAGGCAGCATCAGGTCGAGCACTACCAGATCGGCACCGTGGCGCGCCATGCTGGCGCGAAAGGCGGCGCCGTCGCCGACCCCTTCCACCTGATATCCGCTGGCACCGAGATACGTCATGACCAGCTCGCGCAGCGCCGTATCGTCGTCCACCACCAGGATGCGTTGCGTTGCATCGTCGTTCATGTCGTTTGACCGTCTTCCCGGAATGGGGGGAATGGCCTGATTTTACCGGCAACGTCCTCACCGCGAAGATTGCAGAAACAACCTGTAACAACCTGTAGCGGTCGCGAAAAGGGCCGGAAACGCCGGCTCGGGATACTGCACGTGCTGCCAGCAGAATCCCGTCGCTGGCGGAAACCGTCTTCCACCCATTTCGCAAAGGAATGCAGCATGAATACAAGCAAATCCACTCTTGCCGTCTTCGCCACCCTGATCGCCCTCGGGGTGACCCTCGATGCCCAGGCGCGTGGTCCGGGCGGTAGCATGGGCGGCGGCCAGGGCACGGGTCAGATGAGCGGCCAGCATGGCGGCCAGGGCATGGGACAGCAACGGGGTGCCCAAGGCGCGGGCGACGTGATTCGCGAACGCACCCGCACGCGCGAAATGACGCAAACCGGCAGCCCGGACATGCAGCAGGACATGGCGCAGCGCCGCGCGATGCTTCAGATCCAGCAGTAGACCGGATCCTGCTGATGACACCGGCAGGATAAGCGGGAGACCACGCAGTAAACTGGGTGCCCCGCAGCGGGCAAGTGACCTGCCGCCGCAGCAAACGAAAGCCCGATCTTGTTACCGCAGCCCTGAAATGGATAACGTGCATTACCGTACCCCGTTCCTCCGACTTGCTGTCGCAGCCTGCCTGGCGCTGGTCGCGGGGGCGTCTGCGGCCGCCGACGCGGCGGCCGTTGCCAAGCGGCCTGATGCAAAGGCGGGCGTCGATTCGGGCAAGCAAACCGGCAAGAAGGCAACCGTACCCCCAAGCAGGCGCTACGGAATCGGCTATGAAGCCCGCCAGGAGCTTGGCCCCGATGCGCAAGACGGCCGTGCCGAGCGTCCGGAACGTCCGGAACGTCCGGAACGCATCGAGCGCTTCGAACGGGATGGCCGGGGGCGATGACGATGGAATCGCTGTGGGGTTCTGGGTGCGGCCACGTACCAATGGGCACATAACGTATATAAAAACGGTATGGACCTTGCGCGCTTGCCGATGGGGTTGCGGTGGCGCGGACCATTCATGACAGCCCCGTTGCTTAAGGAGTCGGACATGTCAAAGAAACGCTTGTTGATTTCAGTGGCGGCAGTCTGTCTGCTGTCTTCCATTAATCCGGTGCTTGCCGCAGACCCACCAGTGCAGAGCCAGGCTCAGGAGCAGGTTTACGGCAGCCAGTTGATGACGGTGCAGGAACGTGACGAGTACCGCTCGAGGATGCGGGCTGCCAAGACCGAGGAAGAGCGCGAAAGAATCCGGGCGGAACATCACAAAGCCATGCAGGTGCGCGCCAAGGAAAGAGGCGTCACCCTGCCGGCCGAGCCGCCCGCACATGGCATGGGCCCGGGACCCGGCGGCGGTATGGGGCCCGGGGCCGGTCGCGGCCGTTGACCGGGGGTGTGCGGGGCAGGGCGTAGCCGTGGCGCCCTGCGCTTTCCTGAAAGTGCCGGACAGGCTGGCCGACGAGAAGCACGGCCAGGGAGCGTGCCAGCGTCAAGCAATATGTGGCAGGAGAATAATCAGTGAAACGATGGAACCTAGGCGTGGGCGCCGTACTTGTGAGCCTCGCATTGAACGGTGCCCAGGCGGCTGAAATCCATGACGGTCATTCGCATGCTGCCGCCGTCGATGGACGAACCGTGCTGGCGCTCGCACCCGACGAGCGCGCCATGATTCTGGAAGAAATGCGCATGTTCCTGGCAGGCGTGCAGAAAATGACTGCTGCACTCGGCAGGCCGGACATGCCGGCCGTCGCCGAAGCGGCTCGCGGCATGGGACAGAGAATGGTGCACGAAGTGCCGCCCGCGTTGCGCACCAAATTGCCGCTGGAATTCCGTCAACTCGGATTCTCGGTGCATCGAGACTTCGATCAGATCGCGCTCGATGCCGAAAACATGAAAGACGTAAGCTACAGTCTCAACCAGCTGTCCGGTGCGCTGCAGAAATGCGTGAGTTGCCATGCGACATACCAGATCCGGTCGCCGGCACTCGACGGCCTGCACGACAAGGACTGAACGATTCCGAATGGGGCGGCGGCGGGTGGGCTCGACGCCCGCATGCCGGCGGCGTGCGCCAGCAGGGCGTAAGACGCATTTCTCCTTCAACGCATTTACCATATCCGCAATTGCAGACTGACGCAGAGGCGGGCGAAGGAAGAATGCCATGAAACTGACTTTCCTCGGCGCGGCGCGCGAAGTCACCGGCTCGAGCTATCTGGTCGAGACCGACGGCCTGCGCTTCCTGGTCGACTGCGGCATGTTCCAGGGAGGGCGCGAGACGCGCGCCAAGAACCAGCGCGCGTTCTCCTTCGATCCGGCGACCGTCGATTTCGTCCTCCTCACCCACGCCCATATCGATCATTCGGGCCTGCTGCCGCGGTTGGTCGCGCTGGGATTCAAGGGGACGATCCACACCACCCGTGCCACCTGCGACCTGCTGGCGGTGATGCTGCCGGATTCCGCACACATCCAGGAAAAGGAGGCCGAGTCCGACACGCTGCGGCGCTTCCGCTCCGGCCTCCGGCGCGACCGCGCGCGCGGCGGCCCGGATACCGCGCCGCTCTATACCGTGGCGCAGGCGCAGGCGAGCCTGAAACGGCTGAATCCGGTGGACTACGACCTGGAGATCGCGCCGCATCCGCGCGTGCGCTGTACCTTCCGCGACGCCGGCCACATCCTCGGTTCGGCCATCGTCGAGGTGTGGGTCGAGGAAGGCGGCAAGCGGCGCAAGATCGTCTTCTCCGGCGACCTCGGCCAGCCGGCGAGACCGCTGTTGCGCGACCCCACGCCGATCCTGGATGCCGATTACCTGCTGGTGGAATCGACCTACGGCGACCGCGATCACAAGAGCCTGGAGGCCACGCAGGACGAACTGGTCGAGGCGGTGACCGATACCCTGGAACGCAAGGGCGGCAACGTCGTGGTACCGGCCTTCGCCGTGGGACGCACGCAGGACATGCTCTACCTGTTTGCCGACCTGACGCGGCAGGGCCGCCTTCCGAAGCTGTCCGTGTTCGTCGATTCACCCATGGCCACCGCGGCGACGCAGATCACCTACCGGCACATGGCACTGCTCGACGCCGAGACGCATGCGCTGATGGGCAGGGGCGGCGGGGCGCAGTATTTCCGCAAGCTCGATTTCGTCGAGGACGTGGAAGAATCGAAGGCGCTCGACCGCATCACCGGCGGTGCCGTGATCATCTCCGCCAGCGGCATGTGCGAAGCGGGCCGCATCAAGTTCCACCTGCGTTCCAACCTGCCGCGCCACGAATCGAGCGTGCTCATCACCGGCTTCCAGGCCGCCGGTACCTTCGGTCGCCGGCTGGTCGACGGCGCGAAGCGCGTCCGTCTCCTGGGCGAGGACATCCCCGTGCGCGCCGACCTTTACACTCTGGGCGGGCTGTCGGCGCACGCGGACCGTACGGCGCTGCTGAACTGGCTGGGACATTTCCGCAGCAAGCCGCGCCGGGTCTTCGTGGTGCACGGCGAGGAAACGGTGGCGACCGGCTTTGCCGGCACCCTGAAAGCCCAATTCGGCTGGGATGCGCAGGCGCCGCAGCCGGGTCAATCCGTCCTGCTCGACTAGGCGGCGTGCGGATGACGGTGCCGACTGTTCGCCGGATTCTCTTGCACGTACTGTGTGCGGGCCTGCTGGGCCATGCGCATGCGGCTTCGATCAGCGAGTGGGAAGGCTGCAGCGCGATTCCGGCCGATGCGGAACGACTGGCCTGCTACGATCGCGTTTCGGGACGCGCGCAGCCCGAAGCGGCAGCCGTTACCCCGGCTGCGGGCAGAACGGCGGCGCCTGCGCCGGAGCCCGTCGCCGGCGGGCCCGCGCCGGCGGAACCCGGGCTGCTTTCGGCGCTGTCCCGCCACTGGGAACTCGACGACGCGGCCAAGCAGGGCGCCTTCCTGTTCAGGCCGCACCACCCCAACTATTTCCTGCCGGTCAAGTACAGCAGCGCACCCAACAACACGCCGTTCCAGGCGGCGTTCGTCCAGCCCGATCAGGGGCTCGATACCATCGAGGCCGAGTTGCAGCTGAGCTTCAAGATCAAGGCGATGGAGGGGGTGATGGGGCACGACAATCTCGACCTGTGGTTCGGCTACACGGCCACGTCGTTCTGGCAGGCCTACAACCAGAGCATTTCCTCGCCGTTCCGCGAGACCAACTACGAACCGGAAGCGATGCTGGTGTTCCGCACGAACTACGCGATCGCGGGGTTTCGCGGCCGCTTCCTCAACCTGGGACTGGTGCACGAGTCGAACGGTCGCCCGGGCGGACTCTCGCGCAGCTGGAACCGCGCCTATGCCCAGTTCGGCTTCGAGCGCGGCAATCTGGCCCTGCTGATCCGCCCGTGGTATCGCCTGCCCGAAAGCGCCGCGGACGACGACAATCCCGACATCGAGGACTACATGGGACACGGCGATGTGCAGGCGGTTTACAGCAAGGGCCGCAATGCCTATTCCCTGCTGCTGCGCAACAACTTCAAATCGCCGAATCGGGGCGCGATGAAGCTGAACTGGAGCTTTCCGCTGGTCGGGCGGCTGAAGGGCTACGTGCAGTATTTCAACGGCTACGGCGAGTCGCTGATCGATTACAACTACCGGCAGCAGACGCTCGGCCTCGGGGTGAGCCTGACCGAAGGCATGTAGCTCAGGGTTGTTTCGGCGGCGCCCGTTCCAGCAGTTCGCGCACGTATTTCGCCGGGATCGCGTAGCTGATGCCGGACGGCGCGGAGAGCGCCGCTTCCTTGGCGCCCTTCACGTACACCGAATTGACCACGCCGAGCACTTCGCCGGTGTCGGGGTGCCACACCGGGCTGCCGCTGTTGCCGGGATAGGCGACCGCGTCGAGTTCGAACACCGAATAGGTGTCGTTGGCCTGTTTGAGCGCACGGGCATTCAACTGGAAAGCGTGTTGCACCGGCGTGTAGATGGGGATGATGGCGGCGAGGCCGGCGCGGTGGGTGGAGGCATTGAGGCCGAGGATGGAGCCGATGGGATAGCCGGTGAAATACAGCTGCCAGCCTTCGCGCACGCGGTCGGAGTCGCCCAGCCTGAGCGCCGGCAGCGGGTCGCCCTCGATCTCCAGCAGCGCCAGGTCGCGTGCGCGGTCGAGCGCGACGAGCCGGGCCTGGCGGACGTTCATCTGACGATCGCGCCCGACGAACACGGCGAAGCTCTCGTTCTTCTCGCTGTCCAGCGGCTTGTCGAAGATGTGCGCGCAGGACACCACGCGGCGGCCATCGAGCACGGCAAAGCCGGTCCCCTGCAGGTTGGCCCGGGGGCTGCCGGTGGGCTTGTAGGTGCCGACGCCGACCACCCCGGGCTTGATGAGGGGTAGCATGTCGGCCACGTCGGCCCGCACCGGGGCGGCGGCCCACAGCAGCAGGCACGCAAGCAGGCAGGTACGCCATTTGCTGAGAACCCGGGCGACCCGGCCGGGCGCGTGTCCCTGCATCGTCATGCGAATTCGATACAATCCGGGCGGCAACAAAGACTTTCTATTCATAGGGGAATCCAGAATGAGCGTTGTGGCGGTTGTGGGGCTGGGCTACGTGGGCCTGCCTCTGGCGGTGGAATTCGGCAAGAAAATGACCACCATCGGCTACGACCTGTCGGTCGAGAAAATCGAGCACTACCGTCGATTCTGCGACCCGACCGGCGAAGTTTCAACAGACGACCTCAAGGCCGCCACCCGGCTGACGGTCAGCACCGACCCCGCCACCCTGGCCCAGGCCGATTTCATCATCGTCGCCGTGCCTACGCCGGTGGATGACGCGCACATTCCCGATTTCTCCCCGCTGGTCGGTTCGTCGACCACCGTAGGCAAGCACATGAAGAAGGGCGCCACGGTTGTCTACGAATCCACGGTCTATCCCGGCGCCACCGAGGAAGTCTGCATCCCCCTGCTGGAAAAGCACTCCGGCCTGAAGTGGAAACAGGATTTCCACGTCGGCTACTCGCCCGAGCGGGTCAACCCCGGCGACAAGGAACGCACGATCACCAAGATCGTGAAGGTCGTCTCCGGCGACGACGGCCCGACCCTGGATAAAGTGGCCGAACTGTACGGCTCGGTGATCACCGCCGGCGTGCACCGCGCGTCCAGCATCAAGGTGGCCGAGGCCGCCAAGGTCATCGAAAATACCCAGCGCGACCTCAACATCGCGCTGATGAACGAACTCTCGCTGATCTTCCACCGCCTCGGCATCGACACGCTGGAAGTGTTGAAGGCCGCCGGCACCAAATGGAACTTCCTGCCCTTCCGCCCGGGCCTCGTGGGCGGCCACTGCATCGGCGTCGATCCCTACTACCTCACCCACAAGGCCGACATGCTCGGCTACCATCCGCAGGTCATCCTCGCCGGCCGCCGCATCAACGACGGCATGGGCGCCTACGTGGCGCAGGAAACGGTGAAGAACATGATCGCCAACGGCGTGCAGGTGAAGGGCGCCAAGGTCAACGTGCTGGGCCTCACCTTCAAGGAAAACTGCCCCGACCTGCGCAACTCCAAGGTCGTCGACGTCATCCGCGAACTGCAATCCTTCGGCTGCGACGTCCACGTGCACGACCCGCTCGGCGAGGCGAAGGAGGCCGAACACGAATACGGCATCACGCTCACCGCGTGGGATGCGCTGCCCGAGTGCGACGCGCTGGTGGCGGCGGTGTCGCACACGGCCTATCTCGAAAAATCCTTTGCCGAACTGACCGCCAGGCTGAAAAAGGGCGGCGCGTTCACCGATGTGAAATCGGCCTACGATCCCGCCGTGGTCAAGGCCGCCGGCTTCACCCTCTGGAGGCTTTGATGCCCGCTGCGTTCGACGCGCTGAAAACCCGGCTGCAGGCCGAGCCGAAGACCTGGCTGGTCACCGGTGCCGCCGGCTTCATCGGCTGCAATCTGGTCGAGGCGCTCCTGCTGCTTGGCCAGAAGGTCGTCGGGCTGGACAACTTCGCCACCGGCCACGAGAAGAACCTGGCGCAGGTGCAGGCCAGTGTCGGGGCAGAGCGCTGGGCCAATTTCCACTTCAAGCGCGGCGACATCCGCGATCTCATCACCTGCCATCAGGTCTGTGCGGGCGTCGACTACGTGCTGCACCAGGCCGCGCTCGGTTCGGTACCGCGCTCGCTGGAAGACCCGCTATCGACCCACGCATCGAACAACACCGGTTTTCTCAACATGCTGGTCGCGGCGCGCGATGCGAAGGTGAAACGCTTCGTCTACGCCGCGTCGTCGTCCACCTACGGCGACCATCCCGGCCTGCCCAAGGTCGAGGACGTCATCGGCAAGCCGCTGTCGCCCTACGCCGTGACCAAGCTGGTGAACGAGCTCTACGCCGACGTGTTCGGCCGCTGCTATGGCACGGAGTCCATCGGCCTGCGCTATTTCAACATCTTCGGACGCCGCCAGGACCCCAACGGCGCCTATGCCGCCGTGGTACCGAAATGGGTGGCGAGCATGATCGCGAACGAGCCGGTCTACATCAACGGCGACGGCGAGACCAGCCGCGACTTCTGCTATATCGACAACGTCATCCAGGCCAACCTGCTGGCGGCCACCGCCACGCATCCCGAAGCGGCGAACCAGGTCTACAACGTCGCCGTCGGCGATCGCACCACGCTGAACCAGCTGTATGAGGCGATCCGCGTCAATCTGGCGACGCGTTTCCCGCACCTGGCGAATGCCAAGCCGGTGTACCGCGATTTCCGCGCCGGCGACGTGCGCCACTCGCTGGCCGATATTTCCAAGGCGAAAACCCGTCTGGGCTACGAGCCGACGCATCGCATCGGCGAAGGGCTGGCCGAGGCGATGGACTGGTACGTCGCGGATCTGGGCTGAATTTGCGACACGGCGTGACCGGTGTTCATTTTGCGCCGGGCTGAGGTTGCATGGCGGGCAGGGGGTACCTTGCAAAGATGGCTTTCACGGCAGCATCGATCGTCGATTGCAGCTTGTCCTGCTTTTCCTGCGTCACGGCACCCGACGCGACGCCCTCCCAGACCAGCTGCTTGCGCGCCGCATCGACCACGTCGATGTTCAGCGTGCCCTCCTGATATGGCATTGCGGTGGTCTGGTCGACGTACACCGGCCATGCGCCGTACATGCCGCGGCGATAGCCGTAATAGCCGCCCCGTGCCACGCTGATGCCGACCACCGGAGTCGGCGCGGTCGCCACACGCATTTTCTCGGTTATCGCTGCGTTGAAATTGACCAGCAGTTGCGGCTGGTCGGTCACCAGACGCATGCCGCGCGCCTCCATTTCCCGCTGGGTGGCCGACTTCAGACGCTGCGACACGATGCTTTGATACCCCTCCCGGTCGGTCCCGAGGGGGGTGGCAAAGGCAAAAGTCCGGTATTGCGCGAAATCGGTGGAGGCATCGTAGTCGGTACGGACCTCCGGCCCGCTGGTGGCACACCCGCCCAGGCCCAGAAAAACTGCTGCCAGCAAGCCGGCCGGCAATCGGGTCATCAATCGGGCTTTCATGTCTTGTCTCCCTCGGGGTTTGCAGGTTTGCGCCCAGTATAAATCCCGGCGTGGCGGCAGACATGCGCCGGGTGCGGGCCGTCGTGATCCGGCATAATGCATCGATGCTGTTCCCGCGCGCCCTGCTCGCCCTCGTCTGCCTGTGTGTCGTCGCAACCGTGCGTGCGGACGAACTCCCGCCCGCGTTCGTCACCGCCCTGCAGCGCGCGGACATTCCCCTGGATCACGTCGCCGTGATCGTCGAACCCGTCGAGGGCGATGCTCCGCTGCTGTCCCACCAGGCCGACGCCGCGATGAACCCCGCGTCGGTCATGAAGCTGGTGACCAGCTTTGCGGCCCTGAACCAGCTGGGGCCGGATTTCATCTGGACAACCGAGGTCTGGACCACAGGGACGCTGAAGGATGGGGTGCTCGACGGCGATCTCGTGATCCGCGGCAACGGCGACCCCTCGCTGACGCTGGAGCGCATGTGGCTGTTGCAGCGCGAATTGCGTGCCCGCGGCGTGCGACACATCCGCGGCAATCTGGTGCTCGATACCAGCCTGTTCGATCTGCCCTATGTCGATCCCGGTGCCTTCGACGGCGACGCCTACGCGCCGTACAACGCGCCGCCGGGGGCGCTGGTCGCCAATTTCAACGCCGTCGCCCTGCGGCTGAAGCCGCACGATCGCGAGGTGCTGATCGTGCCCGAGGTCGCCTTGCCCGGCGTCGTCCTGCGGGCGCAACTGGCGCTGACCGAGGAGACTGCGTGCAACGGCTGGCGCGATGCGCTCACGCCGGTTTTTGACGACGCCGCGCATGGCGAACTGGTGATCAGCGGCCGTTATCCGCGCGGCTGCGGCGAGCAGGCGTGGCCGCTCAACCTGTTCGAGCCGGCAGCGACCTTCGATCTGATCTTCCGCAGCCTGTGGGCGGAATCCGGCGGCCGGCTCGACGGCCGCACGCTGGCGGGCCGTGCCCCGACGCAGCCGCCGCTGCTGACGTTCGCGTCGGAACCGCTGGCCGACGCCCTGCGGCGGCTCAACAAATATTCCAACAACCTGATGGCGAAGAATCTCTTCCTCACCTTGGGGGCCGCCGCCTACGGGCCGCCGGCCACGCCGGAAAAGGGCGTGCGCGCCGTGCGCGAGGCGCTCGCCAGGCAGGGCATCGCCACCGACAAGCTGGTGCTGGAGAACGGTGCGGGCCTGTCGCGCATCGAGCGCGTCAGCGCGAATCTGCTCAACCAGTTGCTGCGCGCGGCCTGGCGCAGTCCGCTGTTTTCCGAATTCGAGTCGGCCCTGCCCATCGTCGCGCTCGACGGCACCCTGAAGCGCCGTTTCAACGGCAGCCTCGCGGCCGGTCGCGCGCATCTCAAGACCGGCACCCTGCGCGACGTGAGCGCCCTTGCCGGTTATGTGCTGACGGCCCGTGGCCGCCGCGTCGCGCTCGTCATGCTGGTCAACCATGCCGATGCGGCGCGTGCCGGCGACGCGCAGCGCGTCCTGCTCGAATGGACCTGGGCCGATGACGTCCGCTGAATTGCCCGACTGGGCGCGCTGGGTCGCGCAGGACGCCGACGGCACCTGGTGGGCCTACGAGGCGGAACCCAACGAGCAGGATCGCGGCTGGTACGAGAACGAGGTCGGTCGCATCCGGCGTCTGGAAAAGGCCGCGCCCCCCGCCGACTGGCAGGCGACGTTGACGCGCGTGCGCTGAACTACGGGAGGGCGCGCATGACGAAGCGCGCCAGCACGGCGTCGCCATCCAGCAAACTCAGCGATTCGCCGTCGATCCGGTAGGCGCGGGTGCGCGCATAGGCGTCGAGCAGCGCGGCTTCCTGCGCCATCATTGCGGGCGGACAGGCCATGCGGGTGCTGGCAAGCGGGCCGATGCCCAGTTCGCCGCGCGCGCCCAGGGTATAACTGCCCATCAGCTTGTTGCAGCCGCTGCCGCCGCTGGCCCGGCCTGCGAGCAGGAGCAGGTAGGCCTCGCGTTCGCCGGGCTCTACGCGGGCCGGCTGGCCGCCGACCGCGGCCAGCTTCCAGTAGGTGTTCTCCAGCGGCGTGGCCGGCGCGGCATCCTGCATGCGCTGGAGCACCATGTTGGCCTGTCCCTCGCCGAACGCGGGCAGCGTGCCCGCGTACAGCACTTCGCCGCCGCCCTCGATGAGGGTTGCGCGCAGCAGGTAGCGATGTCCCGGCCGGAGGTCGTCCGGATGGTAGGGTAATTCGAATGCCAGCGGGGGCTGGCGCCCGTGCGTGGGCAGCGCAAGCCGGACAAGCCGTGTGCCGCGCGCGGCCGGCGTGGCGTCGTCGAGAAGTTCGACGGTCAGCGTGGCATCGGCGGGCAACGGAACGGCAACTGAGGGACTGACGCTGCCCGAGATGCGGTCCAGCGGCGCCGCGAAGGCGGAGGCGGCGGTCACAAGCGCGAGCAGGGCGAGGCGCGGCAGCATGCGGGGCAGGGCCTAGGGTGCGCCGCTGCCTTCGGCGATCTGGTGCGTCCAGGCCATGGCTTCGATTTCCGCTTCGGTGAGGTCGGAGAGCTTGAGTCCGCCGCACGTCTCCAGGCCGGCCAGCGTACGGCTGAGGTCGTGATGCTCGACGCTTTCCACCACGTCGAGCAGGCTGCCGAGTTCGCCTTCGCGGCGCAGCAGGGCGGCGGCCAGGCGATCGCCGAGATTGAGTTCGCGGACGATGTCGGGCAGGGGCTTGCCGATCACGTTCTCGATCAGCGACAGGATGCCGGTCATGAAGGCCCCCTCGCGCAGCTCGGCGTCGCCGCCACGGCGCTGGGCGAGCAGTTCCATCATGCGGCCGCGGGTGGCCGCCATCAGCAGCAGCGGGCTCGGATAGGCGGTATTTTCCTGCAGGGTGAACATCAGCAGTTGCAGCCAGCGCTGCAGTTGCTTGCGCCCGAGCAGGGTGATCGCCTGGGCGACGGTGGCGATGCGGCGCCCGGAGCCGCTACCGGCCGAGTTCACCAGGCGCAGCAGGTTGTAGGTGAGGTTGGGGTTCTGCTTGAACACCTGTTCGATCTGCACGGTGTCGGCATCCGCCAGGACCAGGTCGAGCAATTCGAGCAATGCCAGTTGCGCGGGGTTGGCGCGCCTGGCCGAGAGTACCGCCGGCCTGGCAAAGTAATAGCCCTGGAACAGTTCGAATCCGAGTTCCAGGCAGTAGCGGGCCTGCTCGGCGCTGTCGACTTTCTCCGCCAGCAGCTTCACCGGCCATTTGCGCAGCCGGCCGACGATGGCGCGCAGCTCGTCCTGCGTGTGCAGCAGCAGATCGATCTTCACGATGTCGACCAGCGCGAGCAGCGGCGTGTAGTGATCCGCGTAGACGAAATCGTCCAGCGCGAGCATGAAACCCTGCTGCTTGAGCAGGCGGCAGCGCTCGACGATGGCCTCGGTGATCTCGATGGTTTCGAGCATTTCCAGCACCACCTGCGAGCGCGGGAGGATCTCGATCAGGTCGGACAGCAGCATCTCGCCGCTGACGTTGATGAAACCCAGGTGCGGACCGAGCACCGCCTGCACGCCCATTTCGCTGAAGGCGTGGTGGATGACGCTGGCGGTGGCCTGCATGTCGTCGGTGACGCCGGCGGCACGCGTGTGGCCGGTGCGGAACAGCAATTCGTAGGCGACGATGCGCTGCTCGCGGTCGAGGATGGGCTGGCGGCCGAGGAAAATTTCGTTGCTGGCCATTTCAGAGCCCCAGCGTATCCCACAAGGCATCGATGCGCGCCTTGACGGCGGCATCCATGACGATGGGCGTGCCCCATTCGCGGTGGGTTTCGCCCGGCCACTTGTTGGTGGCGTCGATGCCCATCTTGCTGCCCAGGCCGGATACGGGGCTGGCGAAATCGAGATAGTCGATGGGGGTGTTCTCGACCAGCAACGTGTCGCGCGCCGGGTCGACGCGCGTGGTCAGCGCCCACATCACTTCCTTCCAGTCGCGCACGTTCACGTCGTCGTCGGTGACGAGGATGAACTTGGTGTACATGAACTGGCGCAGGAAGGACCACACGCCGAACATCACGCGCTTGGCGTGGCCGGGGTAGCTCTTCTTCATCGAGACCACGGCCATGCGGTAGGAGCAGCCTTCCGGTGGCAGGTAGAAATCGACGATCTCGGGGAACTGCTTCTGCAGCAGCGGCACGAACACCTCGTTCAGCGCGACGCCGAGGATGGCCGGCTCATCGGGCGGCTTGCCGGTATAGGTGCTGTGGTAGATGGGGTCGCGGCGCATCGTGATGCGCTCGACCGTGAACACCGGGAAGGTTTCCTGTTCGTTGTAGTAGCCGGTGTGGTCGCCGTACGGGCCTTCCTGCGCGGTTTCGCCGGGATGGATCACGCCTTCGAGCACGATCTCGGCGGACGCCGGCACCTGCAGGTCGTTGCCGATGCATTGCGTCACCTCCGTCTTCGCGCCGCGCAGGAGTCCGGCGAACTGGTATTCGGAGAGCGTGTCGGGTACCGGCGTGACCGCACCGAGGATGGTCGCCGGGTCGGCGCCCAGCGCGACCGCGACCGGGAAGGGCTGGCCGGGATGCGCCTGCTGGAATTCGCGGAAATCCAGCGCGCCGCCGCGGTGGGCCAGCCAGCGCATGATGAGCTTGTTGCGCCCGATCACCTGCTGCCGATAGATGCCGAGGTTCTGCCGCTTCTTGTGCGGACCGCGCGTGACGGTGAGGCCCCAGGTCACCAGCGGCGCGACGTCGCCCGGCCAGCAGTGCTGGATGGGCAGACGCGACAGGTCCACCGCCGTCCCTTCGAGCACGACGTCCTGGCACGGCGCGTTCTTCACTTCCTTCGGTGCCATGTTGAGCACCTGCTTCAGCACCGGCCATTTTTCCCACGCGTCGCGCAGGCCCCTGGGCGGTTCGGGTTCCTTGAGATAGGCCAGCAGCTTGCCGACTTCGCGCAGCCGCGACGGGTCGTCCTCGCCCATGCCGAGGGCCACGCGTTTCACCGTGCCGAACAGGTTCGCCAGTACCGGGATCGTATGTCCCTTCGGCTTTTCGAACAGCAGGGCCGGGCCGCCGGCGCGCAGCACGCGGTCGGCAATCTCGGTCATCTCCAGGTTCGGATCGACTTCGACGCCGATGCGCTTCAGTTCGCCCAGCTGTTCGAGTTGCGCAATGAAATCGCGCAGGTCGCGGTAGATCATCGGGTTGCGCGCAGGGGTGCGCTGCGGGTCAGCTGATGTACTCGAACAGGGTCACCACCTTGGTGACGCCGGCCGTGGTGCGCGCGATCTCGGTTGCGGCCTCGGCCTCGGCCTGGGTGACCAGGCCCATGAGATAGACCACGGCGGACTCGGTCACGACCTTGATCTTGGTGCCGGGCACGCGGTCGTCGCGGAGCAGGCGCGTCTTCACCTTGGTGGTGATCGATACGTCGTTGGCGTCCGACGTCAGCGAGGTCACGCCGGAGATGCTGAGTTCGTTGAACACGGTGCGCACGTCGGGAATGCCCTTCACGACCTCGGCCGCGCGCGCGCGCAGCGCCTCGTCGGGAACCTGGCCGGTGAGCAGAACCTGGCGGTTGTAGCTGGTCGCGGAGATGTTGTCGGTCTTCTGGGGGAGGGCTTCGCGCAGGCTGGTCAGTGCGCGCAGCTCGATTTCCTGGTCGCTGACGTAGACCCCGGCGGTACGACGGTCGAGCGCGACCGAGGTGCCGACAGCGGCGGCGCCGACGACGGCCGTTGCGCAGCCCTGCAACTGGGCGATCGCCAGGCCGGCGAGCGCAAGGGCAATCAGGGAAACGGGGTTCGGTTTGTTCACTCTTCGACTCCTAGTAAGACGCTGTCCACCGCATCGCACAGGCAATGGATGGTCAGCAGATGGATTTCCTGGATGCGCGCCGTGGATTCGGCGGGCACGCACAGGAAGACGTCGGCGTCGGTCATTTGTTCCGCAAGGCCGCCGCCGCTGCGGCCCGTGAGCGCGACGATGTGGATGTTGCGCGCCCGGGCGGCCTGCACCGCCTGCAGCACGCTGGGCGAATTGCCGCTGGTCGAGATCGCCAGCAGTACGTCGCCCGGCTGGCCCAGCGCCTTCACCTGGCGCGCAAAGATCTGGTCGTAGGCGTAGTCGTTGGCGATCGAGGTCAGCGTCGAGGTGTCGGTGGTCAGGGCGAGGGCGGCAAGGCCCGGACGCTCCTGTTCGAACCGGTTGATCATGGTCGCCGCGAAGTGCTGGGCGTCGGCAGCCGAACCGCCGTTGCCGCAGGCGAGGACCTTGTTGCCTTCCGCCAGCGCGTGCACGATCAGGCGGGCGGCATCCTCGATGCCGGGCGCCAGCAGGGCGGAAGCGTCGAGCGCGGACTGTGCGGAGGTCTGGAAATGGCCGAGGATGCGGTCGTTGAGCGGCATGGGCCGGGATTATCCCATATCGTCGAAGGCGTTCTGCAACCAATCCGGTTGGGCGCCGTCTCGCATCGAGACGACGTCGAAGCGGCAAGGCGGCAGCGACTTCAGGGTGCCGAGGTATTGCCGCGCGGCGGCCAGCAGTTTCCGCTGCTTCGCCGGGGTGACGCTGGCGATGCCGTCGCCGAAGTCGCGGCGGTTGCGCAGCCGGACCTCGACGAAGACCAGCGTGTCCCGGTCCCGCATGACGAGGTCGATCTCGCCGAAGCGGCAATGCCAGTTGCGCGCCACCGGTGTCAGTCCCTGTGCGGCGAGGTAGGCTTCGGCGTGCGCTTCGGCAGTCTGGCCCAGCAAGCGTTTCAACATCTGCGACAATGCGGAACATGAACGATGTGCCCCATCATACCCCGCTGCCGCCCGCGCTCTACGTCGTCGCCACGCCCATCGGCAATCTGGGCGACATCACCCTGCGGGCGCTCGATACGCTGACGCGCGTCGAGCACGTCGCGGCGGAGGACACGCGTGTCTCGGGCGCACTGCTGGCGCATTTCGGCATCAGGAAGATCCTCGTCTCCATACGCGAGCACAACGAGCGCGAGGCGGCCGAACGCGTGATCGCGTGGATCGCGGCCGGCGCTTCCGTGGCCTACATGTCGGATGCCGGCACGCCGGCGATCTCCGATCCGGGCGCGCGGCTGGTTGCGGCCGTTCGTGCGGCGGGCCTGCCCGTCGTGCCGGTCCCCGGCGTGGCCGCGGTGACGACGGCGCTGTCCGCGGCCGGCGTCGAATCCGCAACCTGGTTGTTCCAGGGTTTCCTGCCGCCCAAACCGGGTGCGCGCCGTGCCGTGCTGCAATCGTTGACCACCCTGCCGTCTGCGCTCGTGTTCTACGAGGCGCCGCATCGCATCGAGGAAACCCTGGCCGACATGGCCGCGGTGTTCGATGCGGCGCGCCCGGTCACCCTTGCGCGCGAGCTCACCAAGAAATTCGAGTCCATCGTCACCCTGCCGCTGGGCGAGGCAACGGCCTGGCTGGCAGCCGACCCCAATCACGTGCGCGGGGAATTCGTCGTCATCGTGCATGCGCCGCGCGAAGCAGCCGCTGCCGCCGACCCGGAAGCCCTGCGCGTGCTCGACATCCTGGCAGGCGAGTTGCCGCCGACGCTGGCGGCCAAGCTGGCGGCTAAAATCACCGGACGTACCAAGGCCGAGCTCTACCAGATGTCGCTCGCCCATAAACCGACTTCCGACTCATGACCGACACGCTGACCCTCACCCGTCCCGACGACTGGCACATCCATTTCCGTGACGGCGCCGCCATGCAGAGCGTGCTGCCCGACACCGCGCGCGTGTTCGGCCGCGCGATCGCCATGCCCAACCTCAGGCCGCCGGTGCTTGGCGTCGACGATGCAGCCGCCTACCGCGCGCGCCTGCTGGCTGCCGTGCCAGCGGGGTTGCACTTCGAACCGCTGATGACGCTCTACCTTACCGACAACACCCGGCCGGAGGAAATCGTGAAGGCGAAGCAGAGCGGCTTCGTGCATGCGGTGAAGTACTACCCCGCGGGCGCCACGACCAATTCCGATTCCGGGGTCACCGCGCTTCCACGTGCCTACAAGGCCATCGCCGCCATGGAAGAGGTCGGCATGCCGCTGCTGTTGCATGGTGAGGTCGTCGACGCCGACGTCGACGTGTTCGACCGCGAGGCGGTGTTCATCGAACGCCATCTTGTCCGGTTGATGCAGGATTTCCCGCGCCTGAAGATCGTGCTCGAGCACATCACCACCCGGCAGGCGGCGGAGTTCGTGGCGGCCGCGCCGGTCAATGTCGGTGCAACCATCACGGCGCATCACCTGCTGTACAACCGCAACGCCATGTTCAAGGGCGGGATTCGTCCGCACTTCTATTGCCTGCCCGTCATCAAGCGCGAGACGCACCGCCAGGCGCTGGTGGCGGCGGCGATTTCGGGCAGCCCCAAGTTCTTCCTCGGCACCGATTCCGCGCCGCACGCAGTTGGCGCCAAGGAAGCCGCCTGCGGCTGTGCCGGCATCTATACCGCACATGCGGCCCTGGAGCTGTACGCCGAAGCCTTCGAGGACGCTGGCGCGCTCGAGCGGCTGGAAGCCTTCGCCAGTTTCCACGGCGCGGATTTCTACGGCTTGCCGCGCAATGCGGACACGGTCACCCTGCGCCGCGTGCCCTGGGAGGTCCCGGCCAGCCAGGGGCTGGGCGACGCCAGCCTGGTTCCCCTGCGCGCAGGCGAACCGGTGCGCTGGCGCGTGGCCTGACGCGGCGCCGGCAGTCCGGCAAGAAAAACGGCAGACATTTCGTGTCTGCCGTCAGCGGAAGCGAGCCAGCACTTCCAGGAGGCGCGTGGCCTTGCGCCACGCGGAGGAGACTTTAGGGGAACGCTGGTATCGTCGGCTCCATGCCCGAACTCATGGCCTCGGGATGATGCGAGGCGACCAGCCTGCGGATGTCCTCGACCCGCCCTGCGGGGGTGTCGACCATCATCAGGAGGTGACCGGCGGCGATCGCCGATTCGAAGGATTTCAGGCGCGAATTGGGGATGGAACTGGCGACCATGCTGGCGACCCAGGCACCGAAGGCCGCGCCGATCAGCGCCGTGAGCAGAATGGTCACGAGTTCCAGGTCGACGCCGGCGGGCGGAAAGAACACCGCCACCAGGCCCGCGACGATGCCGATGCCGCCGCCAACGGCCAGGCCCGTCTCGGCGCCGTGGACGAAATCGGATTTCTGCAGGATCGAGGCCTCGTTCAGCCCGGACAGCGGCAGGCCATCGCGCGCCATCACATGAATATGCCTGTCCTCGATGCGGGCGAGCAGCAGGGCGTCGCGAATCTGTCGGGCGCTGGGTGCGTCCGGCACCATGAAGTACAAACGTCGTCTCATGATGGCCTCCTGAACGATACGTCCGGATATCCTTTGCTTAGCAAATCGCCCGGGCGAGTCAAGGCGGCATTTATAATGGACGCGGGAAAGTCGGCCAGGCAGCCGCTGCCGCGCAAGCGGGAGAGGAAAGTCCGGGCTCCACAGAGCAGGATGACGGCTAACGGCCGTACGCCGCGAGGCGAGGAACAGGGCCACAGAGACGAGTAAACCCCTTCGGGGGTGGACGTGAAACGCGGTAACCTCCATCCGGAGCAACACCAAATAGGCGGACGATGACGCGGCTCGCCGAGTCCGCGGGTAGGTGGCTCGAACCGGTCAGCAATGACCGGTCTAGAGGAATGGCTGTCCACGACAGAACCCGGCTTATCGGTCGGCTTTCCCACTTCTTATTTATATCAATGGCTTAGGGTTTTTTCCTAAAATCTAGCGAAAAATTAGCCGCTAAGCATCGGTTTTTCCAGAAACTTATCCACATCCCCTGACCACCCCTAAGTCTTTGAGACATAGGGGTTTTTTTGCGTCCGTCGTATTGACCCCCCCAAAACTATCCCCTATAGTGGGTGCAAGTGGTGATTGGTGGGAAGTTGTGGGAGAATTCGCCCCGCCCATCGAGGCCAGATTATTAAAGGAAGAGACATGTTCAGGGGGGTGGCGACAGTCAGTCTGGATAGCAAGAGCCGGCTCGTGGTGCCGGCGCGCTATCGCGACGCCCTTCTGGTGAACGGCGGTGGCCGGGTCGTGGTCACGGCCGATCCCACGCAATGCCTGCTGCTGTATCCCCTGCCCGAATGGGAGCCGATCGAGAAGAAGCTCAACGGGCTGTCCGACTTCAATCCCCGTACCCGCAGTCTCAAGCAACTGCTCGTCGGCTATGCGCACGACATGGACATGGACGGCGCGGGACGCATTCTGCTCCCCCCCATGCTCAGGAAGTTCGCCGAGCTCGACAAGAACGTGGTCATGGTGGGGCAGGGCGGCAAGATCGAGTTGTGGAACGAGTCGCGCTGGGAGGGCAAGGTCGCCCAGGCGCTGGGTTTTGGCGATGACGATGCATTGCCGCCCGAACTGGAGGGCTTCACGTTGTGACGGAGTCCGCCCATGTGCCGGTGCTGGCACAGGAGGCGGTGGCTGCGCTGGCGATCCAACCGGAGGGTGTCTATGTGGATGCCACCTTTGGGCGTGGCGGACACAGCCGCCTGATTCTGGATCGGCTGGGCCCGGGGGGGCGTCTGATCGCGCTGGATCGCGATCCCGACGCCATCCGTGCCGGCGCGGCCCTGACCGACGCGCGGCTCACGCTGGTGCGGCGCGCGTTTTCGAAATTGGAGGCGGTGCTCGAGGAACTGGGCATCGCGCGGGTGAACGGGATTCTGCTGGACATCGGCGTGTCGTCGCCGCAGCTCGACGACGCGACGCGCGGTTTCAGCTTCCGCTTCGATGCGCCGCTCGACATGCGTATGGATCCGGAAGCGGGCGTGTCCGCAGCGGACTGGCTGGCGACGGCGGCAGAGGAGGAGATCAGTGAAGTCATCCGCGACTACGGGGAAGAGCGGTTTGCTCGACCGATTGCGCGCGCGATTGTTGCGGCACGGCAAAAGGAAGCGATCCGCACAACGGGGCAACTTGCGGACCTCATCGCGGCAACCGTCAAAAAGCGCGAGCCGGGGCAGCACCCCGCAACGCGCAGCTTCCAGGCTTTACGGATTCATCTCAACCGCGAGCTCGAAGAATTGAGCGATGTGCTGCCGCAATGCGTTGACAGACTGCTGCCGGGCGGACGCCTGGCGGTGATCAGCTTCCATTCCCTCGAAGATCGCATCGTCAAGCGTTTCATGCGCGACGAGGCGCTGGGCGAGCAGCCGCCTGCGCGCCTGCCGATTCCTGCGTCCATGCTGAAGCCGGGCCGCCTCAGGCTGGTCGGCCGGGCGCAGCACGCCGCCGCCGCCGAGCTGGCGGCCAACCCGCGCGCGCGCAGCGCGGTACTGCGCGTGGCGGAAAGGATGGCGGATTGAGCCGGCTCAATATCGTTCTCGCCTTCGTGCTGATCGGCTGCGCCCTCGCCGTGGTGCAGGCGCAGCATCGTTCGCGTACCTATTTCGTGGAACTGGAACGCCTGAAGAAGGAAGCGCACGCCCTCGACGAGCAATGGGGGCAACTGCAGCTGGAACAGAGCACCTGGGCCAATCCGGCCCGGGTGGATGCGGTGGCGCGCGAACGCCTGGGGCTGGTCGCGCCGTCCCAGGATCGCATCCACGTCGAGACCCGGGCAGACGCGCCATGAACTATCACTCGCGCAAGCTGCTCAAGCTGCATCTCGCGCCCTGGCGCATGGCCACCGTGGCAGGCCTGCTGCTGGGGGGGCTGATCGTCGTGACCGGACGTGCGTTCTACCTGCAGGGACTCAACACCGACTACCTGCAGGGCAAGGGCGACGCGGTCGCCAACCGCAATCTCACCTTGCCGGCGCACCGTGGCCAGGTCACCGACCGCTATGGCCAGCTGCTCGCCATCAGCACCCCGGTCGAGGCGCTGTGGGCGCGGCCGGCCGATCTCCGGCTGTCGGATGCCCAGCGCGCACATCTGGCGCAGGTCCTCGGCATGCCGAAAGGCGAACTGGAAAAGCGCCTGGTCGGCAGGACGCGCGGGGAATTCAACCTGCGCCGCCCGCTGACGCCGGAGCAGGCCGCCGAAGTGGCCGCGATGGGCGCGCCCGGTCTGGTGCTGCGGCGCGAGTTCCGGCGCTACTACCCGGCGGGCGAAGTGGCGGCGCACGTCGTCGGCTTCACCAATATCGACGACGTGGGCCAGGAAGGCGTCGAGCGCGCCTACCAGAACTGGCTGGCCGGCCGCGCCGGCGAACGCCAGGTGCTGCGCGACCGCCACGGTAATACCATCCGCGACCTGGCGCCGATCAAGACCGCGCAGATGGGCGGCAACCTTGCGCTCTCGCTGGATCTCAAGATCCAGTTCATCGCCCATCGCGAGCTTGCGGCCGCGATCGCCCAGCACAAGGCCAAGGGCGGCAGCATCGTCGTGCTCGACGCCAAGACCGGCGAGATTCTCGCGCTGTCGAACCTGCCCGATTTCAACCCCAACAACCGGCGCGACTACCAGCCGGGCCCGATGCGCAACCGGGCGGTGATCGATACCTTCGAGCCAGGTTCGACCGTCAAGCCCTTCGTCGCTGCGGCCGTGCTGGAACGCGGTCTGGTGAACCCGCAGACGGTGATTCCGACCCCGCCGAACTTCAAGGTCGGGCCCAAGCTGGTCCGCGACGAGCATCCCCACGACAGCCTGACCGTCACCGAAATCATCCAGAAATCGAGCAACATCGGCGCCGCCAAGCTGGCGATGATGCTGACGCCGGAGCAGCACTGGTCGGTCCTCAACCGCGCCGGCTTCGGACAGCTGCCGGGCTCGGGTTTCCCGGGAGAGACGGCGGGCCGGCTGCGCGACTACGCGACCTGGAAACCCGTCGAGCAGGCGACCATGGCTTACGGCTACGGCCTGTCGGTGAGTCTGCTGCAACTGGCGCGCGCCTACATGGCCTTCGCCAACGACGGCGAGGTGATGCCGCTGTCCTTCCTCAAGCGCGAGCCGCAGGAAATCGTCGGCGAACGCGTGTTCTCGCCGGCCATCGCACGCGAGGTGCGGACGATGATGGAAGCCGTCACCCAGGAAGGCGGCACCGGCACCCGCACCCGCGTGCCCGGCTACCGCGTCGCCGGCAAGACGGGCACCGCGCACAAGCTGGTCGACGGCCGTTACGCACCCGACCGCTACCTGTCTTCCTTCGTCGGCATGGCGCCGGCGTCGAATCCGCGCCTCATCATCGGCGTGACCATCGACGAACCGTCCGACGGCGTGTATTACGGCGGCAGCGTGGCGGGTCCGGTATTCGCCCAGGTCATGGCCGCCAGCCTGCGCCAGCTCGGGCTGCCGCCGGACGCGCCGGAAACCGAGACGCGCATGACGCAGAATCTCGTCGGCCCGGGCGGAGGCGCGTAATGGCGAAATCGCAAGCCAGAACCCGCACGCCCGCCGCACAGGCCATCCGCGAATCCGTGCCGCATATCCTCGAACGCCTGGGCGTGTCGGTCGACGAACTCGTCAACGACAGCCGCAAGGCGGCGCCCGGCGCAGTGTTCGTCGCCTATCCCGGCGAGACGCGCGACGGTCGCGACTTCATCGCGCAGGCCGTTGCGCAGCGCGTCGACGGCGTGCTGTGGGACGCCGACCACTTCCAGTGGGATCCGGCGCTGCCGGTCGCGAATGCCGGCGTGGTCGACCTGCGCCACCGCATCGGCGAAATCGCCGCGCATGTCTACGGCGAACCTTCGCGCGCCCTGCACATGGTCGGCGTCACCGGTACCAACGGCAAGACTTCCGTGGCGCACTGGCTGGCGCAGGCCTGGACCCGGCTCGGCCGCAAGACCGCGATCATCGGCACCGTGGGCAACGGCTTCCCCGGCGCCCTGACGCCCACGCTCAACACCACGCCAGACGCCATCGCCCTGCAGCAGCGGCTTGCCTTCTACCGGCAGCAGGGTGCAGTCGGCTGCGCGATGGAAGTGTCGTCGCACGGGCTCGCGCAGGGACGCGTCAACGGCACTGCCTTCAGGATTGCCGTGCTCACCAACCTGTCGCGCGACCATCTCGACTACCACGGCGACATGGACAACTATGCCGCCGCCAAGGCGCGCCTGTTCGCCTGGCCGGGGCTCGAGTGGGCCGTGCTCAACGTCGACGATGCCTTCGGCCAGCAGCTGGAAATGGAAACCCGGCCGGCGCGGGTCGCCGGCTATGGCTTCGCGCGCGGTGCCGTGGTGGGCGAGAGTCTGCGCCTGTCGCAGGCCGGCCTGCACCTGAAGCTGCGCACCGACTGGGGCGACGCCGAACTCGATGCGCCGCTGCTGGGCCGCTTCAACGCGGCCAATCTGCTGGCCGTGCTGACCACGCTGCTGGTGTCGGACGTGAAACTGGCGGACGCGTGCGCCGCGCTTGCGCAGATCACGCCGCCGCCGGGTCGCATGGAAATCCTGGGCGGTGGTGCACACCCCCTGGTCGTGGTCGATTACGCGCACACCCCGGATGCGCTCGACAAGGTGCTGGCGACCGTGCGCGAAATCGCGGGCGGCGGGCGTCTGATCTGCGTGTTCGGCTGCGGCGGCAACCGCGACCGCGGCAAGCGCCCCTTGATGGGCGAGGCCGCCAGCAAGGCGGCGGACGAAGTCTGGGTCACCAGCGACAATCCGCGCCACGAGGATCCGCAGGCCATCATCGACGACATTCTCGCCGGCGTGTCTGCCGGGGCCAGGAACGCACTGCGCGTCGAACCCGACCGCGCACGTGCCATCTTCGAGGCGATCGGCGGCGCGCATCAGGGCGACGTCGTCCTGATCGCCGGCAAGGGGCACGAGGATTACCAGGAAATCGCCGGCGAACGCCAGCCATTCTCCGACGTCGCGATGGCGAGGAAGGCGCTGGCCGCATGGACATGAATCTGAAACTGTCCGAAGCCGCGGCCATGCTGGGCGTACCGTTTGCCGGTGCCGAGGCCACTGTGCTGCGCGTCGCCACCGACAGCCGGTCGATCCGTCCGGGCGATCTCTTCGTCGCGCTCCGCGGCGAGAAGTTCGACGGCGGTACGTTCGCGGCACAGGCCCTGCAGCAGGGCGCGGTCGGCGTGGTGCTCGACCGGACGCAGGCCCCCGGCCTTGCGCAGGCCATCCGCGTCGACGATACCCGTCTCGCGCTGGGACGGCTCGCCGCCGCCTGGCGCGCCCGCTTCGACCTGCCGGTGGTCGCCGTCACCGGCAGCAACGGCAAGACCACGGTGAAGGAAATGCTGGCCGCCATCCTGCGCATGGAAACCGGCAGCGCCGACGCCGTGCTGGCCACCGAAGGCAATCTCAACAACGACATCGGCCTGCCGCTCATGCTGCTGCGCCTGCGTCCGGCGCACCAGTTCGCCGTGCTCGAAATGGGCATGAACCACGCCGGCGAAATCGACTACCTTACGCGGCTGGCCCATCCCGACGTGGCGCTGGTCAACAATGCCCTCACGGCGCATATCGGTTTTCTGGGGTCGGTGGAAGCCATCGCGCGCGCCAAGGGCGAAATCTTCAACGGCCTGTCGGATGCCGGCATCGCCGTCTTCAATGCCGACGACCCGCATGCCGGCCTCTGGCGCGCGGCGAATGCGCATCGCAGCATCGTCGATTTCGGCCTGCATCAGGCCGCCACCGTCGGCGGGCGCTGCCGGCCCCTGGCGTTCGGCACGGCGCTGACCGTGGTCCTCCCCGGCGCCGAACTCGACATCGAGCTGCAGGTGCCCGGCGAACACAACGCGATGAACGCGCTCGCCGCCGCCGCCGCCGCGTTCGCGCTCGACGTCAGCCATCGCAGCCTGGTCGGCGGGCTCTCCGGCTTCGCCGGCGTGAAGGGCCGCTTGCAGCGCAAGCCGGCCCTGCATGGCAGCACCATCATCGACGACACCTACAACGCCAATCCCGATTCGGTGAAGGCGGCGCTCGCGGTGCTCGCCCGGCAACCCGGCAAGAAACTCCTGGTGCTGGGCGACATGGGCGAACTGGGGGCGGACGCCGCCGCGATGCATGCGCAGATCGGTCTTGCGGCGCGCGAAGCCGGCGCCGACCGCCTGCTGGCGCTGGGCGAACTGTCGAAGGAAACCGTCGGCGCCTTCGGCGCGGGCGCCATGCATTTCGAACGCATCGAGGAGCTGCTCGCCGAGCTGGAAAACGCCCTCGACGCCGACACCACCGTGCTGGTCAAGGGCTCGCGCTTCATGCAGATGGAGCGGGTGGTCAACAGTTTCATGGAGACGCACTGACATGCTCTTGTGGCTATTCCAACATCTCGGCCAGGATGTGCGGGCGTTCAATGTCTTCAGCTACCTGACGCTGCGCGCCGTGCTCGCCACCCTGACGGCGCTGACAATCTCCTTCATCGTCGGCCCCGCCGTCATCCGCAAGCTCACGCAGCTGAAGATCGGCCAGTCGGTGCGTACCGACGGTCCGCAGACGCACCTGGTGAAAGCCGGTACGCCGACCATGGGCGGCGCACTGATCCTCGTTTCGGTCGCCGTCACCACCTTGCTGTGGGCGGACCTCACCAACGCGTATGTCTGGATCGCGCTCGCCACCCTGCTCGGCTTCGGCGTCATCGGCTGGGTCGACGACTGGCGCAAGGTGGTGGAAAAGAACTCGCGCGGCCTGCCGTCGCGCTGGAAGTATTTCTGGCAGTCGGTCATCGGGCTCGCCGTCGCGGTGTACCTGTGGCAGAGCGCCAGCCTGCCCGCCCACACCGAACTCATCATTCCCTTCGCCAAGCACGCCACGCTTGCCCTGCCGGCGGCAGGCTTCATCGCCCTGACCTATTTCGTCATCGTCGGCGCCTCCAACGCGGTCAACCTTACCGACGGGCTCGACGGGCTGGCCATCCTGCCGACCGTGATGGTCGCCTCGGCGCTGGCGATCTTCGCCTACGTCGCCGGCAACGCGGTGTTTTCCCGCTATCTGGGGCTGCCGCATATCCCGGGCGCCGGCGAGCTCGCCGTGTTCTGCGCCGCGATGGCCGGCGCGGGCCTCGCCTTCCTGTGGTTCAACGCCTACCCGGCCGAGGTCTTCATGGGCGACGTCGGCGCACTGGCGCTCGGTGCGGCGCTGGGCGTCGTCGCCGTCATCGTGCGTCAGGAAATCATCCTGTTCATCATGTGCGGCGTGTTCGTGATGGAAACCCTGTCGGTGATGATCCAGGTCGCCTCGTTCAAGCTCACCGGCAAGCGCGTGTTCCGCATGGCGCCCATTCACCACCACTATGAATTGAAGGGCTGGAAAGAGAACCAGGTGGTGGTGCGGTTCTGGATCATCTCGATGATGCTGGTGCTCATCGGACTCGCGAGCCTCAAGATCCGATGAACTACGACAGCCTGCAGCTTTCCGGCAAGAAGGTCCTGGTGCTTGGTCTGGGCGACACCGGCCTGTCGTGCGCGCGCTGGCTGGTGGCGCGCGGCGCCGAGGTAAGCGTGGCCGACAGCCGCGCCGCGCCACCGAATGCGGGTCGCCTGGCTGAACTGCTGCCGCAGGTGACGCTGCACGCCGGGCCGTTCGAGGCCGAACGGCTGGCGGCGGCCGAACTGCTGGTGGTCAGCCCCGGCGTGCCACTCGCCGACCCGGCCGTGGCCCACGCCGTCGCCGCGGGCGTCGAGGCGGTCGGCGATGTCGAGCTGTTTGCGCGCGCGCTGCGTGCGCTCAACGCCCAGCGCGCGCATCCCATGCGGGTGATCGCCATCACCGGCAGCAACGGCAAGAGCACCGTCACCGCGATGTGCGGCGACATGTGCCGCATGGCCGGCCTGGAAACCTGCGTGGCCGGCAACATCGGGCTGCCCGTGCTCGACGCGCTGATCGAGATCGAACAGGGTTACGCGAGCGCGCCGCAGGTCTGGGTGCTGGAGCTGTCTTCGTTCCAGCTGGAAACGACGTCCAGCCTCGACGCCGCTGCCGCCACCGTGCTCAATCTGTCGGAAGACCACATGGACCGCTATGCCGACATGGCGGCCTACGCTGCGGCCAAGGCGCGCATCTTCAGTGGCAACGGCGTGCAGGTGCTGAACCGCGACGATGCGCGGTCGATGGCGATGGCACAGCCGGGACGGCACGTCGTGAGCTTTGGCCTCGACCGCTGTCCGAAGGGCGAGAATTTCGGCCTCTGCGAGGACGAACTGTGCCTGGGCGGCGACATGCTGATGCCGATTGCGGCCTTGCCGGTGGCCGGCCTGCACAATGCGGCCAATGCGCTGGCGGCGCTGGCGCTCACGCGTGCGCTCGAGCTGCCGATGGAGGCGCTGTTGCGCGGACTGGCACACTTCCAGGGCCTGCCGCATCGGGTGGAAAAGGTGGCCGAGATCGAAGGCGTCACCTATTACGACGATTCCAAGGGCACCAACGTCGGTGCCACCGAAGCGGCGCTCTACGGCATGGGCGACAGAAAGGCCGTGGTCATTCTCGGCGGCGACGGCAAGGGGCAGGATTTCGCCCCGCTGAAGGCGGCGGTCGAGGCCAACGCGCGCGCCGTGCTGCTGATCGGCCGCGATGCGCCGCTGATCGAAAGCGCCATCGCCGGCAGCGGCATCCCCACGTATGCCGCCGCCACCCTGCCGCAAGCGGTCGCGTCCGCCCAGCGGCTGGCGCATCCGGGCGATGCCGTGCTGCTGTCGCCCGCCTGCGCCAGTTTCGACATGTTCCGCAACTACACGCATCGCGCCGAGGTCTTCGTCGAGGCCGTGAAAAAACTGGCAGCGGAAAGGGGGCAGGCCTGATGCTGTATACCGCCCGCGCACCCAAGCCCAGCGCCGAACTCGATTTCGGCCTGCTGTGGCTGGCGCTGGGCCTGCTCGCCGTCGGCCTGGTCATGGTGTATTCCGCGTCCATCGCCATCGCCGAGGCGGCGCGCTACACCGGCCACAACGGCAGCTATTACCTGATCCGGCAGGGCATCTTCATCGCGATGGGGATCGGGGTCGGCCTCGCCGCCTTCCAGGTTCCGATGCGTGTCTGGCAACAGGCCGCGCCCTATCTATTCATGGGCGGCCTGCTGCTGCTGCTGGTGGTGCTGATCCCGCACATCGGGCGCGAGGTCAACGGCAGCCGGCGCTGGATTCCGCTCGGCTTCGCCAACCTGCAGCCCTCCGAACTGATGAAATTTCTGGCGGTGCTGTACGCCGCCGACTACACCACGCGCAAGGCCGCCTTCATGCACGACCTGAAGAAAGGCTTCCTGCCGATGGCGGGCGTGATGATGCTGACCGGCGCCCTCCTGCTGCAGGAACCCGACTTCGGCGCCTTCGTCGTGATCATTTCGATCGCCATGGGCACCCTCTTTCTTGGCGGCCTCAACTGGAAGGTGTTCGCCGGGCTGGTCGCGGTGCTGGTGGTCGGTTTCGTGCTGCTGATCGTGACCTCGCCCTATCGCCTGCAGCGCGTGCTCGGCTTCATGGACCCCTTTGCCGATCCCTACGGCAAGGGCTATCAGCTGTCGCACGCGCTGATCGCCTTCGGGCGCGGCGAGTGGTTCGGCCTGGGCCTCGGCGGCAGCATCGAGAAACTGTTCTACCTGCCGGAAGCCCATACCGATTTCCTGCTTGCCGTGATCGCCGAGGAATTCGGCTTCGTCGGCGTGCTGGCAGTGGTGGCCCTGTTCGGCTGGCTCATCGCCAAGGCCTTTCTCATCGGCCGTCGCGCGGCGCAGCTCGAACGCAATTTCTGCGCGCTGGTCGCGCAGGGCATCGGCATCTGGCTGGGCGTGCAGTCGCTCATCAACATGGGCGTGAACGTGGGCCTGCTGCCGACCAAGGGCCTGACCCTGCCCTTCCTGTCCTTCGGCGGCAGCGGCATCGTCGCCAACTGCCTGGCCGTCGCGGTGCTGCTGCGCATCGACTGGGAGCACCGGCAGATGATGCGGGGGAAAACTTTCTGATGGCCACGGCGAACCGTACCCTCATGGTCATGGCCGGCGGCACAGGCGGCCACGTCTATCCGGCGCTCGCGGTGGCCGACGCCCTGCGCGCGCGCGGCTGGGACGTGTTCTGGCTGGGCACGCGCGCCGGGCTGGAGGCGCGCGTGGTGCCTGCCGCCGGCATCGACATGGAATGGGTCGGCATGGGCGGCGTACGCGGCAAGGGCGTGCTGAAGAAAGTGCTGCTGCCGGCCGTGCTGCTGGGCGCCTTCTGGCAGAGCCTGCGCACCATCCTGCGGCGGCGGCCTGACGTGGTGCTGGGCATGGGCGGCTACACCGCATTTCCCGGCGGCATGATGGCGAGCCTGCTGAACCGGCCCCTGGTCGTTCACGAACAGAATTCCATCGGTGGCCTGACCAATCGCGTGCTCGCCTGCCTCGCCGATCGCGTGCTGGTCGCCTTTCCTGCCGCCTTCACGCATGCCGGCGACCGGCCGATTCCGTGTCGCAGGGCGGCGACCGAATGGGTGGGCAATCCGGTGCGCGCCGCCATCGCCGATACGGCCGCGCACGACCGCGCGACGCGCAGCGGCCCGCTGCGCCTGCTGGTCGTCGGCGGCAGCCTCGGCGCGACCGCCCTCAACGACCTGGTGCCCCGCGCGCTTGCGCTGCTGCCACCCGGGCAACGCCCCGTCGTCGTCCACCAGTCCGGCCGCCAGCATGTCGAGAACCTGCGCGCGAACTACGCGGCCGCCGGTGTCGAGGCCGATGTGCGCGACTACATCGAGGACATGGCGACCGAGTACGGTGCCTGCGATTTCGCCATCTGCCGTGCCGGCGCGATGACCGTCGCCGAACTCGCCTGCGCGGGCGTGCCGGCCGTGCTCGTGCCCTTCCCGTTCGCGGTCGACGATCACCAGTCCGGCAACGCCGCCTTCCTGTCCGACGCCGGCGCGGCCTGGCTGATGCAGCAGAAGGACCTGACGGCCGAGAAACTCGCCGCGCTGATCGGCGGGCTCGACCGCACGACGCTCGCCGCCATGTCCGACAAGGCGCGTGCGCTGGCCAAACCTGATGCGACCGCACGGGTCGCGGATATCTGCGAGGGGCTGGCGAAATGAGGCACGCAGTCAAACAGATCCATTTCGTCGGCGTGGTCGCCGCGAGCAGGGAGCAGGGTTCCCGCTTGCGGGATGCGACCGGCCGCGCGGGGCGCCGGATGCCGACGCCGGATGCCTGCCGGGGAGGGCGCGGCTGATGCGGCACGCGGTCAAGCAGATCCATTTCGTCGGCATCGGCGGCGTCGGCATGAGCGGCATCGCCGAGGTGCTGCTGAACCTGGGCTACGCCGTGTCGGGCTCCGATCTCGCCGACAACGC
>WBZX01000046.1_pt1 | contig 107725 bp, 95 predicted proteins | sample 5204211 | NCBI WGS metagenome assembly WBZX01 (sample SAMN12344362, study PRJNA552823) | activated sludge metagenome | biome: Activated sludge suspended growth; feature: Nitrification reactor; material: Wastewater; isolation source: activated sludge from nitrification reactor of wastewater... | reverse complement strand
TCGGTTCATGATGCTGCTCCTGTTGAAGTCCGAGGCGGATTGCCTCGGCCAACAACATCGCAGAACCAGCAGCGCGACGAGCAGCGACAACGATGCCGGAGCGCTTACCGCGATAGCGGTTTAGTCCTCTGGCCGATTGCAGTCGATCCCCAGTCAGCGCAGCTGCTCAGGCGACCACCGCCAGCACCGCCTCCACCGGCACCAGCTGCTTCGCCGCAAACACCTGCGCCGCCGTGGCCTCGCCGTGCGGGCCCAGCAGCTTCTCGGCCCAGGCGGCCACCAGGCCCGCGTCCACCGCGTGCGGGGCAAAGCCCAGGCGGGCGCTCACGCGCGCCACGCGGGCCGTGGGCACGCCGGCCGCGCGCAGGGCCTGCACGAAGCCGGTGGCGGCCACGCCCTTGCGGAAGGCGCGCAGGTTGGCATGCACGATGCGCTCGCCCTTGGGCTCGAACAGGGCCTGCAGCTGGGCCTCAACGGTGGCCAGCGGGATGGGCAGCAGCGGCGCGGCCGCGCCCAGCACCACGGTGTTCTGCGCCTTCACCGTGCCGGCAGCGTGGGCCAGGCGGGTGGCGTCCACGGCCACCAGGTGGGGGGCCGAGAACAGCACGTTCAGCAGGGCCTCGTGGTCGGGGTAGTTGTCGATGTTGACCAGGGGGGTCACATCCGTCACCACCATGCCGTCGGGGCGCAGCAGGCCGGTGTAGCGCAGCGCTTCCAGCGGCTCCACGGCGGCAATGAGGCTGGCGGTGCCGGCGGCGATGAGGTCGCTGGCCACAGGCGAATCCGAAAGGCGCACAAAGGCCGAGACGGCCCCGCCGCGCTGGGCCATGCCGTGCACTTCGCTTTGCTTGAGCAGCAGGCCGGCGGCGTGGGCCGCGTGGTCCAGCACCCAGGCGATGCTGAGCACACCCTGGCCGCCCACGCCGGCCAACACGAGGTCGTAGTTCATGCGGCAACCTCGCCCTTGGCGTGCTTGAGCGCCTTGATCTCCTTGGCGTAGGTGACGCAGGCGCGGCGCGCGATGATGACCGAGAGGCCTTCGTAGGCCAGCTCGTGTCGGATGACGGACACGGTGTGGGCTTTCTTGTGGTGCGTGGGCTCCACCACGCGGATGTGCTCGCGCGGCACGCCCAGGCCGGCCACCAGGTTCACCACCTGTTCGTCGGTGGCCTGAGTGGGCTGGCCGCCGGTCATGGCGACGATGGCGTTGTCGAGGATGATGACCTTGATGTTGGCGTTGCAGTTCACGGCGTCGAGCAACGGGGCCATGCCCGAGTGGGTGAAGGTGCCGTCGCCGATCACGCACAGCGCGGGCGTCATGCCGGCGTGGGCCGCGCCGATGGCCATGCCGATGGACGAGCCCATGCACAGGCAGGAGTGGATGGCGTGCAGCGGCGCCAGCGTGCCCAGCGAGTAGCAGCCGATGTCGCCCATCACGCGCACGCCTTCGCCCAGCTCGGCGATGGCCTCCTTGATGGCGATGTAGCTGTCGGTGTGCGGGCACTTGTCGCACAGGCTGGGCGGGCGGCCCACCAGCACCTCGGCCAGGCCGGGCAGTTGCAGCGCGGGGGCGATGGGCAGTCCGAAGCAACGGCGGACGGCGTCCTGGCTCAGCTCACCCATGCGCGGCAGCGCGCCAGTGAGCTTGCCCAGGATGCGGCGCTCGCGCATCAGGCCCAGCGCGCTCACGTAGCGCTCGATGAAGGGGTAGCCCTCTTCCACCACGTGCACCTCGCTCGACGCATCCAGCAGGCTGCGGATTTTGGCCACCGGCAGCGGGTAGACGGCGATGCGCAGCACGTTGTAGCCGGCCAGGCGCTCGGCCCCCAGCGCTTCCAGCAGGTAGTTCCAGGCGATGCCACTCACCAGGATGCCGGGGCGGCCTTCGCCTGCCAGGGTGAGCGGGTTGGCGGCGCTCTCGGTGCTCCACTGCTGCAGCGCGGCCTGCTTGTCCACCAGAGCGGCGTAGGCCTTGCGCGCGTTGGCAGGGATGAGGGTGAAGCGGTCGGGGTCGGGCACCCAGTTCGCATCGTTGGGGGCGCGGCGCGCGCTGGCGCGCACCGCCGCGCGGCTGTGCGCCAGGCGGGTGACCAGGCGCAGCATCACCGGCAGCTGCAAGCGCTCGGAGAGCTCGAAGGCCTCGCGCGTGAAGTCGTAGCACTGCTGCTGGTCGGCCGGCTCCAGGCAGGGCAGCATCGCAAAGTCGGCAAAGTGGCGCGAATCCTGTTCGTTCTGCGAGCTGTGCATGCCGGGGTCGTCGGCCACCACCACCACCAGGCCGCCGTGCGCGCCCGACACGGCCCCATTCATGAAGGGGTCGGCCGCCACGTTCAGGCCCACGTGCTTCATGGCCACGAGGGCGCGCTTGCCGGCGTACGACACACCCACGCCTTCCTCCAGCGCCACCTTCTCGTTGGTGGACCACAGGCCCTGCACCGGCAGGCCCAGGGCCTTGGCCTGGGTCTGGATGGTCTGGAAGATCTCGGTGGAGGGGGTACCCGGGTAGGCATAGGCGGCACTGATGCCGGCGTCGATGGCGCCACGGGCCACGGCTTCGTCGCCAAGGAGGATTTGTTCGGCGGGGTCTTGGGTGCGGGCGTCCGGTTCGGCGGGGTTGTGCATGCGGCGGGCTCCAGTGGGCAGCCGGGCATGTTCAGATGTGGCGGGCTGGCGGGGCTTGATGCACAGCAAGGCCGATCGTTGAGCGCAGCGGCCCACCCCGTCATTCCCGCGCAGGCGGGAATGACGAAACGCCTCACCCCACGAACAGCATCGCCGGGTGCTCCAGCATCTGGCGCACGCGCTGGATGTAGGCGGCGGCCACGGCGCCGTCCACCACGCGGTGGTCGAACGAGGACGAGAGGTTCATCATCTGGCGCACCTCCACCGCCGTGCCGCGCACCACCGGCCGGGCCACGATGCGGTTGACGCCGACGATGGCCACCTCGGGGTGGTTGATGACCGGCGTCGAGGCGATGCCGCCGAGCTTGCCCAGGCTGGTGACGGTGAGGGTGGAGCCGGTGAGGTCATCGCGCGTGGCCTGGCCGGCGCGGGCGCTGGCGGCCAGGCGCGCCACGGCGGCCGACACCTGCCACAGGTCCAGCGTCTGGGCTTGGCGCAGCACCGGCACCAGCAGGCCGGCGTCGGTCTGTGTGGCCACGCCCAGGTGCACGGCGTCATGCAGGGTGAGCACGCCGGCCTCGTCGTCGAAACGGGCGTTGACCTGCGGGAATTCGGCCACCGCCCGCACCACCGCGCGCAGGATGAACACCAGCGGCGAGAGCTCGCCCCGCGTGGCGCCGTGCTGTCGGTTGAGCTCGTCGCGCAGCGCCACGAGCTCGGTCATGTCCACCTCTTCCACGTAGGTGAAGTGCGGGATGTGGCGCTTGGCGGCCTGCATCTTCTGCGCGATCTGGCGGCGCAGGCCGATGAGCTTGACCTCGTGCGTGGCATCGGTGGCCTGGCCCTGCGGCTCGCCACGCGCGGTGGGCCGGGCGCGGTCCAGGTCGGCGTGCAGGATGCGGCCTTCGGGGCCGCTGCCTTGCAGCTCGGACAAGGCGATGCCCAGGGCTTGCGCTCGGGCCCGCACGGCGGGTGCAGCCAGCACGTGGGCTGGGCTGGGGGATGCGGCCCGTGCGGCCTGGGAAGGTGACGCTGCCGGCACCGGCACCGGGGCAGTCGCCGCTGCGGGTGCGATGGCTGGCGCAACGGCGGGTGCGGTGACCTGTGCGGCAGCGGCGGCCGTGCTGGGGGATGGCACGGCGGGCGCCTCGGCCTGGTCGCCCTCGATGCGGATCAGCTCCGCCCCCACGGCCAGCAGTTGACCCACCTCGCCGCCCAGCGCCACCACCCGGCCGGCCACCGAGCACGGGATTTCCACCGAGGCCTTGTCGGTCATCACGTCGCAGAGCACCTGGTCTTCGACCACTTGGTCGCCGGGCTGCACATGCCAGGCCACCAGCTCCACCTCGGCAATGCCTTCGCCCAGATCGGGCATGCGGATGACGTGAACGCTCATGTCAGCCCCCCATCACCTTCTTGTAGGCCCGGCCCACGCGCTCAGGGCCGGGGAAGTAGGCCCACTCCAGCGCGTGGGGGTAGGGCGTGTCGTAGCCGGCCACGCGCTCGATCGGCGCTTCGAGGTGGAAGAAGCAGTGCTCCTGCACCAGCGCCACCAGCTCGGCGCCAAAGCCGCTGGTGCGCGTGGCCTCGTGCAGCACCACGCAGCGGCCGGTCTTGCGCACCGAGGCGGTGATGGTGGGCAGGTCCAGCGGCCACAGGCTGCGCAGGTCGATGACCTCGGCGTCCACACCGGTCTCACGCGCCGCAGCCTGCGCCACCCAGACCATGGTGCCGTAGGTCAGCACGGTCAGGTCGGCCCCGGCGCGCACCACGGCGGCCGATTCCAGTGGCACGCGGTAGTGGCCCTCGGGCACCTCGCTGCTGGCGTGGGTGGACCAGGGCACCACAGGCTGGTCGTGGTGGCCGTCGAAGGGGCCGTTGTAGATGCGCTTGGGTTCGAGAAAGATCACCGGGTCGTCGCACTCGATGGCGGCAATCAGCAGGCCCTTGGCGTCATAGGGGTTGCTGGGCATCACAGTGCGCAAGCCGCACACATGGGTGAACAGGGCCTCGGGGCTCTGGCTGTGCGTCTGCCCGCCGTAGATGCCGCCACCGCAGGGCATGCGCACGACGAGTGGGGCGGTGAAGTCGCCGGCCGAGCGGTAGCGCAGGCGGGCCGCCTCCGAAACGATCTGGTCGGAAGCCGGGTAGAAGTAGTCGGCGAACTGCACCTCCACCACCGGGCGCAGCCCGTAGGCCGCCATGCCGATGGCCGTGCCGACGATGCCGCCCTCGGCGATGGGCGCGTCGAACACGCGCTGCTTGCCATGCTTGGCCTGCAGGCCTTCGGTGCAGCGGAACACACCGCCGAAGTAGCCCACGTCCTCGCCGAACACCACCACGTTCGGGTCGCGCTCCAGCATCACGTCCATGGCCGAGCGCAGGGCCTGGATCATGGTCATCGTGGTCATGTTGCCCCCTTGACGCTGCGCGTCTTCCCCCCGAGGGGGAGCGAGCACCTTCGGAGCGGCCGTGCGGTACTCATGCCACGCCCCCTTGTTCAGCGGCCTGGCGCATCTGCTCGTGCAGGTGCGGGGGCATGTCCTTGTAGACGTCCTCGAACATGCTGGCCAGCGGCGGGATGTGGCCGTCCAGCACCGAGCCGTATTGCAGCGCCTCCTTCAGCGCGGCCGACATCTCGGCCTCCAGTGCCTGCTGGGTCTGCACATGCTCGGCTTCGGACCAGGCCCCCAGCGCGATCAGGTGTTGCTTCAGCCGGGCCACCGGGTCGCCCAGTGGGAAGTGCTGCCAGTCGTCGGCGGGGCGGTAGCGGGTGGGGTCGTCCGAGGTGGAGTGGGCGCCGGCCCGGTAGGTGACCCACTCGATCAGCGTCGGGCCCAGGTTGCGCCGCGCGCGCTCGGCCGCCCAGCGCGAGGCCGCCAGCACGGCCAGGAAGTCGTTGCCGTCCACCCGCAGCGAGGCGATGCCCGCGCCCACGCCGCGCGCCGCGAAGGTGGTGCCCTCGCCGCCGGCAATGGCCTGGAAGGTGGAGATGGCCCACTGGTTGTTGACCACGTTCAGGATCACCGGCGCCCGGTAGACGTGGGCGAAGGTCAGGGCATTGTGAAAGTCGGCCTCGGCGGTGGAGCCGTCACCGATCCAGCCCGAAGCGATCTTGCTGTCGCCTCGGATGGCCGAGGCCATGGCCCAGCCCACGGCCTGCACGAACTGCGTGGCCAGGTTGCCCGAGATCGAGAAGAAGCCGGCGCGCTTGTACGAGTACATCACCGGCAGCTGGCGGCCGCGGATCGGGTCGCGCTCGTTGCTCAGCAACTGGCACATCAACTCCACCACCGAGATGTCGTCGCGGGCCAGCAGCAGGCCCTGCTGCCGGTAGGTGGGGAAGCACATGTCGCCCTCGCGCAGCGCCTGGGCATGGGCCACGGCGATGGCCTCTTCGCCCAGGCTTTGCATGTAGAACGAGATCTTCTTCTGCCGCTGCGCGATCAGCATGCGGGCGTCGAAGGCGCGGGTGCGCAGCATGGCTCGCAAGCCCTGGCGCAGCGTGGCCACGTCCACCTGCGGGGCCCAGGGCCCCACCGCACGGCCGGTGTCGTCGAGCACGCGGACCAGCTTCCAGGCCATGGTGCCGGTGTGCGCGGGGGTGATGTCCACCGCCGGCCGCGGCACCTCACCGGCGGCCGAGACGCGCAGGTAGGAAAAATCGGTGGCCTGCCCCGGCCGGCCGGTGGGCTCGGGCACGTGCAGGCTCAGGCCCGGGTGGGGCATTGAAGGCGGGGCGGTCATCTCGCGCTTCCTTGGCCGCCGGGTGGACGGCCCTGCGGCGATTCTGGCCCCAACCAGGCCCGCCGCGCCAGCCTCGGATCAACCCAGGGCCACGTACACCCGGCCCGCTTCGATGCGCACCGGCCAGGTCTTGAGCGGCTCGTAGGCGGGTGCGCACAGGGGCGTGCCGTCGCGCAGGTCGAAACGGCCCTGGTGCAGCGGGCACTCCACCTCGTGGCCTTCCACAAAACCCTCGCAAAGACGCGCGTCGCCGTGCGTGCACATGGGGGCGGTGGCAAACACCTCGTCGCCCACACGGAACAGCGCCACGGCCTGGCCAGCGGCCTGCACCTCCAGGCCCACGCCGTCCCACAGCTCGTCCACCGCGGCCAGGTCGGACCAGTTGTTCAGGGTGGCGTCGCTCATATCGGGTAGATCAAAGAGTTGGGGATCATTTCGCTGTCAAAGACGCACAGCCGCTCGGCGAACTTGAGGCCTTCGGATGTGCGCACGATGCGGTCGAGGTAGCGGCCCACGCTGAACACGCTGCTCAGGCCCGAGAGCTTGGTGCGGAACACCGCGTAGTTGGCCTCGCAGCGCAGCACGCCGCCCTCATCGCCCAGCAGCAGCGGCTGGCCCACCACGTGGCGCTGGTAGTAGGGGTCGTGGAACAGCGTCTCGCGGATGGCGTAGACGCGGTCCTTCAGCATGGCCTGGCTGTCAAACGCCAGCGTGGCCAGCGGCAGGCCGCGCTCATGGTTCTCGCGCGGGATGATCTTGTAGACGCAGTCCTCGGTGAACAGCGCCACCCAGGCGTCCCAGTCGGCGCTGTCCACGGCCGCCGCGTAGCGGGCGTGCAACTGCGTCACTTCATGGGCGACCTCGAACAAGTTGTCGGCGTTCATTGCGGCGCCTCCATCACTTCGCGCCAGTAGCGGTACATGCCGCGAATCAGCGTCTCGGTGACCATGTGGTCGGTCTCGCCCACTTCGCGGCCGCCCAGCTCGGCCACGGCGCGGTGGCCGGGCTTGCTCTCAAAACCCTGCTGCGAGAACTCGATCACCTCGCCATCGTCGGCCGAGACGAAACCGGCCGGGCCGAAGAGGTTGGCCTGGCGCAGGCGGCGCGCGGTCATCTCGTCGCTGTCGTCCTCGAAGCCGAAGTGCGTCCACTCGAAGTTGAAGGCGCCGTGGCCGTCGGGCACGATCTGGCGCGTGGAGACGCTGTTCACCTGCTGCTGCAGGATGACGCTGGGGAAGACCGTCGTCATCACGGCGGTGGGGCCTTGCCACCAAGGCTCGGGCACGATGTCGAGGAAGCGCGGGTCGTGCAGGTGCATGCTCTCCTTGAAGCTGGCCACGTTGGTCACCTGCTCGGCCTTGCCGCCCTGGCCGCGGGTGGAGATCATCGCCGCGTGGCGGTGGTGGGCGTCCATCTTCAGCGCCGATTCGTTGTCGGCACGCCAGAGCCCGAAGGTGACGAACCAGGTGTGCAGCAGGCCGGGGTGGTAGGGGTCCTTGATGTTCTCCTGCATCAGCTTCCAGTTGCCGGGAATGCGCTGGCGGTTGTAGCCCAGCAGCCTCAACTTGCGGCCGTTGAACAGCCGGTCGTAGTAGCCCAGGATGGTGGGGCCCAGGTAGTCCTCGAAGGGCTCCACATTCGGGTCGAACGACGCAAACACCGCACCGCCGCGCGTGGCCACCTTCAATTTGGTGAGGCCATGGTCAGCCGGGTTGAAGTCGGCCGGCATGCCGCCGTTCACCTTGCCGCCCTGGCGCACGCCGCGCCGGAAGGGCACGCCTTGCAGATCGCCTTTGAGCGAGTAGTTCCACTGGTGGTAGGGACAGACGAAGTCTTTGCGGTTGCCGTGGCGCTCGCGGCAGAAACGCATGCCGCGGTGGGCGCAGACGTTCTCCACCACATGCACGTCGCCGTCGGCGCCGCGGGTGAGGATGACCGAGCGCTCGCCAATGCTGGTGCGCTTGTAGTCGCCCGCATTGGGCACCTCGGCCTCCAGGCCCACGTAGCACCAGTGGCCCTTGTAGAAGAACCTGTCCAGCTCGCGCTGGTGCAGCTGCGCGTCGGTGTAGACGCCGAACGGGATGCGGTGCGTGCCGTCGGTTTCCCAGGTGGGCAGGGTGAGGGGAGCGGTCATGGGCGTTGGGCTGCGCTGTGCGAGAGGCGCCGATCATGACCAAGCGCCGGCCATCAGCCAATAGAATCAGGCTGATACAGCACATCACCAAGGTGAATACAGCGTGCCCGGCCTTCAACTGCACCAGATCGACCTGAACCTGTTGGTGGTGTTCCAGCAGCTGATGGCCCAACGCCAGGTGTCGCGCACCGCCGCGCTGATGGGCGTCTCGCAGCCGGCCATCAGCAATGCGCTGGCCCGGCTGCGCACGCTGCTGGACGACCCGCTGTTCGTGCGCACCCCCGCCGGCATGCAACCCACGCCGCGCGCGCTGGCGCTGGCCGAGCCGGTGGCCCAGGCGCTGGCGCAACTGCATGGCGCGCTGAACCAGGGCGAGGCGTTTGACCCAGCCCGCAGCGAGCGGCAGTTCCAGATCGGCATGACCGACATCGGCGAGATCTACTTCCTGCCCTGGCTGGTGGCCACGCTGGCCGAGCGGGCGCCCGGCATCACGCTGAGCACGCTGCGCAACACGGCGGTGAACCTGCAGGAGGAGATGGCCAACGGCCATGTGGACTTGGCCATCGGCCTGCTGCCGCAGCTGAAGGGCGGCTTTTTCAAGCGCCAGCTGTTCACCCAGCGCTATGTCTGCCTGATGCGCCAGGGCCACCCGCTGGCCGCGCGCCGCACCCTCACCGAAGCCGCCTACGCCGCGGCCGAGCACGTGCTGGTGGTGGCCCAGGGCACGGGGCACGGCCAGGTGGACGAACTGCTGGCCAAGCGCGGCCTGCGCCGCCAGGTGCGACTGACGGTGCCGCACTTCGTGGCCATGGGCCACCTGCTGAGCCAGACCGACCTGCTGGCCACCGTGCCCGAACGCCTGGCGCAGGCCCTGCTTGAACCCTTCGGCCTCGTCGCAAAGCCAACACCGGTGGCGCTGCCCGAGGCCAGCATCAGCGTGTTCTGGCACGCCCGCCAGCACAAGGACGCCGCCAACCGCTGGCTGCGCGCATTGGCTTTCGAGCGCTTTGGCGCGGCATGAACACCTGCTCGCCTTCGCCGCCCCTCCTTCGCCGTCAGCAGCCTCCCGGGCCCATCCGGCACTCATGCGCCTGGCCCTGCAGCCCTGTCAGGCGTGGGTTGGCGCCTTTGCCGTGGGCAGCCACAGCGTGACGGTGGTGCCCACGCCGAACTCGCTCTGCACCTCGGCCTTGCCACCGTGCAGCTCGATGATTTCCTTCACGATGGCCATGCCCAGACCGGTGCCGGGCACATTGCCCGAGGCATCGGCCCGGTAGAAGCGCTCCCACACGCGGGCCAGTTGCTCGGGCGACATGCCGATGCCGTGGTCGCTCACGCGGATGCCCACGCGCGGCCCCACGTTGCCCGGGCCGCTGGCCTCACCCGTCACCAGGCACACCTCCACCGCGCCACCGGTGGAGTACTTGAAGGCGTTGGAAAGGATGTTGCCCACCGCGCGCTTGAGTTTGTTGTCGTCGGCGCGCACCCAGCGTGGGGTGTAGGGCAGGTCCAGCACCGCCGGCTCGCGGCCCTCGGGCACCTTGTAGTCGGCCACCACGGCGCGCACCAGGGCGCCTGCGTCCAGGCTGACGAACTCGAAGTCTTCGCCCCGGCGGGCGTCGATGCGCACCAGGTCCAGCAACTCGTTGATGATGGCCGTCATCAGCAGCGACTGGCGGTGGATGACGTCGAGCATGTCCTGGCGCCGCTCGTCGCTCATCTTGCGCGTGCGCAGCAGCTCGGTGAAGCCGAAGATGCTGGCCATGGGGGTGCGCAGCTCGTGCGCCGCGTGCGAGAGGAACTCGCTCTTCATGCGGTCCACCTCGGCCTCGTGGGTGACGTCGCGGAAGAAGAGGATGCGCGAGACGTTCTCGCCGTCGGCCACGCGCAGGCGCACGTCCAGCACGCGGTGGCCCGGGCCCTTGAGCTCAACGAGCAGGCGCTCGGGGTGTTCGGGGTCCGCCGCATGGGGCGGCGCGTCCAGGCCCTCGCCGTCCAGCGGCATGTGGGCGGTGTGGGTGGGGGTGAGCGTACCCACGCCCGCGAAGGGCGTGTTCGCCAGACACAGGCTGTCCAGCCGGGCCGAGAACTCGGGCTCGCTCAGGCCCACGGCCTCGCCGAACGCCGGGCCCACCATGCGTGGGAAGGCCGGGCTGGCGTAGGTGACGTGGCCACTGCCGTCGAACGAAACAAAGCCATCGGGGCTGAGGTCAAAGATGGCGTTGAGCTGCGCGGTGCGCTCGCGGATGTGGCCCAGTGCCACCTCCAGTTCCTGCTGCACCCGCAGGCGCTTGACGTTCTCGGCGCTGAGCGCCTGGTGTTTTTCCTTCAGCGATTCGGCAATGCGCGCCGTTTCCTGGTTGGCGCGGGTGAGCTGCTCCACGCGGTCGGCAATGGCCCGCGACATCACGTTGAAGGCCGCGCCCAGTCGGCCCACGTCGTCGCCCCCCTCGGGCACGGGCTCCAATTCCACATGGCCCTTGGCCACCTTCAGGCTGGCCGTCGTCAGCACCGAGAGCTGGCGCGTGATGAGCAGGCCCAGCAGGCTGAGCAGGCCGGCGGAGAGCAGCATCTCGCCCAGCGCGATCAGCACGCCTTGCGAGAGCAGGTTCTTGCGCGCCACGGTGATGCGGGTGAGGTCCAGGCCGAACTGCAGCGTGCCCAGGTTCTGCCCGGCCAGTTTGATGGGCAGGGCCAGGTCGTAGCGGGGCGTGGCGTCGTCGTCGTCGAGCGAGAACTCCGGGTCCACCGGCGGCAGGGCCTTGCCAGACTGCCAACCACTGGTGGCCACGATGGTGCCGGACGCGTCGGTGACGGCCAGGTAATCGATGCCGCGGATGGCATGGCTCTCGTCCAGCACGGCCTGCACGGTGGCGTAGTCGTACTGGGCCAGCGGCGCCACCAGGGCGGCCGAGAGCACCGGGGCGATCTGCTCGGCCTGCTCGCGGGCCTGCTCGCCCATGGCGTCGCGCAGCAGGCGCAGGCTGTTGCCCACCAGCATGGCCAGCATCACCGACTCCACCAGCAGCGCCACCAGCACCAGCCGGCCGCGCACCGTGCGCCAGGGGGCGAAGCGCATGCCTCGCATCACTTGCCCTGCTTCAGCTCAACCCGTACTTCGTTGGCGTAGGGCTCCAGGGCCACCAGTTCACGCGGCTCCAGCGCGCGGTAGCCGCCCAGCTTGTACTTGGCGAAGTACTGCTTGGCTTCGGGGGTTTCGGCGAAAGCCCACAGGGCCTTCTCGATCTGGTCCTTCTGCTTGGCGTGGCGACCATTCAGGTCGTAGACGCGGCCGGCCAGGGGCAGGCTTTCGGCCAGCACGCGCATCTGGTCGCGCACGGCCGGGGGCAGGCTCTGGTAGTTGGCCAGCGACATGAAGCCGGCGCTGCCTTCACCCCGCATCAGCAGCTGGCCCACACTGTCGGACGCGCTGACGTACTGCATCGTGGTGCCCGACACGGAATTGCGAAACAGCCAGTGCTGGCCCCACAAGGTGACCAGCGACGAGGGCGAGAGCCCGATCACGGTGGCTCCCGCCAGGTCCTTGGGTTCGCGCAAGCGGCTGTTGGCGGCCACCACGGCCACGGCCTTGAAGTCGGCCTTGTAGGTGAGCAGCGGCAGGTAGCCCGCATCGGTCTGCAGCAACCGGGCCTGGTGGCCGGTGGTGATGGCGATGTCGTACTGCTGGGCCATGCTGCGGCGCGCGAACTCGGTGAAGTCGGGCGCGGTGACGATCTCGACTGGGCGCTTGAGCACCTGCTCCAGGTGCTGGCGCAGGGGCTGGTACATCTCGATGATGACCCGCGCACTGGAGTGGGGCGCCACGCCGATGCGGAAGGCCGCTGGCGCAGCCGGTGCGGCGGGCGCAGCCTGGCCCAGCAGGGGCAGCAGGCTCAGCAGCGAGAGGGCACGAACGAGGTGGCGACGCAGCATGGTGGTGGTCCAGCAAGACGTTGGGGATGGCCTGCCCACCACGCGGGGGGGCGGTCAGGGCGCTGTCGTCGTTATCGGCTGGTCGCCGCCGGAATTGACTGACCCAAAGCAAACAGGGCGCCCATGGGACGCCCTGCTCAAACGGCCGCTGACCGGCTCAGTGCCCGTGGGCCAACTTCTCGCCGGCCTTGAGGCGGTACACCGTGCCGCAGTACGGGCACTTGCCTTCGCCCTTGTGGCTCAGGTCCACATAGACCTTGGGGTGGCTGCTCCACAGGGCCATCTTGGGGTTGGGGCAAAAGACCACGCCCGGGCCTTGCAGCTCGGCGGCCGTGACTTCAATGACGCTTGCTTGTTCGCTCATGGTGCTTGCCTTGTCGTGAAGCTCAAACTCAAACCGGGGTCAGCCAATGGGCGTACTTGTCGTTGCGCCCATTGACGATGTCGAAAAACGCGGCCTGGATCTTCTCGGTGATGGGGCCGCGCGAGCCGATGCCGATCTCGATGCGGTCGAGCTCGCGGATGGGGGTCACTTCTGCCGCAGTGCCGGTGAAGAAGGCTTCATCGGCGATGTAGACCTCGTCGCGCGTGATGCGCTTTTCCACCAGCTTCAGGCCCAGGTCCTGGCAGATGTGGAAGATGGTGTTGCGGGTGATGCCATTGAGCGCCCCGGCCGACAGATCGGGCGTGTAGACCACGCCGTTCTTCACCACGAACAGGTTCTCGCCCGCGCCTTCCGAGACAAAGCCCGAGGCGTCGAGCAGCATGGCCTCGTCGTAGCCGTCGTCGGTGGCTTCCATGTTGGCCAGGATGGAGTTGGTGTAGTTGCTCACCGCCTTGGCCTGCGTCATCGTGATGTTCACGTGGTGGCGGGTGTAGCTGCTGATCTTCACGCGGATGCCGCGCTTCATGCCTTCCTCGCCCAGGTAGGCGCCCCAGGACCAGGCCGCCACCATGGCGTGGATCTGGTTGCCCTTGGGGCTGACGCCCAGCTTCTCGGAGCCGATCCACACCAGCGGGCGCAGGTAGCAGCTTTCCAGCTGGTTCTCGCGCACCACGGCCTTCTGGGCTTCTTCCAGTTGCACGACCGAGAACGGCACCTTCATGCGCAGAATCTTGGCCGAGTTCAGCAGCCGCTCAGTGTGTTCGCGCAGGCGAAAGATCGCTGTGCCCTTGGCGGTCTTGTAGGCGCGCACGCCCTCGAACGCGCCGCAGCCATAGTGCAGCGTGTGGGTGAGCACGTGGATCTTGGCGTCGCGCCAATCCACCAGTTGCCCATCCATCCAGATCTTGCCGTCGCGGTCTTCCAAGCCCATGGCCATTCCTTCGTGCTGTTCGGTGCGAAAAGTAGGATTTTAGGGCGCCTCGGCGGCCACTCCGGCAGCGGGTGCCTGGGCCCGGGTGATCTGCCAGCGCGTGAGGCGGCCGGCCACCAGCGCCACCTCCACGCCGTCGCCGGCCGCGTCCTGCCAGCGTAAGCGCTCTTCGGCCCTGGTGCCGGGGGCATCCAGCTGCGTGCCCAGGCTGCCGGTCAGCGGCAGGATCTGCATCAGCTTCATGCCGCTGCGCAGCTTGGCGTGCAGCATCACCGCGTTGGGCACATGGCCCACCGGCGCCCGGCCTGCCGCCTGCAATGCCCGCAGCGCGCGACTGAACTGCAGCAGCAACCAGAACACCACCACGCCCGTGCCCAGCAGCACGCCGGGCCAACCCCAGCGCCAGCCGCACACCGCCACGCCCCCCGCGGCCAGCGCCCAGCTTGCAATCACGCGCATGGCTGCGGCCCGCTCAGGCGGCCGGATCGGCCGTGCCGTCCTGGATCTGCCAGCCGTACTCGCGCTCCACCTTGGCGATGCGCACCCTGAAGTCGCGGTACCACTGGGCCCGGCCGGCATGGCGGGCCTCGGTGTGCTCGGTGTGGCGGCGCCAGGCGGCAATGTCGTCCAGCGTGCGCCAGTACGAGACGGTGATGCCGCTGCCCTCGGCATTGCGCACGCTGTCCACGCCCAGGTAGCCGGGCTGCTGCGCCGCCAGCGCCAGCATGCGCGCCGCCATGTCGCCATAGCCGGCGTCCATCTCGGTGCGCTGGTTGCTGAAGATCACCGCGTAATACGGCGGATGGAAACCAGAAGTAAGTGGCGTCATGACCATTCCCAGGGAAGGGTGTTTCCGTCAAAGCGATTTGCAACAGTGTTGCTGGCCAGCGCGATCAACTGCAGGGTCCCATCGCCGAAAGAACCGGCCAACAAGAGTGCCTGGGCACCGAAGGGAGTTGACGATGTCGACCATGCTCGATATTGAAGCTTGGCTGTTGCGGGCGAGCGTGCTGGACCGGCACGAGGCCCAGACTCTGCACGACGCGGTCGCTGGCATGCGGGCCGTGGACGGCTTCGAATGCATGTCCCACCAGGGGGCAGCACCGTGGCTGGTGAGATCGCCGCACACCGAGGACACCCTGGCGCTGGCCACGCCCGCCCATCGCGAGGTCTTGCTGGGCATGCTGCGTCATCGCCATGGCCTGGACAAGGCCCCCTGCAGCCGGTTGGCTCACTGGCGGCTGCCACCGCATGTGCGCGCCGCGCAGCCCGAGCGGCCAGCGCCCGCCTTCAGGCCGCACGCTTGAAGGTGGCCAGAAACACCCCGGCCGCCACGAAGAGGCTGCCGAAGCTGCGGTTCATCCAGCGGATCTGGCGCGGCGTGCGCAACAGCCGCAGCACGCGCGAGGCCAGGCCCACGTAGCCCGACATCACGCAGAACTCCACCACGCCAAAGGTGGCGCCGATGGCCAGGTATTGCGGCAGCAGCGGGTGCGCGGGGTTGAGGAACTGCGGCATCACCGCCAGCAGGAACACCGTGCCCTTGGGGTTGAGCGCGTTCACCGTCCAGCCGCGCAGGAACAGGCTGGTGCGCGAGGCCACGGTCGCCTCCGAATCGGCACTGGCCGAGATGGGCGCCGCCGGCGAGCGCCACTGGCCTATGCCCAGCCACACCAGGTAGGCCACGCCCAACCACTTCACCGTGGCAAAGGCGGTGGCCGAGGTGGCCAGCAACGCACCCAGGCCCACGCCCACCACCAGCAACTGCGTCCACACCCCCAGCGCCAACCCGAAGGCGATGACTTGGCCGTGGCGGAAACCGTGATTCAGCCCCGCGCTCATGGCGGCAATGGCGCCCGGCCCCGGCGAGAGGCTGATGGCCACGGTGGCGATGAAAAAGGGGATCCAGGTGGCGAGGTCCACGGTGCGGCTCCAAGAGGTGGGCGGTCAGTGTAGTGGGCCACCCATGCCCGGGCGCCGTGCGGGGCCTGCCTGCGAGAATCGTCCGCATGACACGACCCCAAGCTCACTACGTTCGCGGCCCTGCGGCAGGTATGCCGCAGGGCGTTCGTCAGCGCCTGCTGGCCGCCGGGCACCACTGACATGGCCAAGCCCAAAACGATCTACACCTGCACCGAATGTGGCGGCGCCGCGCCGCGCTGGATGGGCCAGTGCCCAGCCTGCAAGGCCTGGAACACGCTGATCGAAGGCGTGTCCGAGCCAGAGGCGGGCACGGCCAAGAACCGCTACCAGGCGCTGGCCAAGTCGCAGCCGGTGACCACGCTGAGCGAGATCTCCGCCACGGACGTCTCGCGCGAGCCCACCGGCCTCGATGAGCTGGACCGCGTGCTGGGCGGCGGCATCGTCGAGGGCGGCGTGGTGCTGATCGGCGGCGACCCCGGCATCGGCAAGAGCACGCTGCTGCTGCAGGCGGTGGACGCGCTGGGCGCGCGCATGACCGTGCTGTATGTCACCGGCGAAGAGTCCCCCGCCCAAGTGGCCATGCGGGCGCACCGGCTGGGGCTTTCGGGCGCCAAGGTGCGGGTGCTGGCCGAGATCAACCTGGAGAAGATCCTGGCCACCATCGAGGCCGAGCAACCGGCCTTCTGCGTGATCGACTCGATCCAGACGCTGTACTCCGAGCAGCTCAGCAGCGCGCCGGGCTCGGTGGCCCAGGTGCGCGAGTGCGCGGCCCAGCTCACCCGCACCGCCAAGAGCGGCGGCTGCGCCATCGTGCTGGTGGGCCATGTGACCAAGGAGGGCGCGCTGGCCGGGCCGCGCGTGCTGGAGCACATCGTCGACACGGTGCTGTACTTCGAGGGCGACACGCACAGCAGCTTCCGCCTGGTGCGAGCGATCAAGAACCGCTTTGGCGCGGTGAACGAGATCGGTGTGTTCGCGATGACCGAGAAAGGGCTCAAAGGCGTCTCGAACCCGAGCGCGATCTTTCTCTCCACCCACCCCGAGCCGGTGCCCGGTTCTTGCGTGCTGGTGACGTTGGAGGGCACGCGCCCGCTGCTGGTGGAGATCCAGGCGCTGGTGGATTCGGGCGGCCCCAGCCCGCGGCGCCTCTCAGTGGGCCTGGACCGCGACCGCCTGGCGATGCTGCTGGCCGTGCTGCACCGCCATGCCGGCGTGGCCTGCATGGACCAGGACGTGTTCGTCAACGCCGTGGGCGGCGTGCGCATCAGCGAGCCCGCCGCCGACCTGGCCGTGCTGCTGGCCATACAGAGCAGCCTGCGCGGCAAGGCCTTGCCGCGCGGCTTCATCGCCTTCGGCGAAGTGGGCCTGGCCGGCGAGGTGCGGCCCGCGCCGCGTGGGCAAGAGCGTTTGAAGGAGGCCGCCAAGCTGGGCTTCAGCGTGGCCGTGGTGCCCAAGGCCAACGCGCCCAAGAAGCCCATCGAAGGGCTGACCATCCACGCGGTGGAGCGCATCGAGCAGGCCATCGATGCCTTGCGGGCGCTGGTTTGAATTCGGGTCGCGGCCCATTGCCGTCGTTCCCGCCCCCGGTTTCGTCATTCCCGCGCAGGCGGGAATCCATGTCTTTCAGCGTCGGCTGCAGGAGCGCAGCGGCGGCGCCTTCGGACTACGGGCTCCTCGCGGACCCGCACCGTGCCCCCGGTCGCACCTGCGCTCTCTTGTTCTGCCTTGGCCCTCGCCGCTGTCAACCCACACGCGAATGTGCCCTCTGTCCGAAGGCACCACCACTGCCCTGCAACCACCGACGGTGGCGGTCATCCTGGTGGCGCGCCACTGCCGTCTCAGGCAGGGTGTTGGGTATCCGCACGACGCAACTCAAGGAGGAAAGCGTCGCGCCCGAATGAGGGCGTGGCGCTGGGGGAGATGGCATCGGGCGGATGCCCGGCGACCTCTGCACGTCACCCAAGGTGAAGACATGGATGCCCGCCTTCGCGGGCATGGCGAGGCTGCCGGTCGCCTCAGTCCGTGACCTTTCCTCGCCCTGCCTTCACCTGGCCACGAATGGCCTTGCCTTCCAACCGTCGGCGCTGCGAACCACGGGTGGGTTTGGTGGGCCGGCGCAGTTTGGGCACGTGGGCGGCTTCGTCCACCATGGCCTGCAAACGCGCCAGCGCGTCGGCCCGGTTCATCTCCAGGCTGCGGTGCTCTTGCGCCTTGATCACCACCACACCTTCGCTGGTGATGCGGCCATCGGCCAGGGCGAGCAGCCGGTGTTTCACGGCATCGGGCAGCGATGAGGCCTGAACATCAAAGCGCAAATGCGCCGCGTTCGAGACCTTGTTGACGTTCTGGCCACCCGCACCCTGGGCGCGGATGGCCGTGAACTCGACCTCGGCGGGCAGCACGGTGCAACGGCCCATGTGCCCGCCTTGCCCTCAGCCTCTCAGGCCTGCGGCTTGTCGCCGCCAGAGGACGACGACCCGCCCTGCACCTTGGCCACCACGAACAGCAGCACCAAGGCGCCCACGACCGAGGCGATCCAGCCGGCAGGTTGCCCTTCGCTGTAGAAGCCCAGGGCCTTGCCGGCAAAGCCGGCGATGAAGGAGCCGGCCACGCCGACCAGGCTGGTCAGCGTCCAGCCCAGCTTCTGGTCTCCGGGCATCAGCAGGCGGGCGATGGCGCCCACGATCAGGCCGACGAACAGGGTGCCGATGATGTGCATCATGTGAACTCTCCTAGCGGTTGTTGAGCGGCGCGACGATAGCGCCAGCGCCCCTCGCCCGTGTGTCAGTGCGCCCCAGCTTGTGCAGATGTTCTCGCCGACGTCGGGGTTCAAGCCACGCCCACCGGCACGCGCGGGGCCACCGCGCACATCAGCTCGTAGCCGATGGTGCCGGCCGCGCGGGCCACTTCATCGATGCCCAGCAGGCTGCCATGCGGCCCGCGGCCCCACAGCGTCACCTCGCTGCCCATTTGCGCGCCGGACACGGGCGTGAGGTCCACCGCCAGCATGTCCATCGAGACCCGGCCCAGCGTGCGGCTGCGCACCCCGTCCACCAGGATGGGCGTGCCGGTGTCGGCGTGGCGCGGGTAACCGTCGGCGTAGCCGCAGGCCACGACGCCGACGCGCAGCGGCGCCTCGGCCACGAAGCTGCTGGCGTAGCCCAGACTGTCACCGGGCTGCAGGTCTTGCGTGGCGATGAGTTTGGAGCGCAGCGTCATGCCCGGCAGCAGGCCCCAGTGGGCGGCGTCGTGCTCGGGGTAATCGGGCACACCGCCGTAGCTCATGATGCCGGCGCGCACCCAGTCGGCGCGCACGCCGGCATCGGACACATGGCGCAGCGTGGCGGCGCTGTTGGCCAGGCTGCGCTCGCCGGGCAGGTCGTGCGTAGCGGCCTGCCACACCGCCATCTGGTGGGCGATGCCGTTGGCGCCAAAGCGGTCGGCGTCGGCGTCCGAGAAGTGCGTCACCAGCGAGATCTCATCCACCTGGGGCAGCGCATTCAGCCGCGCCCAGGCCGAGCGCAAGGCCTGCGGGCGAAAACCCAGGCGGTTCATGCCGCTGTTCATCTTCAGGAAGACGCGGTGGCCCTGGTGGGTCTTGTGCGCGGCCAGCCAGTCGATCTGCTGCTCGCAGTGCACCACGTGCCAGAGGTTGAGGCGCGAGCACAGCTCCAAGTCGCGCGGCTCGAAGCAGCCCTCCAGCAGCAGGATGGGGCCGCGCCAGTCGAGTGCGCGCAGGCGCTGGGCTTCTTCCAGGTCGAGCAGGGCGAAGCCATCGGCGCCGCGCAGGCCCTCGAAGGCGCGCTCGATGCCGTGGCCGTAGGCATTGGCCTTCACCACCGCCCAGACCCGCGCGTCGGGGGCCTGCTCGCGGGCCCGGGCCAGGTTGTGCGCCAGGGCGTCGGTGTGGATCAGGGCTTCAATAGGACGGGGCATAGAGGACGGGGCATAGAGGACGGGGCATAGAGGACGGGGCATGCTGGGTTTACAGTCAGTAACGGGCGATTTTGCTGTCGGGCCATGGGAAGGCCAGCCAAGACGCCCATGCTATAACCCGCACGCTTTCAAGGAGACCCCGGCGTGAGAGAACGTGCCATCCAAGTGCGCCACGCCCGTACCGCCCGACCCTGCCCTGCATGAAAAAAGGCTTTTACATCATCATGTCGGCGCAGTTTTTCAGCTCGCTGGCTGACAACGCGCTGCTCGTGGGGGCGATCGAACTGCTCAAAACCTCCGGTGCGCCGGCCTGGCAGGTGCCGGCCCTGGCGCCGATGTTCGCGCTGTTCTATGTGCTGCTGGCGCCTCTGGTGGGCGCCTTTGCCGACGCGGTGCCCAAGGGCACCGTGATGTTCTATTCGAACGGCATCAAGGTGCTGGGCTGTCTGATGATGCTGTTCGGCGGCCATCCGCTGCTTTCGTACGCCATCGTGGGACTGGGCGCGGCGGCCTACTCGCCGGCCAAGTACGGCATCCTCACCGAGCTGCTGCCGCCCTCGCAGCTGGTGAAGGCCAATGGCTGGATCGAGGGCCTGACCGTGGGCTCCATCATCTTGGGCGTGGTGCTGGGCGGGCAGTTGGTGGGCCCCCACCTGGCGCCCACGCTGCTGCGTTTCGACTTCCCATTCTTCGACACCGGTGTCGACACCGCACCCGAGGCCGCCATCAGCTCGATGGTGATCCTCTACGTGATCGCCGCGCTGTTCAACCTCAAAATCCCGCGCACCGAGGCCCCGCTGCAACCGCTGCTGCTGAACGTGGCCGAGCTGGTGAGCGATTTCGGCCACTGCAACGCCCGCCTGTGGCGCGACAAGCTGGGCCAGATCTCGCTGGCCTCCACCACGCTCATCTGGGGTGTGTCGGGCAACCTGCGGGTCATCGTCTTCCCCTGGGCCGCCGTGGCGCTGGGCTACAGCACCACCCAGGCGTCCAACCTGGCCGGCGTGGTGGTGTTTGGCACCGCCGCTGGCGCCGTGGTGGCGTCGATGACCATGCGGCTGGAGCGCGCCACCAATGTGATCGTGCTGGGCATCGTGATGGGCCTGCTGCTGTTCGGGCTGAACTTCATCACCAACGTCTACGTGGGCGCGCCCTTCCTGATCATCCTGGGCGCTGTGGTGGGCTACATGGTGGTGCCGATGAACGCGCTGCTGCAGCACCGCGGCCACAACCTGATGGGCGCGGGCCGCTCCATCGCCGTGCAGAACTTCAACGAACAGGCCTGCATCCTGGCCCTGGGCGCCGCCTACACCGGCATGACCAAGGGCGGCCTCTCGGCCTTCACCGCCATCACCGTGTTCGGCCTGGGTGTCACCAGCCTGATGTGGATGATCCGCCGCTGGCACGCGCGCAACTGCATCGAGCACCGCGAGGAAGTCGAGCGCCTGCTCGCCATCGCGCGCTCGGACCGGCACTAGCATGACCGCATCAGGCTCGCCGGGCTGGCGGCCCGTGGCGGGCCTGCTGCTGAACGCCATGGTCTGGGGCCTGGCCTGGTGGCCCATGCGCCAGTTGCAGGCCGTCGGCCTGCACCCGCTGTGGGCCACGGCCATCATCTTTGCCATCGCGGTGGTGGTGATCGGCCTGCGCGACCCGGCCGCCTGGCGCGAGCTCGCCAGCCAGCCGCCACTCTGGGTCATCCTGTTGGCCGCCGGCGCCACCAACGCCAGCTTCAACTGGGGCGTGACGGTGGGCGACGTGGTGCGGGTGACCCTGCTGTTCTACCTGATGCCACTGTGGGCCGTGCTGCTGGCCCGCGTGGTGCTGCATGAACGCATCACCCCCTCGGCCATGCTGCGGGTGGCCATGGCCCTCGCGGGTGCCGTGATCGTGCTGTGGCCCGCGCCGGGCCAGCAAGCCGCCCCGTTCAACCCCATCGACCTGCTGGGCCTGGTGGGCGGCTTCAGCTTTGCGGTGAACAACATCATGCTCAGGCGCGAGGCGCACCGCCAGGGCGGCGGGCGCGGGCTGGCCATGTTCCTGGGCGGCTGCGTGGTCTCGCTGGCGCTGGCGCTGGCCCTGCCCCAGGTGCCCAACCCGCCGCCACTGGCTTGGCCCTGGCTGCTGGGCGCGCTGGCGCTGGGCAGCTGCTTCGTGCTGAGCAACCTGGCGCTGCAGTACGGCGCCTCGCGCCTGCCGGCCAACGCCACGGCGGTGATCATGCTCACCGAGGTGCTGTGGGCCACCGTCTCGGCGCTGGCGCTGGGCGCCGGCCAGCTCAGCCCCGCCCTGGCGCTGGGTGGGGCGCTGATCGTGGGGGCCTCGGCGCTGGCCGCGCTCAAACCCTGATCGTCATCCCCGCGCAGGCGGGGATCCATGCCTTACGCCGCAGCCCCCCTGGATCCCCGCCTTCGCGGGAATGACGAAGTGACGGGCATGACGAGGCCAGGGCCACCCCGCAGCCTGCGCCACACCAGCCCCGCCCGGCGCTAGCATGCGCCACCCAACCGAGGAGACCGCCATGGCCAGCATCTACGATTTCAGCGCCCAGGACATCCACGGCAGGCCTGTGCCTCTGAAGCACTACGAAGGCCGCGTGCTGCTCATCGTCAACACCGCCAGCCAGTGCGGCTTCACGCCCCAGTACAAGGGCCTGCAGGCCCTGTGGGAGCAGTACCAGCCCCAAGGCCTGACGGTGCTGGGTTTTCCCAGCAACGAGTTCGGCGGCCAGGAGCCGGGCGACAACGACGAGATCTCGTCGTTCTGCGAGCTGAACTTCGGTGTCAACTTTCCGCTGATGGCCAAGGTGGAGGTGAACGGCAAGAACGCCCACCCGCTCTACCAGTTCCTCAAGGCCGAGAAGCCCGGCCTGCTGGGCAGCGAGGCCATCAAGTGGAACTTCACCAAGTTCCTGATCGGCCGCGACGGCCGCGTGCTCAAGCGCTACGCGCCGCAGGACGCGCCCGAGGCGATCACCAAGGACATCGAGGCCGCGCTGGCGGGCTGAGGCCGGCCATGCTGTTCGAGCCCGAGCGCCACGAGGCGCTGCAGCACATCCCCTGGGATGCGGCGCAGGCCCAGGCCTGGATCACGCACATCGTGGCCGACACCGAAGCCCGCGGCGATCTGGGGCGGGGTTGGCCACGCCACCCGCGGGACGTGGCGCCGGACGACGACCCCCACCTGGCCGCCACCCCGCTGTACCACGGTGCTGCAGGCGTGGCCTGGGCGCTGCGCCACCTCGCCAATGCGGGCGCCTGCCACCTGACACGCGACCCGTTGGCGCACATCGACGCCGGGCGGCAGCGCAACCAAGCCTGGCTGGGTGACCGTGCCCAAGCCGAAGCCGCCGCCTACTTGATGGGCGACCTGCCCTTCGCGCTGATGGCCTTTGGCGAGCGGCCCACATCGGAAGGCGCCACCCAACTGGCCGAGCTGATCGAGGGCAACCTGGACCACCCGGCGCGCGAGCTGATGTGGGGCTCGCCGGGCACGATGCTGGCGGCCGCCCTGCTGCACCAGCACACGGGCGACCTGCGTTGGGGTCAGCTGTTCCGGTTGACGTCCGAGCGGCTGTGGTCGCAGCTGATCTGGTCCGACGCCCACCAGTGCCACCACTGGACCCAGGACCTGTACGGGCGGCACTACACCTTCCTGGACGGCGTGCACGGCTTCGTGGCCACGGCCGCAGCACTGCTGAAAGGCCGCCCGCTGCTGGCACCCGCCACTTGGCAGGCCTGGCAAGACAGCATCGCGAACACCATCGCTCGCACCGCGCAGTGGGAAGACGGGCGGGTGAACTGGCCGGTGCAATTGGTGGGCCCGGTGGGCCGCCCCCAGCCCTGGTTGATGCAGTTCTGCCATGGCGCACCGGGCTTCGTCATCTGCCTGGGCGATTGGCCCGGCCGGCAGCTCGATGCCCTGCTGCTGGCCGCCGGCGAAGCCATCTGGGCTGCCGGCCCGCTGAAAAAGGGTGCCAACCTGTGCCACGGCACCGGCGGCAACGGCTACGCTTTTCTGAAGCTGTACCAGCGCAGCGGTGATGCGCGCTGGCTGGGCCGCGCGCGGGCCTTCGCCATGCACGCGCTGGCGCAATCGGAACACGACGAGGCCCACTTCGGCCAGTTGCACCCCTCGCTCTGGACCGGCGACCTGGGGCTGGCTTGCTACCTGTGGGACTGCGTGCGCGGCCAGGCCGCGTTCCCGACGCTGGACGTCTTCTTCCCAGCTCAGGGCCGCAGCCACAGCCGGCCATAGGCGCGGCGCACACGGCCTTGCTGCACCAGTTGGGCCAGCAGCTCGTTCACCGTCTGGCGGCTCAGGCCGGCCCGCTCGGCCAGCGCCGCCTGCGTGGTGCGCAAACCCACGGCACCGCTGTCGTCCGGCTCGGCCTCGGGCTGTTCGGTGCGCAGCTGCGCCAAGGCCAGGGTCAGCCGCTCCATGGCACTCTGGTGGCGGGCCGCCGCCAGCATGCGCATGGTGCCGTGGTGCCTGCGGGCGAATTCGGCCATCAGCGCGCGACCGAAACCGGGCACCGTGTCCATCAGCAGCACATAGGCCGCCTCGCTGAACACCGCCAGCCGCGTGGCCTGTGTGGCCACGGCCTCGTAGGTGGCGGGATGTACGGCCACGAACGAGGCCAGGCCGAAGATCTGGCCCGGCCGCGTGTGCTCCAGCACCGAAACGCCGCCGTCGGCCGCCACGAAGCGGATCTCGATCTCGCCCACCAGCACCCCGCACAGCGGCGTGCGCGGCTGGCCCTGCGCCACCACCACGGCCCCTGCGGCGCAACGCCGGGTGGGCACCAGAGCCCCCAGGCGTGGCCACAGCCCGGCCGGCCACGCCACCCCGGGGAAGGCCGTGGCCAGCAACGAGGGCAGATCGAGCGGCGTGGTCATTGGTCACATTGTCGGGTACCCGACACTCCATCACGCCGGACGGCCTTAGCCTGACACCATGCCCATGACCACCGACCCGATGCAGGCTCCGCTGGCCGCCCACCCCGACGCCGCGCTGTACGAGCACTGCGGCCTGCACGACTTCACCGACGACGCGCTCTACGCCGTGCTGTGCCGGCTTGTCGCCCGCTCGCCCGCGCTGCTGGCGCTGCACGACCAGGCCCCGCCCACCCAGCGCCGGGCCACGTTGCTGCTGGCTGCCCTGCACCACCGCGTGCTGCACGGGGGCGCGGGTCAGCCCGGCCTGCCCGAGTGGTTCGGCAGCGTGGGCGGCCAGCGCTCGCCACAGGACCCAGCCCTGCCACAGGCCCTGGCCGCATTCGCGCGGGACCATGACCAAGCGCTGCGCGAATTGCTGGCCCACCGCCGCACCCAGACCAATGAAACGGGCCGCTGCACCGTGCTGCGCCCTGCCCTGGACGCCATCGCCCGTCGCCACCCAGGACAGCCATTGGCCTTGTTCGATTTCGGTGCCAGCGCCGGCCTGAACCTGGCGGTGGACCGCTACCGCATCCACTACCGCCACCGCGGCCACAGCCACCCGACGGGCCCGGCCGATGCGCCTTGGCCCGCGCTGCACGCCCGGGTGGTGGGCAACGCCCCAGCAGGTCTGTTCGAGCCCCCGCGGTGGACCGTGGCCGCCCGCTGCGGCACCGACCTGGCACCGGTGGACCCGCACAACCCCGAGGCCACCGCCTGGCTGCGCGCCTGCCTGTGGCCCGGTGACGCCGTGCGCCGCGAACGGCTGGACATGGCGCTGGCCCTGGCCCGCGACCTGGCCGCCCCCGTGGTGGCCGCCAACGACGGCCTGGCCGTGCTGGAAGCCTGGCTGGCCGCCTTGCCCGCCGATGTGCTGCCCGTGCTGTTCAACACCTGGGTGCTGGCCTACTTCACGCCCGCCATGCTGGCCGCGCACAGCGAGCGCGTGCACGCCTTGGTGCAGCGGCGCGGCCTGCTGTGGCTGAGCGCCGAGGACGCGCCCCGCATGGCCGCCACCACCGGCCTGCAGCCGCCCACGCACGCCGTGCCCGGCATGGCCCACACGGCCCCCACCAGCCACACCTTCTGGACGCTCACCGAGCCCGGCCAGCGCGCGCCGCAGCACCTGCTGCTGGCGCGCTCACACCCCCACGGGCAGTGGCTGGAGTGGTTGGCTCACTGAACGTTCACCGCCGCTGTGCAGGCGGCATGCGCCGCCGGCGAGCCCGGGTCGCCAAACAGGGCCCAGAAGCGGTTGAAGGTGACCAGCGAATTGGGCATGGAGTACTCCAGGGAGGGCAGGCCGTAGAACGCCGGCCCGCACTGCGCCGAACTGGTGGCCAGGAAGCCGTTGGTGCGTGTCGACCGGTAGCTGCCGTTGGGCAGCCGGTAGTTCGCCAGGTGGTCGAAGTTGTAGCCCTCGGTCAAGGCCACGTGGCAACTGCGGCAGTAGTGCGACTCGATGTCCTTGTAGTAGGTGATCTGCGCCGGTGTGCCGGCCTGCCAGCTGGCAGGCACGTAGTTCAGGTCCAGCACATGGGTGCCGCTGGCGTACCAACCGGCGATCAGCTCCTGCGCCGCCACCGTGGGGCCGGCGTTGAGCAGGTTCTGGTTCAGCTGGTAGATGGCCTCTTCCTGGTCGGCCTGGGTCAGACCGGGCTTGCTGGAGAACTCGAAGTTGCCGGTGTCATAGGGCAGGAAGTGGGCGCCGATGTTGGCAAAGCCGCTGCCGTCTTCCGGGAAGTGGCCGGCGTAGTGGTCGCCGCCATGGCAGGCCACGCAGGTGCCGGGCACAAACTTTTCGCCGCGGCCGTCGAGGTTGACCGACTGCAGCAGCTCGCCGCTGGGGCCGAAGATCAGGAAGCGTGTGTAGGGCTGGGCCACGCCCTGCGCGTCCACATTCACGCCTGGCGAGACGGTGTGGTCCATGGCCACGCAGGCCACCAGGTTGCGGCCGGCCACCGCGTCGTCGATCACCTGGTCGATCTCTTCCTGGGTGGCGTGGAACAAGGTCTTGGGGCCCAGGTGGTTGCAGACGTAGGCCGCCGTCTGGCCCGGCCCGTAGGTGATGGAATGGTGGTTGCGCGTGAGGTTCAGGTCCATCTTGTTGATGTAGGTGGCCGTGTACTCGGGCACACCCGGCAAGGCGTAGGGGCCCATCTTCACGGCGCGCTTCCAGTCGTCAAAACTCACTGCGCCAGACGGGAAGCCGTTGGCATCACACGATTGCACCGCCCCCACGGCCTTGTAGTACTGGCAGGCACCGAGGCGCGAGTCCAGGCCCTTGAAGGCCAGGAAGGCCGATGCGCGCGGATTGATGTTGGAGGCGGGTGTCGGGTCTGCAGGCGGGGGCGGCACCACGGCCGGCGCCGGGAAGGTGGCCACCACGGTGCCGTCGTGGCTGGCCACGATCTGCGTGATGGTGGGTGCCGTCACGCCAGCCACGGTGCTCAGCCCCAGGTCGGTGATGCCCGTGCCCAGCCCAGATGGAATGGGGTTGATGATGGGTGCGGCGTTTTCGCAGTCGAGCCGGATGTGGGTGGGCCCGCCCACCGACAGCGAAGCGCTGGGCAAGGCGTAGTCCATGAAGTCGTTGACATCCACTGGGCCGAACTGCAGGGTCATGACGCCGGCATTGGGGTCGGTGTTGAACACGGCGATGCCGGCGCTGTCGGTGTAGGTGGCACGACCCACCGACTTCAGACCGAAGAACTCGTCATTGACGCCGCAAGGGCTGCCGTCGGCCAGCTTCAAGGTGCCCACGGCCCAGGGCCAGGTTTGGAACGGGTTCTGGCCGCCGGGGTACCAGTCGGTGATGGCCACGTCGAGCATCGTGATGTTCGAGTCAAAAATGGTGTTCCAGCCGCTGGTCGAGCTGCAGGTCGCAGGGTGGCCAAACAGGCCGAAGCCATTGGCCGCATTGCAATTCCAGCTGTAGGTGGTGCCCGGCAGCACGCCGGGGATCACGAACTCGCCCCGCAGGTTGGTGAGCACCGCGCCGGCCCCGGAGCCGATGGAGACGCTGTCCCCGGCCACCATCACCAGGTGCCCCGACGGGCCCGACACCGTGGGGTTGAAGTACGGTGTGCTGGTCATGCCGGCCTGTATGAACGAGCGGTAGTAGTCGCCCTGTTGCGAGGGCGCGGGCGGTGCCTGCAGGGCCGAGGTGGGTGGCACGATCGCCGGCGTGCCGATGGCATCGGTGCTCACCACCACCCGGCGCTCGGTGTAGCCACCCGAGCCGTTGGACACCAGCAGGTAGGCAATGTGCAAGCCCGGGCCGGCAGGCAGCAGCCAGTCCACCTCAGGGCCAAAGGCACTGAGCAGGCTGCCGTCGGTGGTGCGCCAGCGGTAGGTCAGTGGCAGGCCGTTGGCGTCGGTGGCACTGCCCGTGAGGTGCACCACCGGACCAGGCACCACCGCCAGCGACAAGTCGAACTGCGTGCTGCCCGCTGCGTTGGACGCCGTGACGGTGTAGCTGGCCAGCGCGCTGAGCACGGTGGGCGTGCCCTGGATGGCGCCTGTGGTCGGGTCCAGGCTCAGCCCGGCGGGCAAGGGCGGCGACACCGCATAGCCAGAGACCAAGCCCGAGACCGTGGGGGTGATCGGCAACGCCACACGCCCCTGGGTGAGCAGCGCCGGGGCGGGGTAGCTCAGCGCCGTGGGCGGCGGTGGCAGCACCGAGAGCACCAGGTTGAAGCTGCTGGCGCCCGCCGCGTTGCTGGCGGTGACGACGTAGGTCTGTGCGGCCACCACGACCGTGGGTGTGCCGGCAATGACGCCGGTAGCGGGCTCCAGAGCCAGGCCTGTGGGCAAGGCCGGTGCGACGCTGTAACCGCTCACCAGCCCCGTCACGCTCGGCGCGAGCGGCGCAATGGCCACACCCTGCACGAAGGGGGCTGGGGTCACATAACTCAAGCCGGTCGGCGCGGAGCCATTCACCGACAACGTCAGGGCGAAGCTGGTGCTGCCCGCAGCATTGCTGGCCTTGACCACATAGCTGGCCGGGGCGCTGGCCACGGTGGGCGTGCCCGAGATGACCCCCGTGCGGCGGCTGAGCTGCAGCCCCGCCGGCAAGGCCGGTGAGACCGAGTAGCTGCTCACGCGGCCGGTGACGCTGGGGCTCAGCGGTGCGATGGCCACGCCCAGCACGAAGGGCGGCGGCGTCACATAGCTCAGCGCCGTGGGCGGAGCCAGCCGCACGCTGAGCGGCAGGCGAAAGCGCGTGCTGCCCGCCGCGTTGGCGGCCCGAACCGTGTAGACGTCGCGCGACGTCAGGTTGGTGGGCGTGCCCGAGATCACGCCACTGGTGGCGTCGAGATGCAGGCCGGCCGGCAAGGCGGGGCTGACGCTCCACCTCGTGACCGTGCCGGTGACGGCGGGTGTGAGCGGCGTGATGGCCTGCCCCACGAACAGCGGCCCTGGCACCGGGTAGGACAAATTGCTGGGCGCCACGCTGGCCGCAGTGGCCGCCATGGTGGAAGGCGCCCAGGCCAGCAAGGCCAGCCACGACACCACCGCCAACACCGCGATGAGGTAGCCCGCCCAGAAGGGCAAGGTGCCGGTGCGAGCAAGTGGCCTGGGGCGTGCAGGCAGCACGGGATGGCGCAGAGTGGTCATGGCGATTTCCTCCTCGCAAAGGGCTGATGGGCCACCGCGTGGCGCAGTTCAGCCGTTTGGCAGGTGGCGAATGTGCGCCCGGTGCGGCTTGCCGGTCATCCTGTTATCTAGGGGTTCGGGGGCAGCCTAGGGGGAGGGACTGTCCGTCCCACAAAAGTGCGCCGGAGCTCGGCCGTCGGATAATCGCAGCCCTTCCTTCGCAACACCGCACCACCATGTTTGCCCACATCGAGCCCTACGGCGGCGACCCCATCCTGACGCTGAACGAGAACTTCCAGAAGGACCCGCGTGAGGGCAAGATCAACCTCAGCATCGGCATCTACTTCGACGATGCCGGCCGCATCCCGGTGCTGGGCTGCGTGCGCGAGGCCGAGGCCCGCATCGCCGCCAACGTGGGCCCCAAACCCTACCTGCCGATGGAAGGCCTGGCGGCGTTCCGCTCGGGCGTGCAGACACTGCTGTTCGGGGCCGAGCACGCGGCATTGAAGGCCGGCCGCGTCACCACCATCCAGACCGTGGGCTCATCCGGCGGCCTGAAGGTGGGGGGGGACTTCATCGCCCGCTGGTTCCCTGGCAGCGCGGTGTGGGTGAGCGACCCCACCTGGGACAACCACCGCGCGGTGTTCGAAGGCGCGGGCCTGAAGGTGAACACCTACCCGTACTACGACGCGGCCACCGGCGGCCTGCGCTTCGACGACATGCTGGCCACGCTGAACACGCTGCCGGCCAAGAGCGTTGTGCTGCTGCACGCCTGCTGCCACAACCCCACGGGCGTGGACCTCACCGCCGCGCAGTGGAGCGCGCTGATCCAGGTGCTGAAGGCGCGTGGCCTCATGGCCTTCCTCGACCTGGCCTACCAGGGCTTTGGCGACGGCATGGTGGAAGACGCCTATGCGGTGCGCGCGCTGGCCGACGCGGGCCTGAGCTTCTTCGTCGCCAACTCGTTCTCGAAGAGCCTGAGCGTGTACGGCGAGCGCTGCGGCGCGCTCAGCGTGGTCTGCCCCGACGCCGCCCAGGCCGAGCTGGTGCTGGGCCAGATGAAGGCCACGGTGCGCCGCAACTACTCGAACCCGCCGCTGCACGCCGCCCAGTTGGTGGCCCATGTGCTGAACACGCCCGAGCTGCATGCGCAATGGGCGGCCGAGCTGGACGCGATGCGCGCGCGCATCGCCCAGATGCGCACGCAGTTGCACGCGGTGCTGAGCGCCAAGCTGCCGGGGCGCGACTTCGGCTACTTCCTCACGCAGCGCGGCATGTTCAGCTACACCGGCCTCTCTGCCGCGCAGGTGGACCGTTTGCGCGAAGAGTTCGGCGTCTACCTGGTGCGCTCGGGCCGCATCTGCGTGGCCGGCCTGAACAGCGGCAATGTGCAGCGCACCGCCGAGGCCATGGCCGCCGTCCTGGGGCAATAAGCCCAGCCCAAGACAAGGTTGCGCCTGGTTAAGAGGGTGCTAATCCCGGTGGCCGAAGATTTCAGCCCCCCAAGGAGCACCCTCATGAAACACAAGGTCGTCGCCGGAATGGTGTGGCTGGTCGCGCTCGCACCCGCGCTGGCGGTCACGCCCACCGAACAGTTGGCCGGCTACACGGCCCAGGCCGGCTCCCCCGCCCAGGCGGCGCGAGGCCAGGCCTTCTTCACCGGCAAGCATGGCCGCGAGTGGTCGTGCAGCAGCTGCCACGGCGCCACGCCCACGGGCGCCGGCAAGCACGCGGCCACCGGCAAGGACATCAAACCGCTGGCCCCGGCTTTCAACGACCAGCGCTTTGCCGACGCGGCCAAGAGCGAGAAGTGGTTCCGCCGCAATTGCAATGACGTGGTGGGCCGCGAGTGCACGCCGGCCGAGAAAGCCGACCTGCTGGCCTGGCTGGTGAGCCTGAAGTGAAGGAGCGCGCCATGAACACCCAACGCTGGCTCGCCGCCGCCCTGCTGTGCACCGCCACGCTGGCCCAGGCCGATGACCACGGCCCGCGCGTGGCCCCCAGCCCCAGCTACCTGAAGGAGTGCTCGGACTGCCATGTGGCCTTCCCGGTGCAGATGCTCACCGCCGCCTCGTGGTCGCGGCTGATGGGCAAGCTGCCGCGCCACTTTGGCAGCGACGCGTCGCTGGACCCGGCCACCACCAGCGAGCTGACCAAGTGGCTCACTGCCAACGCTGGCACGCCCGGCAAGCGCGCCAGCGAGAACCCACCGGAAGACCGCATCACCCGCAGTGCCTGGTTCGAGCGCAAGCACGATGAGGTGTCGGCCAAGGTCTGGCAGCGGCCGGCGGTGAAGAGCCCCGCCAACTGCGCCGCCTGCCACCCGCGCGCGGCCCAAGGCAACTTCAGCGAGCATGAACTGAGGATCCCGCGATGAGCAGCACCGTCTCGTCCACCGCCGCCAACGCCCCCGCCGCCAGCCGCGTGCTGGTCTGGGACCTGCCCGTGCGGGTCTTCCACTGGCTGATGGTGGCCTCGTTCGCGCTGGCCTGGCTCACCGCCGAGAGCGAGCATTGGCGCCTGGTGCACGTGACCCTGGGCTACACCATGGCCGGCCTGGTGGCCTTTCGCATCGTCTGGGGCTTGGTGGGCAGCCGGCCGGCGCGCTTTGCCTCGTTCGTGCGTGGCCCCGCTGCCGTGAAGGCTTACCTGCAATCCTTGCGGGCCGGGCGGCCCGAGCACCACACCGGCCACAACCCGGCCGGCGCGCTGGCCATCGTCGGTCTGCTGGGGCTGGCCGCACTCACCACGGCCCTGGGCTGGGCAACCTACAACGAGCTGGGCGGCGAATGGCTGGCCGAAGGCCACGAGGCCACCGCCACCGCGATGCTGCTGTTGGTGGGGGTGCACCTGCTGGGGGTGGTCTCCGGCAGCCTGGCGCACCGCGAGAATCTGGTGCGGGCCATGGTCACCGGGCGCAAGCGCGGCCTGCCCGCCGAGGCGGCTGGGCGCGCAGCGAACCCGTTGGGTGCCTTGCTGTTGGTGGCGGTGCTGGGGTTCTGGGCCTGGCAGTGGCAGACTGCACCCGCAGCGTCCAAACCCACCCTGGCCGGGCTGATCTCCAGCCTGCGCGAACACGATCACCACCACGACGACGACTGAACGGGCACACCATGCGTATCCTGCTGGCAGAAGACGATGCGTTGCTGGGCGATGGCCTGGTGGCGGGCTTGCGACAACAAGGCTTCCAGGTGGACTGGGTGCGCGACGGCGTGGCCGCCGAGCGCGAGCTGCGCACGGGGGTCTACTCGGCGGCGGTGCTCGACCTGGGCTTGCCGCGCATGGACGGCATGGACGTGCTGCAGGCCGTGCGGGCCGCCCAGGTGACCACGCCGGTGCTGGTGCTGACCGCACGCGACGCGGTGACCGAAGTGATACGCGGCCTGGACTGCGGCGCCGACGACTACGTGGTGAAGCCCACCGACCTGTACGAGCTCGGGGCCCGGTTGCGCGCCCTGGTGCGCCGCGCCCACGGCCAGTCGCAGGAGGTGCTGCGCACGGGAGACGTCACGCTGGACCCGGCCGGGCGCTCGGTGACACTGGCCGGCGAGCCCGTCACCCTCACCACCCGAGAGTTCGACCTGCTGCAGGCCATGATGCTCAACGCCGGCCGAGTGCTCTCGCGCGAGCAGCTGGAAAAGCACCTCTACAGCTGGGGCCACGAGGTGGAGAGCAATGCGGTGGAGGTGCATGTGCACTTTCTGCGCAAGAAGCTGCGGTCTGACCTGATCGCCACGGTGCGCGGCGTGGGCTACACCATCCGCGCAGACGCGCCACCCGGCGACACGGCATGAAGATGAAGGCCCCGTCGCTGCAGCGGCGCCTGTTGCTGGGCGCGCTCTCGGTGGTGCTGCTGCTGTGGTGCCTCACCTCGGCCTATGTGTGGTGGGAGGCCCAGCAGGAAGTGGACGAGTTGCTGGACGCCCACTTGGCGCAGTCTGCCGCCTTGCTCGTGGCCCAAGGCGCCCATGGCACCGGCGACAACGATGGCGATGCGGCCGACCCCGAATTGATGAACCGCTATGCCCGCCACGTGATCTTCCAGGTCTGGCACGAGGGCCAGCTGATCTCGAACTCACCCAACGCGGCGGGCGAGCCGCTCAGCGCCGTGCAGGAGGGGTTCGGCTACATCCAGCTCGACGGCAAGGAGTGGCGGCTGTTCTCGTCCCATGCGGGCGAGGCCGACCTGCAGGTCTTCGTGGCCGAGCGCATGTCGGCCCGCAGTGACATCGTGCACGCCATCCTGCGCGGCCTGCTGCTGCCCGCGCTGTTCATGCTGCCGCTGGCAGCCTTGGCGGTGTGGTGGGTGGTGCGCAAGGGCCTGGCCCCGTTGCGCACGCTCAGCAGCATGTTGACCCGCCGCGCGCCCCAGTCCCTGGAGGATGTCAGCCTGCCCGGCGAGACGCCCGCCGAGCTCAAGCCCTTGATCCAGGCGCTGAACCAGCTGTTCGAGCGCATCGCCGTCCTGCTCGACGGCGAACGCCGTTTCACCGCCGACGCCGCGCACGAACTGCGCACCCCCATCGCGGCCATCCGTGCCCAGGCCCAGGTGGCGCTGGGCGCGGCCGACGATGGCCAACGCCGCCATGCCCTGCAGTCCACCCTGGCCGGCTGCGACCGCGCCACCCACCTGGTGGAGCAGTTGCTGACCCTCTCGCGCCTGGAGGCCACCAGCGCGGGCAGTGCCCAGGCCCCGGTGGACCTGGCCGCCGTGGCCCAGCGCGTGGTGGCCGACTTGGCCCCCACGGCCCTGGCCCGGCAACAAACGGTGGGGCTGGACGCGCCGGCGCGCTGCCCGGCCCGGGTGGACGAAACCCTGGCCGGCGTGCTGGTGCGCAACCTGGTGGACAACGCATTGCGCTACAGCCCCGAGGGCGCCACCGTGCAGGTGTGCATGCTGCCCGTCGGCAGCCAGCAACTGGTGCTGAGCGTGGAAGACAGCGGGCCCGGCTTGGCCGAGGCCGACCTGCAGCGCCTGGGCGAGCGCTTTTTCCGGGTGCTGGGCAACGACGCACCCGGCAGCGGGCTGGGCTGGTCCATCGTGCGGCGCATCGCCAAGGTGCAGGGGGTGATGGTGAGCGTGCAGCGCTCGGCCCGTCTGGGCGGCCTGGCCGTCACCGTGGCCTGGCCAGCGGCCCTGGCCTGAGAACGCTCGGGCCAGCGCCGGCCCGTTGCGGTCCCCCGCAACCGGTGGCCCCTTTCACTGCCGGCTCTGCGCCACCAGGGCCCGCAGCCAGCGGTGGGCGGGCGCGGCATCACGGCGCAAGTGCCACACCATGGCCACCTGGATGGGCTTGAGCTCGAACGGCAGCTCGCGCGTCACCAGTTCGCTGGGCACGCCGGTGGCCGAGAGGAAAGACTCGGGCAGCACGGTGAGCAGGTCGGAATCGGCCACCACCCGGCCCGCCGTGTAGAACTGGTTCACCGTGAGCAGGATGCGGCGCTGCCGGCCCAGTGCCCCCAGGGCCTGGTCCACAAAGCCATGCGGCTTGCCCGAAAAGCTCACCAGCAAATGGTTGGCGGCGCAGTAGTCTCGCAATGTCAAAGGTCTGGCCGCGAGCGGGTGCTCACGTCGCATCACGCACACATAGCGGCTGTCGTACAGGGGCTGGTGGCGCAGCGTGGCGTCCTCGCCCTCGGCCGCCAACTGGGCGATGGCGTCGGGAAAGTGGCCCACCGCCAGGTCGACCTCGCCACGCTCCAGCAAGGGCCGCGGGTCGCGCGTGGTGAGGGGCAGCACCCGCAAGTTGGCCAGCGCTCGCTGTTGCTCTATGGCCGAGACCAAGTAGGGCACCAGCAGCACGGCGGTGGCGTCCACCATGGCCAGGCGGAAGCTCACCGCATCGGTCTGGGGCGCGAAGGCCGCCGGCGCCAGGGCCTGCTGCAGTTGCCCCAGCGCCGCCCGCACCTGGGGCCACAGGGCCAGCGCCAATTGGGTGGGGCGCACGCCGTGGGCGCTGCGCTCGAACAGCGTCTCGCCCACCGCCTCGTGCAGGCGCTTGAGCGCATGGCTGACGGCCGGCTGGGTCATGGCCAGCTGGGCCGCGGCGCGGGTCAGGCTGCCTTCGGCCATCACGGCGTCAAACACGCGCAGCAGGTTCAGGTCGAGTGTGCGGAAGTTCATGGCGGGCCCCAGATATGCGCCTGGTTAATGTCTCATTTGAACAATTTTCAGTTTCCAAGCACTGGTACAAACCCTATATTCCCCCTGACGAGTTGATCAGGCCCTTCCCGGCCAGCTGAAAGAGAGCCCGCCATGAGCCCCGACTTCCTGTACACGCCGCCCAGCCGCTACCGCGCAGGCTCGCTCAAGCAAGTCTGGCTGGGCCGTTGGCACGCTGTCATCAACACGCCCCGCCGCGTGGCCCAGGCCATCCACCTGCTGCCCATGCACCACGCCGCTGCGGCCACACCGGCCCCGCGCCACATTGCCTGAACCCCAGGAGTTCGCCATGACCGCCATCACCTCGCAAACCTTCCACGCCGAACCCGTCCTGCCGCGCTTTGCCCGCGCCCTGGCCGAGGTGGTGCACGCTGGCGCCCGCCTGCTCGCCGCCCTGTGGACGGCCACCGCCGACACCCGCGCCGACGCAGCCGGTGACGCCGACCGCGTGCGCGCCATGGCCCGCGCCTGGGAGAAGACCGACCCTGGCTTCGCCGCCGACCTCTACGCCGCCGCTGGCCGCCACGACGCCCAGCGCGACTGAGCCGGCTGCGGCGTACCGCAGCCACCTGCCAGGCGGGTGCTCAGGCCGCTGCGGAGCGGCCGTGCGCTGACTTGAGGCACCATCGCGCCTGCGCCACTGACCCGGTGGCGCTCCCCGCGAGGAGCCCGGATGCAGTTGCACACCCTGGGCGCGGCCGAGCTGGCCGCGCTGTATGAACGGCGAGAAGTCTCGCCCGTCGAGGTCACCGAGGCGGTGATCGCGCGCATCGAGGCCTGCGACAGCGCGCTGGCCGCCACCTGGGCTTTCGACCCCGCCAGCGCCCGCGAGATGGCGCTGGCCAGCGAAGCGCGCTGGCGCAACGGCCAGGCCCTGGGCCCTCTGGACGGCGTGCCCGTCACCCTCAAGGAAAACATCGCCACGCGCGGCGTGCCCGTGCCGCTGGGCTGCGCGGCCACCACGCTCACGCCAGCAACGGCAGACGCCCCGCCCGCGGCCCGCCTGCGCGAGGCCGGCGCGGTCTTCGTGGCCAAGACCACCATGCCCGACTGGGGCATGTTGTCCTCCGGCCTGTCCAGCTTCCACCGCCTGGCCCGCAACCCCTGGGACCTGACGAAGAACCCCGGCGGCTCCAGCGCCGGCGCGGCCGCTGCGGCCGCCGCGGGCTACGGCCCCATCCACCTCGGCACCGACATCGGCGGCTCCATCCGCCTGCCGGCCGGCTGGTGCGCCGTCGTCGGCTTCAAGCCCAGCCTGGGCCGCATCCCCATCCAGCCGCCCTATGCCGGCCGCGTGGCCGGGCCCATGACCCGCAGCGTCACCGACGCAGCACTGGCGATGCGCGTGCTGAGCCGCCCCGACTGGCGCGACGGCATGAGCCTGCCGCAGCAGGACATCGCTTGGCTGCAGCTCGAACGCGACGTGAAGGGCTTGCGCATCGGTCTCTTGCTCGACGCCGGCTGGGGAGACGCACCCGAACCCGAGGTGGTGGCCTGCGTGCAAGCCGCCGCACGGCTGTTCGAGCAGGCTGGCGCCATCGTCGAGCCGCTGGCGCCCATCTCGACCCGCGCCATGGTGGAGGGCCTGGACCACTTCTGGCGCATGCGCTCGTGGCTGGACTACGCCGCGCTGCCGCCCGAGCGCCAGCAGCAGGTGCTGCCCTACATCCGCCAGTGGATCGCCAAGGGTGAATCGCTGACCGCCAAAGAAGTGTTCACCGGCTACAGCCAGATCGCTGCGCTGCGCGACGCGGCCATCGCCGCCTGCCAACCGTTCGACTACGTGCTTTCGCCGGTGAGCCCCGGCGTGGCCTTTCCGGCCGAGCAGGCCAGCCCGCTGAACGACCCCGAGCGGCCGTTCGAGCACATCGCCTTCACGCTGCCCTACAACATGAGCGAGCAGCCGGCCATCAGCGTGAACGCCGGCTGGTCGTCCGCAGGCCTGCCGATTGGCCTGCAGATCATCGGCCACCGCCATGACGACCTGGGCGTGCTGCAGCTGGCCCGCGCGTGGGAGCAACTGCGCGCCCCCCAAAGACCGTTTCCGGCCCTGTCACAGGCTTGAATTACATTGCGCGAATGACGACGCCCGCCATGCCAGCGCAGCTTCGGGATCCGCGCGACAACCGCCTGGGCACCGCCGTGCGCGAGGCGGCCGACGCGGCAGAGACGGCCCTCACGCGCATGCTGTCGTTCCACGGCTCGCCGCTGCCCGACCTGGACCGCGCCATCGCCGCCGACCCGGCCTGGGCCTTGCCGATGGTGATGAAGGCCGGTGCGCTGCTGGGTCTGAGCGAGCCACGCCACCGCGCCGAAGCCCGCGCCCTGCTGGACGCCGCCGAGCCGCTGGCCGCCAATGCCCTGCCGCGCGAGCGCACACACCTGGAAGCCCTGCGCGCCGTGGCCGACGGCCGCTGCCACCACGCCTGCCGCCTGTGGGACGAGGCCTTGCTGGAGCACCCCCGCGACGCGCTGGCGTTGCACTGGGCCCACGACTGGGACCTGCACCGCGGCGACATGCAAAGCCTGCGCCTGCGCCCGGCGCGCGTGCTGCCCGAATGGCAGGAGGCCGACCCGCTCTACCCGCACCTGCTGGGCCTGTGGGCCTTTGGCCTGGAAGAATGCCACCACTACCCGCTGGCCGAGGAATTGGGCCGCCGCGCCGTGCACATCGCCGGAGCCGTGCCCTGGGCCATCCAGGCCGTGGCCCATGTGATGGAGATGCAAGGCCGTTTCGAGGAAGGCACCGCCTGGCTGCGCCAGCACCAGCCGCACTGGGCCGAGACCCACGGCCTGGCCACGCACCTGTGGTGGCACATGGGCCTGTTCCGGCTGGAGGCGCTGGATTTCTCAGGCGTGCACCGCCTGCTTGACGCCCACCTCTCGGGCCCGGCCCTGCAAGGCACGCTGCCATGTGTGGACGCCGTGGCCCTGCTGTGGCGCGTGCACCTGCTGGGCCACGACGTGGGCGCGCGCTTTGCCGAAGTGCTGAAGGCCTGGGCGCCGCGCGAAGACGACGCCGGCTACGACGCCTTCACCGACCTGCACGTGCTGCTGGCCCTGCTCGGCGCGGACGAACTGGTGCGGGCCGAAGCCTGGCTGGCGCGTTGCGCCGCCCGCGCCATGCAGGCCGAGGACGCGCGCCGCAGCAACCACGCCACCGCCCGCGAGGTGGGCCTGCCGCTGATGCGCGGCCTGCTGGCCCATGCGCGGGGCGACAACGACGCCGCCGTGCAGGCCCTGCACGGCGCGCGCGCCCAGGCCCACCGCCTGGGTGGCAGCCACGCGCAGCGCGACCTGATCGACCAGACGCTGATGGCCGCCTCGGCCCGTGCCACCCACCACGCGGTGGGCCGCGCGCTGCTGAACGAGCGCCGCATGGCCAAGCCGCTCACGCCCCTCACCCGCCACTGGGCCGAGCGGCTGGGCGTGGCACTTTAGGGCCGGCGCGAGGCCCAGAGGTTCAGCACCAGCCCGCCCATCACCAGGGCGGCGGCGGCCAGCTTCCAGCCCGGCAGCGGCTCGCCCAGCAGCAGGGCCGAACTGCCAAAGCCGAACACCGGCACCAGCAGCGCCATCGGCGTCACCGTGGCGGCGGGGTGGCGGGCCAGCAGCCAGTTCCAGCTGCCGTAGCCGAACAGGGTGTTGCCCACGGCCTGCCACAGCACCGCAGCCCAGGCCAGCGCGCTGGCATGCTGCACGGCCTGCAGCACCGGGGCCACGCCCTCCAGCATGGCGCTGATGAGCGCCAGCGGCGGCACGGCGAACAGGCTGGACCAGACCATGAAGCCCAGCGCGTCCACGCGCCCCGCCCCACGCGCCACCAGGTTGGCCGCGGCCCAGCTGGCCGCTGCTGCCAGCACCAGGGCCAGGCCCAGCAAATGCACCTCGGCGCTGCCGTGCAGGCCTTGCCAGGCGATCCAGCCCATGCCGGCCAGGGCCAGCAGCGCGGCCACGACCTGCATCATCCGCACGCGCTCGCCATTCGCCACCATCGACATGCCGATCGTGAAGAACACCTGCGACTGCACCACCAGCGAGGCAAGGCCGGGTGAGATGTCGCTGCGCATGGCCTGGAACAGCAGGCCGAACTGGCCGCAGCCCAGCAGCACGCCAAAGGCCGCCAGCCGCCACCAGGCCGTGGCCGGCCGGGGTATGAACAACGCCCAAGGCAGGGCCGAGAGCGCAAAGCGCAGCGTGGCCAGGGCAAACGGTGGCAGCTCGGCCAGGCCGAATTTGATGACGACGAAATTGCTGCCCCAGACGGCCACCACCGCCAGGGCCAGCAGCAGGTGGCTGATGGGCATGCTGCGATTGTGGGGGGGTGCAGGGCCTTGCGGGCCATGCGGCTTGTGCTTAGCCTTCGGCCACCCACCCAACTGAAGGATGCGCAATGGCCGCCGATCTCAACATGCTCACGCCCAAATTCAAGGCCCAGGTGCTCAAGCTGCTGGCCAACTGCCAGGCCCGTGGCTGCGAGATGCGACCCTACATGTCGCTGCGCACGCCGCTGGAGCAGGCCAAGCTGTGGCGCCAGTCGCGGGCCTCAGAGGCCATCAACGCCAAGATCGCCGAGCTCAAGGCGGCCGGCGCCCCCTACCTGGCCCAAACGCTGCAAAAGGCCGGCCCTCAGCATGGCGACCCTGTCACCAATGCCGCGCCGGGCCTGTCCTGGCACCAGTGGGGTGAGGCGGTGGACTGCTTCTGGGTGGTGAACGGCCAGGCGCAGTGGTCGTCCAAGCAACTGGTGAACGGCCTGAACGGCTACCAGGTGATGGTGGCCGAGGCGCAGAAGCTGGGCCTCACGCCCGGTGGCGGCTGGACCAGCTTCAAGGACTGGCCGCATGTGCAGTTGCGCCCCGACGCCAGCCCGCTCAGCACCATGAGCCTGCCCGAGGTGGATGCGGCGATGAAGCAGCGCTTCGGCTGAGGCTCCCACAGAAGCCCACCGTGATCCTCGGCCTGCGCACCGTCATCTACCCAGCGCCCGACCTGGCCCGTGCCAAGCGGTGGTACAGCGAGGTGCTGGGCCAGCCGCCGTACTTCGACCAGCCGTTCTACGTGGGTTTCAACGTGGGCGGCTTCGAGCTGGGCCTGCTGCCCGATGGCACGCCCGGCACCGGCGGACCGCAGGCGCTGTGGGGCGTGGCCGATGCCGCCGCTGCCCATGCGCGCCTGCTGGCCCTGGGTGCCACCGCGCTGGAGCCGGTGACCGAGGTGGGGGAAGGCATCCAGGTGGCGGCCGTGACCGACCCCTTCGGCAACCGCCTGGGCATCATCGAGAACCCGCTGTTCGACGCCAAGTCGGTGCGCTGAGCCGGCTTTGGCGAGGGCCGGCCCCGATGGCGGGCGGTGGCCCGCTGTGCGCTACTGGCGGCCCACGTTGCACCACGCTCACCATGACCCGCCGCACCGCCACACGCTTGCTCACCGCCCTCGCGGCCACCCTCGTCACCGGGGCTGCGCTGGCGCAGGCGCCCACCCCGCCGGCCGCACCGGCCGCGCCCGCGCCCCTGCCCTACGCCACCGTGGCCCAGGCCCTGGCGGGGCTGAAGGCGCGCGATGGTGACGGCACCATCGTCACCGACGGGGGCGACGGCTGGGTCATCGTCAACGAGCCGCTGGCCTCGGCGCAGTGGACCTTCACCCCCGCCGGCCACGCGGCCTACCCGGCGGTGGTGCGGCGGGTGATCCAGCGCGGGCCCAACCGCGCGGTGAGCATCGCCGTGGCCTCGTTGTGCGAGGCGCCGGCCGCCGCCTGTGCCGAGCTGCTCAAGAGCTTCCAGGGCCTGAACGAGCGCATCACCCAGGCCGTGGGCGCCCAGAACCGGCAGCCGCCGGTGGCCCGCTGACAAGCCGCGCGGCGCCGACGACAATCGCGCGCTTCCGGATTCGACAGGATCACCCCATGTCCCTGATTGCCAACCTCGTGGTCGCCCTGGTGGGCCTGCTGCACGTCTACTTCATGGTGCTGGAGATGTTCCTCTGGACCCAACCCACCGGCCTGCGCGCCTTTGGCAACACGCCCGAGAAAGCCGAGCTCACCAAGGTGCTGGCCGCCAACCAGGGCCTGTACAACGGCTTCCTGGCTGCGGGCCTGTTCTGGGGTCTCACGCTGGGCGTGGCCGGCACTTCGGTGAAGGTGTTCTTCCTGGGGTGCGTGCTGGTGGCGGGGCTGTACGGCGCGGCCTCGGTGAGCCGCAAGATCTTTTTCATCCAGGGCCTGCCCGCCCTGGTGGGCCTGGCCCTGGTGCTGCTGGGCTGATCGGCCCGCCATGAGCGACGGGCAAGGCCAGCGCCTGGCCGGCCTGGACACGTTGCGGGCCCTGGCCATCGTGCTGGTGTTCGCCCACCACTACCAGGTCTTCGTCAGCGGCCGCGCCACGTTCGGCTGGGTCAGCGCCGCGGGCTGGGTGGGCGTGGACTTGTTCTTCGTGCTCAGCGGCTACCTCATCGCCGACCAATTGCTGGCCGGCCTTGTGCGTGGCCAGCGGCTGTCGCTGCGGGCCTTCTACATGCGCCGCGCGCTGCGCACGCTGCCGGTGTTCTGGGTGGTGCTGGCGGCCTACTTCCTGTGGCCGGCGGTGATGGGCGGGCGCACACCGCCGGCGCTGTGGCGCTTCCTCACATTCACGCAAAACATCGGGCTACCGCCGGGCACGGCCTTCTCGCACGCCTGGTCGCTGTGCGTGGAGGAGCAGTTCTACCTGGTGCTGCCGCTGGTGCTGTTGGCGGGCATCCGGCTCGGTGCCACGCGCTGGCATGGCTGGGCGCTGCTGGCCGGATTGACGCTGGCCGGCATGGCCACCCGCGCCTGGCTGTGGGGCCAATACGGCCTGGAGGCGAATGACGCCGTGGCCGGTTACCACCCCCACCTGTACTACGCCACCATCGCCCGGGCCGACGAATTCCTGCCCGGCGTGGCCGTGGCGCTGCTCAAGCATGCGCACCCGGCGCAGTGGGACCAGTTGATGCAGCGCGGGCAATCGCTGCTGGTGCTGGGCGGGATGGCCTGCGCGGCGCTGCTGGCGGCCTTGCTGAACTTCTATTACATCGACGGCTACGGCTATGGCTTTGCGATGACCACCTTCGGCTATTCGCTGAACGCCATGGCCTTTGCCCTGCTGGTGGTGGCCGCGCTCAGCCCGCACTCGGCCCTGGCGCGCTGGCGCGTTCCGGGGGCACGCCAGCTGGCGCTGTGGTCGTACAGCCTCTACCTCTCGCACAAGGCGGTGGGCCACATCGTGAAGCAGGCCATGGCGCCGGTAGCGCCCGATTCGGGCTGGCTGCTGCTGGCCATCACCACGGCCAGCCTGGGGGTGGGCTGGGCGCTGTACCGTGTGGTGGAGATGCCGTTCATGAACCTGCGCCGCCAACTGGCCCCCAGCAGTTTCCCCGCTGCGGCACACACCACCGGCAAGGCTGGCACCGCCGCGCCCGCCGCCTGATACTGGCGGCCCGCCGACCGGAGCCGCCCATGAGCACGCCACCAGGTTTTGCCAACGTCACGCCATATTTCTTCGTCGACGGTGCCGAGGCCTTTGTCGACTTTCTGGTGCGGGGCCTGGGCGGCAGGCCCACGCTGCGCAGCCTGCGGCCCGACGGCAAGATCGCCAATGCGCAGGTTCAACTGGGCACTGCCACGGTGATGGTGAGCGAGGCCTCGCCCGCCTACCCGGCCATGTGCGCCGCCTACTACCTGTATGTGGCCAATGCCGACGCCAGCATGGCGCAGGCGCTGGCCCATGGCGCCAGGCTGGAAATGGCCGTGGCCAACATGCCCTACCAAGACCGCCAGGGCGGCGTGCGCGACGCCTGGGGCAACCTCTGGTGGATCTCGCAGCGGCTGGTGAGCGGGCCTTACGCGGCATGACCCCTCCCCCCAAGGCGTGGGGCACCGCCCCCACAGCATGGGGGTGTGCAGAGTGGATGGGGAGGCAGACATTGGGTCACGTCCACCCCATGGAGCACCCCGCCATGAACTCACTCGCTGCCAAGTTGGCTGCCGATCTTCGGCACATCGGCCATCGCCTCCACCGAGCGCCATTCCAGCGCTACGGCAGCTTCGTGTTGCTGTTGGCCATGGTGGTCTGGAGCTACGAAATGCTCACCTTCGTGCCGGCACCGCTGCACGCGGTGGCCCTGCCCCCGGCCGCTGGCGCCAAGCCTGCGCCAACCATCATCAACGACCAGGCCCCCGAGCCCGATCCCTCGGCCAACGCCATTGCGGCCTTCGACAGCGCGCCGACCTGATAGACCACGTTCGCAACCAGGCCGGCGCTATCATCGCGGCCTGGTCGGCAGTTCACCCAGGCGTCGCCGCGCGAATCTTCGCGAGCTAAACCTGCCCTGATGGTCACGGCGCTGCACCGCGCCGGCATCGTTTTGAAGAAGTCCATGGTTCACACCTCAACCCTGAGCGTGCACCACGGCTGCAAGACGGCGACCCCAGCCCCTGGCAGGTCTGCACCCGCAGCCCGCCCGGCCGGTACACGCACGGAGAGTGCTGACCATGTCGACCACGACCACCCCTTCCCAGACCTCGGCGAGCGCCACACCGCGCGAGCTGCTGCCCCTGCATTGCGACGATCTGTCGGCCTTTGCCAAGTCACTGCGCGCCCAGCTCAGCACCCACCTGGGTGAGCAGGCCAAGGTGCCCGGCCACGTGCAGTTGCTGAACATGCTGGCCCGCGCCGCCGGCCACCGCAATGTGCAAGCGCTGAAAGCCGATGCCGCCGCCGCGCGCACCGAAGCCCGCCGGCAGACCCTGGCACCCGCCAACGCCGTGGTGCCCATGGCACCGCCGGTGGCGCCCGAGCCCAACGCCAGCCTGCCGCTCAGCGCCACCGCCGCCAAGGCGCTGTCCCAGTTCGACGACTGGGGCCGCCTCACGCGCTGGCCACACAAGTTCAGCGTGCAGCGCCTGGCCATGTGGGCACTGTGGACGCACTTTGATTCGGGCCGGCAGTACACCGAGCGCGAGGTGAACGACATCCTCAAGGCCTGGACCACCTACGGCGACCACGTGACGCCGCGCCGCGAGCTGGTGGAAATGGGCCTGCTGGCGCGCAAGAGCGATTGCTCGGCCTACTGGAAGCAACCGCAGCGCGCATCTGACGAAGTGCGGGCGTTGCTGCAGGCGCTGCGCCAGCGGCGCAGCTAGGCTGGGCTCGGCCACAATCGCGGCTGCGGTGCGCGGCCCTCCGGGGCTGCGCACCATCACCTTGACTGAAGCAGCCCACCATGCCCGCCCAACGCGTCCTCACCGGCATCACCACCACCGGCACCCTGCACCTCGGCAACTACGTGGGCGCGCTGCGCCCCTGCATCGTCGCCAGCCGCGAATCGAATGTGGAGAGCTTCTTCTTCATGGCCGATTACCACGCGCTGATCAAGTGCGACGAGCCCGACCGCATCGAGGCCTCGCGCCTGCAGATCGCCGCCACCTGGATCGCCGCCGGTCTGGACACCGACAAGGCCACCTTCTACCGCCAGAGCGACATCCCCGAGATCCCCGAACTCACCTGGCTGCTCACCTGCGTCACCAGCAAGGGCCAGATGAACCGCGCGCACGCCTACAAGGGTGCGGTGGACGCCAATGTGGCCGCCGGTGAAGACGCCGACGCCGGCATCACGATGGGCCTGTACAGCTACCCCATCCTGATGGCCGCCGACATCCTGATGTTCAACGCCCACCGCGTGCCCGTGGGCAAGGACCAGGTGCAGCACATCGAGATGGCGCGCGACGTGGCCCAGCGCTTCAACCACCTCTTCGGGCGTGGGCAAGACTTCTTCGTGCTGCCTGAAGCCCAGGTGGACGCCGAGATGGAGCTGCTGCCCGGCCTCGACGGCCGCAAGATGAGCAAGAGCTACGACAACGTCATCCCGCTGTTCGAGGGTGGCGAGAAGGCGCTGCGCGAGGCCATTGCCCGCATCGTCACCGACAGCAAGCTGCCCGGCGAACCCAAGGACCCCGAAGGCCAGGCCCTGGTCACCATCTTCGACGCCTTCGCCACGCCCGCGCAGCGCGCCGCCTTCCGCGCCGAGCTGCATGCCGGCCTCTCGTGGGGCGAGGCCAAGCAGCGGCTGTTCGACCTGATCAACGCCGAGATCGGCCCCATGCGCGCGCGCTACGACGCGCTGATGGCCCACCCCGAAAGAATCGAGCAGATCCTGCAAGAGGGTGCAACCAAGGCCCGCGCCATCGCCGCGCCGCTGCTGGCCCGCTTGCGCGAGGCGGTGGGCCTGCGCCGCTTTCAGCCGCTCAAAGCCGCTGCCGCGCCGGTGGCCAAGGCCAAGGTGGCACTGCCGGTGTTCAAGCAGTACCGCGAGGCCGATGGCCAGTTCTACTTCAAGCTCAGCACCCACGATGGCCGTGTGCTGCTGCAAAGCCAGGCCTTTGCCGGCGGCCGCGACGCCGGCGAGTGGGTGAAGAAGCTCAAGACCGCTGGCGCCGCCGCGCTGGCCGGTGCCCCGGTGGCTCTGGGTGAGGGCGTGGCCGACGCCGAGGTGGCCGACGCCTTGGCCGCACTGTTCGCCGCCGAGCAGGCATGAAATGGCACACCCGGCTGCGGCGTACCGCAGCCACCCTCCGAGAGGGTGCTCAGGCCGCTTCGGAGCGGCCGTGCGCTGGCCTGAGCTGAGCGCCGAATCATGCCGCGCAACCCGCACTACAACCCCGACCTGCCCCACCACCGGCCCAACGGCTTCCAGAACGCCGAGGTGCCGTTCGAGCCCAAGACCCTGGGCGAGGTGCTGCGCTGGCGCTGGGACGCCACCCGCCACGGCCTGCCCAAGCCGCCGCGCACGCCCATCCCCACCCAGGCGCCCGACCTCGATTTCGTCCACCGCAACGCCGTGGCCGGCAGCGCCATGCAGCCGGCGGTCACCTGGATCGGCCACGCCACCGCGCTGGTGCAATGCGGCGGGGTCAATGCCCTCACCGACCCGATCTTTTCCGAGCGCGCCTCACCGCTGGGCTTCGTCGGCCCCAAGCGCCACCAGCCGCCCGGCCTGGCCTTGCGCGAGCTGCCCCACATCCACCTGGTGCTGGTCTCGCACAACCACTACGACCACCTGGACGACGCCTCGGTGCGCACCCTGCACGCCCAGCCCGGCGGGCCGCCGCTGTTCGTGGTGCCGCTGGGCCTGAAGGCCTGGTGCGCGGCGCGCGGCATCACCAGTGTGGTGGAGCTGGACTGGTGGCAGGCCCACACCCTGAACGGCCCCAAGGGCCCGGTGGAGGTGGTGCTGGTGCCGGCCCAGCACTGGTCGGCCCGCGGCCTCACCGACCGCATGGCCACGCTGTGGGGCGGCTTCGCGGTGTTCGCCCCCGACTGCCACTGGTTCTACGCCGGCGACACCGCCTACTCGCGCGAGTTTGGCCGCATGCGCGAGCGTTTTGCCACGCGCCAGACCCCGGCCCTGGGCGGCGGCTTTGACCTGGCGCTGCTGCCCATCGGCGCCTACGAACCGCGTTGGTTCATGGCTGGCCAGCATGTGAACGTGGAGGAGGCGCTGCAGATCCACCGCGACCTGGGCGCCCAACGTTCACTGGGTGTTCACTGGGGAACGTTTGCGCTCACTGACGAGCCACTTGACGAGCCGCCTCAAAAGCTGACCCGGCTTGGCCTGGCCCAAGGCCTGCGGGATGGCGAATTTTTCGTGCTGCCCATCGGGGGCACCGAGCGACTGGCGGTGCGTGGCGCCGAAAATTTGTAACACTCCCTCAAGCATCGGCAGATGCCTGCCGATATGGCCGTGAGGCGCGTTTTTGCGTCCGGCGCGGCCCTGCTTGCAGCCCCATGACCTCACACCTCGCCCCCTTGACCCGCCCCGCGCCCGACCTGCCCCCGTCCAACGCCAGCTTCGACCAGCGCGTGGAACTGGACCGTGCCCGCATCTTCTTCAGCCTGGCGCGCGGCAACATGCGCAGCATGGTGGTGGGCGCCATCGCGTTGGCCCTGCTGATGCGCCATGCCGGCACCGCCGACGGCAGCATCGCGGTCTGGTTCACGTTGTTCTGCATCTCGGTGGCTGGGGCCATGCGCTTCGAGCACAGCGTGCAGCAGCAGGGGCTGAACCTGCAGAACTGCCACCGCCTGATGCGCATCCGCGTGCCGGTGGGCATCTGGATGGCCTCGTTCTACGGCATGGCCGCCCTGCTCACGCCCATGCACACGCCACCGCTGATCGACGCCTTGCTGCTGCTGGTGCTGTCCACCGTGGTGAGCACCGCCACGCTGGCCTACGCCATCGTGCCCGCCCAGTACCTGTGGATTGCGGCCGCTTGCTTTTGGCCGCTGCTGGCCCGCCTGGGCTACCGCAGCCTGACCCAGCAAGACCAGACCTACGCCGTGCTGGCGCTGATGTCGGTGATCTGGCTGGCCGTGGTGCTGAACAAGTCGCGCTCGGCCTCGCGCACCGCGCACGACGCCCTGGTGCTGAACCGCCGCCTTCAGGACGAAGTGGAAGAGCACCAGCAGACCCGCGAGGCCCTGCGCCAGATGGCCCTGGTGGACCCGCTCACCGGCCTGGGCAACCGCCGCCACTTCGACGAGACCCTGCACCGCACGCTCAGCCAAGCCGAGCGCGAGGGGGGGCAGTTTGGTGTGCTGGCGGTGGACCTGGACGACTTCAAGCCGGTGAACGACCGCTACGGCCACCCGGTGGGCGACAACCTGCTCAAGTCGGTGGCGCAGCGCCTGCTCACCACCGTGCGCGCCGGCGACTTCTGCGCCCGCATGGGCGGCGACGAGTTCGCTGTCATCGTGCATGGCGTGCACAGCGCCGCCGACATGCAGGCCGTGGCCCAGAAGCTGCACGAAGAGCTGCAGCAGGGCAACCCCTTCAACGCCTCGGCCCCGCCGCACCGCGCCAGCGTGGGCTGGGCCCTGTTCCCCGAGGACGGCAAGAACGCCCTCGACCTGATGACCCTGGCCGACGCCCGCATGTACCTGGAGAAGAACGCCCACAAGCTGCCGCAGATCACGCGGCAGCCCAGGCATTGAGCTCAACGCAGCAGCTGGGCGACTTGCTCAGGCCAGCGCCGGGCCGCTCCCAAGCGGCCTGAGCACCCTCACGGGGGGTGGCTGCGGCAAACCGCAGGCGGGTGCTCCATTCAGCGCACCACGTCGTCGATCTTGCGCAGCTTCACCTTGCGGCCCTTGAGGCTGCCGGCGGAGAGGCGCCGCACGGCCTCATCCGCAATCTCGGCCGCCACGCCCACGTAGGTGTGGAACTCGGTCACCTTGATCTTGCCAATCTGGCTGCCGGCAAAGCCAGCCTCGCCGGTGAAGGCGCCCAGCACATCGCCGGGGCGGATCTTCTCTTTGCGGCCGCCCAGGATCTGCAGCGTGGCCATGGCCGGGCGCAGCGGGCCACCGGGGGCTGGTTGCAACTCTTCCAGCTTCTGCCAGGTGAATTCACGCCCTTGGGCCAGCTCGATGCGGCCGATGCGGCCCATCTCGTCCAGGCTGGCCAGGCTCAGCGCCAGGCCGTCGTGGCCCGCGCGGCCGGTGCGGCCGATGCGGTGCACGTGCACCTCGGCGTCGGGCGTCACGTCCACGTTGATCACGGCTTCAAGTTGCTCGATGTCCAGCCCGCGTGCCGCCACGTCGGTGGCCACCAGCACGCTCACGCTGCGTTGCGCAAAGCGGATCAGCACCTGGTCGCGCTCGCGCTGCTCCAGGTCGCCGTGCAAGGCCAGCGCTACAAAACCCTGCGCGCTGAGCACGTCCACCAGGTCGCGGCATTGCTGCTTGGTGTTGCAGAAGGCCAGCGTGCTGGCCGGGCGGAAGTGGTTGAGCAGCGTGGCCACGGCGTGCAGGCGCCCGGTCTCGGCCACCTCGAAGGCGATCTGGCGGATGGTGCCGGTGGCGCTCTGGGCGGCGGGCGTGGCCACCGCCTCCACCGTGATGCGCTTGGGCTCGCGCAGGAAGCGCTGGGCCAGCGTGGCAATGCCCTCGGGGTAGGTGGCCGAGTACAGCAAGGTCTGGCGCTGCGGCGGGCATTGCTTCACCACCGTCACCATGTCGTCGAAGAAGCCCATGTCCAGCATGCGGTCGGCCTCGTCGAACACCAGGGTGTTGAGCGCACCGAGTTGCAGGCTGCCCTTTTCCAGGTGGTCCATCAGCCGGCCTGGTGTGCCCACCACGATGTGCGCGCCGTGGGCCAGGCTCTCGCGCTGCGGCTTCATCGTGGCGCCGCCGCACAGGCTGAGGATCTTCACGTTGCCGGCCGCGCGCGCCAGGCGACGCAACTCGGCACACACCTGGTCGGCCAGCTCGCGCGTGGGGCACAGCACCAGGGCTTGCACCTGCCACAGCGCCGGGTCCAGCCGGTTCAGCAAAGCCAGGCCGAAGGCGGCCGTCTTGCCGCTGCCGGTGGGCGCCTGCACGATCAGGTCGCGGCCCGAGAGCGCGGCCGGCAGGCTGGCCGCCTGCACCGGCGTCATGCGCTCGTAACCCAGTTGCGCCAGGTTGGCCTGCGTGCTGGCAGGCAGCGGCAGGTGGGAAAAGGCGAGCGCGGTGTCGTGCTGAGCAGGGGTGTTCATCGGGGGATTATCCCGGGTGGCCCTGCCACGCACGTGTCTATCGCTTGTATTGGGCGGCGGCACGCGTAGCATTGCCCGCTCCACACCGCAGCGAATTCCTTTGCCGCCCGCCACGAAGCGCCATCCGCGCGCTTCGCTCCACGCACGGCAGAGCCATCCACTGGCGATGATCTTTCGCCATGCCCTGCTGGGGGCCCGCGTGGCCGCAAGCCCATCCTCATGGCCCCCTGTCTCCACAGGAGTGCCTGAGCATGATCTCCTACATCGCCATGTTGAACTTCACCGACAAGGGCCTGCAAAGCGTCAAGGACACCACCAAGCGTGCCGCCGCCGCCAAGGAAGTGGCCAAGAAATTCGGCGTCAACCTGCGCGACATCTACTGGACCATGGGCGACTGCGACATCGTCTGCGTGCTGGAAGCCGACAGCGAACTGGCGCTCACTGCCTTCAACCTGGCCAGCGCCGCCCAGGGCAACTTCCGCTCGCGCTCGATGAGGGCCTACACCGCTGGCGAGATGGAAGCGGTGCTGGCGAAGTTGCCTTGAACCGACGCTGCTCCGGCCGATGGTGCTGGTCTGGCGTGTGGCGGGGGCAAATATTCACTGTCATTCCCGCGCAGGCGGGAATCCATGAAGGGCAAACAGCCTGGATTCCCGCCTGCGCGGGAATGACGGGTAACCTACACCGCCACCGCCTGCCGCACCGCCCGCTCCCAACGGGCCATCAGTTCTTCGGCCCGCTCGCGCGGCATCGTGGGGTGGAAGCTGCGCGCCACCTGCCACTGCGCGGCCAGCTCGTCGGTGCTGTGCCACACGCCGGTGGCCAGGCCGGCCAGGTAGGCGGCGCCCAGCGCGGTGGTCTCGATGACCTGCGGCCGCTGCACGGGGATGCCCAGCAGGTCGGCCTGGAACTGCATCAGCAGGTTGTTGACGCAGGCGCCGCCGTCCACGCGCAGCTCGCTCACCGGCGCGCCACCGGCGGCCACCGCGTCGCGGCTCATGGCCTGCAGCAGCGCCGCGCTCTGGTAGGCGATGCTCTCGAGCGCGGCACGCGCGATGTGGGCCACGGTGCTGCCGCGCGTGAGGCCGACGATGGCGCCGCGCGCGTCGGCGTTCCAGTAGGGCGCGCCCAGGCCGGTGAAGGCGGGCACGAACATCACGCCACCGGCGTCGGGCACGCTCTCGGCCAGGCCTTGCACCTCGCCGCTGCCCCGGATGGCGCCCAGCCCGTCGCGCAGCCACTGCACCACGGCACCGCCGATGAACACGCTGCCTTCGAGCGCGAACTCAGGCGTGGCCGTGGCCTGCGCGGCCGAGGTGGTGATGAGGCCATTGGCGCTGAGCTGGAAGCGCTCGCCCGTGTGCATCAGCATGAAGCAGCCGGTGCCGTAGGTGTTCTTGGCCAAGCCGGCCTTGAAGCAGGCCTGGCCGAACAGCGCGCTCTGCTGGTCGCCGGCCATGCCGCCGATGGGGATGGCCGCGCCCAGCAGCGCCGCGTCGGTTTCGCCGTAGAGGTGGCTGCTGGGGTGCACTTGGGGCAGCAGGCTGTCGGGCACATGCAGCAGGGCCAGCAGCTCGTGGTCCCAGCGGTTGTGCCGCACGTCGAACAGCATGGTGCGTGCGGCGTTGCTCACGTCGGTGGCGTGCACGCGGCCGCCGGTGAGCTGCCACAGCAGCCAGCTGTCCACGGTGCCGAAGGCCAGTTCGCCGGCCCCGGCGGCCTGGCGGGCGCCGGGCACGTTGTCCAGGATCCAGCGGATCTTGGTGCCCGAGAAGTAGGCGTCGATCAGCAGGCCGGTGCTGGCCCGCACGCGCTCGGCATGGCCCTGCTCGCGCAGTTGCGCGCACAGCGGCTCGGCGCGGCGGTCCTGCCAGACGATGGCGTTGTGGATGGGCTGGCCGGTGCGGCGGTTCCACACCACGGTGGTTTCGCGCTGGTTGGTGATGCCGATGGCGGTGATGTCGCGCGCCGTGAGGCCTGCCTTGGCCAGCGCGTCGCGCGCGGTGGCGAGCTGGGTGGCCCAGATCTCGTTCGGGTCGTGCTCGACCCAGCCGGGCTGCGGGTAGATCTGGCGGAACTCGCGCTGCGCCATGGCCCGGATGCGGCCTTGCGCGTCAAACACGATGCTGCGCGAACTGGAGGTGCCCTGGTCGAGGGCGAGGATGAAGCGCATGGCAGCTCCGTCAGCTTGAAACTTCCACCTGCACGCCAGCGTCGGCCAGCAGGGCCTCGAAGGCGCGCGGGGGCGGCGCGTCGGTGAACAGCGAGTCGATCTGGTCCAGCCGCGCCATCTCCACCATGGCCGGGCGGTTGAACTTGCTCTGGTCGGCCACCAGCCAGACCTCGCGGCTGTGCTCGATGATGGCGCGCGCCACCTGCACCTCGCGCACGTCGTAGTCGCGCAGCGTGCCGTCGGCCTCGATGCCCGAGATGCCGATCAGGCCGATGTCGACCTTGAACTGGCGGATCAGGTTGACGGCCGCAGCGCCCACGATGCCGCGGTCGCGGTGGCGCACCACGCCACCGGTGACGATGACCTCGCAGTCGGGGTTGCCCGAGAGGATGCCGGCCACGTTGAGGTTGTTGGTGATGACACGCAGGCCCTTGTGACCCAGCAGCTCGCGGGCCACGGCCTCGGTGGTGGTGCCCAGGTTGATCAGCAGCGAGCTGCCGTTGGGCACGCGCGCGGCCACGGCCTTGGCGATGCGCTGCTTGGCCTCGGCGTTCAGCGCCTCGCGCTGGCGGTAGGCGATGTTCTCGGTGGTGGAGCTGGGCACCCGCACGCCGCCGTGGAAGCGCGCCAGCAGGCCGGCCTCGGACAGCAGCTTCACGTCGCGGCGCACGGTTTGCAGCGTCACGCCAAAGCGCTCGGCCAGCGCCTCCACGGTGACGGCGCCGCGCGTGCGCACCTCGTCCAGCAACTCGGATTGGCGGGGGTTGGGCGTCATGGTGGCGGTGATTGTGCAGGGGCCCGAAGGCGCTCGGCTGCGAGCCTAAACGAACCCAAACGAACTTGAAACTGTGAAACCACCCTTGTAAACGAACATTGAATGCGATAAAAAGAAAAAAGACGAAAGCGGCATGCCGCCATTTCGCGCCCAACCGATCGCAGGAGACCCCCTTGCCGCTTGCCTCGCCCAACACGGCGAACCCTTCCATGCTGGCCGACGCCGAGCTGCACTGCGACGTGCTCGTGGTGGGCGGCGGCATCAACGGCTGCGGCATTGCGCGCGACCTGGCCGGCCGCGGCTGGCGCGTGGTGCTGGCCGAGCAGGACGACCTGGCGGCACACACCTCGTCGTCGTCCACCAAGCTGATCCACGGCGGCCTGCGCTACCTGGAGTACTACGAGTTCGGCCTGGTGCGCAAGGCGCTGCTGGAGCGCGAAGTGCTGCTCAAGAGCGCCCCGCACATCATGTGGCCGCTGCGCTTCGTGATGCCGCACGACCCGGCCATGCGCCCGGCCTGGTTCATCCGCCTGGGCATCTTCATGTACGACCACCTGGCCAAGCGCGAGGTGCTGCCGGGCTCAGAAGGCGTGAACCTGCGCACCCACGCCGTGGGCGCGCCGCTGCAAGACCGGTTCACCCAGGGCTTCATCTATTCGGATGGCTGGGTGGACGACGCGCGCCTGGTGGTGCTCAACGCCATCGACGCCCGCGAGCATGGCGCGCAACTGCTCACGCGCCACCGCGTCAGCGTGGCCCAACGCCATGCCCAGGGCTGGACGGCCACTCTGCAAGCGGCTGACGGCCGCACGCGCACGGTGCAGGCCCGTGCCCTGGTGAACGCCGCCGGCCCCTGGGCCGAGAGCTTCCTGCGCGGCACGGCCCGCCCGGCAGGCCACGAGGTGCTGGCCACCAAGAGCCTGCGGCTGGTGAAGGGCTCGCACATCATCGTGCCGCGCTGCTTTGCGCACGACCACGCCTACATCTTCCAGAACCCCGACAAGCGCATCATCTTCGCCATCCCCTACGAGCAGCACTACACGCTGATCGGCACCACCGACGAGGAGGTGCACGGCGACCCGCGCGACGCCAGCGTCACCGAGGGCGATGTGGCCTACCTCTGCGAGCAAGCCAGCCGCTACTTCAAGCAACCCGTGCGCCCCGCCAGCGTGGTGTGGCGCTACTCGGGCGTGCGACCGCTGCTGGACGACGCCTCGGGCGACCCGTCGGCCGTCACGCGCGACTACCTGTTGGAGGCCAACACCTCGGGTGCGCCACTCCTGAGTGTGTGGGGCGGCAAGATCACCACCTTCCGCAAACTGGCCGAAGAGGCGTCCGACGAGGTGGGCCGGTTGCTGGGCGAGCAGCGCGCCGCCTGGACCCACGGCGCCGTGCTGCCCGGCGGCGACCTGAGCGCCTGGACCGGCCCGGCGCAACGGCCCGATGTGGACTTCGAGCGCTTTGTGCTGGCGCTGGCCGTGCGCCACCCCTGGCTGCCCGCCGCGCTGGCGCGCCGCCTGGCGCGGGCCTATGGCGGCCGCGTGGGCGCGGTGCTGGGAACGGCCCAAGACTTGGCCGAGCTGGGCGTCGAGGTGGCCCCAGGCCTGCATGAGGCCGAGCTGCGCTACCTGGTGCAGCACGAATGGGCCAGTTGCGCCGACGACATCCTGTGGCGGCGCAGCAAGCTGGGCCTGCACTACACCGAAGCCCAACGCCAGCAGGTCCGCGACTGGCTGCAACAACACCCCATGAACGAGACAACCCCCGAGGCCGCGCCATGCAACTGACGCTCGAAGGCATCAGCAAGCGCGTGGGCGCGGAGGCCTGGCTGTACGAGATGGGCCTGGCGCCGCAACCCGGCGCCGTGACCGTGCTGCTGGGCGCCACGCAGGCCGGCAAGACCAGCCTGATGCGCATCATGGCCGGGCTGGACGTGCCCAGCAGCGGCCGCGTCAGTGTGGACGGCGTGGACGTCACCGGCATGCCGGTGCGCGAGCGCAACGTGGCCATGGTCTACCAACAGTTCATCAACTACCCGTCGATGACGGTGTACGACAACATCGCCTCGCCGCTCAAGCTCAGCGGCCGGCCGGCGGCCGAGATTGCCAGCCAGGTGCAGGCACTGGCCGCCAAGCTGCACATCGAGGTCTTTCTGCAGCGCTTGCCGGCCGAGCTCTCGGGCGGCCAGCAGCAGCGCGTGGCGCTGGCCCGCGCGCTGGCCAAGAACGCGCCGCTGATGCTGCTGGACGAGCCCCTGGTGAACCTGGACTACAAGCTGCGCGAGGAACTGCGCGAGGAGCTGACCCAATTGTTTGCGGCCGGCGACGCCACCGTGGTCTACGCCACCACCGAGCCGGCCGAGGCGCTGCTGCTGGGCGGCTACACCGCCGTGATGGACGCCGGCGAACTGCTGCAGTACGGGCCCACGGCCGAGGTGTTCCACACGCCCAAGTCCATCCGCGTGGCGCGCGCTTTCAGCGACCCGCCCATGAACCTGCTGGCCGCCGACCTGACGGAAGGCGGCGCACAGCTGCGCGGTGGCGCTTTGCTGCCCACCGCCCTGCCTTCGCAGGCCACCCAGATCCTGACCATCGGCCTACGCGCCAGCGCATTGCGAGTGCAGCCCCGCCCGGGTGACGTGGCCCTGCCCGGCACGGTGGAACTGGCCGAGATTTCGGGCTCCGACACCTTTGTGCACGTGCATTGCGGCGTGGGCGAAGTGGTGGCCCAGCTCACCGGCGTGCACAACTTCGAGCTCGGCGCCGCCATCGCCCTCCATGTGAGCCCTGCTCAGGTCTATGTGTTTGACGCGAGGGGTGATCTGCTCTCGGCACCAGCGCGCCACGGAGGTGCCGCATGAGCCGCATCGAGCTCGACCTCGCGCACTCGTACAAGGCGAACCCGAAGGAGGACGCCGACTACGCTCTGCTGCCGCTGAAGATGACGTTCGAGAACGGTGGTGCCTACGCGCTGCTGGGCCCCTCGGGCTGCGGCAAGACCACCATGCTCAACGTCATGTCGGGCCTGCTGGTGCCCTCACATGGCACGGTAGCGTTCGACGGCCAGGACATGACGCGCGCCACACCGCAACAGCGCAACATCGCCCAGGTGTTCCAGTTCCCGGTCATCTACGACACCATGACCGTGGCGCAGAACCTGGCCTTTCCGCTGAAGAACCGCCAGGTGCCGGCCGAGCAGATCAAAGCGCGTGTGGGCCAGATCGCCGAGATGCTGGAGATGAGCCACCAGCTCGACCTGCGCGCCGCCGGCCTTTCCGCCGACCAGAAGCAGAAGATCTCGCTCGGCCGCGGCCTGGTGCGGCCCGACGTGTCGGCCGTGTTGTTCGACGAGCCGCTGACCGTGATCGACCCGCACCTGAAGTGGCAGCTGCGGCGCAAGCTCAAGCAGATCCACCATGAGTTGAAGCTCACGCTGATCTACGTCACCCACGACCAGGTGGAGGCGCTGACCTTCGCCGAGCAGGTGGTGGTGATGACACGCGGCAAGGTGGTGCAGATGGGCACGCCCGAGGCCTTGTTCGAGCGGCCGGCGCACCGCTTCGTGGGCCATTTCATCGGCTCGCCGGGCATGAACTTCGTGCCCGCCACGGTGACGGACGGGCAGGTAAGCGCCGCCGGCTACCCGCTGGGTGCGCTGGGCGCCGCCAACGGCGAACTCACGCTGGGCATACGGCCCGAGTACCTGGCCCTGGTGCCGCCTGGCGAAGCCGGCTCGCTGCCGGCACGCGTGCAGCAGGTGCAAGACATTGGCACCTACGTGCTGGTGAGCCTGGACGCCGCCGGCCAGAGCCACAAGGCCCGCCTCTCGCCCGAGGCCGCCGCGCCCCGCGTGGGCGACACCGTGGGCGCGCAGGTGCTGAACGCCCACACCTGCTGCTACAACCAGAACGAGGAGTTGATGGCATGAGCCTGCACGGCCGCCCGAAAGGCGAATTCCCCCTTGGGGGGGCGGCGCGAAGCGCCTTGGGGGCGCCATGAGCAGCGTTACCACCAAGCCCGTCAACCAGAAGGCCTGGTTCCTGATCCTGCCGGTGTTCATCTGCGTGGCCTTCTCGGCCATCCTGCCGCTGATGACAGTGGTGAACTATTCGGTGCAGGACATCATCAGCCCCGAGCGCCGGGTGTTCGTGGGCACCGAGTGGTTTGCCAACGTGATGCGCGACGAAGACCTGCACGCCGCGCTGTGGAACCAGTTGCGCTTCTCGCTGGCGGTGCTGCTGGTGGAGCTGCCCATGGGCATCATGCTGGCGCTGGCCATGCCAGCCGATGGCTGGAAGGCCTCGGCCACCTTGGTCATCGTGGCGCTCTCGCTGCTGATCCCCTGGAACGTGGTGGGCACGATCTGGCAGATCTTCGGCCGCGCCGACATCGGTCTGATGGGCCATGCGCTGCAGGCCCTGGGCGTCGAGTACAGCTACACCGGCAATGCCAGCCACGCCTGGCTGACGGTGCTGCTGATGGACGTGTGGCACTGGACACCCCTGGTGGCGCTGCTGGCCTACGCCGGCCTGCGCAGCATCCCCGACGCCTACTACCAGGCGGCGCGCATCGACGGCGCCAGCAAGTTCGCGGTGTTCCGCTACATCCAGCTGCCCAAGATGCGCGGCGTGCTGATGATCGCGGTGCTGCTGCGCTTCATGGACAGCTTCATGATCTACACCGAGCCCTTCGTGCTCACCGGCGGCGGCCCCGGCAATGCCACCACCTTCCTCAGCCAGTACCTGACGCAAAAGGCCGTGGGCCAGTTTGACCTGGGGCCGGCGGCCGCCTTCTCGCTGATCTACTTCCTCATCATCCTGCTGTTCTGCTTCGTGCTCTACAACTGGATGCAGCGGCTGGGCCAGGCCGAAAAGGAGGTCCAGTCGTGAACCCCGGAAAGTTTCAAAAACGCTCGCTGTTCCTGGTCGTCTACATCGTCTTCGCGCTGTTGCCCATCTACTGGATGGTGAACATGAGCTTCAAGACGAACGAGGAAATCCTGTCGGCCTTCAGCCTGTGGCCGCAGCACTTCACCTGGGCCAACTACGCCACCATCTTCACCGACGAGAGCTGGTACTCGGGCTACATCAACAGCCTGATCTACGTGGCCATCAACACCGTCATCTCCATCACCGTGGCGCTGCCGGCGGCCTATGCCTTCAGCCGCTACAGTTTTCTCGGCGACAAGCATGTGTTCTTCTGGCTGCTCACCAACCGCATGACGCCGCCGGCCGTCTTCCTACTGCCGTTCTTCCAGCTCTACACCACGGTGGGGCTGATGGACACCCACATTGCCGTGGCGCTGGCGCATTTGCTGTTCAATGTGCCGCTGGCGGTGTGGATCCTGGAAGGCTTCATGAGCGGCATCCCGCGCGAGATCGACGAAACCGCCTACATCGACGGCTACAGCTTCCCGCGCTTCTTCCTCAGCATCTTCGTGCCGCTGATCAAGGCGGGGGTGGGCGTGACGGCCTTCTTCTGCTTCATGTTCAGCTGGGTGGAGCTGCTGCTGGCGCGCACGCTCACCAGCGTCAACGCCAAGCCCATCGTGGCCACGATGACGCGCACGGTCAGCGCCAGCGGCATGGACTGGGCCACGCTGGCCGCCGCTGGCACGCTCACCATCGTGCCCGGCGCCATCGTGATCTGGTTCGTGCGGCACTACATCGCCAAGGGCTTCGCCATGGGCAGAGTTTGAGGAGACTTCACCATGTTTGACTGGATGGTTTGGACGACACCGGTGGCGGTGTTCTTCAGCTGCATCGCGCTGATGCTGGTGGGCATGACGGTGTGGGAGATCAAGTCGCCCACCACGCTGCGCAAGGGCTTTCTGCCCATCGCCACCACGCGGGGTGACCGCTTGTTCATCGGCCTGCTGAGCGCGGCCTACATCAACCTCGCCTTCGTGGGCATGGCCGGCTGGATCACCCAGTGGCTGGGCCTGGAGAGCGAGCCCAGCATCTGGATCAGCTTCGTGCTGTCCATGCTCAGCCTGGCGCTGGTGATGAAGAAGGGTTGAGTTTTACAAAGGGGAATCCGGCCCGGACCTGCCCCGGGGCCGTGGTGTCCCACCGCAGATCGGGGCAGCCCTGTTGTTTGAACGTTCGAGGAGACACACCATGAAGATGCGTTACACCGCGCTGAGCCTGGCCGCCGTCTGCGCCCTGGCCAGCCAAGGCGCCTGGGCCGACGAGGCTGCGGCGAAGAAGTGGATCGACAGCGAGTTCCAGCCCAGCACGCTGAACAAGGACCAGCAGCTCGCCGAGATGAAGTGGTTCATCGACGCTGCGGCCAAGCTCAAGGCCAAGGGCGTGAAGGAGGTCTCGGTGGTGTCGGAGACGCTCACCACCCACGAGTACGAGAGCAAGACGCTGGCCAAGGCCTTCACCGAGATCACCGGCATCACGGTCAAGCACGACCTGATCCAGGAGGGCGACGTGGTCGAGAAGCTGCAGACCTCGATGCAGTCGGGCAAGAGCATCTACGACGGCTGGATCAGCGACTCGGACCTGATCGGCACGCACTACCGTTACGGCAAGATCATGAACCTCACCGACTACATGGCCGGTGCGGGCAAGGACTACACCAACCCTGGCCTGGACCTGAAGGACTTCATCGGCACCAGCTTCACCACGGCGCCCGATGGCAAGCTCTACCAGCTGCCCGACCAGCAGTTCGCCAACCTGTACTGGTTCCGCGCCGACCTGTTTGCGCGACAGGACCTGAAGGACAAGTTCAAGGCCAAGTACGGCTATGACCTGGGCGTGCCGCTGAACTGGAGCGCCTACGAGGACATTGCCGAGTTCTTCACCAACGACGTGAAGCAGATCGACGGCAAGCCCATCTACGGCCACATGGACTACGGCAAGAAAGACCCGTCGCTGGGTTGGCGCTTCACCGACGCCTGGCTGAGCATGGCCGGCACCGCCGACAAGGGCATCCCCAACGGCATGCCGGTGGACGAGTGGGGCATCCGCGTGGCCGACGACAAGTGCACGCCGGTGGGCGCCTCGGTGGAGCGCGGAGGCGCCACCAACTCGCCGGCCGCTGTCTACGCGCTGACCAAGTACGTGGACTGGATGAAGAAGTACGCCCCCAAGGAAGCCAGCGGCATGACCTTTGGCGAGGCCGGCCCGGTGCCCGCGCAGGGCCAGATCGCGCAGCAGATCTTCTGGTACACGGCCTTCACCGCCGACATGACTAAGAAGGGCCTGCCGGTGGTGAACGCCGACGGCTCGCCGAAGTGGCGCATGGCCCCCGGCCCCAACGGCCCGTACTGGAAGCAGGGCATGCAGAACGGCTACCAGGACGTGGGCTCGTGGACCTTCTTCAAGGACCAGGACGCCAACCGCACCGCCGCCGCCTGGCTGTATGCGCAGTTCATCACCGCAAAAACCACCTCGCTGAAGAAGTCCATCACCGGGCTGACCTTCATCCGCGACAGTGACATCCGCAGCGACTTCTTCACCAAGAACGCCAGCAAGTACGGCGGCCTGATCGAGTTCTACCGCAGCCCGGCCCGCGTGGCTTGGACGCCCACCGGCACCAACGTGCCCGACTACCCCAAGCTGGCCCAACTGTGGTGGAAGAACGTGGCCCAGGCGGTGACCGGCGAGAAGACCCCGCAAGGCGCCATGGACAACCTGGCCAAGGAGATGGACGACGTGATGGCCCGGCTGGAGCGCGCCGGCATGGCCAAGTGCCCGCCCAAGCTCAACAAGAAGGAAACCGCCGCCAAGTGGCTGAGCGACAAGGGCGCCCCGTGGGCCAAGCTGCCCAACGAGAAGCCCAAGGGCGAGACCATCGCCTACGACACGCTGCTGAACGCCTGGAAGGCCGGCAAGGTGCGCTGAGGCCGTGCGGGCTGGGTCGGGCGCACTGCCTGGCCCAGCCCCGCAACCCCCGCCTCGCCATTCCCGCGCAGGCGGGAATCCCTGCCTTTGCCTGCGCTCACCGCATGAGCCCCTCGGCCGAGGCTTGCGCAACGCAAGCCCATCGCCACACACTGGGCTACCCAGCCGCTGAACCGCAGGCTTGCGGGCCTGCGTGTGCCGCTCACTTCGACTCTGGCTGCAAGGGGCCTTGGCCGGCAGGTCGGGCCAGCCGGAGGCCGTCCGCCACAGTAGCCGGGGCCAGGCTGGCCACGGTCACGGTGGCTGCTTCTGGCAATGCCCGGCGCGGGGCGGCTGCCGTGTCGGCGGTCCACGCGGCCAGCGCGGTCAACAACATCGACCCGGCACACAACAGCATCAGGGGCAGGAGAGCGGACAGGGCGTTCTTCATGGGGGGGCCTTGCGGAAAAAGGGCGGTTCCTTCTGTTCATCGGATTCGCCGCCCAAAACCTGCCACCCTCCCCCTAATTTGAAGGGGTAGGCCGCCCCGGCCACCTGGCGTCGCCCGGCCGCATAGTCGCGGCACATGACACTGGACCCCGAAACCTGGCGCGTGCTGTCGCCCCTGCTGGACCAAGCACTGGAGTTGGAAGGCGAGGCGCGCGAAGCCTGGCTGGGGCAGTTGGGGGGCGACGCCGCCCCCTTGGTGCCGCTGCTGCGCGACATCCTCAGCCACCAGGCGGCCACCGGCCCCGCCGACCTGCTGGCCCAGCAGCACCACCTGGTGCACCTGGCCACGCCAGCGGCCGCCACGGCAACGGCGTTCGGCACCGGCCACTTGGTGGGGCCCTACCGCTTGCTGCGCCCCCTGGGCGCCGGCGGCATGGGCGAGGTGTGGCTGGCCGAGCGCATGGACGGCGGCCCGAAGCGGCAGGTGGCCCTCAAGCTGGCCATGGTGAGCCTGCGCCGCACGGTGCTGCTGCAGCGCTTCGAGCGCGAACGCGACATCCTGGGCTCGCTCAACCACCCGCACATCGCGCGGCTGTACGACGCCGGCGTGTCGGCCGACGGCCAGCCCTACCTGGCGCTGGAATACGTGCAGGGCCAGCCCATCACCGACTACGCCGATGCCCACGGCCTGGATGCGCATGCCCGCATCGCCTTGCTGGGCCAGGTGATGGACGCGGTGCAGTACGCCCACGCCAACCTGGTGATCCACCGCGACATCAAGCCGCCGAACGTGCTGGTGACCGCCGAGGGCCAGGCCCTGCTGCTGGACTTCGGCATCGCCAAGCTGCTGGAGCCCGACGCCGTGCAGGCGCACGAGACCGAGCTCACCCAACTGGGCGGCTCGGCACTCACGCTGCGCTACGCCGCCCCCGAGCAGGTCCGCGCCGAGCCCATCAGCATTGCCACCGACATCTGGGCCCTGGGCGTGCTGGCCTATGAACTGGTGTGTGGCCAGCGGCCTTTCGACAGCAGCGACCGCAGCCAGCTGCAGATCGACATCCTCCACACCGAGCCGGTCCGGCCCAGCCAGCGCCAGGCGGGCGTGATGCGCCAGCTGCCCGCCAGCCTGGCCCGCGACCTGGACACCATGCTGCTCAAGGCGCTGAAGAAGGCACCTGCCGAGCGCTACCGCACGGTGAACGCCTTTGCCGAAGACCTGTCGCGCTGGGCCCGTGGCGAGCCGGTGCTGGCCCAGCCCGACAGCCGCTGGTACCGGTGGGCCAAGTTCGTGGGCCGCAACCGGCTCGCCGTGGCCGCCTCCGCCACCGCCTCGGTGGCGGTGCTGGGCCTGGCCGTGACGGCCACGGTGCTGGGCCTGCAGGCGCGCGAGGAATCGGCCCGCGCCACCGCCGCGCGCGACTTTTTGCTGGCCATGTTCCGCGAGGCCGACCCCGACCCGGCCCGCGGCCGCGAGGTCAGCGCCAAGCAGTTGCTGCTCAAGGGCCAGGAGACCGTGGTGCGCACCCTGGCCGACAAGCCGCAGTTGCAGGCCGACCTGCTGGCCGGCATTGCCGAGGCGCTGAGCAACTTCGAGGACGAGGAGGCCGCCGACAAGGCGCGCGGCCAGGTGGTGGACATCTACCTGCGCATGCGCCAGCCCCGCGCCGCCGCCCTGGCACTGATGGACCAGGCCCACGTCGCCATCACCGTGGGTGACCCCGACCGTGCCGAAGGCCTGCTGGCGCGGGCCGACCAGGTACACCCAGAGACGGCGGGCGACACCGAATTCATCGCCCGGCGGCTGGTGTCCAGGGGCAACGTGGCTGCCGCCCGCGGCCAGTTCGCACCCGCACACCAGGCATTCACCGCCGCCCTGCCGCTGGTGCACCAGGCCTTCCCACCCGACCACGCCCAGACGGTGTACGCCGAGCGCATCCTGGGTGAGCTCGACGGCCACCTGGGTCATTACGCGCAGGGCATCGCGCGGCTCACGACACTGCTGGCCGTGGTGGACGGCAACCCCAGCGTGCGGGCGGTGGAAAGCCTGAGCATCCTCGACGACCTGGCCTACATCGAATTTCTGGCCGGGCAGTACGAAGCGGCGCGGCAGCGCTATGACGAGGCCGCCACGCGCTGCGAACGGCTGCACGACCCCATGGGCCTGGAGTGCGCCTACACCCAGGCGCGGCGGGCTGAGAACCTGCTGCTGCTCGGGCGCAGCGACCTGGCCCTGCCGGCCATGCCCCTGCTGCTCAAGCACGCGCTCTCGGAACAGGCCAGCTCCATGGCGCCCCATGCCGCGCGCATTGGCCACCGCGTGCTGGCGGCCCAAGGCCAACTGGGCCTGCACCCGGAGCTGCAGGCGCGGCTGCTGGCCCTGGGCCGCGCCGAAGGCCTGCCGCCCACCCTGAAGCTGCAGCTGCAACTGGTGCACCTGCGCAGCGAACTGCAGCAAGGCCACACGGCACAGGCCCTGGCCGCGCTGGAGCGCCTGGACCAGGCCCTGCCCGCTGGCGCCAAGACAGACCCCAAGGCGCGCGGGCTGCTGGCGCTCTACCGTGGCCAGGCCCTGCAGGCCGAAGGCCAGCCGGCGGCGGCCCTGCCGGTGCTGCAAGCCGCCCAGGCCCTGTACGGCGAATCGCTGGGCGCCGAGCACCCGATGACGCAACTGGTGGCCGTGCACCAGGCCCGCACCCTGTGGGCCTTGCAGCGCAGCGCGGAGGGGCTGGCCCTGCTCGACCACGCCTTGCCGGTGCTGCGCACGGCCATGGGCAACGAGGCCCCCACGCTGAAGGCCGTCGAGCAGCTCCGCGCCGAGCTCGCCGCGCCCGATGTGCCCTCGCCCGCCACCGCTGGGCAAATCAGCTTGTGGCTGTGACCGTGGACAAGGCCCTGCCCACCGACCTGAGCACCATGGTGACGCGAGCCCAGGGCGGCGATGCCCTGGCCGCCCAGCAGCTGTTTGCCGCGCTCTACGAGCAGTTGCGCCGCCTGGCACGGCGCGAGCTGGCGAAATGGGGGCCGCAGTCGGCCCTGGGCGCCACCACGCTGCTGCACGAGGCCTACCTCGACATCTCGCAGCGCGACGCGCTGGCCTTTCCCACCCAGGCCCACTTTCTGGCCTACGCCGCGCGGGCCATGCGCGGTCTGCTGATCGACCGCGTGCGCGAGCTGCAGGCGCAAAAGCGCGGTGGAGGCCTGCACATCACCTCCCTCGACACCGAGTGCGCCGAACAGTGCCCGCAGCCCGAGCTGCTCAGCGCCATCGGCGAGGCCTTGGACGAGCTGGCCCAACTGGAGCCCGCGCTGGCCCAGGTGGTGGACCTGAAGTTCTTCTGCGGCTTCGGGGTGGCCGAGATCGCCGCCATGCAGAACAGCTCCGAGCGCACCGTGCAGCGCCAGTGGGAGAAGGCCCGGCTGATGCTGTACCACGCGATGCGGCAGGGCTGACCGCCCGCCCGCTCAGCGCCCGCCCGTCACGTCGATGATGGCGCCGGTGGTGTAGCCGGCCTCTGGCGAGAGCAGCCAAACGATGGCCGGGGCCACCTCGTCGGCCTCGCCCAGCCGCCCCATGGGGATGAGGTGCAGGCTGTTGGCCACCCGCTCGGCGTGGCCGCCCGAGGCGTGGATGTCGGTGGCGATGATGCCGGGCCGCACCGCGTTCACGCGCACGCCCTCGGCGGCCACCTCGCGCGCCAGGCCGGTGGTGAAGTGGTCGATGGCGGCCTTGCTCATCGAGTAGTCGAGGTACAGCCCCGGCGAGCCGACGCGCGCCGCGCCCGACGAGAGGTTGACGATGGCGCCACCCACGCCGCCGTGGCGCGTGCTCATGCGCTTCACGGCCTCGCGAGCGCACACCAGGCTGCCGGTGAGGTTGATGGCCCACATGCGCTGCAGGCGGGCCACGCCCATCTCGTCCACCCGCGCGGCCACGTCGACCACGCCGGCGTTGTTCACCAAGCCGCCCAGCGGGCCCAGCTGCTCGTCCACGACGCGGAACATGGCCAGCACCCGGGCCTCGTCGGCCACGTCGGCGGCCACGGTGATGGCGCGCCGGCCGCGCGCGCGCACCTGGGCAGCCACGGCCTCGGCGGCCTCGCGGCCGTGCACGTAATTGACAGCCACGTCCCAGCCGCGCTCGGCGGCCAGCAGGGCGGTGGCGGCGCCAATGCCACGGCTGGCGCCGGTGATGAGCAGGGTGCGGTTGGGGTTGGTGGTGGGGTCCATCGGGCCATTCTCGGCGGGTTCGTACGGCAATGCGTTCAAAGATCAAGCGTGGTTGGCCATGTCGCGGATCGGCGCGTTGCGGTCATTCCTGCGCCCGGCTTCGTCATTCCCGCGCAGGCGGGAATCCATGTCTTTCAACGTCGGCTGCAGCAGCGCAGCGGCGGAGCCTTCGGACTACGGGCTCCTCGCGGACAAACACCGTGCCCTCAGTTCCTCCTCAGCTCTCTTCTTCCGCCTTGGCCCTCGGCACTTTCAACCCACACGCGAATGTGCCCTCCGCCCGAAGGCACCACCACTGCCCTGCAACCACTGACGGTGGTGGTCCGCTTTGTGGCGCACCACCGCCGTCTCAGGCAGGGTGTCGGGTATCCGCCCGACGCAACTTAAGGAGGAATGCGCCATGCCCTGAGCAAGGGCATGGCGCAGGGGGAGATGGCGTCGGGCGGGTACCCGGCGGCCTCTGCCCGCCACCCAAGGTGAAGACCTGGATTCCCGCCTACGCGGGAATGACGGCGGTGGCGGCAAGGGAATGATGACCACGCGCCTGGAACAGCCGCCGGTCGCCGCTGCACTCTTTTGCTGTTGAACGCAAAGGCATATCAGGCCTCGTCGCGCTTCATCTTCGCGCGTGCCCGGCCGGCGCGACTGCGCTGCTTCCAGCTGGCCAGCTGCTGCTGGCGCTCGAGCAGGCTCAGGGTGTCGCGGCGGGCTTCGCGCAGCAGCTTCTGGTAGTTGCGCAGCCGGCCGGCGTCGATGTGCTCGCGCACCTGGCAGCCCGGCTCTTCGCCGTGCTGGCAATCGCGGAAGCGGCACTGCGGCGCCAGGCGCGCGATGTCGGCAAAGGTGGCGCCCACCGCCTCGGCGTCGGCGTCTGGCCGCAGCGCACGCAGGCCGGGCGTGTCGATGACACAGGCGCCGCCGGGCAGCAGGAACAGCGAGCGCGCCGTGGTGGTGTGCTTGCCGCGGCTGTCGTGGGCGCGCACGCCGCCGGTGTCCTGCTGGGCCCGGCCCAGCAGCGTGTTGGTGAGGGTGGACTTGCCGGCACCGGACGAACCCAGCAGCACCAGGGTCTGGCCCGGGCGGGTCCAGAGCGCCAGGCGCAGCGCGGTGTCGGGGTCGCGAGCGTCCACGCTCAGCAGTTCCAGCGGCGCGGGCAGGCGCTCGCGCAGGGCCTGCTGGCGGGCGTACAGGCCGCGCGCATCGCAAGCGGCGTCGGCCTTGGTGAGCACCACCACCGGCTGCACCTCGGGCCCGGGCAGCAGCGCGAAATAGCGCTCCAGCCGGGGCAGGCTGAAGTCGTGGTCCAGGCCCATCACCAGCAGGGCGGTGTCCACGTTGCTCACCACGGGGTGGCGGCGGCCGTCGGCATCGCGCCGGTGGATGCGGTTGTGGGCGGGCACCGCTGCGTGCACCCACCACTGGCCGTGGGGGTCGGGGGCGGCCAGCACCCAGTCGCCCACGGCCAGGGCGTCGTCGGCGTCGGCCAGGCGGCGCAGCAGGCCCGGCAGCGCGCGGGCCGGCTGCTCGTGCTGGCCGTCGTGCAGCTGCAGGGTTTCGCGGTTGAGTTCTGTGAGGCGCAGCAGGCGCAGCGCATCGTTGCTGCTGACCTGGGCCAACACGGCCGCCTGCTGTGCCAGGGCCGGGGTGAGGCCCACGCGGCGCAGGCGCTCGAAATCCAAATCCATCATGGTGGTCTGACCTTGTGTCTTCTGAGCCTGCTCGCGGCACAGGCAAGGGCCAACAGCACAAAGCTGCAGGCGTGCAAGGAAGGCAAGGCGGCGCAGCGGGCTGCGCGCGTGAGGTCAGACGGTGAGCGTCAGCTCAGAGAGAAAACCCCAGGGGCGTCAGGCGCGTGCCGCGAGGAGGGCAATGGGCGTGTTCCGCATGGTTTGTCTCCTTCATGCTGAGGGTTCCAGGGCGTTGGCGCGAGGGCCGGCACGGCGTGAGTCTGACAGCGGCGCCCGAGCGCGTCAAACTTTCCTCGGCCCGGCCGAGGCCGGCATACTGTGCCTCCATGACCGCGCTCGCCATGCTTCGAGTGACCGTTGCCGCAGGGTGGTTGGCCGCGTTCGGCCCTGCATTTGCCCAGCCTGAGCTCGGCGGCCTGCCGCCTGCAGATCTGGGGGTGGACCTGAAAGGCGAGCCCGTTCTCGCAACCGCCTTTCCAGGCAAAGCGATGGTGATCACCTTCTGGGCCACGTGGTGCCCCTATTGCCTGAAGGAGCTGCCCATCCTGCACAACATCCAGAACAAGGTGGGGCAGGACAGGTTGCAGGTCGTCGCCGTCAACACTGAAGAGCGCGCGGTCTTTCGCCGGGCGGCGAAGGTGTTGGAGGGCCTGAGCGTGCTGCACAGCCGCGATGTTGAGGCAGCCAGCCAGACGGCATATGGCGTGTCGAGCCTGCCGCACATGGTGATCGTGGGGCGCGACGGCAAGATCGTCGCCATCCACAAGGGCTACGGGGAAGGCAAGCTCGGGCAGATTGCTGCCGACATCAACCGCGCGCTCGCGGTCGGGAACTGAGCCCCGAGGCTGCGCCTACAGCTCCAGGCGTTCGCGCAGCACCTTGGCCTGGCGGCGCGAGACCTCGATCTCGCGGCCGTCGCGCAGCGTGACCTGGTAGCCGTCGTTGACCCAGGGCGTGATGCTGGCCACCCAGCGCAGGTTGATGAGCTGGCTGCGGCTGGCGCGGAAGAACAGCGTGTCGTCCAGCCGCTCTTCGAGGTGGCCCAGGGTGCGCGCCAGCAGCGGCTGCTGGCCGTTGAACCACACACGGGCGTAGTTGCCATAGGCCTCGAAGCCGCTGACGTCACCCAGGCGCACGAACCAGCAGCGCTCGCCGTCGCGCACGAAGACCGTGTCGTCGGCGCCCTTGCGGGGCTGCGCGTTGGCGGGCGGCGCAGGCGCGGTGGTCGCGCTTGCGGCCAGCTTGTCGCGCACGCGCTGCAAGGCCCGGCCCAGGCGCTGCGGGTCCAGCGGCTTGAGCAGGTAGTCCAGCGCGTTGCGCTCGAAGGCGTCCACGGCGTGCTGGTCGTAGGCGGTGGTGAAGACCACCAGCGGCACGTGCTCGCTGCGGTCCAGCACGTCGAAGCCAGTGCCGCCGGCCAGGTGGATGTCGAGCAGCAGCAGCTCGGGGCGCAGGCGGTCCACCAGCGCACAGGCCTCGTCCGCCTCGGCGGCCTCGCCCACGATGGCCACGTCGGGCCACGCCGCCAGCAGGGTGCGCAGTTCCTGGCGGGCCAGGCGCGAGTCTTCAACGATGAGCGTCTTCATGGCGGGATGGTGAGGGTGACGTGCACGCTGCCGTCGCGGTCTTCGATCTCGCAGGTGGCGCCGGGGCCGCCCACGCGCTGCAGCTGCTCGCGCAGGTTGGCCAGGCCGATGCCGGCCTCGGGCCCCGGCTGCCAGCGGCCAGGGTTGCTGACCTGCACGCGCAGCGGCGCGCCGGGCTCGGGGCGGGTGCGGGCGATGGCGATGGCCACGGTGCCGCCGCCGGGTGTCTGGGCAATGCCGTGCTTCACCGCGTTCTCCACCAGCAGTTGCAGCACCATGGGCGGCAGGCTGGCGCCTGCCGTGTCGGGGGCCACCTGCCACTGCACCTGCAGGCGTTCTTCATGGTGCACTTGCAGCAGGGCGATGTAGTCGCGCACCACGGCCAGTTCGTCCTCCAGCGGCACGCGCTCGCTCTGGCTGTGGCTCAGCGTGTGGCGCAGGGTGTTGGACAAACGGGTCACCATCTCGCGGGCGCGGGCCGGGTCTTCGCTGATGAGGGCGCGCAGGTTGTTCAGCGCATTGAAGACGAAGTGCGGGTTGAGCTGGGCGCGCAGCAGTTCCAGCTCCAGCTGGCGCTGGCGCGCGTCGGCCTGCCATTTCTGCACCTCGCCGTCGCGCCAGCGGCGCAGGTACTGGCTGGCCAGCCAAACGCCCGTCCACAACCACAGCAGGATGGCGGTGTTGACGGCGTAGACCACGAAGCCGCGCAGGTTGGGCTCGGGCATGCCCGGCGCGAAACTCACCCAGCCCAGCATCAGGCCCAGGCTCAGCGGCACCTGGGCGGCCAGCTGGGCCAGCACCGACAGCACCGGCACAAGCGAGGCCACGCGCCAGCCCAGGGCCCAGCCGGGCAGGTCCATCCAGTGCCAGCGCAGGGCCAAGGCGCGTATGGCCTCACTGGCCGCGTACAAGGCCAGCGGCACGGTGATGAGCACCACCGTCATGCCCGAGCTGGCCGGGTAGCTCTGCGCCGCCAGCCACCACATCAGCAGGCCGTAACCGGCCCAGGTGGCCCACTGCCAACGCCAGCGTGTGGAGGTCATTGCGTTCGTCGTCCCTGTGTCACTGCGCGGCCATGAAGGCGCGGGTCTGGGCCACCAGCCAGTCGGCATCGTCCCACATCAGGAAGTGGTAGCCGGCGGTGCTGAGGCGCACCTGCACCCCGGGCAAGCCCTGGTACTGGCGCTCGAAGATCTGGGTGGTGCTGGCCTGGGTGCTGCCCATGGGGGCGTAGGCCGCCCACGAGCCCAGCACCAGCGTGGGCCGCTGGATGCGGGGCAGCACGGGGCGCAGGTCGCGCGTCCACAGCTCGAACATGGCCTGGGCGGTGGTGGCGCGGTCGCTGCGGCGGCCCCAGTCGATCAGGGTGTTGATGCGCGGCTCGCCGTGCACCAGGGTCTGCATCATGGGCCGGGCCTGGGCCTCCCATTGCGCGGGGTCGGCCCCCAACACACCGTTGCGCAGGGCGGTGGCCATGGGGGTGACGCTCTCGACCGTGGCGTTGGGGTCGCGGATGCCGGCCAGGAAGGGCAGGGTGTCGACAATCACCAGTCGCTCGATGCGGGCGTCGTTCTCGGCCGCCATCATCAGCGCCAGCGCGCCGCCAAGGCTGTGGCCCACCACCGTGAAGCGCGGGCCGCCCTGGCGCGCCAGATAGGCCTGCAGCTGGTCGCGCATGGGTTCGAGGAAGGCCGTGGTGCCGCCGGCCGGTGCACCTGCAAAGCCGGGCAGCTGCGCGATGTGGCATTGCACACCGGGCTGCAGGGCGGCGCAGGTCTCGTCCCACACGGCGGCGGCGCTGTTCAGGCCGGGCAGCAGCAGCACCGGCCGGCCTTCGCCGCGCACGGTGACCTGCACCTGGCCGGCCGGGGTGGGCGCGGCCTTGGACTGGCCCACGCCCAGCACGGCCATGGCGATGGCCACGATGAGGCCCACGTGGCGCAGGGGCTGGCAGAGCCGGGGCAGGGAAAAGTGCTTCATGGCGGGGTCTCCTTCAGGGTTGCGATGGGGAAAGTCTGGGCGCCCCACATCGGCTTTGCATGGGTTGCGTGACGAGCGGCGAAAGGCCGTGATGGGCGGCGGCACCCTGGGTTTTCCCCAGTTTGCAATCGTTTGCAATGTCGTGATGATTCGCCCCCACCACGCTGCCATCGGTTCCACCATGCCCGTCCCCCTCCCCATCCGCCGCCCTGGCTTGCGATGCCTGGCCCTCGCCGCCAGCCTGTGGCTGTGGCTGGCGCCGGCCCATGCGGCGGAAGACACCGTGCGCGCCGAGGTGGCCAAGCCGCTGCAGGCCGCGCAAGAGGCGCTGAAAGCCGGCCAGCCGGCGGATGCGCTGGCCCGGGTGCGCGAGGCCGAAGCCGTGGCCAACCGCAGCGAGTACGAGGCCTACGTCATCGGTCGCACCAAGGGTGCCGCCGCGCTGGCCGCCAAGGACAACGCCGCCGCCCAAACCGCCTTCGAGGCGCTGCTGGCCTCGCCCCGCGCCACGCCGGCCGAGCACACGGCTGCGCTGCAGGCCCTGCCCGGCCTGGCGCTGCGCAACCGCCAGCCCGCGCAGGCCATCACCTGGGCCCGCCGCCACTTGGCCGAGGGCGGGCAAGACCGCAGCGTGCGCCTGGTGCTGGTGCAGGCCCTGTTCAACACCGGCGATTGCCCCGGCACGCTGCGCGAACTGCTGCCCTTGGTGCAGGCCGACGAGGCGGCCGGCAAAAAGCCCGGCGAGGATTTGCTGAAGCTGGCCGGCAACTGCCAGCTCAAGACCCACGACGACGCCGGCTACTACCAGACCCTGTTGCGTCTGGTGACGCACCACGCGCAGCCCGAGTACTGGGCCGACCTGCTGCCCCGCGTGCAGCGCCAGCCCGGCTTTGCCGAGCGCCTGCAGCTGACCTCCCTGCGCCTGATGCGCCAGGTGGGCGCCATGGAAGACGCCGACGACTTCATGGACATGGCCCAGCTGGCGCTCAAGGCCGGCCTGCCCGGCGAAGCCAAGGCGGTGCTGGAAGCCGGCTTTGCCAAGGGCGCGCTGGGCAAGGGCCCGGGCGCGCCGCAGCACCAACGCCTTCGTGACAGCGCCAGCAAGCAGGCGGCCGACGACGCCGCCCAGTTCGCCGCCAACGAGGCCCGCGCCCGCAGCGCCGCCGATGGCGCCCCGCTGTTCAACCTGGGCCTGGCCATGGCCACCGCCGGCCAGACCGAGCGCGGCCTGGTGCTGATGCAGCAGGGCCTGGCCAAGGGCATCGCGCGCCAGCCCGGGGACGCCAAGCTGAACCTGGGTGCCACGCTGCTGGTGGCCGGCCGCCGCGCCGAGGCCGAGCCGCTGCTGCGCGGACTCAACCCCGACGACGGCAGCGCCACGCTGGCCCGCCTGTGGCTGCTGGCCGTGCGCTGACCCGGCGCTGATCCACTTCCCGACCCGACCCCATGAAGAACCAAGTCCAACTCATCACCTACGTCGACCGCCTGGGCGGCGGCGGCCTGCCCGAGCTGCAGGCCCTGCTCACCGGCCCACTCCAGGGCGTGTTCGGCGGCGTGCACCTGCTGCCCTTCTACTACCCCATCGACGGCTCGGACGCCGGCTTCGACCCCATCGACCACACCCAGGTGGACCCGCGCCTGGGCGGCTGGGACGACGTGCGCGCGCTGGGCGACCACGTGGCCGTGATGGCCGACGTGATCGTCAACCACATGTCCTCGGATTCGCCGCAGTTCCAAGACTACTCGGCCAAGGGCAGCGCCTCGGCGTACAACGGCCTGTTCCTCACCATGGACAGCGTCTTCCCGCAGGGCGCCACCGAGGCCGAGCTGCTCAAGGTCTACCGCCCGCGCCCCGGCCTGCCGTTCACGTATGCCACGCTGGCCAGCGGCGAGAAGCGCATCCTCTGGACCACCTTTACCCCGCAGCAGGTGGACATCGATGTGGCGCACCCGCAGGGCCAGGCCTACCTCACGTCCATCCTGCAGACCCTGGCGCGCAACAACGTGCGCATGGTGCGGCTGGATGCCGTGGGCTACGCCATCAAGAAGGCCGGCGACAGCTGCTTCATGATGCCCGAGACCCATGCCTTCATCGACCAGTTCGCCGCCGAGGCGAGGGCCCTGGGCATCGAGGTGCTGGTGGAGATCCACGCCTACCACCGCAAGCAGATCGCCATCGCCGCGCGGGTGGATTGGGTCTACGACTTCGCGCTGCCGCCGCTGGTGCTGCACGCGCTGGCCTTCAAGACCGCCGCGCCGCTGCAGCGCTGGATCGCCATCCGCCCCAACAACGCGCTGACGGTGCTGGACACCCACGACGGCATCGGCGTGATCGACATCGGCGCCGATGCCAACGACCGCGCCGGCTCGCCCGGCCTGGTGCCGCCGGCCGAACTGGACCGGTTGGTGGAAATCATCCACGAGAAGAGCCAGGGCCAGAGCCGCCAGGCCACCGGTGCCGCCGCCAGCAACCTGGACCTCTACCAGGTGAACTGCAGCTTCTACGACGCGCTGGGCCGCGACGACAACGCCTACCTGATCGCCCGGGCGATCCAGTTCTTCCTGCCCGGCGTGCCCCAGGTGTACTACGTGGGCCTGCTGGCCGGCCGCAACGACATGGACCTGTTGCAGCGCAGCGGCGTGGGCCGAGACATCAACCGCCACCGCTACACGCCAGCCGAGATCGCGGCCGACCTGCAGCGGCCGGTGGTGCAAGCGCTGCTGCGCCTCATCCGCCTGCGCAACGAGCACCCGGCGTTTGATGGCAGCTTCAGCGTGGCCGAGGCCAGCGCCACCGTGTTGACTTTGCAATGGCAAGCCGGCGCTGCCAGCGCCACCCTGCGCGTGGACTTTGCCGCCACCAGTTTCGAATTGCGGGCCAGCGGCGACTGGCTGGCCAGCACCGCCCACCCCCAGGGCCAGCCGGCCCTGGCCTGAGCCTGTCGCGCGCCACCGACAAAACCCGCAGTCAGGGCCCCATGAAAACGACTAACACGCGTTAACCCCAATATGCAATCGTTTGTAGCCATTTGACCATCACGCATCGCGCCAAAGAAGGCGCCAACTCCCCGGGGCACATGACCCCACCCACCACCCAGCCACTCGTTCGCGAGGAGACACGATGAAAAAGACCCCAGCCCACACCCAAGCCCTCAAGCGCACGCCCATCGCCGCGCTGGTGGCGTCCTCGGCCTTTGCGGCCCTGCTGGCCAACCCGGCACTGGCCCAGCAGGTCGACGCCGCCCCGACGGCCACCGAAGCCAAGGCCGACAGCGTGGGCCTGGACCGCGTGGTCGTCACCGGCACCGCCCAGAAAAAGTCCAAGATGCGCAGCTCGGTTTCGGTGACCGACGTGGACCAGGACACCGTCAAGGACTACGGCGCCCACACCGAAGCCGACGTGCTGTTGCTGATCCCCGGCATCCGCACCGACGCCACGGCTGGCGCTGGCGGCAACGCCAACATCTCGGTGCGTGGCCTGCCCATCTCCTCGGGCGGCTCGAAGTACGTGCAACTGCAGGAAGACGGCCTGCCCGTCGTGCAGTTCGGCGACATGAACTTCGGCAACAACGACTACTGGATCCGCTTCGACAACAACGTGGACAGCATCCAGACGCTGCGCGGCGGCTCGTCGTCCACCTTCGCTTCGCAGGCCCCTGGCGCGGTCATCAACTACCTCAGCAAAACCGGCAAGCAAAAGGGCGGCTCGGTGGGCCTGACCCGCGGCCTGAACTACAACGAGACCCGCGTTGACGCCGACTATGGCGACAAGCTCGCCCCCGACCTGTACTACCACGTGGGCGGCTTCTACCGCGAGGGTGAGGGCTGGCGCCACTCCACCGCCAACTCGATGCAGGGCTACCAGCTCAAGGGCAACCTCACCAAGGAATTCAACGGTGGCAAGGGCTACATCCGCGCCTCGTTCAAGGTCTTGGAGGACAAGGCTCCGTCGAATCCGCAAGTCTTCCTGACCGCCAGCAAGAACGGCAACAGCATCAGCGGCTTCGGCACGCTTCCCGGCTACGACGGCACCCGTGAAACCGGCACCTCGATCTACAACAGCACCGTGCCGGGCATCGACCCGCTGACCCAGCAGCGCACCAACCCGTCGCTGCTCAACGGCATCACCGTGCACTCCAAGTCGGTGGGCTTCGAGTTCCACAACGAGCTGGCCAACGGCTACACCGTGGACAACAAGTTCCGCATCTCGCAGAACTCGGGCGCCTTCCAGACCCAGTTCTGGGACGTGCAGACCCTGGCCAACATGATGTCGGGCTTCGGCGCCGGCGCCACCGCCAAGTACTTCAACGGCCCGCAAGCCGGCACGACCGTCACCGCCGCCAACCTGGGCACCGGCCTGGTCTCCAAGGGCGCCGCCATCAACACCCAACTGCCCGACATGGGCATCACGGTGAACGACCTGTCGATCAACAAGCAGTTCAAGCTCGACATCGGCACCGTGGACTTGAAGGGTGGCCTGTTCCACTCGCGCCAGAACGTGGCGCAGCGCTGGGCCATCAGCGAGCGTGTGATGCAGGTGGCCAAGAACGGCGCCTTGATTGACGTGTACGACGCCTCGGGCGCCGCGCTCACCACCGCCGGCCTGACGGGCTACAACAACCAGTGGGGCGGCTGCTGTGCCCGCGACGTGGACGCCAGCTTCACCACCAACGCGCCCTACATGTCGCTGAACCTGACCCAGGGTGACCTGGACGTCGAAGCCGGCGTGCGCCACGAGTGGTTCTCGGCCAATGGCAGCTATGCCGCCGGCTCGGCGCGCGCCTACGATGTGAACGGCGACGGCAGCATCACCGGTGCCGAGAAGAACGTGTACCTGATCGACCCGGCCGCCGCCCGCGGCCTGGTGAACTACACCACGCAGTACACCAACTACTCGCTGGGTGCCAACTACCGCTTCACCAAAGACCTGAGCGGCTTTGTGCGCTACAGCGAAGGCAACCGCGCCATCGCCGACCGCCTGCTGTTCTCGCCCAACATCAGCGCGTCCACCGGCCTGCTGACCTCAGGCGGTGCCCAAGCGGCAGTGGCCCCGGTGAAGCAGACCGAAGCCGGCGTGAAGTTCCGTGGCGCCACCAGCGCGCTGAACTACAGCGTGGCCGCCACGGTGTTCCACTCCACCACCACCGAGTTCGACTACGACCAGACCCGTCAGGACGACCCGACCAAGCCGAACTACGCCGGCCCCAAGATGAACGTCATGGGCTACAAGGCCGACGGCATCGAGCTGGAATCGGCCGGTGCCATGGGCAACCTGGGCCTGGCCGTGAACGTGGTGCACTCGAACGAGACCATCACCAAGGACGCCGTGGGCAGTGCCACCGGCAACAGCCAGGTCGGTCGCACCTCGGGTGGCGTGCCCAAGTGGCGCTACAACATCTCGCCGCGCTACGCCTTTGGCGACACCGTGGTGGGTGCCACCATCCGCGGCCAGGGCAAGGTCTTTGCCGACGGCAACAACACCACCACCATCGACGGCCATTACATCGTCAACGCCTTCGTCAACCACGACTTCGGCAATGGCCTGACGGGTTCGCTGAACATCGCCAACCTGTTCGACAACGTGTACCCGGCCAACGGCGCGGGCTTTGTGGGCGGCTCCACCACCGTGCTGGGCGCTGGCGTGGAAACCGGCCGCACCATCAGCGCGTCGATCCGCTACAACTTCTGATCGCGTACTCCTGTGCGATGCTGGGCGGGCCCCTCTTGCGAGGGCCCGCCCTTTTTTTTGGGTTCACGCCCAGATTCATGCCATGACTGACAAACAAATCCGTCGCGTCGTCATCCTCGGCGGCGGCTCTTCCGGCTGGATGACCGCCGCCGCGCTGGCCAAGTCGCTGCAGCGCGATTGCCAAATCACCCTCATCGAGTCGGAGGAGATCGGCACCATCGGCGTGGGCGAGGCCACCATCCCGCCCATCAAGCTGTTCAACCAGATGCTGGGGCTGGACGAGAACGAATTCCTGCGCCGCACCAAGGGCTCGTTCAAGCTGGGCATCCGCTTTGCCAACTGGGGCCAGCTGAACCACAGCTACTTCCACCCTTTCGGCACCTATGGCCGGCCGTTTGACCTGGTGGGCGTGCAACACCATTGGCAACGCGCGCACGCGGCCGGCCAGGCCCAGCCCCTGGACGAGTACTGCATGGCATGGGCCGCCGCAAGCCAAGGCCGCTTCGCCCCGCCCGTGGCCGACCCGCGCAACGTGCTCTCCACCCATGACTACGCCTACCACTTCGACGCCGGCCTGTACGCGCGCTACCTGCGCGAGTATTCCGAAGCCCGTGGCGTGCGGCGCGTGGAGGGCAAGGTCGTCTCGGTGCATCAGCACGCCACCTCCGGCTTCATCGAGAGCCTGACGATGGAGAGCGGCGAGGTCATTGCCGGCGAGCTGTTCATCGACTGCTCGGGCATCCGCGCGGTGCTGATCGAAGGCACGCTGCGCACCGGCTACGAGCACTGGAGCCACTGGCTGCCCTGCGACCGCGCGCTGGCCGTGCCCTGCGAGACCGGCAGCTTCAACCCCTACACGCTATCCATTGCCCACACCGCCGGCTGGCAATGGCGCATCCCGCTGCAGCACCGCACCGGCAATGGGCATGTGTACTCGTCGGCCTTCATGGGCGACGACGAGGCCGCCAACATCCTGCTGAACAACCTCGACGGCAAGGCGCTCGCCGAGCCACGGCCCATCAAGTTCGCCACCGGCCGGCGCCGCCTGTGCTGGAACAAGAACGTCATCGCCATCGGGCTTTCCAGCGGCTTCCTGGAGCCGCTGGAATCCACCAGCTTGCACCTGGTGCAGGCCGGCATCTCCAAGCTGCTGGCCTACTTCCCGGACCGCGATTTCGACCCGCTGGTGACGCAGGAATTCAACCGCGTGGCCGCCACCGAGGTGGAGCGCATCCGCGACTTCATCATCCTGCACTACAGGCTCACCACCCGTGACGACAGCGCCATGTGGCGGCACTGCGCGCAGATGAGCGTGCCCGACACGCTGCAGTACAAGATCGACCACTTCAAGCGCTATGGCCGCCTCATCCCCGGCGACATGGATTTGTTCGGCAACGCCAGCTGGCTGGCCGTGCACATGGGCCAGGGCAACTGGCCCGAGCGCAACGACCCGTTGATCGACTACCGCGAGGTGAATGGCAGCGAGTACCTGGAAAAGCTGCGCACCGCCATGGCCAACGCGGCGCTGGAGATGCCGGGACACCGCGCCTACATCGAGCGGCACTGCAAGGCGGTGTGAGCGCTATTTGGGTGCCGAGCGGCTCAGTTTCTCGGCCATGCGCGTTTGCCAGCCCGGGCCCGACGCCCGCCAACGGGCGATGACGTCTTCGGTCAGGCGTATCGAGATGAGCCGCTTGGGGTTGGCCGAACGTGGCCGACCGCCCTTGTTCACAACCCCGCGCGCCAGCATGTCGTCGGTCAACTCCGGAAGTTCTTCGTACTCCTCCGGTTGAATGACATGGGCAGCCACCTTGGCCAAATCAGATTTCAAGTAGGGGCGCGATGCGCGCTTGCTCGCGGTCATTGGCTTTCCTCATGCTGAAGACATGGCGATCCGCGCCACGCGGCGTGTAGCCGACCACCACCATCCGCTCACCCAGCATGCCGAAGCAGATGATGCGCTGCTCGCCATAGTCTTTGCGCAAGTCTTGGGTTTCAAACGTCGGGCCGGAAAAGACCACGGCTGCATCCTCGAAATCGAGACCGCGCATGGCCAATGCATCAGCACGCTTCGTTGGATCAAAGGTGATCTTCACGTGGTTAGTGTAGCTACGATAACCAGCCTGTGCAAATGGCGCCGGCTGCGGTCGAACACGTGCCTCAGGCTGGGTTGTCAGCCCCGGGGCAAATCCAACGTCGCCCCGCACGACTCGCGCACCACCAGGCAGGGCGGCTCGGCCGGCTCGATCACCACCCCCGCCGCCGGCCCACGCAACTGCGCCAGCAGCATCTGCACCGCCTGCCGGCCATGGCCCACCGGGTCGGTGCGCACGCTGGTGAGCGGTGGCGAGGCAAAGGGCGCCATGGGGATGTCGTCGTAACCCACCACGGCCACGTCCTGCGGCACGCGCAGGCCGGCTTCGTGCAGGGCGCGCAGCGCACCGAAAGCGATGGTGTCGTTGCCGGCGAACAGCGCCGTGAACTTCAGGCCGCGCGAGAGCAACTCCTGCGTGGCTTCGTAGCCGCTCTGGGCGCTGATGTCGGCATAGGCCACCCAGCCCTTGCCCACTTTCACGCCAGCCTCTTTCAGGGCCACGCGCCAGCCCTGCTCGCGCTGGTTCACCGAGAGGTACTCGGGCCGCGCGTAGTTCACGAAGGCGATGCGGCGGTGGCCCAGGCCCAGCAGATGGCGCACCACGCCCTGCGAGAGCTCGGCCGTGTCGTCGGCAATGGCCTGCAGCGCGGTGCCGCCCGGCACGGCCGTGCCGAAGGTGACCAGCGGCACGCCCTGGTCGCGCAGGCGCTGCAGGTGTTCCATTTCGGCGGCGCGCGGGTGGGCCATGATCAGGCCGTCGATGCGTCGGCTGCGCGCCATCTGGGTGAAGCCACCGGGCTCGCGGCCGGCGCCTTCGGACGAATCGATCAGCAGCTTCAGGCCGTGGCGGTGGCACTCGTCGTTCACGCTGGCCAGCACCTGGGCCAGAAAGGCGTCCACGTAGAGGTGGGCCGTTTGCGGCACCACCAGGCCGACGGTGCCGGTGGCGCCGCCCACCAGCGAGCGTGCGGCGGCGTGCGGCTCGTAGCCCAGCTCGCGTGCGGCGGCCAGCACCTTCTCTCGCGTGGCCTCGCTGATGCCCTGGTTCTGCACGCCGTTGAGCACGAACGAGACGGTGGTGCGCGAGACGCCCGCGCGCCGTCCCACGTCGGCGCTGGTGGGTGGGGCGCTGGGTTTCGCGGCCTCGGCGACCGGCTTGGTGGTGGCGGTGGCTTTGGCGCTCGCCGCCTTCGTGGCGGGGGGCGCTTTGCTTCTGGGCATGGTGCTAACCCGTATATCTGATCAAGTCGGGTGACTCTAACATTGCGGCATCTAACACGTGTTAGATAAACTACCGATCCGGCGCACCACAGCGTCGCTGAAAGCTCCCCCGTGTCTGCACACGAAGCCTCGCCTCCCCGCGCACCGCACGCCCTCTCGCCCGCCCGCCGGGCCGAGACGCTCACGGCCTGGGCGCTGGTGCTGCCGGCCTTCATCGGCTTCGTGGCCTTCTATGCCCTGCCCACGCTGCGCGCGCTGCAGATCAGCTTCACCGACTGGAACCTGCTGCGCGAGCCCAACTTCGTGGGCCTGGACAACTACCGCGCCTTGCTCGAAGACGGCCGCTTCTGGAACGGCCTGCAGCTGGCCGGCTGGTACGTGCTGCTCAACATCCCGCTGCAAACCGCCTTCGGCCTGGGCCTGGCGGTGGCCATGGACCGGCTCACGCAGTCGCTGTTCGTGCGCGCTGTGGTGCTGCTGCCCTACCTGCTCTCGAATGTGCTGGTGGCCATGGTGTGGCTGTGGATGCTCGACCCGATGCTGGGCCTGGTGAACCACGTGGGCGTGGGCCTGGGGCTGGAGCGCCAGCCCTTCTTCGGCAGCACCGACCAGGCCATGCTCACCGTGGCGGCGGTGAACATCTGGCGCCACATGGGCCTGGTGGCCATGCTCTTCCTGGCCGGGCTGCGCAACATCCCGCGCACGCTGTACGAGGCCGCCGCACTGGAAGGCGCCAGCGAGTGGCAGATGTTCTGGCGCGTCACGCTGCCGCTGCTGCGCCCGGTGATGGTCTTCGTGCTGGTGACCAGCGTCACCGGCTCGTTACAGATCTTCGACACCATCGCCGTCACCACCAATGGCGGGCCGCTGGACAGCACCCGCGTGATCGTGCACTACATCGTGCAGAACGCCTTCAGCTTCTACAAGATGGGCTATGCCTCGGCCATGGCCATGGTGCTGGCCCTGGTGATGGTGGTGTACACAGTGATCCAGATGCGGGTGTTGCGCGCGAACGAAAGCGATTTGGCATGACTCCCCCCCGTAGCGCCTCCGGCGCTCCCCCCCAGGGGGGCGCCACCAGCAGCCCGGCAAAGCCGGTTCTGCGGTGGCCGCTGGGCTGGGGCCCCGGGCGACTCGTCGCTTGGATCGCCCTGATCTGCATGATGGCCTTCACGCTGCTGCCGCTGTGGATGGTGGTGAAGACCGCCCTGGTGCCCAACGCCGAGCTGTATGAGCAATCGGCCCAGCTCTTGCCCAGTGCCCCCACGCTCGACAACTTCAAGCGCGTGCTGGGCCTGATGAGCCCGGAGCAAAGCATCGCCCTGGGCGGCTCTGGCGCCGACATCAACTTCGCCCGCGCTCTGGGCAACTCGCTGCTGTTCACCGGCCTGGTGGTGGTGCTGCAGATCACCAGCGCCGCCATGGCGGCCTATGCCTTTGCGCGCTTGCGCTTTCCGGGCCGCAGCACGCTGTTTGCACTGTTCCTGGCCTCGATGATGGTGCCGGGCGTGGTCACCTTCATCCCCAACTTCGTGCTGATGCGCGACCTGGGCTGGCTCAACACGATGGCGGGCATGGTGGCGCCCTTCGCGCTGATGCAGGGCTTTTCGGTGTTCTTCCTGAGGCAGTTCTTTCTCTCGGTGCCACGCGACCTGGAAGAGGCCGCGCTGCTCGATGGCGCCAGCCACTTCTATGTGTTCTCGCGCATCGTGCTGCCGCTCTCGGTCACGCCGCTGGTCACCATCGCCATGCTCACCGGCATCAATGTGTGGAACGAGTTCTTCTGGCCCTACCTGGTGGCCAAGGACGATGCCCTGCAGGTGCTGCCGGTGGCGCTGCAGGTCTTCAAGACCCAGACCCCGCAAGGCCAGCCCGACTGGACCGGCCTGATGGCCGCCGCCACCATCGCCGTGCTGCCCACCATCGCGCTGCTGGTGGCCTTTGGGCGCCGGGTGGTGGAGTCGGTTCAGTTCAGCGGGGGCAAGTGATGCGCCGTCTCGCCACCCTCGCCACCGCCCTCGCCGCCACCCTTGCCTGCACCGCCGCACCCGCCGCGCAGGTGAAGTACATGCTGTGGGATTCACTGCAGCTGCCGGCCTACCGCCAGTGCGCGGCCGACTTCACGCAGCGCAACCCCGGCACCACCATCAAGATCAGCCAGGCCGGCTGGGACGACTACTGGACGGCCATCTCCACCGGCTTCATCGCCAACGCCGCGCCCGATGTGTTCGTGAACCACCTGGGCAAGGCGCCGCAGTTCATCGTCAACGACCTGCTGGTGGACCTGACGCCCTATGTGCAGCGCGACAAGCTCGACATGGCGCAATACCCCTCCGGCCTGGTGCAGGTGTGGGGCCGCGGCGCCAAGCAGTTTGGCCTGCCCAAGGACTGGGACACAGTGGCCCTGATGGTGAACCTGGCCCACGCGCAGAAGGCCGGCGTGAGCCTGGCCGAGTTGCAGGCCATGGCCTGGAACCCGAAAGACGGCGGCAGCTTCGAGACCGTGACCAAGCGCCTCACGCTCGATGCGCAAGGCCGCAACGCGCTGGACCCGGCCTTCGACAAACAGCACGTGGCCGTCTACGGCTACCAGAACCCCGGCGCCGGCAACATGGCCGGCCAGACCGAGTGGAGCCACTTTGCGGTGAGCAACGGCTTTGCCTACCAGAGCGGCCCCTGGGCCACGCCCTTCCACTACGACAGCCCGCGCCTGGCCGAGACCATCACCTGGCTGGCCGGCCTGCCGGGCAAGGGTGTCTCGGCGCCCTACCAGTTCACGCAGGGCCAGTCGGCCAGTGCCGCCTTCGCCGCAGGCAAGGTGGCCATGGTGCCGGACGGCGCCTGGATGATTGGCTACTACGCCCACAACGTGAAGTTCGCCAACACCTGGGTGCCGCTGCCCAAGGGCCCGAGTGGACGACGCGCCAGCATGCTCAACGGCGTGGCCGATTCCATCTGGGTCGGTTCGAAGGTGAAGGAAGAGGCCTGGGCCTGGGTGAAGTACCTGGCCTCGCCCGCCTGCCAGAGCGTGGTGGCGAAACACGGCGTGGTGTTTCCTTCGATCAACGGCATGGCCGAGCAGGTGGTGGCGTTGCACAAGAGCCACGGTGTCGATGCCAGCGCTTTCCTGACCATGGCCCACGAGCAGACCTTTTTGAGCCCGTTGGCCGACAACGGTGCGCAGGTGAGCGAGCTGATGAAGAACGCCATCGAGAACGTGCTGCTGGGCCGCAAGGCCGCCGCGCCGGCGCTGCAGGACGCCAACGACAAGATCAACCGGCTGTTCAAGCCGGCTTCCTCCCAAAGCACGCACTGAAAGCTGCCCATGGCTGACATCGAACTGCGGTCCATCCACAAAAGCTACGGCAACGTGAGCGTGATCCGCGACGTGAACTTGCACATCCGCACCGGCGAGTTCTGCGTCTTCGTCGGCCCCTCGGGCTGCGGCAAGAGCACGCTGCTGCGCATGGTGGCGGGGCTGGAGGACATCAGCAGCGGCGAGCTGCGCATCGGTGGCGAGCGCATGAACGACACGCCGCCCGCGCGCCGCGGCGTGGCCATGGTGTTCCAGAACTATGCGCTGTTCCCCCACCTCACCGTACGCGAGAACATCGCCTTCGGCCTGACGCTGGCGAAGAGGCCGGCCGACGAGATCGCCCGCAAGGTGGGCCACGCCGCCCAGGTGCTGCAGCTTGAAGCCCTGCTCGACCGCAAGCCCAAGGCCCTGTCGGGCGGCCAGCGCCAGCGCGTGGCCATTGGCCGAGCCATCGTGCGCGAGCCGGGCGTGTTTTTGTTCGACGAGCCGCTCTCCAACCTCGACGCCGCGCTGCGCGTGCAGACGCGCTTCGAGATCGCCAAGCTGCACCACGACGATGGCCGCGCCAGCATGGTCTATGTGACGCACGACCAGGTGGAGGCCATGACGCTGGCCGACCGCATCCTGCTGCTCAATGCCGGCGAAGCCGTTCAGCGCGAGGGCAGCGTGGCCCAGTGCGGGTCACCCTTGGAGCTTTACCACCGGCCGCGCACGCTGTTTGTGGCGGGCTTCATCGGCTCGCCCAAGATGAACTTCCTGTCCGCCACGCTGGTGGCTGCGGCGCCCGGCCGCGCCACGGTGCGGCTGCACACCGGCGAGACGCTGGAAGCCGCTGTCGATGCGCAGCGCCTGGCACCCGGTGCCGCCGTGACCCTGGGCCTGCGGCCCGAGCACACCACGCTGGGCGGCACGCCGCAGCAGTTGGTGCGCACGGTGCTGTGGCAGGAGCGGCTGGGGGAATCCACCTCGCTGTATTTGGACAGTGGTGTGGCCGGTGCGCCATGGATCGTGAAAGCCGCCGGCCACACCCACGCGGCAGCGGGCCAACGCATCGCCTTTGGCCTGCCGCCCGACGCCCTGCACCTTTTCGACGACCAGGGCCTGGCGCTGGAGCGCTGCGTGCCCGATGGCGATGTGGCGCTGCCCATTGCGGCATGACCCACCCCAACAAACCGACCCCTTCGAGAGTCCCATGAACGCCCCCCTTCCGAACAGCCCCGCCCAGTACGCGGTATTGCACGGCCGCGCCACCAGCCTGGTGCTGGAAGTGCATGCCGACGAAGCGCCGCTCTGGCGCTACTGGGGCCCGCGCCTCCCTGAAGGCGCGGCCCCATTCATGCCGCTGCGCGACACGCGCTCGCTGCCCAGCTTCAACCTCGATTTCGACCAGCCGCTCACCGTGGCGCCCACCTTCGGCGTGGGCTGGTTCGGCCAGAGCGCGCTGCTGGCCCACCGCGAGGGGCGCGACTTTACGCAGGCATTCACCCAATGTGAACTGGAATGGGTCACGCCGCAACGCGCGCTGAAGGTTCACCTCACCGACAGCGTTGCCGCGCTTCGGCTGACCGTGAACCTCTCGCTCGACGAACACGACGTGCTGCTGGTGAAGAGCTTGCTCACCAACACCGGCACGGAGCCGCTGGACGTGCAATGGCTGGCCGCCGCCACGCTGCCGCTGCCGGGACAGGCCAGCGAGGTGCGCTCGTACGCCGGCCAGCACATGCACGAGTTCCTGCTGCAGGTGGACGCGCTCAGCCGCAGCCAATGGCGGCGCGAGAACCGGCGCGGCCGCACCTCGCACGACTGCTTTCCCGGCGCGGTCGTCACCACGCCCGGCGCCACCGAGCATGCGGGCCTGGTCTACGGCGCCCACCTGGCCTGGTCGGGCAACCACGCGCAGACCATCGAATGGCTGCACGACGGCCAGTACCAATGGCAGCTGGGCGAGTGGCTGGCCCCGGGCGAAGGCCTGCTCGCGCCGGGTGCCACGCTGAGCACGCCCGAGGTGGTGGCCAGCTGCTCTGCGCAGGGCCTGAACGGCCTGGCCGCCAACTTCCACACCGAGTTGCGTGCGCGGCTGAACTGGCCGGGTGGCGCCATGCGCGCACGGCCGGTGCACCTCAACACCTGGGAAGGCTTCTACTTCGACGTCTACCCCGAGAAGGTGAAAGAGCTGGCCACGGCCGCGGCCGCCGTGGGCATCGAACGCTTCGTGCTGGACGACGGCTGGTTCCACGGCCGCCACGACGACAGCTCGTCGCTGGGCGACTGGTGGCCGGACGAGACCAAATTCCCTCAGGGCCTGGGCGACTTGATCGCCTATGTGAACGGCCTGGGCATGGGCTTTGGCCTGTGGTTCGAGCCCGAGATGGTGAACCCAAACAGCGAACTGTTCCGCGCCCACCCCGACTGGGCGCTGCAGGTTGCGGGCCGGCCGCTGCTGACCGCGCGCAACCAATATGTGCTCGACATCTCGCGGCCCGAAGCCTCGGACTATCTGTTCGAGAAGATCTCGGCCCTGCTGGGCGCCCACCCCATCGAGTACATCAAGTGGGACCACAACCGTGACCTCACCGCGGCCGGCCTGGCCAATGGCAGCGCCGGCTACCGCGCCCAGGTGCTGGCGGCCTATGCGCTGTTCGCGCGGCTGCGCGCGGCCCACCCCGGCGTGGAGATCGAGAGCTGCTCCGGCGGCGGCGGCCGCATCGACTTTGCCGTGCTGCGCCACACCCACCGCGTCTGGACCAGCGACAACATCGACGCGCTCTCGCGCCTGGCCATCCAGCGCGGCTTCCTGCAGTTCTTCCCGCCCGAGGTGATGGGTGCGCACGTGGGCACCGCCCCGGCCCACACCACCGGCCGCAGCCAGGCCATGCCCTTCCGTGCCACCGTGGCCCTGCCCGGCCACCTGGGCGTGGAGCTGGACGTGCGCCACCTGGGCGAGGCCGAGACACGCGAGCTGCAGGGCTGGATCGCCATCTACAAGCGGCTGCGCGAGCGCCTGCACCACGGCCGCGTGTGGCAGGGCCAGGGGGGAGACGGCCTGCTCTGGCAGGCCCATGGTGACGCGGCCGCCAGCGACCTGTTGCTCCTGGCCTACCGGCCGCAGCCCAGCTCGCACCGCTACGCCCCCGCGCTGACGCTGCCCATGCTGGACGCCACCGCGCGCTACCGGGTGCAGCAGGTGCTGCCCGAGGGCACGGTGCGCCCCACCGGCCGCCACAACACCGCGCCGTTCTTCGACGCGCTGAACACCCCCGAGGGCCTGGTGGTGGACGGCGCGTGGCTGGCCCAGGCCGGCCTGCCCATGCCCCGTGTTCAAGCGGAAACGGCCTTCATTGTTCGCTTGACAAAGATCTGAACCATGACCACCTTCGACATCGCCGAGCACTCGCACCGGCGCCGCAACCCGCTCACAGGCCAGTGGGTGCTGGTGTCGCCGCACCGCAGCAAGCGCCCCTGGCAAGGCCAACAGGAAGAGGCCTCTGACGAGCAGCTGCCGGCCTACGAACCCCGCTGCTACCTGTGCGCCGGCAACACCCGCGTGAGCGGCGACGTGAACCCGGCCTACACCGGCACCTACGTGTTCACCAACGACCACGCGGCGCTGCTGCCCGAGGTGCCCGATGCGCCGGCCACGCAAACCGACGACCCGCTGTTCGCGCTGCACGCCGCGCGCGGAACCAGCCGCGTGGTCTGCTACTCGCCCGACCACGCCCGCACCCTGCCCGAGCTCTCGCTGCCCGAGATCACCGGCGTGGTGGACACCTGGTGCGCGCAGACCGCCGAGCTGGGCCAGACCCACGAATGGGTGCAGGTGTTCGAGAACAAGGGCGCCGCCATGGGCTGCTCGCAACCGCACCCGCATGGCCAGATCTGGGCCACAGGCCATGTGCCCAACGAACCGGCGATGGAAGATGTGCAGCAGCGCGCCTACCACGCCGAGCACGGCCGCCCGTTGCTGCTGGACGTGGCCGAGCGCGAGGCCACGCTGGGCGAACGCATGGTGCTGCAGACCGGCCACTGGCTGGTGGTGGTGCCGTTCTGGGCCACCTGGCCGTTCGAGACCCTGGTGCTGCCGCGCTTTCCGGTGCAGCGCCTGCCGCAACTCAGCCCCGTGCAACGTGCCGACCTGGCCGCCGTGCTGCAGCGCCTGACCGCGCGCTACGACAACCTGTTCCAGTGCTCGTTCCCGTACTCGATGGGTTGGCATGGTGCGCCGTTTGACGACCGCGATTCAACACCCTGGCAGTTGCATGCCCACTTCTACCCGCCACTGCTGCGCTCGGCCACGGTGCGCAAGTTCATGGTCGGCTTCGAGATGCTGGCCGAGGCCCAGCGCGACCTCACGCCCGAGCAGGCGGCAGAGCGGCTGCGTGCGCTGCCCGATCAGCACTACAAGGCCGGCACATGAGCGCGCTGAAACAACGCGCTGTGGCCGCGTTCGAAGCGGCCTTTGGCGGGCCACCGCAAACCCTGGTGCGTGCCCCTGGCCGCGTCAACCTGATCGGCGAGCACACCGACTACAACGACGGCTTCGTGTTGCCCTGCGCCATCGACTACGAGACGCTGGTGGCCGCATCGCCGCGCAGCGACAACCTGCTCCGCGTGGTGGCCGCCGACTACGGCAACGCGCCTGACGAATTCGACCTCGCCCAGCCCATCGCCCACCGCGCCGATGCGCCCTGGCCCGACTACGTGCGCGGCGTGGTGGTCATGCTGCTGCAACGAGGCCTGAAGATGCAGGGCGCCAACATCGCCATTGCCGGCAACGTGCCGCAAGGTGCGGGCTTGTCGTCGTCGGCCTCGCTGGAGGTGGCCATGCTGCAATGCCTGAACCAGATGAACGACCTGGGGCTCAACGCCACCGAGATCGCCCTGCTGGCCCAGCAGGCCGAGAATGAATTCGTGGGCTGCCAGTGCGGCATCATGGACCAGCTCATTTCGGCGCGCGGCCAGGCCGGCCATGCGCTCCTGATCGACTGCCGCTCGCTGGAGGCCCGGCCCGTGCCGCTGCCCGAAGACCTGGCGGTGATGATCGTGCACTCGCGCGTGGCGCGCGGCCTGGTGGACAGCGCCTACAACGGACGCCGCCAGCAGTGCGAGGCCGCCGCGCGGCACTACGGCGTGCCGGCGCTGCGCGACCTGAGCCTGGCCGCGCTGCAAGACGGCGCCATGGGGCTGGACCGGCTCACGCTGCGCCGCGCCCGCCACATCGTGACCGAGAACCAGCGCACGCTGGACGCGGCCGATGCACTGGCCGCGCGCGACCTGAAGCGCCTGGGCACATTGATGGCGGCCTCGCATGCCTCGATGCGCGACGACTTCCAGATCACCGTGCCGGCCATCGACCACCTGGTGGAGATCGCGCAATCAGCCATCGGCGAACAAGGCGGTGCGCGCATGACCGGCGGTGGCTTTGGCGGCTGCGTGGTGGCGCTGATGCCGCAAGCGCTGGTGGCCACGGTGCAGGCTGCCATCGACAGCCAGTACCGCGCACCCAATGGCGAGGCGGCCACTGTGTGGGTCTGCCACGCGCGCGATGGTGCTGGCGCTGTGGCTTAGCGCCCCTCATTCCCGCTGCCCCTTCGTCATTCCCGCGAAGGCGGGAATCCACCGGCAGCCCCAACAGCCTGGATTCCCGCCTTCGCGGGAATGACGGTGAGGGCGCGGGTACGCCGATGGGGATCCGCCAATGGGGTTGAGGGCCAGCCTGCGCAGGCCCTCAGGACAAATGGCCCTGCGCGGCCAGCACCGCACGCAGCGCGTCGAAACAGCGCGCGTCCAGCGCCGTGCCCACGGTCTCGGCCATGATGTCCAGCGTCTTGGGAATGGGCACCGCGCCGCGGTAGGGGCGCTCGGCCGAGATGGCGTCGAAGATGTCGGCGGTGGTGATGATGCGCGTCTCCAGCGCGATGGCGTCGGCCTTCACGCCACGCGGGTAGCCGCCACCGTCGAGCCGCTCGTGGTGCGCGGCCGAGACGCGGGCCAGTTCCTCGAAGGGCGCGATGCGCATCAGGATGGCCTCGGTGAAAGCGGCGTGGCGCTGCACCTGCGCCCACTCGTCGGCGTCGAGCTTGCCGGGCTTGTCGAGCACGGCGTTGCTCACGCCCAGCTTGCCCACATCGTGCAGCAGCGCGCCGCGCTTGAGCCAGCGGCGGCGCTGCGGTGCCAGGCCCAGGGCCACGGCGATCTCGTCGGTGTACTGGGCCACGCGCACGCTGTGGCCGCTGGTGTAGGGGCTCTTGGAGTCCACCACCTGGCCGAAGGCGGCGGCGATGTCGTCCAGGTAGTCGTCGTCCAGCGGCACTTGCTGGCTGGCAGGCTCCAACGCCTGCACCGCCTGGTCGATGTGGGGCGAGGCCATGGTCTGCCAGAACGCGGGCGCGCGCGCCACGGCTTCGAACACGCGCACCAGGCTGGGGTCGAACCAACGGCCTGAGCGCGCGCGCACCTCTTGCAACGCAGCCCCGGGGCCGCCAGTGGCGTGGAACACGTCCACCACCTGCGCCAGCAGCGCGATGCGGGCGTAGAGCGGGATGGCGTCGCCCTGCAGGTGGCCGGGCTTGCCCTGGCCGTTCCAGTGTTCGTCCAGCGCGTGCACGCCCTGGGCCACGGCCTCGGGGAAGCGCAGTTGCCGGGCGATGTCGGCGCCGCGCTGGCAGCGGGTCTGGATCAGCTCGTGCGCCACGGCCGGGCCGTTGCGCATGATGTGCATCACGGCCTTGAAGCGCTCGGCCATGCCGGCGTGCAGGCCGGTGTGGCTGAAGACGAAGCGCAGCATCTGCGGCAGGCTGTCGCCCACGGTCTTGAAATCGCGCTTGAACTGCAGGTCGTCGGTGAGGTAGAGCTCGCAGATGCGCGCGGCGTTGCTGCTGCAGCCCAGGTCTTTCAGCAGCAGGGTGTAGTACAGCTCCCAGAGTTCGTGCTCGGGCAGGCCCAGCGCTTGGCCGATGTGCATGCCGATCCAGCAACAGCGCTGGCAATGGCCCTTGGGCTGGCCCTCGGTGATGTCCAGCGCATGGCTGAGCGCGCCGATCAGTTCGGAAAGCTGCAGGCCGTGTGTGGCCGCGTCAGGCCGCTGGCTGGCGGCCGGGCCCAGGGTGAGTCGCTCCATCGCTGGAGTTTCGGCCAGGCGGGGCCAGACTTGAGCGCCGCGCCTCAGCCCCCGTCTGGCAGGGCGATGACTTTCACCGCTTTCACCTCAGCGTGGTTCAGCGGGCCGCCCAGACCGCCCGCGCCGCTGTAACTGGCGTTGGACTGAAGTGCGCTCATGTTGAAGTAGTCCTGCAGCAGCAGACGGTAGCGGCCGCTCAGCAACTGGACGCGCAGCAGGGTAGACAGGCCCGTGCGCGGCGGCGCGGTCTCGTCCTGGTGCGGCATCTGCACCACGCCGGCCGCCACCTCGCGGCCCTGCTCGTCCAGCACGCGCAGCCACTGCACCGCATTGGTCACCCCGGTCTGGATGGAGCCGGCACGGTTCTCGTACAGCAGCTCGAAGCCAGTGAGCCCGGCGCGGACCAGCTCGAAGGGCTGGCCCAGCACGGTGTGCTGCACGGCGCCGTCGTCAAACACCACCGGCTCGCTGAGGTGCGAACGGTGGCCGCTGGCCAGGTGCAGGGCTTGCACGGCGTAGCTGCGGCGCACGGCCGGGTCGGCCAGAGGCTCGGGGTCTTGCCAGTTCAGCTCGGCGAGGTCGCTGGCCAGAGCGCGGCCGTCGCGGTAGACGGTGTAGCGCAGCGCTTTCGCGTCGGCGCCCGCTGGTGGCGTGATGCGCAGCTGCAGGTGCTGGCCTACGCGTTGGATGGAGCCCAGTGCCGGTGCGTCGGGCGCAAAGACCCGCGCGTCATGGCGGCTCAGCGGGTTCACGGTGGCCACCGCAAGGCTGCGGCCGTCGCCGTCCTGGCGCTCGCCAAAGCTCAGCTCGATCTCGTTCGGGCCATCCCGCAGTTGCGCGGCGCTGATGTGCGGCGCCACGACCCGGCCGTTGAGCCTCACCTCGGCCAGCGGGTGGTAGCCCGCCGCGCTGGTGAGGGCTGGCAGAAGCAGCCGCACGGACACCGCATGGCCTTGCAGCGGCAGCCCCTGCAGCGTGGCGCTGGGGCCATCGCCCAGCGCGCGGCGCGCCGTGGTGGTGAGGAAGGGCGCCAGGCGCAAGCCGTCGGCCACGGGCTGCACACCGAACACGCTTTCCACCACCAGCGAGAGGTAGGCGGCCACCGACCAGAGCTGGCGGCGCGAGTTGATGACCGGGCCGTCGTCGAACTGCGGCTTGCCGGTGAGCCACTCCAGGTTCTCCATGTTGCTGAGGTTGAGCGCGGCGCCGCGCTGCAACGAGCTGAAGGCCTGCGCCGCCACCGCTGCATTGCCCACCTGGGCGGCGGCACGCAGCGCATAGGCGGTGACGAAGGGCCACATGGCGCGGTTGTGATAGACCGCGATGCCCGGTTGCTGCGGGCTGATGACCGGCGGGCCGAAGGGGCCCTGCGGGTAGTGCGCCAGGGCCAGCGCCGCGCGCTCGGGCGGCGCCACGCCCGAGCTGATGGCCAGTGCAATGCCCAGCAGGTCGAACTTGTGCAGCGCGATGGGCGTGGCGTCGTCGCTGGTGAGGCTGGCGTACTGCTGCACGTCGGCCAGCCAGAACACGCGGTTGATGGCGTCCTTCAGCTCGGCCGCCCATTGCCCGTAGCAGCGGGCCAATGCCGCGTCGCCGCGCTCGGCGGCCAGGCGCGCGGCCAGCTGCAGGGCCTGGAAGTGCGAGACATTGGTGGACAGCGCCTTGCTGGACGACATGCGCGAGAGGTTGTGCACGATCCACGGCGCATAGGTTTGCGTGCGCCAGTCGAGGAAGGACTGCTCGCCGCCGTACAGGCCCGAGCGCGCGTCAAAGGCCGCCACGCGGTCGGCCTCGAGCGTGCCGCGCAGGGCCTGCCAGCTGTGCTCGGCGAAGGCCGCGCGCTGCGCGGCCGGCAGGGCGTTGAGCGCGCTCTCGGCCCCCCAGGCCCAGGTGACGCGGTCGGTGCTCACCGGCCAACTGCCGCCCGAGCCGGTGTCCTGCACGATCTGCAGGCTGCCCGCAGGCAGGCCGGCCGGCAGCGGCACGCCGGCGCGGAAGACACTGGTCTTGAAGCGCAGCGAGTTCACCGCGCGCGGCGTGTCCAGCCAGGCCAGGCCCAGGTTCACGGCGTAAGAGAGGTCGCGCGTCCAGACGTAGTGCCACTTCTCGCCGGTCTGGAAGCATTCGCAATCGATGGGCTGGCCGGCGTTGTAGGCGCCGTCGCGGATCGCGGCCACGCTGTTCTGCTTCGCGTCGTCCAGTGCCATCGCAAACAGCGCGTCGAACAGCGGGCTGGCGGTTTGCACGCGCGGCCCGTCGGTGCGCTCGGCCACCACGCGCTGCTGGGGCGTCTGCTCGCGCTGCGGCTGCGTGGTGGTGAGCGTGAACTGGCGCACGCCGCCGAGCAGCGGCTGCACCGCCACGCTCACGGTTTCGGTGCGGCCGCCGGCCTCGGCAGCGTAGGGGGCGAAGTCCAGGCGGGCGGTGTTGGGCATGGCGTGCAGGCTGGGCACCAGGCCGGCCAGGGCGAGGGCCACGGCAGCCGGGCGCAGGCAAGGATGGGTGTTCATGGGCGCCAGCGTAGCGCCAACGGCTTCACTCGGTGCCGGGCGCGTGCTTGGGCACTTTCACGAACAGCGTGGCCACCGCCGCGCAGATCAACAGCGCACCCGCCAGCATGATGACGTTGCGCGGGTCGCGGTTCAGCAGGTGGTCGTAGATGCTGCCCAGCGTGGCGCTCTGGATCAGCATGGGGATGACGATGAACATGTTGAAGATGCCCATGTACACGCCCGTGCGCGCCGGCGGGATGCTGTTGGCCAGCATCACGTAGGGGTTGCCCATGATGCTGGCCCAGCCGATGCCGATGCCGATCATGGGGATGAACAGCAGCCACTTGTCGTGGATGCCCGGCAGCGAGATCATGCCCAGACCGGCCAGCGTGAGGCACACCGCGTGCATCGCCTTGGAGCCGTAGCGGCGCGCGAACGGCACCAGGGCCAGGCCGCCCACAAAGGCCATGGCGTTGTAGAAGCCGCCGATCTGGCCGTTCACCAGCACCGCGTCGCGGTAGCCGGTGGAGGTGACGTCGGAGGTGTCGAACAGCGTGCGCGCCAGCGAGTAGGTGATGTACTGCCAGTAGCAGACCATGCCGTACCACTGGAAGAACTTCATCAGCGCCAGCTGGCGCATGGCGGTGGGCATCTCGACGATGGCGTCCCAGATTTCCTTCAGCGTGGCGCCCATGCCCTTGGCCTTGGCCTTCATCTCGGCAATCTTCTCGGCCGGCAGGGGCAGCTCCTTCACCCGCATCACCGAGAACACGATGGTGGTGAGCGAGAGCACCGCGCCGATGGCGAAGGCCACCTTGGTGATCAGCGGGATGGCGTTGCCGTCCACCGCGTCCTTGTTCATGCCCATGAAGACGAGGATGCTGGGCGCCAGGTAGGACAGCGCCTGCGCCAGCCCCGCGAACGCGCTTTGCGTGAGGAAGCCGAGCGGCTGCTGGGAGGTGTCGAGCCGGTCACTCACGTAGGCGCGGTAGGGCTCCATGGTGATGTTGTTGGCCGCGTCCAGGATCCACAGCAGGCTGGCCGCCATCCACAGCGCGCTGCTGTACGGCATGGCCAGCAGGCTCAGCGAGCACAGGATGGCGCCGATCAGGAAGTAGGGCGTGCGCCGGCCCCAGCGGCTCACGGTGCGGTCGCTCATGGCGCCGATGATGGGCTGCACCAGCAGGCCCGTCATGGGCCCGGCCAGCGAGAGCAGCGGCAGCGCGGCCTCGTCGGCGCCCAGGTAGCTGTAGATCGGGCTCATGTTGCTCTGCTGCAGCCCGAAGCTGAACTGCAGGCCCAGGAAGCCCACGTTCATCTGGATGATCTGCGACAGCGAGAGGATGGGCTTGGCAATGCCAGTGGTCATGGTGGGCTCAGGGTCAGCGGGCGGTGGCGCGACTGTAGGCAGCGCTGCAAACGATTGCAATGCGGGTTTGCGAGGGCTTCCCTGTCGTTCCCGCGAAGGCGGGAATCCAGGCTGTGGCGAGGCTAAAGACAAGGGGCCGAATGGCCTTGCCTAGCGGGAGCTCTCGCGCACTTCCAGCGTGGTGGGCAGCAGGATGGGCTGGGCCTTGGCCCCGCCCATCTGCGACAGCAGTTGCTCGATCAGCGCCTGGCCGGCCTCGGCGATGGGCTGGCGCACGGTGGTGAGCGGCGGGTGGAAATGCTGGGCCAGCTCGATGTCGTCGTAACCGGCCACCCGCACGTCGGCGGGCACATCGCGGCCCAGGCGGCGCAGGGTGCTGATCACCGTCATCGCCATCAGGTCGCTGGCGGCAAAGATGGCGTCGAAGCGCGTGCCTTCGGCGCACAGCCGCTCCACCTCCTGCTCGATGGCCTCGCGCACAAAGGGCGCCGGGCGGGTGAGCTTGGCATCGGCCTTGAGGCCAGCATCCTTCAGGGCTTGCAAATAGCCCTGGTGGCGCAGGTTGACCTCGGGCAGCTCGGGGTCGCCGAAGAAGGCCACGCGCTTCGCGCCTTGCTTGATCAGGTGGGCCGTGGCCAGGCGGCCGCCCTGCAGGTTGTCGGAGCCCACGGTGGCGTAGAGCTGGCCGGGCAGCTGGCCGCCCCAGACCACAAAGGGCACACCGCGCACGGCCATCTCGTTCAGCTGGTCGTGGTGGTGCCACTGGCCCACCAGCACGATGCCGGCGGCGCGGCCGGTCTCAAAGCTTTGCGCGGCCAGGTCGAGCCGGTCGGCGTCCACGCGCGACAGCAGCATCTCGTAGCCGCGGTCGGTGAGCGCATCGGCCAGGCTGCCGATGAGGCTGAGGAAGAACGGGTCGGACAGGTGTTGGCGCGTGGCCGGGTCGTACGGCACGTTGACCGCGATCGTGCGGTTCTGCTTGAGGCGCAGGTTCTGCGCGCCGACGTTGATCGTGTACTTGAGGGACTTGGCCAGTTCGGCCACCCGCAGCCGGGTGGCTTCGTTCACCAGCGGGCTGCCGGCCAGCGCGCGCGAGACGGTGGAGACCGAGACGCCCGCCAGCCGCGCGATGTCGGCCATCTGCAAGCGCGATGCGGCGCTGGCTTTGGGGGCAGGGGCGGGGGAAGCGGAGTCTGGCTTGGAGCGCGTCATGGGCGGATCGGCGGGTGGCGCTCCCTGCATTCACTTGGGAGCCGCGGCGCTGCCGATGGTAATCGCTCGTGCTGGTGGGCCGTAACCCGGTTTCTTCCCGAGCGGCGGGCGCCCCGCATCACTTGGCCGTGGGCATCACGAACTCGGCACCCTTGGCGATGCTGGCGGGCCAGCGCTGCATGATGCTCTTTTGCTTGGTGTAGAAGCGCACGCCCTCTTCGCCGTAGGCGTGCATGTCGCCAAACAGGCTCTTCTTCCAGCCGCCAAAGCCGTGCCAGGCCATGGGCACGGGGATGGGCACGTTGATGCCCACCATGCCCACCTGCACGCGGCGGCTGAACTCTCGCGCCACGTTGCCGTCGCTGGTGAAGCAGGCCACGCCGTTGCCAAACTCGTGGGCGTTTACCAGGCTGAGCGCCTCGGCAAAGTCGGCCACGCGCACGCAGGCCAGCACCGGGCCGAAGATCTCTTCCTTGTAGATGCGCATCGAAGGCAGAACGTGGTCGAACAAGGTGCCACCGGTGAAGAAGCCCTGCTCGTGGCCGGCCACGGTATGGCCACGGCCATCCACCACCAGCTGGGCGCCTTCTTCCACGCCCAGGGCGATGTAGCCCTCGATGCGGTCGCGGGCCTGGGCGGTGACGATGGGGCCCATCTCGGCGTCCAGCTCCATGCCGTTCTTGATCTTCAAAGTGCGGGCGCGCTCGGCCAGCTTGGGAATGATCTGGTCGGCCACGTCGCCCACCAGCACCGCCACGCTGATGGCCATGCAGCGCTCCCCGGCCGAGCCGTAGGCGGCGCCGATCAGCGCGTCCACGGCCTGCTCGATGTCGGCGTCGGGCATCACCACCATGTGGTTCTTGGCGCCGCCCAGGGCCTGCACGCGCTTGCCGTTTTTGGCACCGGTCTCGTAGATGTACTGGGCGATGGGGGTGGAGCCCACGAAGCTCACGGCCTTCACGTCGGGGTGCTGCAGCAGCGCGTCTACCACGGTCTTGTCGCCCTGCACCACGTTGAACACGCCGTCGGGCAGGCCGGCCTGCTTCAGCAGCTCGGCGATGAACAGGCTGGGGCTGGGGTCGCGCTCGCTGGGCTTCAAGATAAAGCAGTTGCCCGTGGCCAGCGCCACCGGGAACATCCACATGGGCACCATCACCGGGAAGTTGAACGGCGTGATGCCGGCCACCACGCCCAGCGGCTGGCGCAGCGTCCAGTTGTCGATGCCGGTGCTGACCTGGTCGGTGAAATCGGTCTTGAGCAACTGAGGCGCACCGCAGGCGAACTCGACGATGTCGATGCCACGCATCACCTCGCCCTGGGCGTCGGTGAAGACCTTGCCGTGCTCGGCGGTGATCATCGCGGCCAGGGTGTCCTTGTGCTGGTTCAGCAGCGCCAGGAAGTTGTTCAGCACGCGGGCGCGGCGGATGGGCGGGGTTTCGGCCCAGGCCGGAAAGGCGGCGGTTGCGGCCGCCACGGCCGCGTCCACATCGGCCGCCGAGCCCAGCAGCACCCGCCGTGCCACCGCGCCGGTGGCGGGGTTGTAGACCGCCTGGCTGCGGTCGCCCGTGCCGGCGTAGGGCGCACCGGCCACGAAGTGGGCAATGTCTGCGCTGGCGGTGTACGGGTTGGGAGCGGTAGCCATGGCGGTGTGTCTCGCGGGTGGTGTGTGAGGCCGCCAGTCTAGGCAGCCAGCCCCCGCTTGCCTATGCCGCCACGGTGGATTCATTGTTCACGTTGATGAACAATGTAAGGCAAAACTTGAAAACCAATGACATGAGGCACCCTGTACCCAATGCCGAGGGCGGGCTGAGCGCCGGGCCGCTCCCAAGCCGGCCCGCCATCCCCTCGGGGGATCGTCCGCCGCACCCGCTGGAAGAGGGGCTGTCATGACCCGCAGCGCCCACCTGTGGGCCCATGTGCATGCCCTGACCGTGCTGGGCGAGGCCGGCAGCTTCACCGCCGCCGCCCAGCGCTTGGGCCTCTCCAAAGCCGCGATGAGCCAGCGCGTGGCCGAGCTGGAGCGCGCCGCCGGCGTGCCGCTGGTGCTGCGCACCACCCGCAGCGTGCGCCTGACCGAAGCCGGCCAGCAGCTGGCCGACGCCAGCCGCGGCGCCTTTGCCGCCATCGACCAGGCCCTGGCCGGCGCCAAGGACCTGGCCGCCGCCCCGCGCGGCCTGTTGCGCGTCACCGCCCCGGTGGCGCTGGCCCGCCAGCAGTTGGTGCCGCGCCTACCCGCCTTTTTGCACCAGTACCCCGAGCTGCGCCTGGAATTGGAGCTCTCCGACCGGCTCAGCGCCCTGGCCCGCGAGGGCTTCGATGTGGCCATACGCCACACCACCACCCCACCCGACACCCACGTGGCCTGGGCCTTGTGCGAGACCGGCGCGGTGCTGACGGCCAGCCCGGCCTACCTGGCAGAACGAGGGGCACCGCGCAAGCCCGCCGACCTGGCCGCGCACGATTGCCTGCACTACCCGCGCCCCGGCGACACCGCCGCCTGGCGGTTTGAGCGTGCCCGTGGCGGTGACCCGGTGAGCGTGCCGGTGCGTGGCCCGCTGGCGGCCAACAACAGCGAGGCGCTGCGCGACGCGGCCATCGGCGATCTGGGCATCGCCCTGCTGCCGGATTTCAGCGCCCAGGCCGCGCTGGCCAGCGGTGCGCTGGTGCCCGTGCTGCCGGGCTGGCGGCCGGTGGGCGCCTACGGCAGCCATTTGTGGGCCATACGCCCGCACACGGCCCAGGTGCCGCGCTCGGTGCGGGTGCTGGTGGATTGGCTGCGCGAGGCCTTCCGCGCCGGCTTCGCCCCGGCATGAATGGCGCACCCGGTTGCGGGATACCGCAACCACCCTCCGCGAGGGTCAGCAGGCCACTTCGGGGCGGCCGTGCACTGGCCTGCGCGGCGCACCCACGAAAAAAACGACCTGGCCCGTGAGGGTCAGGTCGTGCAAGTCCTCCAAGAGGACGTCGTTGGGAGACTGAACTTTAGGGGCATCACCCCTCACCACGCATCCCCCTAAAGTGGGACGTGTCGTGAAGTGGCGACGTGCACTGCAGCTTTAAATGCACCGGGCTGGGGCACACGGCGCAAGCGGCGCAGGGGACAATCGTTCAATGAATCGACCCCAAGCTCACTTCGTTCGCGGCCCCCGAGGGGCGCATCAGTGCCTTCGGGCGGCCGGGCGGCCCTGACATGAGCACCGCCGCCCCGCCCACCCCCACGAATGCACCCTTGACCGACGCCGAGATGGCGGAGCTGGAACGCCAGCTCGACGCCGTGCCTGCCCCGCTGGAGCCGCTGGACCTGATGATGCTGGACGGCTTTCTGGTGGGCGTGCTGCTGCAGCCCGAGCCGGTGGCGGAAGCCAAGTGGCTGCCCCACGTGGCCGACACCGACGGCCGCCCCCTGCCGGCCAACTTCGACGCCACCCGCCTGCACGCCCTGGTGCGCCGCCGCCACGCCGAGCTGAACCGCGCCATCCACGGCCGCCAGTGGTTCGACCCCTGGGTGTTCGAGCTGGACGACGACGCCGACCCGCTGGAAACCGTGATGCCCTGGGTGGCCGGCTTCGCCACGGCGATGGAGTTCTTCCCGCAGCTGATGCGCAACGAATCGCAGCAGGTGCTGGAGCCGCTGGCCGTGCTCTACCGCGCCTTCGATCCCGAGGATCTGGAAGACGCCGACGAGCTGCTGGACATGATCGAGATGATCGAGCCGCCGGCGGACCTGTCGGATGCGGTGGAAGGCCTGGTCACCAGCACCCTGCTGCTGGCCGACGTGACCCGCCCGCAGTCGGGCCAGGCCAGGCCTGCTGCGCGTGCCGCGCGCCGCCCGGCGGGCCCCGGCGGGCGGCCCGGGCCCGCCGGGCGCGGCGGCCCCCGCAACGGCCGGCGCTGAAGACCCCCACACCCGTCAGGGTCAGCGCTCGCGCAGGCTCTCGTCCTTGTACTGCAGCAGCGGGTTGAGGAAGTACTCGATCACCCGCCGGCTACCGGTCTTCACCTCCACCGTCACCGCCATGCCGGGGGTGAGCCGCACGGTTTGGCCTTCCACCTGCAGGGTGGCCCGGCCCAGCTTCACCCGCGAGGAGTAGATCAGGCCCCGCTTGTCGTCGTTGATGGCGTCGTGAGACACCTGCGACAGCCTGGCGGGCAAGGTGCCGTACTTGGTGAATGGAAAGGTCTCGACCTTGACCTCGGCCTCCTGCCCGACATGGACGAAGCCGATGTCCTTGTTCTCGATGAAGGCTTCCACTTCCAACGGGTTGTCGTGCGGCACGATCACCAGCAGTTGCTGCGCCGGCGTGACGACACCGCCCACGGTGTGCACCGCCAGCTGTTGCACGGTGCCGGCCACCGGGGCGGTCAGGGTCATGCGCTGGCTGCGGGACTCGGCCTTGATCAACTCCTGCCCCAGCGCCGCCGTCTTTTGCTCGGCCTCGCCCAGCGCGTCAAGCGCCACACGCCGCGTTTCGGCCAGCAGGGCCACGCGCTGGCTTTGGCCTTCACGCAATGCCGCTTCCAGCTCGTGGATGCGGCTGCGCTGGGTGGCCAGGTCGCCCTCCTGCTCGATGCGGGTTTGCTCTTTCTGCATGTAGCCGTGCCGGGAGATGAAGTTCTGGTCGGCCAGGTCTTTCAGGTCCTGCGCCTGTTGGCGGGCCATGGGCGCGGTTTGCGCGAGCTTGCCCACGATCTCGCGGGTGGACGCCAACTCGGCGCTGCGGCGGGCGATGTTGGCGTCGATGCTGGCCAGCCTGGCCTGGTATTCGCCGTACTGCCCGTCGAGCAAGCGCTGCTCCTGCGCCCAGCGCTCGGCCGGTGCGCTGGCCACGCGGGCCAGGCTGGGCGGCTTGCCGCTGGCCAGCGCCTGCAGCAAGGCCTGGGCGCGCGCCGCTTGCAAGCGTGCGGCGGCCAGGTCGCTGGCGGTGCGTTGGCTGTCGGCGGCGGTGCTGGTGGCGTCCAGCTCGATCAACACCTCCCCGGCCTGCACCTGCTGGCCGTCGGTGACGCGGATGGCTTGCACCGTGGCGGTCTCCAGCGGCTGCACCACCTTGCTGCGGTCGTCGGGCACGATGCGGCCCTGGATGGTGGCCACCACGTCCATGCGGCCCAGCGTGGCCCACGCCACGCTGATCAGCGCAAAGCTGATCAGCAGCCACATGGCCACGCGCGGCGCGGGCGAGACGGGGGTTTCCTGCAGCGCCAGCGCGGCGGGCAGAAACTGCGCTTCGTGCGGCAGGCGCGGGCGCGCGTCGTGCTGCTGGCGGTCTTGCCAGGCCTGGCGCAAGACCGCGCCGTAGCGGCCCAGCAAATCGGACAGGGCCAACCAGCGCATGGCCAGGTTGCGGCCGCTCATGCTGCGCTCCCCTGAAAACGGTGCAGCCGCGCATAGTGCCCGGCCTCGTGGGCCAGCAGCTCGGCGTGGCTGCCTTGCTCGACAATCTGGCCGCGGTCCACCACGAGGATGCGGTGGGCGTGGCGCACGGCGCTCAGGCGGTGGGCAATGATGAGCACGGTGCGGCCCCGGCAGATGGCCTGCATGTTGTTCTGGATGATGCGTTCCGATTCGTAGTCGAGCGCGCTGGTGGCCTCGTCAAAGATCAGGATGCGCGGGTTGGTGATCAGCGCCCGCGCGATGGCGATGCGCTGGCGCTGGCCGCCCGACAGCGTGGCGCCGTGCTCGCCCACCATGGTGTCGTAGCCCTCGGGCAGCTCCAGGATGAAGTCGTGCGCGCCGGCCAGCTTGGCCGCACCGATCACGCCAGCCATGGGCATGCCGGGGTCGGCCAGGGCGATGTTCTCGCGGATGCTGCGGTTGAACAGCATGTTCTCCTGCAGCACCACGCCTATCTGCCGCCGCAGCGAGGCCGTGTCGGCCAGGGCCAGGTCCACACCGTCGACCAGCACCCGGCCGCGCTCGGGCAGGTACAGGCGCTGCACCAGCTTGGTCAGCGTGCTCTTGCCCGAACCCGAGCGGCCGACGATGCCGATGACCTGGCCCGGCTCCACCGTCAGGCTGATGCCGCGCAGCACCTCGGGGCCGTCGGCCCGGTAGCGGAACACCACCTGGTCCAGCTCGATGCGGCCGGCAATGGGCGGCAGGCTGCTGCGCTGCGCCAGGGCCGTCTCGCCACGGGTGTTGAGGATGTCGCCCAGGCGCTGCACCGAGATGCCGGTCTGCTGAAAGTCGGTCCACAGCTGGGCCAGGCGCATCACCGGCGTGGCCACCCGGCCGGCCAGCATGTTGAAGGCCACCAGTTGACCCACGCTGAGCTCGCCGCCGATGACCAGGCGCGCGCCCAGCCACATGGTGGTGACGGTGACCAGCTTGCCGATCAGCGACACGCCCTCGTGCGCCACGGTGGACAAGGCGGTGGTGCGAAAGCCTGCGGCCACGTAGGCGGCCAGCTGGTTGTCCCAGCGGCGCGTCATGTGCGGCTCCACGGCCATGGCCTTGAGGGTGTCGATGCCGTTGATGGCCTCGACCAGAAAGGCCTGGTTCTCGGCGCCGCGGTTGAACTTCTCGTGCAGCCGTGCGCGCAGCAGGGGCGTGAGCACGGCCGACAGCAGCACGTAGCAGGGCAGCGAGGCCAGCACCACCAGGGTCAGCCAGACGCTGTAGCTCAGCATCACCGCCACGAAGACCACGGAGAAGAACAAGTCCAGCACCAGGGTCACGGCATTGCCGGTGAGAAAAGCGCGGATGTTTTCGAGCTCGCGCACGCGGGCCACGGTGTCGCCCACCCGCCGCGCCTGGAAGTAGGCCAGCGGCAGGTTGAGCAGGTGGCGGAACAGCCGCGCACCCAGCTCCACGTCGATGCGGCTGGTGGTGTGGGCAAAAACGTAGGTGCGCAGGCCCGAGAGCAGCACCTCGAACACCGACACCACCAGGAAGCCCAGGGCGATGACGTCGAGGGTGGAGAAGCCGCGGTGCACCAGCACCTTGTCCATCACCGCCTGGAAGAACAGGGGCGAGGCCAGGGCGAAGAGTTGCAGTGCAAACGACACCAGCAGCGTCTCGCCCAGCAAGCGGCGGTATTTGACGATGGCCGGCACGAACCAGCTGAAGTCGAACTTGGCCAGTTCGCCCGCCAACGAGGCGCGCGAGGTGAACAGGATCAGTTCGCCGCTCCAGGTGGCGGCAAAGTCGGCGCTGGCCAGGGCCTGCGGCCGCTCGGCGGCGGGGTCCTGGATCAGCACCTGGCCCTGGTCCACGCGGGCCAGGATGACAAAGCGCCCGTCGCGGTTGAGCGCCAGGGCCGGCAGGGGCGTGCGGTCGAGCCGGCTGGCGTCGGTGCGCACCGGCTTGGCCTGCAGGCCCAGGCGACGGGCCGCCAGCAGGATCTGCGGCACGCCGAAGGCGGCACCCGGCTCCCGGAACTCGTGGGCCAGCTGCGCAGGGTCGGCCGCCACACCATGAAAGCGGGCCAGCATGGCCAGGCCCAACAGGCCGGTGTCGGGGCTGGCGAGCGGCACAGGCGTGTCGGGCGCGTCGGACGTGGGGGGATCGGAGGCGTGGGTATCGGAAAGCACGGCAGGACGGCGCCAGGGCGGGTTCATGAACGAAAAAGCCCCCACCGCAGGGGTGGGGGCACTTCACTGCGGCAGGGTCAGTGCCAGTTGGCAGCCAGCACCGGAGCCAGGGAGGTCTGGTAGGTGGGCGGCAGGGTGGACTGGCCGGCCGCGGGCGGCGTGAACGCCGCCATGGCCTGCACCAGTGCCTCCACCTGGGTGTCGAGCAGCACGTGGTTGTCGGCCGTCCTGAACTGCTCCACGTGGTAGGCCGAACCGAGGTACCAGTTCTGCACGGTCAGCTTGTCGGTGGTGCCGATGACGCTGACTTCCAGGTTGTTGCCCACATGGCGGAACCAGAGCTGGTCGGTGCTGATGCCGGCCATGAACTCGGCCACGTCGGTGTTGCCGGCGGTGGCGTCGTTCTCGGTGATGGTGTCGGCCCCATAGCCCCGGCCCAGCACATAGGTGTCGTTGCCGGTGCCACCCACGAGCTTGTCGGCACCTGCGGCGCCATCCAGCCGGTCGTTGCCGGCATTGCCGGTCAGCGTGTTGGCGGCGGCATTGCCGGTCAGCACATTGGCCGCCGCATTGCCGGTGCCGTTGATGGCGGCCGTGCCCTGCAGCGACAGGTTCTCCAGGTTGGTACCCAAAGTCCAGGTGACGCTGCTCAGCACCGTGTCGACACCTTCGTTGGCCAGTTCGGTCACCACGTCGGTGCTGCGCTCCACCACGTAGGTGTCGTTGCCCGTGCCGCCCACGAGCTTGTCGGCGCCAGCGCCGCCGCTCAGCCAGTCATTGCCCGCGCCGCCGGTCAGCGTGTTGGCAGCGCTGTTGCCGAACAGGAGGTTGTCCTGCGCGTTGCCGGTGCCATTGATGGCGGCCGTGCCGGTGAGGCTGAGGTTCTCGACGTTCAGGCCCAGCGTGGTGCTGATGCTGGACTGCACCAGGTCCACGCCCGCGCCTGCGGCTTCGCTCACCACGTCGCCCACGTTGTCCACCACGTAGGTGTCATCGCCCAGGCCGCCGGCCAGGGTGTCGGCACCCGCACCGCCGTTGAGGACGTTGGCGCCGTCGTTGCCCCAGATCCAGTTGGCCTGGGCGTTGCCGGTGCCGTTGAGGGCACCGAACTGCAGCGCCAGGTTTTCCACGTTGGCGCCCAGCGTGGTGTTGGCCAGGTAGGTCAACACGGTGTCGGTGCCCTGGCCGGCGCTCTCGGTCACCACGTCGCCGGCGTTCTCGATCTGGTAGGTGTCGTCGCCCAGTCCGCCCACCATGGTGTCGGCGTCGATGCCGCCGTACAGGTAGTCGTTGCCCGCACCACCGTAGAGGGTGTCGTTGCCCAGGCTGCCGTAGAGCACATTGCCAGCGTCATTGGCCCACAGGGTGTTGGCCAGGGCATTGCCGGTGCCGGTGGTGGTGCCGGTCTGGAGAATCAGGTTCTCCACGTTGGCCGCCAGGGTGATGTTGTCGATGTAGGTCACCACGGTGTCGGTGCCTTCACCGGCGTTTTCGGTCACCACGTCGCCCACGTTCTCGATCTGGTAGTAGTCGTTGCCGGTGCCGCCAACCATGGTGTCGGCGTCCACGCCGCCCCACAGGAAGTCGTCCCCCGCACCGCCAACCAGGGTGTCATTGCCCAGGCTGCCCGAGAGCGTGTTGGACGCTGCATTGCCGGTGATGACGTTGGCCAGCGCATTGCCGGTGCCGTCGATGGCGGCCGTGCCGGTGAGCGTGAGGTTCTCGATGCCGTCGCCCAGCGTGTAGCTGATGGACGACTGCACCGTGTCCACGCCGCCGTTCGCGAGGAAGGGGTTGGCCACCCGATAGACGTCGTAGCTGGCGTTGGTGTCGGCAGCGACCAGGGCCTCACGACACTCGAACACGATGGAACTGCCGTCAGGCGTGATGCTGGCCACGCCCGTCACACCGTCGCCCTGCAGGCCCAGGCTGTTCAGCGACAGGCACTGGATGGCACCGGTCTGCAGGTCTTTGACGTAGAGGTTGCGCTCGCTGCCGGTGTCGTTGGGCACCAGGTTGCGGGCGTCGCTCTTGAACACCAGGTAGCGGCCATCGGCCGACAGCACCGGCGCGTAGCTGGTGCCGTCGCCCTGCACGCCGTTGGCGTCGGTGGAGACGCAGCGGATGGCGCCCGTCTGCATGTCCTTGAGGTAGATCGCCTCCACCTGCTGGCCGTATTTGTCGGGGTTGGCGCCGCCGGGGACCAGGTTGGTGGCGGCGCTCTCGAACGCGATGTAGCGCCCATCGGCCGAGCTGCTCACGGCGTAGTAGAGGCCGCTGTCGCCGTCGCCCTGCGCGCCGGTGCTGGCGCTGGAAACCAACTGCACTTGCCCGGTCACCAGGTCCTTGCGGAAGATGTCGGACAGGCCATTGGTGTCGCCCGCCACCAGGTTGCTGGCCGTGCTGTCAAAGATGACGTAGCGGCCGTTCTGGGTCAGCACGGCCGGGTGGTTGGTGCCGCTGTCGCCGCCCACCGCCTCGCGCCCCAGCGAGTCGGTGGACACGCGCTGGATGGTGCCGGTCTGCAGGTCTTTGATGAAGACGTCGTTCGCGGCGTTCGTGTCGCCCGCCACCAGGTTGGTGGCAGCGCTGCTGAACACCACATAGCGGCTGTCGGACGAGATGTTGAACTCGCCGCTGCTGCCGTCGGCCTGTGCGCCGTCGGCGGCGCTGGAGACACGCTGCACCGCGCCGGTTTGCAGGTCTTTGGCAAAGATGTCGGTGGTGCCGTTGGTGTCGCCGGCCACCAGGTTGCTGGCGTCGCTCTCGAACACCACGTAGCGCCCGTTGGCCGACACGCTGGACGAGTAGCTCTCGCCGTTGGCCTCCTGGCCGCCCACGCCGGTGGAAACACGCTGCACCGCGCCCGTCTGCAGGTCTTTGAGGAAGATGTCTTCCATGCCATTGGCATCGCCCACCACCAGGTTGCTGGCGTAACTGTCAAAGGCCAGGAAGCGGCCATCGGCGGAGAGGCCTTGTGCGCCAAGCTCGCTGCCGTCATTGCCCTGCGCGCCGCTGCTGTCGGTGGACAGCCGTTGCGGGTTCACGGCGAGGTCGATCACCACGTCCGTCGCGTCGTCCACCAGGTAGGTGTCGTTGCCGGCACCGCCACGCAGGGTGGTGCTGCCATTGCGGCCGTCGAGGGTGTCATTGCCGGCACCCCCCGCCGCCACCAGGCCCAGGTCGCGTGCGGTCAAGGTGTAGGTGCCGCCGGCCGTGCTCCAGTTGTTCTGCGCCGACACATAGAAGCTGCCGCCGGTGGCGGAGGCAAAGCTCAGCTTGGCGTCCAGGCCCAGTCCGCCGTCGTCGTTGTAGCCCACGCCCATGCCATTGGCGTCAAACAGTTGCAAGGCGGCGTCCGGCAACGAGCCCTGACCTGAGGGCGCACCCTGCAAGTCGAACTGGTAGAGGTGGCCGGCTTGCAGGGTGATCTTGTACCAATCCTGGTCGCCATCCGCGTCGACCACGCCATAGACCGGCGTGTCCAAAGCGATGCTGCCGGCGGTGTTGGCGGTGTTGCCCACCGTGTCACCAGCGCCCTGGTAAAGCGCCGTCAGGTCCTGCACGGTGCCGTCGGCAAAGGCCAATTGCTCGACGCGGAACTCCGGCGCCAGGAACCAGCTGTTCATGCGCAGTTGGTCGGTCGTGCCGTTGATGCTGAGCACCATGTCGTCGCCCACGCGGGACAGGCTCACGTCGGCCGCCGACAGGCCCGGCAACAGGCGGACGGTGTCCACTTCGGCGGCGCTGGTGCTCCATTCGTTCAGGATGGTGTCTTGGCCATAGCCAAGGCCAAAGACGTAGGTGTCGCTGCCGCCTTCGTTGCCATAGAGCAGGTCGTTGCCTGCGCCGCCGTCCAGCACGTCGTCACCCAGGTAGCCGGCCAGCGTGTCGTTGCCGGCGCCGCCCACCAGCACGTTGTTGCCAGCGCCGCCCATCAACTGGTTGTCGAGCGCGTTGCCCGTGGCGTTGAGGTTGTCCAGGCTGGTCAGCGTCACGTTTTCGACGTTGGCGGTGTTGGTCAGGTCGATGCTGACCGTGGCATTGATGGTGTCCACGCCCTCGTTGGCCGCTTCCACGATCACATCACCGCTGTCTTCGACGATGTAGGTGTCGTTGCCAGTGCCGCCATACAGCGTGTCGGCGCCGGCGTAGCCCTTGAGCCAGTCGTTGCCCGCGCCGCCGTACAGGACGTTGGCGTCAGCCGTGCCGTACAGCCGGTTGTCCAGCGCGTTGCCGGAGCCAGAGATGGCGCCCGTCATCAGGATCAGGTTCTCGGTGTTGGCCGCCAGCGTGTAGCCGCTGAGGTAGGTGGCCACCGTGTCCACGCCTTCGCCCACCGCTTCGACCACGGTGTCGCCGGCGTTTTCGATCTGGTAGTAATCGTCACCGGTTCCGCCAACCATGGTGTCGGCGCCCACGCCGCCCAGCAGCGTGTCGTTGCCTGCGCCGCCGATCAGCGTGTCGTCGCCCGTGCTGCCCGACAAGGTGTCGTTGCCAGCACCGCCGTCGATCACGTCGGCCAATGCCGTGCCGGTCAGCACGTTGTCGAGGTTGTCACCCACGATGTTCGCCATCACAGCACCTCGCCCAAATTCAGCGACGCACGCAGGCGTTGCGGGTGGGCCATGGACATGGCGGTTTGGGCCGCCAACAGCGTCGATGTATTACTTCCAAAAATATCTGGCATTCTGACTATTCCCTTAAATTGTGATGATGGGGTGCGGCACATCAAGTCAAATTGCGTTTGCAGCAAATTACTCGCAGGCGCGCCGCCCGCACAGACTTGAATATGGTATTTCCGACGCCAGAGGGCAAAAGAGCCCATGTCCATCCCCGTGCGGGCGGCGAAGTGTATCGGTCGCGATATTGAGATATTCATATATATCAATATCTCGATACAACTCAATATGGTGCTATCACAGCAATTGGAGAGTCGATACCCCCAACATGGGGGAAACCATTTCTTATGGCAGCGTTAGATAGTCGACCCTGCAAAATTCATCCAGCCGCTGCGAAGCGCCTGGGCATGAACACTGAGCGCGATGGTCGTGGCCTGCTGAGTGCAGGCACGGCCGACCCCGACATCGCCAACGCGCCCACCACCAAG